>Ga0134125_10006883_pt1 | contig 12852 bp, 18 predicted proteins | sample KB31751_FD_96464 | JGI IMG/M metagenome (GOLD analysis project Ga0134125, IMG submission 96464) | Terrestrial soil microbial communities with excess Nitrogen fertilizer from Kellogg Biological Station, Michigan, USA - KB3-175-1 | ecosystem: Environmental > Terrestrial > Soil > Unclassified ... | reverse complement strand
GTTTCCTCAAGTAGCGCGTCTCGCACGACTGTGAACGGACTGGCAGTCTAGACGCCATCCAATACCGGCGCCTCGAACCAATTCGTCAGCGACAGCCCGCCGTCGACGACGATCGCGGCACCTGTGACATAGGCCGATATCCGGTTCGAGAGCACGGCAAGCGCCATCGGTGCGAGATCTTCGCTCACGCCGAGCCGTCCAAGTGGAATGTGCCTTGCGAGTGCGGGATCGGCGATGAAGCCGCCGGCCGCAATGGCGCCGGGCACGAGGGCATTGACCCTGATCTGATAGCGCCCGAGCGTCTTGGCCAATTCCCTCACCAGCATCGCCATCGCTGCCTTGGCGGTAGAGTAATGCGGCAGGTTGCGCGGCGTGCCCGCATGCAGCGAGGTGAGTAAGAGGAACGAGCCCGGCCGCTTGGCTTGAATGAGCCTTCGCGCAAGCTGGCGCGACAAGTGAAAGCCGGCGTCAAGATTGACCGCATGCATCCTGTCCCAGGTCTGCTGGTCGACGGCAAAGGCATGATCGGTCTCACGCCGCGGCGGCGAGGCGCTGTGCACGAAATGCGTCACTAGCCCAAGTGCAGCCTGTGCCTCGGTCAACAGCACCTCACGGGCCGCCGGATCGGCAAGATCGCCAAGCCAAGGCACCGCGAGCTCCGGCCGCGGCGAGGCAGCAATCGCACCCGCGAGCTGCTGCTCGCTGACGTCGGCGAACATGGTCTTGACGCCCGCGCTGACGAGGGCCTGGGCGACCGCCCGCCCGATGCCGTTTCCCGCACCAGTTACCAGCGCGGCCTCGTTCGCAGAATCGAATGCTGCGTCAAGCAGACTCATGGCGATCTTATCCCCCACAAATTCGGCGCATACGCTCACCCCGTTTGGGTGTTCTCGGACGCCGCTTGCCTCGTCCGGGCTACTTCGTACCTGCGACTAGGCGATGCCCGTGATCTCCGCCTCGTCCTTGCCGGCACGCACCGTATCACCAATGCGTTTTCCGATCAGCGCTCTTGCGAGCGGCGATACATACGAAATCGAGCCCTGGGCCGGATCGGCTTCGTCCTCGCCCACGATCCGGAACGTCTGCCTGCGGCCGTCCTCGCGCTCAATGGCGACGGCATGTCCAAACTGCACGACATCCGCGTCGGACGTAGGAACGCGGAGCTGCGCAGTGGCGCGGCGGGCGTTCCAATAGCGCAGGTCGCGTCCGGCACTGGCCAGCGCCTCACGATCACCCGCCGCTTGAGCTTCGCCATAAGCGGCTCGCGCTGCCTCCAAAGCCCGCTCGATCAAGGCATGCCCGCGCTCGGTGACCAAATTGGGGTGCTCAGACACCGGCCGGTCCGGTAACGCATTCACAAAGGCGTCTTCGTTGATGAATGCTCTGCTCATGCCTCTCTATGTAGGGGCGTCACCACGTTTTTCATTGGCGCGAAAGCGCCGACAGGATCGCCCCTTCCTTTGAGGAACTGCCTTGCGCAGGCTACCGAACGACGTCCAGCTTCACCTTGGCGACGCCCTGGCCAACCATACCCAGCGCTTCGGCCGCGGAGTAGGAAACATCGACCACGCGTCCGGCCACATACGGACCGCGGTCGTTCACCCGCACCATGACCGACCGCCCCGTTGTGACATTGGTCACGCGCAAGTGCGTACCGAACGGCAGCGTAGGATGCGCGGCGGTCAATTCGTGGGTGTCGAATTTTTCGCCGCTCGCAGTCTCCGTTCCCTCCGTGTAGTAGCTGGCAAGGCCTTGCAAGGCCGCCGTCGTCTTCCCTGCGTGGCCTTGCGGGATCGCAGCGGTTCTCCGCACCACGCTCGCGCGATGATGATTCGCAACACGGATCTTTTGACGATGCTGAAACATGGCCTGTTTGGTCGGAGCGACCAGGGCCGCTCTGTTGCTGATCACCGAAGATTGCGCGCAGGCCGCAAGCCAAACTCCACTCAGGACGACGGCAGAGAACCGCACAAACTTAAGAACACCAGCCGTCGATCCCATCCGCGTGTGGAAGCGGCATATATCACAACCGAGGCGCAACGTTTCGGCACGACGCATCGAAGACATCCTGTCCCCCATCGGCGTCAGCCTCCAGCCGCGACAAAGTCCGACAGCCAATGCGGGCAGAAGCGTGGCCCGTAGCCATCGGACCCGCCACACCCCTCACGATTTCAGGTACGGTGTGGCGATCGGGTCACAACCCGCGACTGACCTGCCGGGACTAGTTGCGTTGTTCGTTATCGCTCCGGCTGTGCATTGCGTGGCAATGCCGAGCGCGCTAGCCTTGCAAAAAAAGGCGAGACCTAGGGAGGAAAAGGGATGCGGCATGCGGCGTTCATCGCGTTGACCACAGGCTTGCTCGCACTAGCGGCGCCGGCTCACTCGGAGCCCAGCGCGACCTATGTCACGCTGGTCCTGCAGGCCTTTGCCGCGAAGGTGAACTGCCCCGGCACGGACGTCGTTTATCAGGACCTGGAGCAGAAAGCGCAGGAGATGCACCAGCCGGATGGAACAACCGAGACCGTGCGCAAGGCGATCGCCTACATGCTAACAGGCGGCAAGATGGGCGAGCGCGGCGACGATGGGCTGAGAAAGGAAATCGCCATAGCGGTGCAGTCGACGGATTTCGACCAGAAACGTTTGGGCATGCAGACTTGGTGCGAAACGGCGAAGCCGACACTTGCCGGGTTCATTCGTACCAAGAAATAGCGGCGTGCTCCGGTTAGTCCAAACAAGCTGATTGGCTTGCGATCATCGGCGTGTTCGGTGCTCACATCTACGATCTGCTTCGGCGCAGCTTTGCTGGCTGGATCAAGTCGGAAACGCGGAGCGCGTCGACGTCCACCGGGCGCGCTGGCGAGAATGGCAGAACTAAGCCTCCTCGTTTCGGGCTCCCGTAACGCGACACCGTTCACAGCCCCATACTTTCCATCCTGCGGCCTTGCTTTTGTCAAAACCAGAGTGAGTGTGGGGCGGTCCGACGTCAGCGGAAATCCGACGGCCGCCCTCATTCGAGTGACATTGGGCGGAGCAAGGAGAACCAATGGATTCCACAGTGAAGCCGGAACCGACCGGTGCGCATGATATCCTGTTCGTGTGCGGGGACGACAACCCTACGAGCAACTACGAAAAGGTCGTGCGCGAAGAACTTGCGCGTGTGCAGGAGCGGCTTGCCAAGCTCGCCACCTCTCGTGCGCCGGAGCCTCCGAAGCCCGAGATCGCCCCGGATGTGTCGGAGCGAAAAATCTTGAGTCCGAAGATCTCGGACCACCCAAAGATCTTGGATCCAAAGATATTGGATCCGAAGATTTTGGACCCAAAGATTCTGGATCCGAAGCTCAACACTTTTCGTGCAGCGGGCAATGCCGGCGAGACGCGCTCAGCACGGAAGGCCCTGATGCGGGGCGCCACCGCTGTGCTCCTCGTATTCGGCGCCGCGGGTGTTGCGGTGGCTTGGAAGTCGCCCTATGCGGACGCCCCGAAGGACATCATCGCGCGCTGGGCGCCGCAACTCGCCTCGGTCCTCTCGCTGCCCCTGGACAAGTCGGCCCCTTCCGCCGAGTCGAGTTCCCCCGCTGTTCAGACCGCCACTGCCGATACCACCCCTCCACCGGCACCGGCGGAAAGCCCGACGCAGGACGCGGCGCCGGCAGCAGCAACGCCATCACCACCACAAGATGCCACTGCTGCGGCTCCGCCGACCACGGTCGCCGCGCCCCAACCGGCCGCAGAACCACAACCGCCTGCAGCGCCGCAACCGGATGTGCCGCAACTCCTACAGTCCATGGCGCATGACCTTGCGAGCCTGAAACAAGGGATGGAGCAGCTCAAGGTTAATCAGGAACAGCTGACGCGGGAGAATGCGAAACTAGCCGAGGAGATTAAGGTAAGCCAAGAACAGATCGCCCGGCTGGTGACGCACGAGCACGTTGTGCGGCCGAGGGCGCCCGCACCCAAAGCGTCGGCGACGACGCGCAGGCCGGTGGCGACACTGCCGCCGCCGCAGACCATTGCGCCTACGCGCGCCGTTGCTGTGCCGCCTCCGGCCGTACAGCTCCAGGCCGAAGAGCCGGATCCGACGACAACACTGCGGCCGCCGAAGCCCGTGCCCTGAGCGCGATCAGCGCCATCTGCGCTCGGATCAAGGCAACCACGACGAAGTGGTTGCCTTGATCCGTAGCCAGGAGGCAGCCATGACGCGGAACCAACGCTTGCCATCCTCGCCTGCCGCGCTGCACGCATGACCGGCCCCGAGATCGCCACGCGATCAGCCCAAAATCGTCACAAAGCCAAGTTTCAAGGCCCTCGCAGCCCGCGATCGACATCTGCAAGGAGTCCTTGCCGTGTACCGTACTGCTCTTGCCTTTGTACTGACGTCACTCGCTCTACTGTTTGCAATCCCCTCCGCGCAAGCCGAGTCAGGCCTTGCTTCCTTTTATGGCGGCCGAGGTCATTCCGGCGGAATGACCTGCGCTCATCGAACAAGACCGTTCGGCAGCGTCATCACCGTCACGCATGACGGGCACTCGATCCGGTGCGTCGTCAATGACCGTGGTCCCTTCATACGCGGCCGGATCGTCGACCTATCGATGAGCGCCGCCCGCGCGTTGGGCATGATGCGCTCGGGCGTCGTGCACGTCTCCGTCCGATGATGGGCGCCATTAAAGTCGCCCACTCTCAGTAATCATGCCCGCCGTAGTTGGCAGGACGCCGGTGATGCGCCCAAAGTCCAGCTGTTCCGGCCGCAGTGCCGAACCTCACCTGCCCGCTACTTAAATCTCCAGTTCGTCCGGCACGCTGCCAAATCTTCTAAACACGGTGGTCGTGAATTCCGGATAGCCTGTGCGCACGAAGGCGATGGCGCCGGCGTGGCCCAAGATCCTCCAATAGCCTTTGGCGCGCTCAATCGCCGATGCGGGACCGCGCATTTGAAGGGCTCACCGGCCACAAAGCCGTCCTCGGTCAGGTCGATCGGCATCGCGATGAACTGGGTGATGTCACCCATGACGTCTCTTTTTATTTTTGATAAGCCAATGCGAATTTGCGGCTCGCACATTGATACAAGTCAACGCTGCTGTGTTGCACGCACCGGACAAACGCCCCGCAACGTCGAGGGTTAACGCTTGGCGTCGGGACTTTGCCAAGGCAGGGCTCGCCGGTAACTTACCTATTTCTGCGGACCGGACAGTGAAATGTCGCGCTCGGCGCGGAAGACATTGGCATAAAGATTCGCGATCCACTGGCGACCGCTCGAGGTCTTGTTCAGATATTCTATTTCAGTCTGGATGTGAGGCGCCACGCTGTTCCAATAGAACTGCGGATAGCTGTTGACGATGTCGGCGGGCGACTCGTAGCCAAGCTGGCGGTTGATGCCGACCTCCTCGAATTCATGGTAGAGCGCGTTGGCCTTCCGGATATAGTTGGGATCGCCGAGTTGGCCGATAAAGTCGGCCGCGCGAACGATCGACGCCTCCTCGCCGAATTGCTGGCCTTCCAGCGGCGGAAATCTCGTGCCTTCGATCGCTTCGGCGATGCGTCGTCCGTCGAGCGCAGGCATGCCGTCAATTCGCTTCATCACGTACAGCTTGGAGCGGTCGACATGGTGGGGCATCAGACTGGCATCCGATGAGCCGCGGGGCAGCGTCACCTTGCCCCCCTTGGCATCGACTACAAAGCCGTCGTCGCCATCGTCTTCAAACAAGCCGCGCACATAGCCGATGTCATGAGCAAGAGAAGCGATGATCACATGCGCATAGTCTTCCGCGGTTACGTGCACGTGATACCCGCGGCCGCGCAAGATGTCATGTGCCGCCAGAGTAACGAGCATCGTGTGCTCGATATTGTGGTAGAGCGCATCGCTATTGCCGATGCATTCCAGCGCGAGCCGCGCCGCACCCGGCACGAGATCGATCAACTGAGCCTGCGAAGATCCGTAGCGCTTGCACATATAAGACCTGAGAAAATTCTCTACGGCGTCGGCCGCCAGCTCCGGCAAAGTGATCATGAATGCCGTCCCTTTCAGCTTCGGCAACCGCGCAAGGCTCCCGGCGTCCCGGCCAAAGCAAGCCCGGTTCCGACTAGCGCATCTGTATTCCGATGAGCATAAACCCATAGCGAGGCCGCTTGACAGTGCTTCTCGATGGGAGTTGCATGGAAGCCTGTCGCCGCTGGCGACAAATCTCGAAGGAAGGAGGTTTTGATGACGCCACCTCCGCAGAGAGAGCCGCATAATGCGACGGGATACGTTCGGACCGTGGCATAGCGGCGAAACCGCGAACGGCACGCCGGGAGAAGGTTTTGCGGGCCGCATCAGTGAGGCAAGGCCCCTTACCTTCCCGGCTGTGTGCTGCGAAACTTCGCATCAATCACATCAGCGTGCGAGAGCCGGATGAGCCCGTAGGCGACATCAGGAGCGCCATGGTTGTGCCGAGGCTGCTCGCTAACGGTCAGGCGACATTCACGTGTGCCTGCTGATCAGCCGCGAGCGCATCGAGATCGATGAATTGCGTATCATCGGGAAGGTTGTCGCCGCTCGTTGCGCCGATGCCGTGAACGTGCATCAAAGTCTGCACGCGACGGGCATTGAGATAATCGACATGCTGATCGCGCAGTGCCAGCGCGAGTAAGGTTTTCGGCAGTTCGACCCGCGCGAAAGCCGGCACTTTCCGCACCTCGCTGCCCTCGCGCCAGAGCAACGGATTGAGCGTGTAGACGAGGTGCCGCTCGATCTCCGGTATCCGCGGCTGCGTCGCCTCAGGTGGCGCAAGCAGCGCGACATTGGCATTGCCGGCGCGCGTGCGCATCGCGACGCTGCGCAGCTCCCAACAAAGGAGGTCCGCGGCCGAAAGCACCTCGCTGCGCACCGCGTCGACGCTGGCCGCGAATTTTGAGGCCTCTGGCACTGACGCCCCGCCTCTCGTTACGGCCCGGACCAGCGCGGTCGCGCCCGCGGCAAACCCCGGAACGGCCTGCTCGATCGACGAGGCGAGCGCCTCGATGTTATCAGCCAGGGCTTCGCGCTCGCGCTGCGATCGCGCATCAGCCAACGCGCGCTCGGTGGCCACGATCTGCTCGTCGATTTCCGAAAGCGCCGCGCGCAAAGTCTTGGCGCGATCCTCGACGGAGCGCAGCTTGGCCTCGGCGCGTTCGAGCTTGGCATTGCTGGCGCCGGCCACCGCGAGCCGTTCGGTGTCGGCGCGCTGCTCGGCAAACACGGTTTCGGCAACCCTCAGGCGCCCGGCGAGGCTTTGCCGTTCCGCCTCCTTGCTCTTCAACGCGGCCTCGAAACGCTCGACCGGACTAAGCTCACGCTTGAAAAAGGCCATGGCAAGATCCTCGCGGAAGGCACAGCAATCCACCGAATCAACCGGTGGACCCAATGCTATGCGACCTAATCGCGAAGTTGGATGAGATTGCGGCTCAGCCGCACCATCTATGCACGCGTTTCAGCTGCGGCCGAACAGCCCGGCCGATGCATTCCGGCTCGGCGGCAGCACGACCACGGTCGTGCCGGGCTTCACCCGGTTGTAGAGATCGACGACATCCTCATTGGTCATGCGGATGCAGCCGGACGAAATGGCCTGCCCGATATATTCCGGCTGGTTGGTGCCGTGGATACGATACAGCGTGTCCTTGTTGCCTTCGTAGAGATAGAGCGCCCGCGCGCCCAACGGATTGGCCGCGCCGCCATGAACGCGCTTCGGGTACGGACCGAGCCGCGCCTGAATCTCAGGCGTCGGAATCCAGTCCGGCCATTCCTGCATGCGGCCGACGGTGGCAACGCCCGACCAGGCCATCGCCTCCTCGCCCACCGCGACGCCGTAGCGGACCGCCTTGCCCCCTGGTAGCACGTAGTAGAGGTAGCGATGGTCGGTATCGACCAGGATCGTGCCCGGCTGCTCTCTGCGGGTATAGTCGACGATATGCCGCTGAAACTGTTCGGGGATGGTTGCTCGCGCGTAAGGCGGATTGGCCAACAGCTGCCGGTCCCTTGGCGTCAAAACCGCACTTGACGTCGGTGAGAGGGTTGCCTGCATGCAACCGCCGAGCACCAACAGTCCCATCAGCGCCAATGCGAGTCCAAATCTCGGCATCGCCTGCCCTCCAACGCGCGACATTAACTACATGGCAACTATATTGGCCGCCCTAATCGTGCTGAAATGATGGCGGCGGTAATCAAACCGTAACGAGCGCAACCCCAGCGCGCATCATAAGAGCTTGGACGCAACAAACAGCGCACGCACGGCATCGGTCGCCTGCACGGTCAGCATCGCATCGTCGGCGGCGCGCTCGAGCAAGCCAAGCGCGTCGCCATAGAGCGAGCGAAACTCCATCCACTCGATCTTGCTGTATTCGGTCAAAAACCGGTAGGCTTGGCCAACGGTCGCAATCGAGACCGTTTCGCCGTTCAACCTGATCCTGAACGTCGTGCGCAACGGCGTTTCGGATTTTGCCACCTTGCTGATGTCCGGGTTCGACGACGCCACAACAAAAGTCCGAGCTCGCGGGGCCGCATCTCTCGCGGAGAAAGCGTCAGGATTGTGAGGTGCCGCGCTGCGACGCCGACACCGCGTTATTCAGGTTGGGAACGACGACCAGCCGATTGATCTCGCCGTCATTGTACGCCTTGAGAAAGCGCTCATAATACTTGATCGACACGAAGCCGTTCGAGTCGCCCTCGGGGCCGAGCATGAAAGGATGTACCAGCAGCCCGGAACGCCCGAAAATGCTGCTGCCGTCGGTCGGTGTCATGCGCAAGGCTGGAACGCCGTGAAAGAGCTTCTCCCGTGGCTTCAACTCATACACGGCCGGCGGCGTCGCGCCGAGCATATGCTGGTTGACGTGAGCGGGGTCGTCCCGGAGGTTGCCTATGCCGGAATGGGCTTCAAGAGCCACGCCGTCGGGCAGATAAACAGCCTTCGCCGAAATGTCGTACACCGCAGTGGACTTATCGAAACCGAGCGCCGCCAGATCCGGTCCGCGGTGATAGAGCCCGCTGTCGGGCGTGAGGGAGGCCAGCCTAATTCGGGGCAGCAGGCCGGACAATTTGTCCAACAGCGTTCGGTGGTCGGTAGCCGGCGGCGTCTCGGACTGAGCGACGGCTGTGCTCGCCGGCCCGTCCAGGTCCGCCAGAACGGGACGAGGCTTTGGTAGCGGAATGCCGCTCGTCGCGGCCGTTGCAGTCCTGGCTTCCTCGCCCGTCGGTTCGGCTTCATCGGCCGTTGGCTTGGGCTCATCGATCGATGGCCTGATGTCCTCGACGGAGGCAGAGCGCCAGTCCCGGTACATCAGCTCCTGGGCCAGAAGAGCCTTCGCGTCCCAAAGCTTGGTGTCAATCGCGGCCAAGGCGCGCCGATCGAGTGATTGCAACAGCGGCTTGTCGACGGCAGTTTGGCGCGCGGTCATGGCTCCGAAGCGCTCTTGGAACGAAACGTGATCGGCGGCGGGGGGCAATGCTGCGGATGCGAACGCTCCCGTCTGACTGGAGTCAGCAAGCCAAACTGCCGCGCCCGCCGATAAAGCGAGCGCGACCAAGGCAAGTGCCACCATCTCGGACCGCCCCATGCGGCGGCGCGACAGCAGCCCGGCAGGCTCCGTTGCGTGGAAAGCCATCAAGTCCCCAAGTCCACTCCCAAGTCCAAATCCTCGGAGGCCAGAGCCCACAAGGATCCTCTACCAGCCAGGGACTATTTGAGGCCCCAAAGTGCGGCAGATTCGAGACAAGACCGCACCCATCCCTAGGCTTGTATACTTGCATCATATCATATCCACCCGCTGAATCACTCCCCCAGGAGGCCGCCATGTCGGACCCGCACGACCTGAAGCGCTTCGTCGACGCCCAAGCGAACGTCTATGCCAATGTCGTCGTTGAGTTGAAAGCGGGCGCGAAGCGCAGCCACTGGATGTGGTTCATTTTCCCGCAGATCGCGGGGCTTGGCTTCAGCGCGATGGCGCAGCGCTTCGCGATTGCCTCACGCGAAGAAGCGATCGCCTATCTCGCGCACCCCCTGCTTGGACCGCGCCTTCAGGAATGCACGCGCCTCGTGCTGGACGTGAAGGATAAATCGATCCACGACATTCTGGGGTCGCCCGACGACCTGAAGTTTCGCTCGTCGATGACGCTGTTCGGCGCGGTCTCGCAGGACTCGCTCTTCAGGCAGGCGATCGCGAAATATTATTCCGACGGCAAAGATCCGACGACGGTCGATATTTTGGCGCGGCTTGATGCGAAGCACGAAGCCGCGAAACATGATCCACAATAAACGGCGGCGCAACAGGGTGCGCCGCTGCGCGTCGTCGGGGGCATAGCTGCGCTGGCCTCAGCTTTGATGCGGGCCCCGCATGATCTTCATGGCGTCCTCGATATGGCGCCACTCCTTGGCTTCCTCGTTGTCTCCCTTGCTCTCGCATGCCTGGGCATTCTTGGCGGCTCGGGCGATAGCCTCAAAGCCGTGCCTCTCAAGCATCTGCCGCGCAATCATGTGAATTTGCGTCTCGGATATCACGTTGCTCTCCCTTCAGGTTGAGTCGCTCTCGGGAACACGGACACGCCGCTCGCCTTGTGGCGCCGTATCAACGGCCTCGACAGCGGTCGCGTTCCGCGTTGCCGTATGGACACACCGATGGGGTTTCTCGATCAGGGCGGCTTCGCCATCCCCAATTTGCACCTTTCTCGCCGCATTCCTCGATATTGCTGCTCCTTGCATGAGGAGATTCTGATGAAACGATCTGTCGCTATTCTGATACTTGGAATGTCGCTGGTTTCCTCGGCGGCGGTAGCGGCGGAGCGTACGACCGACGCCGCGCTTGGCGCGGTATCTGGCGCCGTTGTCTTGGGGCCGATCGGCGCGGTCGCCGGCGCGCTCGTCGGCTACACCGCAGGACCGGCGATTTCACACTCCTGGGGCATGCGGCACTCCGGCGCGTCGCGGCGGGCGCGCCGATCAAGGGAGCGAAATGCGCGCGCGTCGATGAGCAGCAGCGAAACCGCGCCGGCCGTCCAGGCAAGCGCGCCGCCCGCCTCGCCGGCGCCGCAACGCTCGTCCGCCATGCCGCCGGTCCAGACATTGGAGTAAGTGGTCGGATAGCGGGTTCAACGCAATGTCATTGCGTCGCGCTTGCGCTATTCGTATCCGCGACAGCCTCAATAAGGCGGCGGCTTTCGCGCCCGCTGCACCTTTGCCGCTTCGATCCACCAAGCGAGATCGTCGGCAAAGCGCGGGAACGCCTTTTCCAGCGCCTTGCCGCCCTCGCCGATCGGCTCACCAACCGCGGAGAGAGTCTGCGCGATCGGACCCGTCGCAAGCGTGCTCGAGACCACGACCATTCCCATTTCCGACAGCGTTCCGTGCCAGGCTGTAGCGGCGCGGACGCCCGAGAAACGACCTGCCGAATAGCTCGCGATCGCCGCGGGCCGCCAGAACCATTCTTCGAGAAAATGGTCGGTAAGATTTTTCAGCCCCGGCTGGATGCCCCAATTGTATTCGCCGGTAATGAAGATGAAGCCATCGGCGCTCCGGATTTCGCCGGCGAGTCTTTCCATCGGCTCCGGCGCCTGGCCCTTCGGATATTCCTTGTACATGCGGTCGAGCATCGGCAAGCCGAACGCCTTGGCGTCGATCAGCGCGACGTCGTCGCCGCGGGCGCGAAAACGGTCGACGACGAATTGCGCCAGTCGGATACCCATGCGGTCGGAGCGGTAGGACCCGTAGAAGACAAGGATGCGATGGCTCATGGCAATGCATTCTAGAGGTGATCAGCAAGACTCGGTATCGGCTTTCTCGCGCGACGGATGTGAGGCGTTTGCCTGAGATCAGGCTGAAGCCAAGGCTGCAAGGCGCAACCGCGCTTCGATCAGGTGCCTTGCGCGTCGCCACTATAGACTTTGGATGTAGCCTGCGCGCGTTTTCCGACCGTCAATCAAGCCTCTCGCCATTGAATCGCCCTGGCCAAAAAATGCCAAAATCATTTTGCGAATTGCTCACGCAGAGATGGAGGGCCTTAATAATGCGGATCGCACAAATAATCTTAGCGGGCTCGGCCGCTGCGCTGACGGCACTGGCAACGCCCGCTCTTGCAAAGCATTCCGACCCGGCCAAGCCGATCGAGCATAACGCGTCTTCGTCGCCTTGCTACGCCTATCAGATGGGAGCCGATGGCAAATGGGAGCAGCTTCCCTGTCAGGAGGCCAGCGCCGCCAGCAAGCGGCCGGCGCGCAAATCCATGACGCGCAACGAAAGCGAAGCGCATTGAGACGTGAGACGCTGCCTCGACGGCTTACGACTCGCGCCGAACCGCGTCCGGCCGGTTTACGGGCGTTTTAGCCACAATCATCTCTGCAGAAGTCTCGGGCGCACTTATCACCGCGCCTCGGCCGCCGGCATAACGAAAACCTGGCCGGGATAGATCAGGTTCGGATTGCGGATCTGCTTCTGGTTCGCCTTATAGATGATGGCGTAGCGTGTGCCGGAGCCGAGCGCCCGGTGGCTGATCCGCCACAGGCTGTCGCCACGGGAGACGGTGACGGTCGCGATCTTCGGCACCACCACGGCGGATGGCGAGCCCGCTTGTGGCCCTGCGGTCGCTACCTGTGCCGGCTCGCTCGCGGGGCGTTCGGACGCGGCGGTCTGCGCGGGTATGGATGCGGTGTGCATCGTGTCAGGGACGTTGAACGGGACCTCTGCGCGTGCGCTGACCGTGCCGGAACTCGCCGCCACCTCGTCTAGCCTCACTCGGTAATTGCCGGGCGCGACGCCTTGATTGACGGTGACGGCGAGATGTCCATTCGCGTCCGCCGTGACAGCTGCAACGAAGCTGTCATTGAGATAAAGCCGCACTGCGGCGCCGGGCCGT
>Ga0134125_10006881_pt1 | contig 12853 bp, 8 predicted proteins | sample KB31751_FD_96464 | JGI IMG/M metagenome (GOLD analysis project Ga0134125, IMG submission 96464) | Terrestrial soil microbial communities with excess Nitrogen fertilizer from Kellogg Biological Station, Michigan, USA - KB3-175-1 | ecosystem: Environmental > Terrestrial > Soil > Unclassified ... | reverse complement strand
TGGTCGCGCCGGGCGTGCCGAGCGGCACGCCGGCCACCACGATCACGCGCTGACCCGCCTTGGCGAAGCCTTCCTTGAAGGCGATGCGGCAGGCGCGGTCGACCATGTCGTCCTGGTCGTGCGCGTCCTCGGTGACGACGCAATGCACGCCCCACACCACAGCCATGCGGCGGCCGGTCGACATGTTCGGCGACAGCGCCACCACCGGCGGCTTCGGCCGCTCGCGGGCGACGCGGAACGCGGTCGAGCCCGACGAGGTCCAGCAGATCACCGCGGCGAGGTCGAGCGTATCGGCGATGTGGCGCGTCGCGTCGGCGATGGCGTCGGCGCCGGTCGCCTCCGGCACCGCGCGCTGCGCGTCGAGGATGCCGCGATAGGTCGGGTCGCTCTCCACCTCGCGGGCGATGCGGTCCATCATCGCCACGGCCTGCTCGGGAAACTGGCCGGCGGCGGATTCCGCCGACAGCATCACCGCGTCGGCGCCCTCGAAGATCGCGGTGGCGACGTCGGAGACTTCGGCGCGGGTCGGCACCGGGGAGGCGATCATCGATTCCAGCATCTGCGTCGCCACGACGATCGGCTTGCCGGTGGCGCGGCCCATGCGCGTCATCTGCTTCTGTACGCCGGGCACCTTCTCCAGCGGCATCTCGACGCCGAGATCGCCGCGCGCGACCATCAGCGCATCGGCGAGATCGAGGATTTCCGACAGCCGGTGCACCGCCTGCGGCTTTTCGATCTTGGCCATCACGGCGGCGCGGCCGCGCGTGATCTTCTTGGCCTCGGCGATGTCCTCCGGCCGCTGCACGAAGGACAGCGCGACCCAGTCGATGCCGGCGTCCAGCGCGGCCTCGAGGTCGGTGCGGTCCTTCTCGGCCAGCGCCGAAAACGGAATCGTGGAATCCGGCAGGCTGACGCCCTTGCGGTCGGACAGTTTGCCGGCGACCTCGACGCGCGTGACCATGCGTCTGGGCTGCGCGGCGGTGACGGTGAGGCGGACCTTGCCGTCGTCGATCAGCAGCGTGTGGCCGGGCTCGACGCCGGCGAAGATCTCCGGATGCGGCAGGAAGGCGCGCGCGGCGTCGCCGGCCGCCGGATCGGAATCGAGCACGAATGTGTCGCCGATCTTCACCGTCGCCGAGCCGCCATGGAACGTGCCGAGGCGGAGCTTGGGACCCTGCAGATCGACGAGAATGCCGATCGGCCGGTCGGTATCGCGCTCGACGCCCCGGATCATCGCGACCAGCTCGCGCATGCGGTCCGGGGAGGTGTGGCTCATATTGATGCGGAAGACGTCGGCGCCGGCGGCGAAGAGCTTGCCGATCATCTCCGGGCTGGAGGAGGCCGGGCCGAGCGTGGCGACGATCTTGGTGCGGCGCAGACGTCTCATTTCTTCAAACCTTCTGATGCCGGCGGCCCCACCGTTGTTGGCGGCCGTCCCGGCCGCGGCGGCACCAGCGGCGGCGGCGTGCCCGGCGGCAACAATGTGCGACCCGGCCCCTGCTCCGCGGTGTCGGTCAACTGCACCGTCCACGACCGCTGCTCGCCGGTGTCGACCTCGAAAAAGCCAGTGCGGTCATAGCCGCGCGCCAGGCAATTATCGGTGCCGCGGATGGTGAACTCCTTGTCGCGCGAACACATGAAAGCGTGCCCCGACCATTCGCCGCCGCGGTCATAATCGACCGCGTAGATGTAATAGTACCGCGCGACGAGGGCGCCGCGCAGCAGGGTGTCACACGAGCGCGCCGAGATGTTCCACCAGCCCTCGGTGGTCCAGCCTTCGGCGTCCTTGTAGCCGATGGCGACCCCGACGCGGCTGCCGGTGTTGTTGCAAAGGCGAAAGTCGGCGTGCGCGGGCAGGGCGGTGATGAAAGCGAACAGCAGGGCAGGCGCGGCGGCGCGAAGGAACGATCGAAGAAGGCGCCGGGGTGCGGGAAAAGCCAATGCTGTCACGTGCCGTCGGTTTCGATGGTCGGGGTTGTCGCGCGGGGGGTCAAGGCGTGTCAACGACGATGGCGCGGAAGTCGTTCACGTTGGTGTAGGTCGGGCCCGGCTGCAGCAGGTCGCCGAGCCGCGTGAAGAATTCGGTTGAATCGTTGTCGGCGAGAAACGCGGCGGGATCGAGACCTATTTTTTCCGCCCGGATTACAGTGCCGCCATCGACATAGGCGCCGGCGGGATCCGTGCTGTTGCCGGTGCCGCCGTCGGTGCCGTCGGTGTCGCCGGCAATGCCGGCGACACCGGTCATGCCGGCAAGCCCGATGGCCAAGGCCAGCGCGTATTCCTGGTTCGGCCCGCCGCGGCCCTGGCCGCGCAGGGTCACGGTGAGCTCGCCGCCCGACATGATGACGGCCCGCTTGCCTTGCTCGCGCAGCGCGCGCGCCCTTTGTGCATGAGCAGCGGCGACATCGCGCGCCTCGCCCTCGACCCGGTCGCCCAGGGAGATGACCTCGTAGCCGGCGGCCCTGGCTGCGGCCTCGGCGGCCGCCAGCGCATCGGCCGGCCGCGCCGCCAGCGTAAAGGTGGCGCCGTCGAACGCCTTGTCGCCCGGCTTCGGCGACTCGTTCGCCGGGTCGGCTAAAGCCCGCGTCACCGCCTCGGGCACGGCGAGGCGGTACTTGGCGACGATGGCGCGGGCCTCGGCGAGCGTCGAGGGGTCCGGCACCGTCGGCCCCGAGCCGATCACTGCAGCGTCGTCGCCCGGCACGTCGGAGATGGCGATGGTGGCGACCTTGGCCGGGAATGCGTGCCGCGCCAGCCGGCCGCCTTTGATGCGCGACAGGTGCTTGCGTACGGTGTTGATCTCGCCGATGTGCGCACCGGAGCGCAGCAGCGCCCGCGTCACCGCCTGCTTGTCGGCGAAGGTGATGCCGGCGGCCGGCGCGATCCAGTTGGCCGAGGCGCCGCCGGACATCAGCACCAGGACCAGGTCGTCGGTATCGGCGGCGTCGGCGTATTCGAGCGCGCGCTCGGCCGCGGCGAGCCCGGCCACGTCGGGGATCGGATGGCCGGCCTCGATCATGTCGACGACGCGCGTCGGGCGGCCGTAGCCGTGCCGCGCTACCGCGATGCCGGTCAGCCGCTCCGGCGCAAGCCCTTTGCGGTCGAGATAGACCTGCTCGGCGACCTCGGCCATCGAGCCGGCCGCCTTGCCGGCGGCCAGCAGCACGATGCGGCCTTGCGGCGGCGCCGGCAGCAATCGCGGCAGGAAGGCCGCGGGATGCGCGGCGGCAACGGCGGTCGAAAACAGCGAATCGAGGAAGGCACGCGGGTCGGACATGGGACGGATACCGCCCATTTTTCCGGCCTATGGCAAGATGGGCGCGCCGCAATTATCTTGCGGGCAGCCGCTGGAGCCGACTTCATGACCGACACGATGGACGACAAGACTCGCACCGAGCTCGAAGCAGCGGTTTACCGCCGGCTGGTCGAGCACCTGCGCACGCGCACCGACGTGCAGAACATCGACCTGATGAACCTTGCCGGCTTCTGCCGCAACTGTCTGTCGAACTGGATGAAGGATGCCGCCGACGCCAAGGGGCTCGCCCTGAGCAAGGACGAGAGCCGCGAGATCGTCTACGGCATGCCCTATGACGAGTGGCGCGCGAAGCATCAGAAGGAAGCCTCGCCCGACCAGAAGACCGCTTTCGAGAAGGCCAAGCCGCAGCACTAGGCATTTCCCGTCGTCCTGAGGCGCCCGTGCGCGAGCAGCGCACGAGCCTCGAAGGACCTCTGAGTCCCATTGGCTCACAGATCCTTCGAGGCTCGCGTGCTGGCGCACGCTCGCTCCTCAGGATGACGGGAGAGGCTGTTGGAGCGCGGCTCGGTTTGCCGCTGGCAAGCCCTTTCTGGTTCCATTTCATCGCGTGTGAACAGTGTGGATGACCCGCCGGCCGCCTTGACCCGGCCGCGCGCAATTCCGAAAGCTCTTTCCTCAAGAGCGCCGGCAAGTTCCGCCGCATGAGATCCAAGGAGACGTCGATGCCTGCCAGTGCCGCGGCCGAAAAACTCGAAGCCGAGCAAGCCTCCACCAGTTTCGCCCGGGACCAGCTCAAGGCGATCATCGAGCGCATCGAGCGTCTCGAGGAGGAGAAGAAGGCGACCTCCGACGACATCCGCGACGTCTATGCCGAGGCCAAGGGCAACGGCTTCGACGTCAAGGCGCTGCGCACCATCGTGCGCCTGCGCAAGCAGGATGCCGACGAGCGCCGCGAGCAGGAGACGATCCTGGAGACCTACATGCACGCCCTGGGGATGTTGCAGTAGCGGATTGCGTCGCCGACGCCGTCATGCCCGGCCTTGTGCCGGGCATCCGCGTCTTTGCGGCGTCTCTGCAAGTAAAACGTAGATGGCCGGGACATAACGGCGTTCACGCCCGTCTTCGACGGGCTATGCCTGGCCATGACGCCGATGGGACCGTTGCGCCGGCGTGCGTCTGGCCTAACCTGCGGGCGCGAGCACCGAGTGCAAGAGCTCGCTCGCGCCGCTCCAGAGAATTTGCGTGCCGAGGCAGAACAGGATGAAGGCCGACAGCCGCACGGCGATGTCGGTGCCGCCGCGGCCCAGTATCTTCTCGACGCGGTCGGAGAAGGCGAAGCAGACATAGATGGCCACCGCCATCGCGATGGTCGCCGCCAGACCGGCGATGACGAACCGCGCCTCCTGGGAAAAGTCGATGGAGACGCCGCGCGAGAATCCCAGGCTGATGAGCACGGTGATGGTGCCGGGTCCGGTCGTCAGCGGCAGGGTCAGCGGATAGAAGGCGAGGCCGGAATACTCCACCTTGCCCTTCGTATGCTGCGTGTCCTCTTCCTTGGGATTGCCGTCGTTCAGGAGCTTCCAGCCGGCGACCGCGACGATCAGGCCGCCGGAAACGCGCAGCACCGGAATCGAGATGCCGTAAAACTTGAGCACCAGGGCGCCGAGCAGGAAGGCGCCGGCCATCACGAAGAACGAATTGATGGCGACGCGCCGCGACAGCGAACGCCGTTCGTCCTTCGTGGCGCGGCTGGTCATGCTGAGGAACACCAAGGCGGTGCCGAGCGGATTGACGATCGGAAACAGCGCGGCGAGCACCAGCAGGAAGGTTTCGACCATTGCGGTCTCGCGGGTGGGGCGTTGAGTCGCGGCATCAGGATAGCGCCGCGCTGGTGCAGCTGCGAGCGCTCTTCTCGCGTGACCGCGGCCAAGCATCAGGGATGCGCGGTCGAGCCCGCGCATGACGCCGTGCGATGGTGCGGTTAGGGCGCTTAATCCAGCGACGCGGTCTGGGCGCGGACGAAGGTCGCGGTCGCCACGAAGACGACGGCGCTGCCCGAGAAGCGGTCGGCGGTCATGCCGGAGGCGGGGTTGTCGGAGAAGCTCATCGCCACCGCATGGTCCGGCTTGCGGAGCAGCACCACGAACGGCCGCGGATCGATCGCGCCGAAGCGCGTCGTCGTCAGCGCGGCACTGACGCTCGGCGTCAGCATCGCCGCGCGCAGCCAGGGGCTGTCGAGCCGCTGCGCGCCGCTCGTCATCGCGGCGAGCGCGCCGGCCTTCCCCACTACGGTCGTGTTGTGCGCCGCCGGCACGACCTCGGACGCCATCGCCTGCGTCACGCCGAGGCCCATTGCCTTGGCGTGCGGCGCAGGCGCAGGTGCGGTCTCGGGCGCATAAGCGAGCGCCTGCTCACCGGCCGAGCCGGTGATGAGGGGTTCGGCCGAGGCGACCTCGATCCGCGCCGGTTTGACCGCTGCCTTAGGCTGCATTCTGGCGTCCGCCTGTCGGGGCGGGTCCACGGGCGCTGCCTGCCACAGGCCGCGGCTGTCGAAAACGTTGGTGCCGACCGAGGCCAGCACGTAAGGCGCGCCGGCCACATCCGGCGCGGGCTTCGCCGCTGCGATCGCGACGGCCGCCTTCGGCCGCGGCGCCGGCATCGGCACGATGCGCTGGGTCTCGACCGGCTTGGCTGCGCTCGCCACCGTCACGCGGCCGCGCTTGGTCGTCGCGATCGGTGCCGCGGCCGAGGCTTCGTCCGCCGCCTCGTCGGCTTCCTTGGCGCCGCCGAACAGGCGGGCCACCAGGCTGCGCTTGCGCGTGGCAAGCTCGGCCGTCTGCTCCTGCACCGCGGTGATCGCGCCGTGCGCGCGCGCCTGCTCGAGCGAAACATTGTTCGGCACGTTGCCGCGGCGCTCGACATCGGCGAGCGCCTGCGCATAGCCCGGCAGCGGCCGGCCGTCCGACGCGACATGCACGGTGCGGCCGTCGGGGAACACCTTGGAGAGCTGCGCATAGGTCATGCGCGGCCAGTGCCGGATGGTGCCGGTGTCCATGTGCACGAAGGGCGAGCCGGAGGTCGGATAGAAGCCGACGCCGCCACGCTGCAGCCGCAGGCCGATCTCGCGCAATTTCTCCAGCGGCACGCCGGGAATATAGAAGTCCATGGCGTGGCCGAGCGTGTGCTGGCTGAACTCGGCGACGCCCGAGGACCGCTGGCGCAGCATGGCGTTGGTCGTCGGCGAGCGATAGCCGCACACCACGTCGATCGGCGCGGTGGCGCCGACCTCGCGATAGACCTCCCACAGCAGGTCGAACAGATGCGGGTCCATGCTCGTGGTCTGCTCCTTGCGCCAGTCGCGCATGAACCAGTCGAGCTTCTTCAGCGCGGCTTCGTCGTAACGGCCGTCGCGCTTGTAGGTGATGGTGATGTTTTCGCCGGTGTGGAGATGATGGAAGGTGAGGCTGCGGGTGTCGCCCTCGGCGACCGCGGTCTGCAACGAGGCGCTGGCGCCGATCATGAGCATGGCGGCGAGGCTGAGCGTGGCGCCGGCCCGCACGACCGTGCTCGACAGCAATGCGCGATGCGCGGCACTCAATGCCACTGACGATACCCGTTCAATTCGAAACCCCACCGATCGGCGCCGCTGCGAAGGAGCCTCGCCGCGACAACGACTTATCGAGTGTTGACGGGATCGGTTAACGAGCTGTTGACGGCCCGTCGTCCCCCGAGGAATACGGCTGTTTACCGTCGAAGCGTGGCAGAAAATGGCCCGCTCATAGGCGGGGCTGCGGCCAAGATACGGAACTTCGGTCTTATTGCACCGCCGGTGTTGATTTTTGCAATTGTGGCGGAACGAATGCGCCCGCCCCTGCGCGCAGCCATGGAACTATAGTTCCGCACAATCGTCATGGCCGGGCTTGTCCCGGCCATCCACGTCTTGGGCCGTCGCATCTCCAAAAGACGCGGATGCCCGGCACAAGGCCGGGCATGACGACGGACTTGAGGCGGCGCCCGCGTGCCGTCGAACGCAGCTACCTGAACAGCTTGTCGAAGAACGCGAACGGGTTCTGCGCTTCGCGGCGCTCGACGCGACGCAGGATTTCCTGATTGCTCTTGTCGGTGGCGACGTCGCGCTTCGGGTCCGGCGGCGGCGCGACATCGGCAACGCGGCGCTCGTCGCTGTGCAGGATGGCGTGGATGCGGGCGTCGAAGCCGTAGAGGTCCTCGTCGACATGCATCTTGCCGGCCTCGTCGACGAACACCGTCTGGTAGGTCAGGTGCACCATCGGCTGTTTCTGCAAATTGTAGGTCTTCTCGTCCTGCCCGAACATGCGCTGGATCTGCTGCTCCTTCGGCGTCGGACCGGCCATCGCCAGCGACAGCATGATCTCGCCGAACTTGGTCGGGTCCTCGACGCGCATGCAGCCGTGGCTGAAGGCGCGCTTGTCGTAGGCGAACAGCTTCTTCTCCGGCGTGTCGTGCAGGTAGACCTGGAATTTGTTCGGAAAGGCGAACTTGATGCGGCCGAGCGCGTTTGCTGCGCCGGGCGGCTGCACGACGTTGATGTGGCCGTCGGGGCCTTGCTTCACTTCGAGGCCCATGCGGTCGAAGATATTCGGGTCGCTGGCGTAGAGCGGCAGCAGCTCGTTCTGGATGATCGACTGCGGTACGTACCATGACGGATTGACGATGACGTGCTGCATCGGCGCCGAGACCAAGGGTGTCGGCGTCTGCGGCTTGCCGGCGACGATCTTAGTGGTCCACACCTGTTGGCCGTCGTGCATCACCTTGAGCGTGTAGTCGGGGATGTTGACCATCACGTAGGTGGCGCCGAGATTGCGCGGCAGCCAGCGCCAGCGTTCCATGTTGGCGCGCACGCGGGCGATGACGTCGCCGGGCTTGGGCCCGTTGATCGCGGCGAGGGTGTGGGCGTCGATCAGGCCGGTGGGCTTGAGGCCCTTGCGGTACTGCACCGAGCGGACCGCGTTGTAGAGCGCCTTGTCGTAGGTCGGATCGTTCGGCTTGCCGCGCACCTGCAGCTTGGCGCGCAGCAGCGGAATGCGCGCGTCCTTCATGCCGTATTTGAGGACCGGGCCGTCGGGGATGCGTTCGGGCTGCGGCTCGACGGAGGCGTTGCCGCGGCGCAACTCGGCGAGCTTCTCCTTCAGCGCGCGGAAGCCCTGGTGCGGCGGATTGTAGCTCTCGATCGCGGCGTCGATGTCGCTGGCGCTGGCGAGCTTCTTGAGCACCTCGTCGGGATCGGGCGTGTGATCGCCGTATTCGACATCGGTGGTAACGCGCGTCGGCGCGATGCGGCCGACGGCGAGATGGCGCACGTAGGTCAGAATCGACTCGGTGAGCTTGAGGTCGCCGGCGGCGAGCGCGTCGGCGCCGTTGCTGGCGCCGAATTCCGGCACCGGGTAATCGGCGGCGTCGAGGCCGTCATCGGCGGCATTCTTCAATTGTGTGATGGCGGCCTTGGCCTGCGTGGTGAGACGGCCGTCGTGAATCCACAGCGGTGCGTAGCCGCGCGCGGCGTAGACGGTCTCGACGGCGCGGCGGTCGGCCGGGCGCGTAATGCGCTTGTCGAGCTGCTTCGACGTGACCAGTTCCTTGAGTTTCGGCGTGATCTGCGCGTCGCTCGCGGACAGAAGCTTGTCGAGCGCGCCGGCGAGATCGATGCCGCTCTTGCTGTCGGCCTCGCGGGCCGGCTCGGGCGCCGGGGTCGGCTCGGGCCTGGCGGCCGCCGGCTGGGGCGGCGGCACGGGCGCGGAGTCGCGCTGGCGCGGCAGTGCTTGCGCGCGCGCCGCGGGCGGTGGCTCCTGCATCGGCTCCTGGTGGCGGATGATGCGGCCGTTGAGCGAGGGCGGTGCCGGGTAGACCGTTTCGACGCGCGGGGCGGCGAGGGCAAGACCGGGAGCGGCAACGGCAACGGCCAGGACGGTGCCGGCCAGCAAACGGTCGAACCGATTCTCACGCATAGGCTTCACTCCACCGACACGGTCGTCTTTCAAATGTGCCGCGGCCCGTTAACCGGCATGGCCGCCGCGCACGTTTCTACGCGGCCGGCATTATGCGCCGGCTCCCCTGTGATATGTATCAATTTCCCCGCCTGCGGCCGTTTAATTGGCATCAAAGCTAACGGCGCGGCGCGTGATTAAAATTATGCGCAAGCGAAATCGCTAAATGTTTAAGTATTCACCTTAACGGCGCGGCGGTCCGCCGGATCAGGCGACCTCGTCGATGGCGGACTCGCCATCTTCGCCGAGGCCGAGGCCCTCGAGCTTCCGGTAGAGCGTCGAGCGGCCGATCTTCAGCCGCCGCGCGACCTCCGACATCTGGCCGCGGTGGTGGCCGATGGCGAAGCGGATCGCCTCGCGCTCAATCTCCTCGAGCGGACGGACGTGGCCGTTCGGATCGGTGAGCCGCAATGTCGCCGGCGCCGCTGTGCGGGCGTCGCCCGGCCAGTCGGTGACGACCGGCAGCGCCGGCTGCGTCGGCTGCGTCGGTGCCGCGTCGAAATCGATCAGCGCGGCGATCTGCGGGAATTCGTCGATGCCGATCTCCTCGGCCTCGGCGAGCACGACGGCGCGGAACACGGCGTTCTCGAGCTGGCGCACATTGCCGGGCCAGCGAAAGCTCGACAACAGCGTCATGGCCTCGGCCGAGATGGCGCGCACGCGCTTGCCTTCCTCGGCGGCGAAGCGGGCGAGGAAGTGCCGCGTCAGCGCCGGGATGTCTTCCGGCCGGCGGCGCAGCGGCGGCACCGTCACCGGGAAGACATGCAGGCGGTAGAACAAGTCTTCGCGGAAGCGGCCGGCCTTGACGTCGGCGATGAGGTCGCGGTGCGTCGCCGAGACGATGCGGACGTCGACCTTGACCGGCTTGCGGCCGCCGACCGGCTCGACCTCGTTCTCCTGCAGGGCCCGTAGGAGCTTGACCTGCGCCGCCAGCGGCAGTTCGGCGACCTCGTCGAGGAACAAAGTGCCGCCGTCGGCCTCCACGAACTTGCCGGCGTGCTTCTCGGTGGCGCCGGTGAAGGCGCCCTTCTCGTGGCCGAACAGGATCGACTCGACCAGGTTTTCGGGCAACGCGCCGCAGTTGACGGCGACGAAGGGCTTGGAGCGGCGGGCGCCGGAGCCATGCACGGCGCGGGCCAGCAATTCCTTGCCGGTGCCGGACTCGCCTTCGATCAGCACCGGGATGGTGGAGGCGGCGGCCTTCTCGGCCGCGCGCAGCACCGGACCCATCGCCGGCGAACGGGTGACGATGTCGGCAATGGCGAAGGTGCCGTCCTGGCGCTTCTTCATGCGCTGCAACTCGCCGACGAGCCGGCGCGTGGCGATGGCGTTGGCCAGCGACACCTGCAGCCGCTCGGGGCCGGCCGGCTTGACGACGAAGTCGGTGGCGCCGGCGCGCATCGCCGAGACGACGTTGTCGATGCCGCCATGCGCGGTTTGCACGATCACCGGTATGTTGGCGCCGGCGTCACGCAGCCGCGCCAGCACACCGAGGCCGTCGAGGTCGGGCATCACCAGATCGAGGATCAGGCAGTCGACCGGCTTGGCGCCGTCGCCGATCAGCATGCGCAAGGCAGCGTCGCCGCCATCGGCGGTCAGGGCCTCATAGCCGAAGCGCTGCACCATGGCCTCGACGAGGCGGCGCTGAACGGGGTCGTCGTCGGCAATGAGGACTGTGTCGGGCATGCGCACTCCGGGCTCGGCGACCTGTGCCGATTTGGCGCACTCTGGCCCCGCAGACTTAACGAGGCGTTACCGGTTGAACCATCTGCCGCCGCGACCGATATTGAGCTTCGCGTGTTATTCCCGCCCGGCGCCGCAGACTGGCGCCCCTCCAGCCGACGGAATCGTCCATGCCTGCCAATGCCAAGCCCGCCGCCAAGAGTGCTGCCAAGCGTGTCGCCAAGCCGGCCGCCAAATCCGCTTCAAGGCCGAAGGCCGACGCCAGGCTCGGCGCGCTGCCCGAGTGGAACCTGAACGATCTCTATGCCGGCATCGACGATCCGGCGCTCAAGCGCGACCTGGAGCAGAGCGATGCCGATTGCGTCGCCTTCGAGAACGACTTCAAGGGCAAGCTCGCGGCGTTGGCGGCCGGGCAGGGCGGCACGCTCGTCGACGCGGTGAGGCGCTACGAGGCGATCGAGGACCGCCTCGGCCGCGTCTACTCGTATGCCTCACTGCTCTATGCCGGTGACAACAGCGATCCGGCGCGCGCGAAGTTCTACGGCGACGTGCAGGAGCGCATCACCAACGCCTCCATTCATCTGCTGTTTTTCACGCTCGAGCTCAACCGCATCGACGATGCCGCGCTCGACGCGGCGATGGCCGATCCGCCGCTCGGCCATTACCGGCCGTGGCTCGAGGACGTGCGCAAGGAGAAGCCGTATCAGCTTGAGGACCGCGTCGAGCAGCTTTTCCACGAGAAGTCGGTGACCGGCTATTCCGCATGGAATCGCAGCTTCGACGAGACCATCGCCGGCCTGCGCTTCAGGATCGGCGGCAAGGATCTCGCCATCGAGCCGACGCTTAATCTGATGCAGGACGCCGACGGCACGAAGCGCAAAGCCGCCGCCGAGGCGCTGGCCGCGACCTTCACGGCGAACTTGCGGCCGTTCACGCTCATCACCAACACGCTGGCGAAGGACAAGGAGATTTCGGACCGCTGGCGCGGCTTCAAGGACGTCGCCGACGCGCGCCATCTGTCGAACCGGGTCGAACCCGAAGTGGTCGAGGCGCTGGTCGCGGCCGTGCGCGCCGCCTATCCGAAGTTGTCGCACCGCTATTACGCGCTGAAGGCGAAGTGGTTCGGCAAGAAGACGCTGCCGCACTGGGACCGCAACGCGCCGCTGCCGAAGGTGCCGCAGCGCACGATCTCGTGGAGCGATGCGCGCGCGACCGTGCTCACCGCCTACGGCGCCTTCTCGCCCAAGATGGCTGAGGTCGCCGACCGTTTCTTCGAGAAGAACTGGATCGACGCCCCGGCGCGGCCCGGCAAGCAGCCCGGCGCCTTCGCGCATCCGACGGTGCCGTCGGCGCATCCGTACGTGCTGCTCAATTACATGGGCAAGCCGCGCGACGTCATGACCCTGGCTCATGAATTGGGCCACGGCGTGCACCAAGTGCTCGCCGCGCCGAACGGCCCGCTGATGGCGCCGACGCCGCTGACGCTGGCGGAGACCGCGTCGGTGTTCGGCGAAATGCTGACTTTCCGCAAATTGCTCGCCGAGACCAAGGACGCCAAGCAGCGCAAGGCCATGCTCGCCGCCAAGGTCGAGGACATGATCAACACGGTGGTGCGGCAGATCGCCTTCTACAGCTTCGAGCGCAAGGTGCACCTGGAACGCCGCAACGGCGAACTCACCGCGGACAAGATCTGCGAATTATGGATGTCGGTGCAGTCGGAGAGCCTCGGGCCGGCGATCGAATTGAAGCCCGGCTACCAGACCTTCTGGTGCTACATCCCGCACTTCGTCCATTCGCCGTTCTACGTTTACGCCTATGCGTTCGGCGATTGCCTGGTGAATTCGCTCTACGCCGTCTACGAGAAGTCGGCCCCGGGCTTCGCCGAGCGCTA
>Ga0134125_10006879_pt1 | contig 12858 bp, 13 predicted proteins | sample KB31751_FD_96464 | JGI IMG/M metagenome (GOLD analysis project Ga0134125, IMG submission 96464) | Terrestrial soil microbial communities with excess Nitrogen fertilizer from Kellogg Biological Station, Michigan, USA - KB3-175-1 | ecosystem: Environmental > Terrestrial > Soil > Unclassified ... | reverse complement strand
GGCGGCGACCTCGCCCTCGCGGCGGCGAATGGCGTGTTCGTAGAGCCAAGGCGCCGTCAGGTTCCAATGCTGGGCGGCTGCGTGGCGGACACCGACTTGATCGAGTCCGTAATCGCTGGCCGTTCCCGTGACGGCGGAGCTTGCGTTCGTCAAGGCGTTCCCTTTCGAAATTTATTTCACAACGTCTCTTGGCAGGACTTTATTCGGCGTCGCTTCTCGTCGATTGATCTTTTTCCCGCCCGCGAAGTCAAGGGCGGCAAGGGTCAATTGCTTAATTGTCACGCGAAAATAGCGCTATCGCGTCAAGCCAGGCAATGCGACCAAATCCCGCGACCAGATGTGCGCCCTCGGGCTCGAGCCGGTACAGGCGGAAGTCGCTCATTTGCGCCCACCCCGCGGCGTCATTGTGCTGTGCAACATAACGGGCGAGATCGGCGGGGTCCGGGGCCGGCGCGACCCTACCCATCAGCGTGAGGCGCGGTCCGGTCAGTGGCTGGTCGAGGCCGGCGGTGCCATCGAACAGCAGGGAGGCGCGGGCGTCGCGGCGAAGGTTCTTGCTGTGCTCCGCCAAATCGGACAGCAGGAGGAGGGGTTTGCACGCCGCGTCCGCCGCCGCCAGGACCAGCGAGACATAAGGCGCGCCGCTGGCATCGATTGTGCCGAGGGCGGCCCGATCGAGCCGGAGCAAGACCCGCGCGTCGGTCAGATTATCTCGGGGATCGGCCATTGTCTGCCTGTCCTAAGAATGGGTTGACGCTGGCCCACCATCATGGTCCGATCTTGCCACATTTCCATCGGCGGCGGGTTGAAAGACGGGAACGGCTACCCTTGCCAGGGGTTCCAGTCTCATACCGCCGCCGTTATGGGGGTGTCCCGCAGGGGCCAGGGAGCGAGGCTTGAGTAATTCGATCGCAATCGTCGACGACGACCGCAACATTCTGACCTCGGTCACGATGGCGCTGGAGGCCGAGGGTTTCCAGGTGCGGGCCTATTCGGACGGCGCCGAGGCGCTCAAGAGCCTGACCCAGCGTCCGACCGACCTCGCCATCCTCGACATCAAGATGCCGCGCATGGACGGGATGGAATTATTGTCCCAGTTGCGCAAGCAGAGCGCGATGCCGGTGATCTTCCTGACCTCGAAGGACGACGAGGTCGATGAAGTGCTTGGGCTGCGGATGGGCGCCGACGACTACATCCGCAAGCCGTTCTCGCAGCGTCTTCTGGTCGAGCGTATCCGCGCGCTGTTGCGGCGCGGCGAGCTGCAGCAGGAAAGCACCGACGCCGAACCGGTGATCCAGCGCGGCGATCTGACGCTCGATCCGAGCCGCCACCAATGCGGCTGGAAGGGTCAGAACGTCGATCTGACCGTGACCGAATTCCTGATCCTGAAATCGCTGGCGCTGCGTCCCGGCCATGTCAAAAGCCGCGACCAGTTGATGGACGGCGCCTATGGTGAGCATATTTATGTCGACGACCGCACCATCGACAGCCACATCAAGCGGCTGCGCAAGAAATTCAAGCTGATCGACCCGGATTTCGCACAGATCGAAACCCTGTATGGCGTCGGATACCGTTACCGCGACGGATAACACGGCCGAGCAGCGCTTCGCCGAGACCGCGGAAGAGTCGACCGAACAACAACGCGATACCTCACGCCGTCAGAGCGGCGTGTCGCCGCTGACGCGGCGCATCCTCGGCGTCAACGTCATCGCGCTCTTGGTGCTGGGCGGCGCGCTGTTCCAGCTCGGCGACTATCAGCAGAGTCTGGTCGAGACCGAGATCGCGGCGCTCAAGACCCGCGCGCAAGTGTTCGCCGCCGCGCTCGGCGAAGGCGCGATCACGGTCGGCGACGCCGGAAACGAGGAACTGGCGCCGGAATTGACGCGGCAGATGACGCGCCGCCTGGTCGAGCCGACCAAGCGCCGCGCGCGCGTGTTCGACACCGAAGGCCGCATGCTGATCGATACCCGTACGCTCGAATCCTTTGGCGGCGTGCAGGTCCAGGAACTTGCGCCGCCGGCGCAAGGCGGGCTGATCGAACGCGCCTTCAACGAGATCTATCAGTACTTCGTCCAGATCCTGCCGGGACGCTATCCCAACGAAGCCAACCTGCCGATGGAAAGCCCCGGCAATTATCCCGAGGTGCGGCTCGCCATCAACGGCGACATCGCCGACGCGGTGCGGCGCCGCTCCGACGGCGCGCTCGTCCTGTCGGTCGCGGTGCCGATTCAGCATTACCGCAAGGTGCTCGGTGCGCTGTTGCTGACCGCGGACAACGGCGAGGTCGAGACCGCAGTGCGAGGCGTGCGCTTCACCATCGTCGAGGCCTTCGCCATCGCCTTCGTCATCACCGTGCTCTTGTCGCTTTATCTGGCGCAGACCATCGCGCGGCCGCTGCGCCGGCTCGCCGACGCGGCCGAGCGCATCCGCCGTCACGGCCGGCAAGTGACGATTCCCGCCTTCACGCGGCGGCACGACGAGATCGGCGATCTGGCGCGCGCCCTCAACGACATGACCGGCGCACTGTGGCAGCGCATGGACGCGACCGAACGGTTCGCCGCCGACGTCGCGCACGAAATCAAGAATCCGCTGAGCTCGGTGCGCAGCGCCATCGAAACCGCCGTGCGCATCGCCGACCCCGACAAGCGCCAGCAACTGTTGTTGCTGGTGCTCGACGACATCGAGCGGCTGACGCGCCTCATCAACGACATATCCGACGCCTCGCGGCTCGACGCCGAGCTGAGCCGCGACACGATGGAGAAAGTTTCTGTCGGCCGGCTGCTCGAGACCCTGGCAGAGGTGCATGAAGCCGCCGCCGGCGACAAGCAAGTGCCGCGCATCGCGCTGACACGCTCCGGCCCGCGCAACACTGCGGCGAGCGACCTCGCCGTGTGGGGGCACGAGGACCGGCTGGCGCAAGTGTTCCGCAACGTCATCGCCAACGCGATCTCGTTCAGCCCGCCGAACGGCGTCATCCGCGTCGTGGCGTCGCGCCAGTCGGGCTATGTCGTGGTGGCGATCGAGGATGACGGTCCGGGCATTCCCGAGGGCAAGTCCGAGGCGATTTTCGGCCGTTTCTACTCGCTCCGCCCCGAAGGCGAGAAATTCGGGACCCATTCGGGCCTCGGCCTCTCGATCTCGAAACAGATCGTCGAAAGTCACCACGGCACCATCCGGGCCGAAAACCGGGTCGGCCGCGACGGCAGGGTGCAGGGCGCGCGGTTCGTCATCCGCCTCCCCGCCGCCTGACCCTAACCGCCCCGCCATTGACTTTAACTTGGGTGCGGCGCAACACAGCGCCCCATGATCCGCATTCACGGCACGGCAATCGCCCTGGGGAGCGACGGCGTATTGCTGCGCGGCCCGTCGGGCAGCGGTAAGTCCGACCTGGCGCTGCGCCTCATCGACGCCGGCGCCGTGCTGATCGCCGACGACCAGACCGAACTGCGCGACATCGGCGGCACGGTGCGCCTGTCGGCACCGCCGACCATCGCGGGACGCATGGAGGTGCGCGGCGTCGGCATCGTCGAAGTCCCGTCGCGCGCCTCCGCGCCACTCCGTCTTGTCGCTGATCTGGTGCCTCCGGACCGCGTCGAACGCCTGCCCGAGCCGGCCTGGTGCCGGTATTTGGGTTACGATTTTCCGTTGCTTGCGCTGACGCCGTTCGAAGTCTCGGCACCCGCCAAGCTGCGCGCCGCCCTCGCCCTACTCACCACCCTTCCCGCTCGCGATGTCGGCGAGCGGCGATAGACCGGCGCGGCTCATTATCGTCACCGGCCTGTCCGGCGCGGGCCGGTCGACCGCATTGAAATCTCTGGAAGATTTGGGTTACGAGACCGTCGACAAATTGCCGCTGTCGCTGTTGCCGGCTTTGCTCGGCTCGAAGCCGGCAGCGCACCCGATCGCGGTCGGCATCACGGTGCTGGAAGACGATCGCGACACCGCGGCGGCACTGACCGCGCTCGACCGGGTCGATGCCAAGACCGAGCGACGCCCGACCCTAGTGTTCCTCGACTGCGACAACGACAAGCTGATCCAGCGCTATACCGAGACGCGCCATCGCCATCCCGCCGCCGGCGATCGGCCGCTGAGCGACGGCATCCAGCGCGAGCGTCGGCTGGCTGCGCCCTTGCGCGCCCGGGCCGATCTGGTTATCGATACCACCGCGCTCAGCCCGGGCGATTTGAAGCGGTTGTTGCATGGTCATTTCGCGATTGATTCGGCGCCGGGCATCGCCATTTTCGTGACTTCGTTCTCTTATCGCCACGGTTTGCCGCGCGATGCCGATTTGGTCCTGGATGTCCGTTTCCTGCGCAATCCCCACTATGTCGCCGAACTGGCGCCGCTTACCGGCCACGACCCCAAAGTCGCCGCCCATATTGCGGCCGACCCCGACTTTCCGCGCTTTTTCAATGATTTATGCGGCTGGCTCAGGCCGCTCTTGCCGCGCTATGAAAGCGAAGGCAAAAGCTACTTCACCGTCGCCGTCGGCTGTACCGGGGGGCGGCATCGCTCGGTCTATGTCGCCGACCGGCTCGGCGAGGCGCTGCGCGATCAGGGTTTCCGGGTCGCGGTCGAGCATCGGGACCTGGCACGCGGCGACGCGGCACCTTTGAGGGATGGGACATGATCGGAATGGTTCTTGTCACACATGGCCGGCTCGCCGCCGAATTCATCGCGGCGCTCGAGCATGTGGTCGGCGGGCAGAAGGCCATCGCCGCGGTATGTATCGGCCCCGACGACGACATGGAAAAGCGACGGCAGGACATTCTGACCGCGGTGTCCGAGGTCGATGACGGCTCGGGCGTGGTGTTGCTGACCGATATGTTCGGCGGCACGCCGTCGAACCTCGCCATCTCGGTCATGGACAAGAGCAAGATCGAGGTGATCGCCGGTATCAACCTACCGATGCTGATCAAGCTCGCCGGGCTGCGCCAGACCGAGACGCTGGCCAACGCCGTGCGCGGCGCGCAGGAAGCAGGACGCAAATACATCAACGTGGCCTCGCAGCTTCTGGCCGACGTGAAATGACCGATGTGGACGGCGCCGCGCCGCTGCGGCGCTCCGCCACCATCCGCAACCAGCGCGGCCTTCATGCGCGCGCAGCCGCGCGCTTCGTCAAGCTCGCCTGGGAATACGACGCCGACGTCACGGTCGCAAAGAATGGAACCGAAGTGTCGGGACGCTCGATTATGGGGCTGATGATGCTGGCGGCCGGACCGGGCACCGTGATCGAGATGCGCGCCATCGGGCCGCAAGCGGCGACCGCCCTCGATGCGCTCGCCGCACTGATCGACGGCGGCTTCGATGAAGACTGACCGCGGCGAGCGCACTCTCACCGGCCTGTCGATCTCGCCGGGCATCGCGATCGGCCCCGCCTTCATCAGCGACGTCGGCGCCGTCCAGGTGCCGGACTACAAGGTTGCTCATGACGACGTCGCCGCCGAGCGCAAGCGCCTCGCCGACGCGGTGTCGCTGTCGCTGAGACAACTCGCGAAACTCAAGGTCAAGGCCGCGGCTCTGCCTGGCGCCGCCGCCGAGGAGGCAGGCTACCTCCTCGACGCGCATGTCGCGATGCTGACCAATTCGCGCCTGGTCCGCGGCGCCGACCGGCGCGTCGGCGACGACCGCGTCAACGCCGAGCGCGCGGTGCAATTGGAATTGGGCCAGATCGGCTCGAGCTTCGCCGCGATGGACGACGCCTATCTCGCGGCGCGCGGCGACGATATCCGCGTCGTCGGCGCGCGGCTGATCCGCAACCTGACCAAGACGCCTTACGCCGCGCTGCAACGTCTGGCGCCCGGCACGATCATTGTCGCGGAGGAACTGACTCCCGCCGACACCGCGCTGATCGATCCGCGCATGGTCGTGGCGCTCGCCACCGAACTCGGCGGCGCCGAGGGCCACACCGCGATCATGGCGCGCGCGCTCGGCTTACCGGCGGTGCTGGGCATCGCCGATCTGCTGCGTCGCGTCGAGCCGGGCGATACGATCATTGTCGATGGCGGCATGGGCCGCGTCATCCTCAATCCCACCGCCGCGACCCGTGCCGCTTATGAGCGTCAGCGCGAGGAGCTGGAACATGAGCGCCGACGTCTCTCCCGCCTGCGCCGCCTGCCGGCGGTGACTCGCGACGGGGTCGAAATCACGCTCGACGCCAATCTTGAATTGCCGCGCGAGCGCGAGCTGGCGATCGCGGCGGGCGCGCAGGGATTAGGGCTGGTGCGCACCGAGTTCCTTTACATGAACCGTGACGACCTGCCCGGGGAGGACGACCAGTACGCCGCCTACGCCGCCTTGGTGCGCGGCATGGACGGCAAGCCCGTCACGCTGCGTACGCTCGACATCGGCGGCGACAAGCTCGCCGGCAACATTTCGCCGGAAAGCGCCAACCCGGCGCTCGGCTTGCGGGCGGTGCGGCTGGCGCTTAAAGAGCGGCGCCTGCTCGACGTGCAGCTTGCCGCAATGCTGCGCGCCAGCGCCATCGGCAAGGTGCGCATCCTGGTGCCGATGATCGCTAATCCCGGCGAGCTACGCGCCGTGCGCGAGGCGCTGCATCAGGCGGCGCGGCGCCTCAGACGGCGCGGGGTCACTCTTCCCGACCCGCTGCCGCCCTTGGGCGCGATGATCGAGATTCCAGGCGCGGCGCTCGCCGCCGACGCGCTCGCCGCCGAGGCCGAATTCTTTTCGATCGGCACCAACGATCTGATCCAATACACGCTCGCCATCGATCGCAGCGACGAGCAGGTCGCCTATCTCTACAACCCGCTTCATCCCGCCGTGTTGCGGCTGATCCAGTTCGCCGTCGAGGCGGCGATGCGGGCGCGGATTCCGGTCAATTTGTGCGGCGAAATGGCGGGCGATCCGCGTTTCACCGCGCTGCTCCTCGGCTTGGGCCTGCGTAACCTGTCGATGGCGCCGAGCAATATCGGCCGGGTCAAGGAACGGATCCGCACCCTCGATCTGCGCGCCGCGACCCAGCGGGCGCGGGCCGTCATGGACCAGACAGACGACGTGAGGATCGCGTCGCTTGTCGACGATTTTAATGAAATGCACGGGACTTGATGGCGCCGCGCGACTCGGTGGCATAATCGCATCGACAGCATGGGATTGGTTATAATTCGTCCACCATTTCCTTGTTAAAAACGCGCCCCGGACGCCTGCACTGCCGAGACAATCACAGGAAACACGGAAAATACTGTGGGCGTTACCATCTCGATCGTTCTGCTGGTCATTATCGCGCTGATCGCCGCGGTGGCGGTGCGCTGGCGATTGGCCAGGAGCGCTGAGGAGATCGCCGAGGAAAGGAACCGCTATCTCGCCGAACTGTCCGCGGCCGAGCACGAACGCGAAGTGGCGTCGCAGCAAATTGCCACCAGCCTCGCCCGCGTCGCCGCGACCGCCGGCACGCTCGACGCCTTGCCGATGCCGGTCTGGCACCGCCGCAAAGGCGACCTGTCGCTGATCGAGGTCAACGAAGCCTACGCCCTGGCGGTCGATTCGACGCGCGAGGCCACCATCGCCGAACAGCGCGAGCTCGGTATCGGCGTCTTGGGCGAGGACGGCCGCGCCCTCGCGCTGCGCGCGCGCACCATCAACGCGCTCCAGCGCGAAAGCCATCACATCGTCGTCGGCGGCCAGCGGCGCTTTCTCGAAATCACCGAGGCGCCGCTGCCGAATTCCGACCGGCTTGTCGGTTATGCCCGCGACTACTCGGAGATCGAAGCCAAGGAGAGCGAGCTCAACCGCCACGCCGATTCCCATGCCGAAGTGCTGGAAAGCCTCGCGGTCGCGATCGCGATTTTCGGCGTCGATACGCGGCTGAGTTTTTACAATCGCGCCTTCGCCGCGCTGTGGCAGCTCGATGCCGAATGGCTCGACGCCAATCCGAGCATCGACGAACTGCTCGAACATTTGCGCGAGCGCCGCCGTCTGCCCGAGTTCGTCGATTTTCCCGCCTATAAGCGCAACGTCCAGGCGATGTTCACAGCGCCCGCCGCGCCGGCGCCTGACTTGATGCATCTGCCCGACGAGCGGACGCTGCGCGTTTCCGTGTCGCCGCATCCGATGGGTGGCCTGATCTTCGTCTATGACGACGTCACCGACCGGCTGGCGCTCGAGCGCTCGTTCAACACCCTGACCGAAGTGCAGCGCGAGACGCTCGACCAGCTCAAGGAAGGCGTCGCCGTCTATGGAACGGACGGGCGGCTCAAACTGTCGAACCCGGCCTTCGCGGCGATGTGGAAATTGTCGCCGGACGACCTCAAGGGCGAGCCGCATATCAACGAGATCGTCGACAAGACGCGGCCGCTGATCGACCGCGGCGGCGACTGGCCGGCGCAGCGTCGCGAATTGGTGGCGCGCTTCATGAGCCATGAAGCGCTCGACGAAAAATTGGAACGACTCGACGGCTCGATCCTGCGCGTCGCCACGGTGACGCTGCCCGACGGCAACACTCTCTGCCTCTATCTCGACGTCACCGACACGACCAAGCTCGCCGACGCGCTGACCGAGAAGAACGCGGCGCTTGAGGCCGCCGATCGGCTCAAGAGCGAGTTCATCGCCAATGTGTCGTATGAGTTGCGCACGCCGCTCAATGTCATCGTCGGTTTCTCCGAGCTTCTGGTGAACCAGTATTTCGGCAAGCTCAACGACCGCCAGATGGAATACAGCAAGGGGATTCTCGGCAGTGCGCAGTCGCTGGCGGCATTGATCGGCGATATTCTCGATCTCTCCACCATCGAGGCCGGTTATTTGGCGCTCGACGTCGAAACCATCGACATCAAGGAGATGATGGCGAGCCTCCAGACGCTGGCGCACGAACGGGCGCGGGGGCGCAATGTCGGCTTCCGGCTCGACGTGCCTGCGGATATCGGCAGCCTCAAAGGCGATCAGCGGCGCCTCAAACAGGCGATGTTCAACCTCCTGTCCAACGCCTTCAAATTTACCCCGGCGGGCGGCGAGGTGACACTGGCGGCACGGCGGGTGCAGGACGGCGTTGCGCTGTCGGTCGCCGACACCGGGCCGGGCGTACCGCCCGAGGACATCGCCCGCATCTTCGTCAAATTTGAGCGCGGCACGGCGCCGACCCGCGCCAATGGCGGCGCCGGTCTGGGCCTTGCGCTGGTCAAGAGCATCGTCGAGCTGCACGGCGGGCGGATCGAGCTCGATTCGGTCGCGGGCATCGGCACCGCGGTGATCTGCTTCCTGCCCAACGAGCCGCCGGCACAGGCAACGACGGCGTAGCTAGGGTCGGATCGCCCTTGATGGAATCGCCTTCGCGATCCATCAGGCGTGAATCCGACCCTATCAAATAATGAGAGTGCGATTCACCGGTCGGACGGAAGCGAACATGCTTCCGTCTGACCGGATCGCACTCTAGCGCCCGGGCACGCCGGTCGTCGTCGAATATTGGAAGTGCAGCGCCTCGCCGGGCCGCACCAGCGGGAAGATGGCGCGCGACGCCTGCGCCGCTTCGGCAAAGCCGGTCAGGATCAGCTTGAGTTTGGCGGGATAGGTGGCGATGTCGCCGACGGCGAAAATGCCGGGCACCGACGTGGCCCCGGTCGCCTGATCGACCGCGATATGGCTCTGGTCGAGCGCCAAACCCCATTGCGCGATCGGCCCGAGATTCATGGAGAGGCCGAAAAACGGCAGCAGCCGGTCGGCCTCGAGCCGCCGCGTCTTGCCGTCGAGATCGACGACGGTGACGGCGCGGAGCTGGCCGTTCTCGCCGTCGAGTCCATGGAGCTGGAAGGGCGTCACCAGCTCGACCTTGCCGTCGGCGGCGAGGCGTTTCAGCCGCGCCAGCATTTCGGGCGCGGCGCGAAACTTGTCGCGGCGATGGACCAGCATCACCGAGGCAGCGACCTCGGCCAGCGACACCGCCCAGTCGATCGCCGAATCGCCGCCGCCGGCGATTACGACGCGGCGGCCGCGATACTCCTCGCGCCGCTGCACCAAGTAGAACACGCTTTTGCCCTCGAACGATTCGATGCCGTCGAGCGGCGGCCGGTTGGGACCGAACGCGCCGACCCCCGCGGCGACGATGACCGCGCCGGCCTCGATCGAGTTGCCGTCGTCGGTGCCGAGGCGGAAGCCGCCGCCCGGCAGCGCCTCCAGCCGGTCGACGCGATGCCCGAGATGATAAAGCGGCTCAAAGGGCGCGGCCTGTTCGGAAAGCCGCTCGATCAATTGCTGCGCCTCGATCACCGGATAACCCGGAATGTCGTAAATCGGCTTTTCGGGATAGAGCGCGGCGCATTGCCCGCCCGGCATGTCGAGCACGTCGATGACGTGACAGGAGAGACCGAGCATGCCGCATTCGAACACGGCAAACAACCCGACCGGCCCGGCTCCGATAATCGCCACGTCCCTGCGCTGCATTTTTTCTCCTTGGCGGCGGAGAATGGCCGGGCAGGGGACCCCGCGCAAGCGCCGCGCTTGTTGCCCCGCCAAGCCGAAACAGAATAAGACTGGCGCGATGGCGCGGCGCGTGATCGACCTTGCCGACGAGGCGCAAACGGCGCGGCTGGCTGCCCGGATCGCGGCCGCGGCGCGGACGCGCGACACGATCGCGCTATCCGGTCCGCTCGGCAGCGGCAAGACCAGCTTCGCCCGCGCGTTCATCCGTTCCCTCGGCAATGGCGACGAAGACGTCCCGAGTCCAACCTTCACCCTGGTCCAGACCTATGAATTTCCGGGCCGGCCGACCGTGTGGCATTTCGATCTCTATCGGCTCGAAGCGGCGGACGAAATCTATGAGCTCGGCATCGAGGAGGCGTGGGCGGACGGGATTTGCCTGATCGAGTGGCCCGAGCGCATCGCGGCGCTCCTGCCGCGCGACCGGCTCGACATCGCGCTGGCGGCCGGCGAGCAGCCGCAGCAGCGGCGCGCCACGGTGACCGGGCCGGCGCGCTGGAACGCGGTGCTCGATGGCTGACCGCGCGGCGCTTATCCGCGATTTCCTCGCGACGCATCGCTTGGCCGAGGCGACGTGCACGCCGCTCGCGATGGACGCGTCGTTCCGGCGGTATGTGCGGCTAGCGGCGGGCGACAGGCGCGCCATCCTGATGGACGCGCCGCCACCGCAGGAAGACGTGCGGCCCTTTATCGCGATCCAGACCCTGCTGCGCGGCATGGATCTGAGCGCTCCCGAGATTTTCGCCGCCGACATCGAGCGCGGCCTTTTGTTGATCGAAGATTTCGGCGACGGCACCTATACGCGCCTGCTCGCCGCCGGCGAGGCCGAGGAACCGCTTTATGCGCTCGCCGTCGATGTGCTGATCGCGTTGCGTCGGCGGTTCGAAGCGGCGGCGAGCGACCTGCCGCGCTATGACGAGGCGCGGTTCCTCGACGAGGCGGTGCGTTTCGTCGACTGGTATCTGCGCCTTGTCGCCGGGAAGGAAGCGCCGGCGGCGCTGCGCGAGGATTATCTCGCGCGCTGGCGCGTGGTGTTAGCGTCGGCAGAGAGTACGCCGGCGACGCTGGTGCTGCGCGACTACCATGTCGACAATCTGATGCGTGTCGCCGGGCGTAACGGCGTCGCCGCCTGCGGGCTCTTGGATTTTCAGGACGCAGTGCTCGGTCCCGCGACCTACGATCTCATGTCACTGCTCGAAGACGAGCGCCGCGACGTGGCATTGCCGCTGCGGCAAAAAATGATCGCACGCTATCTCGCCGCCTTTCCCGATCTCGATCGCGACGGCTTCGCCACCTCCTACGCCGTCATGGGCGCACAGCGGCATGCCAAGAATATCGGCCAGTTCGCGCGCCTCAAATTGCGCGACGACAAGCCGCATTACCTCAAACATATTCCGCACATGTGGCGACTCCTGATCGAGGATCTGGCGCACCCGGCGCTGGCGCCGGTGCGGCAATGGTTCGAAGCGAACGTACCGCCCGGCTGGCGGCGCGTGCCGGAAAGCGCCCTCGCATGAACATGCCGGCGACCGCGCCAAAAACCGCCATCGTGCTGGCGGCGGGCCTTGCCACCCGCATGCGGCCGATCACCGACACCATGCCGAAGGCGCTGATCCCGGTCGCGGGCAAGCCGATCATCGACCACGCCATCGACCGCCTGGTCGCGATCGGCGTCAAGCGCATCGTGGTCAATCTGCATTATCGCGGCGACATGATCGCGCGCCATCTCGAAGGGCGGCGCGACGTCGAGATCGTGCTGTCGCCGGAGGACGAGCTCCTCGACAGCGGCGGCGGCGTGGTCAATGCGCTGCGGCATCTCGGCGAGATTTTCTACGTGATCAATGCCGATGTGTTCTGGCTCAACGGCAAGGTGCCCGCGCTGATCCGCATGGCGCGCGCCTTCGACGAGGAAAAGATGGATGGGTTGTTGTTGATGCAACGCACCGTCACCGCCGTTGGGATCGACGGGCCGGGCGATTTCATGATCGACTCCGCAGGCCTGTTGCGCTGGCGGGGCGAAACCGAGATCGCGCCGCACTATTTCGCCGCCGTCCAGATGCTGCATCGCCGCTTTTTCGGCGGCGCGCCGGCGGCGAAATTCTCGATCAAGCCCTATTGGACGCGCGCCATCCTGGCGGAGCGGCTCTACGGCATCGTCCACGACGGCGAATGGTATCACCTCGAAACGCCGAAGGGCCTGGCCGAGGTTGAGCTGCGCCTCGCCTCGCGGCGCATCGAGCGCTGACCGTGGCGTTTTACACCATCCCCGCCGATTTGCCGTTTCTCGACGCGCTGGTCGCCGGGATTTTGCCGCGCGCCGGAAGCGATCCGCTCGCCCTGACACGCATCACCATCCTGCTGCCGACACGGCGCGCGGCGCGCAGCCTCGGCGAGGCGTTTTTGCGCGCGAGCCAGGGCCGCGCCCTGCTGTTGCCG
>Ga0134125_10006878_pt1 | contig 12859 bp, 10 predicted proteins | sample KB31751_FD_96464 | JGI IMG/M metagenome (GOLD analysis project Ga0134125, IMG submission 96464) | Terrestrial soil microbial communities with excess Nitrogen fertilizer from Kellogg Biological Station, Michigan, USA - KB3-175-1 | ecosystem: Environmental > Terrestrial > Soil > Unclassified ... | reverse complement strand
CACGCAGCCATGTATTGATGTCTTGGCTCATGACCCCGCTCGCTGCTTTAGATGTTTCCTCCTCATGGTTCTTGCTCCCGGTCAACCATAGAGCGCGTGTGCGCCTTTCGCCGGGAATACGCCTCGCCCGCTCCCTCGGTTCCGGATTAAGCAGGCGCGGACGACATTCTGCAGCGAGTGCCTCGGCGGCCGCAGATGAATGTCGATCGGACCTCGTGCCGATGCAACACCTAAGACCCTGCGCAAGCACGCTGCATTTGCGGCATTTTACCGCAAACGTGCAGCCGCGCATAGAACAGCCGTAGCGCGGCAGTTTGCGCAGACCGTGATTGGTAGCGGGTTTGGCGATGCACGGGTCCACTTCACAATAACCGGCGCCGGAGAGTTCAAGGCGCGGCTGATACGTCTGCGATTGAAACAGCTGGAGATCTGTTGCTGCTCAGAGAGCCTCCCGCGCATAGCCTATATCTCCCTGCCGCCCGGATGGATGTACCTGTCTTTTCCGGTTGGTCCCGTATCCCTCATCTCAGACGGAGTTGCTTTGTGCAAAGGCGACTTCGCTTTGCATAGCCGCGGGCAACACCTGCATCAAAGGTCCAACGGTGCGTGCCGATGGGGCCTGATAGCGATATCGGCAGAGCAACTATTTGAATCGCTGGTGCGGCATCTCTGCCAGCGCGTCGGGCGAGGACAACGCGTCTTCGTGCCACTAGCGTTGTTGTCGCCTCAAACTTCAAATGCCACAAACAGATTGAAGCATCGTCCCTGACGCTGCGCCGCTGCGCTTTCGTCAACTGGAGCATTCGTCCCGGCTAGCGCGCGCTCAGAGATTGCCGCTCAAGGGACGAAGGGAAGGTCAGGTGTCCCAAATGCCGGCTTGTCTTTCAGTCGTCGGATGACAAGCTGTGCCATCAGGAGTTAGCCGGGTTTGCTCCGAGCGCTGAAGAGAAAAATCATCACCGCAGATGTGCCCATTGCACTCACTTGGAGGAGGACCCTGGTAGCGACTCTTGGCCTTTTGCATCGGGCGAAACGACGATCGGTATCTGGCGAATATCGGCGTTCATGACATTGCCGTTGAGCGCAATGGCTGCGAACATCGTGTAACGGCCGACCGGCAAACGGTTCTTGAAATCGAATTGGAACGAGGAGCTTTCGCCAAGAGGGGCGGCACCGGCGAGCACCACACGCTTTTGATCGTCGATGACCATGAAACGGCATTCCGGCGACGTTCGTTTCAGCACATCCGGCGGTATCGATGAGAGCGATACGCGCTTAAGGCGATACCTGCGCTGAAACTTGTCGATCATTTCGATGTCGCCTGACAATCGGACCCTAGCACCCGTCAAGTCCACCGCAGTGATGAAGCCGCGACGCGGGATCGCGTAGGCGTCATAGGAGCCCACGCCCAGCGGGTAACTCAAATCCCTGAACGCAGAGAGCACGACGCCGTCATGCGACCAGCTCTTGAGCTGATAGGGCCCGTTGGTCACCAGAAAATGGCCATTGGCCTTGTAGAACGCCGAGAGTGCTGCCCACCGCCTGCGTGCCTCGTCAACGCTGACGAGGGGGCGCAACGTTTCGGGCCGGTAGCCTTCACGCTCGAAGGTCTCGGTCAAGGTCGCGAACTGCGCATTCAGTGCTTGCGAGCGGACGAGGTCCAGCCATTCGATGCCGCGGCGAACAGCTTCCGTTTGCGAAAATGCCGCCCAGTTTCGGCCGACAGCTTCTTCCATCAGGACGAGGAGATGCCAAGGCAGCGTACTCCAGGGCGGCGCCGGCACCGCCCCCCGCTCCGGGCTTGCCGGTGCGCTGGTCGTATAGACCTCGATCGTGAACACTTCGCGGAGGAAATCGACGTCGCCGACCCTGATGGATCTGGATGCGGTTTCGCTGCCCACGACCCGTAGTCCGGCAAGCTGGCGACGTATCGGCGCGGTCGCGGTATCGATTGATTGATCGTAGTGCGTCTCGCGGCCATCGCCACGAACACCCCAACCATATGCAAAGATGTAGGGGTAGAGCAGATCGGCGGTTGTCATCCTCGTCCCGTCGTGGAACGCAGAGCCGAGCAGACGATAGACCAGTTTCGTCCTGGCAAATTTGCCGGGCCCGATCGCCTGGAGCCGCCCGCGGTCCTGATCGGGCAGTACCGCGTCCGCGGGGATCGCAATCATATTCTCCGCCACGGCCGATGGTTGCGCAGATGGCCTGCTGCGCTCGACGATCGGCTCGGCCAGGATCGACAGGCTAACGAAGGTGTAGACCACCATGAGTGCGGTGAGCGGGATCTGCGAGACTAGCGCGAGCTTGCGTGCGTCAAATGTGTGCATCGCCTGTGCATGCGCGAGATAGACCGCCGCGATGTGTCCGAGAAGAACGGCCACGACCGCCGTGTACCAGGCGAAGCGGGCGCCCACGATTGCAATGTTCGGGCGGTAACTCGCGGTCCCGAACAGGTCCCAGCCGTAGCCGAAGGGATCGGAGAGCAGCGGAACAATGTATTGCCCCTGGACCAGAAAGTATACGAGGTAATGCGCAAGGTGATAGCCGAGTGCGATCGGGATCAGCGTGAGGGCGAAGCTCTGGGCGATCAGCCGCGGCGAAAGTTTCCACTCCGTCGCCGCGCTCATGATGATGCTTACCATCCGATAGGCGGACAGGAACAGGAGCCAGAACCCAACCAAGCCGATGCTTCGTAGTGCCATCGGGCCGAGCTCGACGACATCAGATAAACGCATGATGATCGCGGATTCCGCGGCCGACCATTCGGGAGTCGCAATCAGGCCGTCGTAAAGAACGCTCGACAAGAGCAGCAGAACCAACGCCATCATCGATGGCGAGACCTGCTTGCGATGGGTCAAGCCCGCTCCAAATCGCCGCAGCAGAAACTGTGGTTTCGGTGGGGCGGTGCGTATCTCGGTTGGTGCGAAGCATGCGAAGGTGCCGAATACGACGGTGAAGAGCTCGCCGTGCCGCAGCCAGGTCTCGCTGCCGAACAGAAACATGCCGGTCCAGGTCAATACTGAATAGCCAAGTGCGAAGGAAGCAATGTGTGACGGCACCGCAGGCGTCGGATAAACGAGCTCGGTCCAGGAGAAGGCCAGCAGCAAAAGCACCGCGGGCCAGACACCGAGTGCGTGAGGATACGGTATATCGAGCGCAAGATTGCGGCCACAAATGCGCCTGTACGCCGTCTCCACCCCGTCGAAGACAGTCCGCCATGGATTGATGAGCGGCCAGATATTTCCGACGAAAGCAGAAACATAGGCGAGGCCGACCCAGGCGATGATCCAGACGAGGGTGGGCGCAAGATTGCGGTAAGGATTTTGATCGCCGAAGAAACCCGCCACCAGCATCGCGGCAAACAGGGCGAGAGCGATCAACTTGAGCGGGGCACCCAATGCCGCGACGACTTTTCCAAGCGGGTAGTCAAACAGATCAACCCGCGAAAGGGTGCGTGCCGGCGGCGTGCGGCGTACAAACAGACCTACGACCACGAAGGAGACCACGACCACAGCCGCGCCGCCGAAGAGATAAAGCGATAACGGCAAGGGGAGATCATAACGCTGGCCGAAACCGTGCGCGCCGGCTTGTGTGATGCTCATGACTACGGCCAAGGCCGCGAACATCCAGCATCGAGCCGCTATCGCGTGCTGCTGACGAATCTTCCTACGGGTAGACCTCGATGCGAACAAGTGGAGCTTCCCCGTGAGAGTGGCCGCCGGCCTCGGGCGACGCATGGACTTCTACCGGAAACCGTCCGGTGGCGTGCGCGGTGAATTCCATCACGCCGATCGCACCGGGCGCGATCGTTCTTTCAATGTCATAACCGTGCAGATGCAAGATGATTGATCGATCCGTGCTCCATCGAAGCCTGACGACGTCTCCCTGCTTGACTCGGATGACTGACATGTTCTCTGCCACCCGCCCACGTTCGATGTGGAAGTCGAATGTGAGCGCCGCGGCGCCGGCTCCGATGATCGTCGCCCTGGTTGCCCAAGCGAGCACCGTGCCGACGAGACATGTGCGAAAAGCTACGTTGCAGGGCATCGCCGTAATTCCTTATCTCGGTGGGGCGGCCTGGATTTCCGAGATCCGATTGGCCATCCAGGCCTGGTCATAGGGCGACGGCAATAGAGCCGGGTCTGCGACCGCGGACCACATCAGTCGTCCGAATTTGTCCGAAAAGCCCGTGATCGGATTCCAGGCCGATGTCGGCCGCGCATCGATTCCGACGCGGAGCCAGCCGTTCCAGGGAAAGTCCTTCAGCTTGACCGTTCGGAGGAAGATTGCTGCGTTGAGGCCTGTAAGGGAATCGAAAGCGATGTTCTCGATCCCGGCCGAGAATTCGCTATTGAAATATTCGCGCTTGAGCGTGTAGCCGACGACGACTTGACGGCAGTCGCCGACTAGGGCTGTCACGACCGCCCGCTCCAGATTAATGGGATCGACAGGATCCTTGAAATCGCCGGACTGAATCCGTTGCAGGTCGGCTTCCACGCGTTCTCTTGTCCTGTCATCGATCGCGTCGTGCAGAACGAGATAGGCCTGGTACCATCCGCTCCTCGCCACCGGCGGGACCAGCCAGCCGTTGATCACTGTCATTGCCGAGGCAACGAGTTCCGGCAAAATGGTTTCCCTGATTTCAACGTCCCAATCCGATTCCGGCGCCGATTTCTCGGCGCCGAGCAGGCGTTTCGCGGAATCGTCGGCTGCCCTCAGCTTCAGATCATAGATTGCTGGCCAAGCCTCCGTGTCGGAGAGCAGGCGTCGCTTCGCCGCTTCGGCGAGATCGACATGGTACAAATAATCGCCGTGCAACGGCGTGATCGGATAGGGATGCAGGATCACATCCGGATTGTTCGAGCTGATCTTTCGGGCAACGGCACCCGCGACCGCGCAGGCACTCGCATCCGCCTTAGCATATGGCGATCGTGGGTTGATCCGGACCGTCACCAGCGAGCCGAGTGACTCCACGGCGGCGATCAGATCCGGTGCGGAGCCGGAAAGGTGGAACTCGCTTCCGAGAAAGGCGTGGATCCCTGACTGCTGCAGCAGGCTCTCCGCGGCCTCGGGAGCGACGGTCCTGATCTCGATCTCATGCGGATAGTAAGATGGATAAACTGGCAATTCGTGACCGCTTCGCGCCGGTCCGATTACAGCTAGAGCCGACAATAGAATTCCAAACGTCACGTAGCGGTTCATGATGCAGTTCCGGCAAAAACCGTAGCCCGCATCGTGCGGGCGCTTGCTCAGACGCGCGTTTCACCCGCGCAACGCCTTCATCACCTTCTCATTGGTGCGCGCTTCTTTTGGCGAACCGTGGAAAATGATCTCGCCGCGATCAATCACATAGAGCCGATCGCCGATGCGGGACGCGGCGGCGAGATGTGATTCGGCCATTAGGATGGACACGCCCAGCGCCTTGATCTTCATGACGGCTTCCGTGAACCGATTGACCACGACCGGCGCCAGCCCCTCGAATGCCTCGTCGAGCAGGAGGAGGGACGGTGACAACATCATCGCGCGCGCGATCGCGACCATCTTGCGCTGACCGCCGCTCAGATACATGCCTTGGCGTTGCAGCAGATCCTGAACTTCGGGAAAGATTCCGAAAGCCTGCGTCTGTGGGTCTGGACGTACAACCCCGTCCCGCCGGCGTGACACTTCATCGCCGAGCCAGCGGCTGATCATCAAATTGTTGTCGACGGATAGTTCCGGGAAGACGCCGCAATCCTCCGGCGAATAGCCGATTCCGCGCTTGGCGCGTTCATGCGGGGCAAAGTTGGTCAAGTCCTCATCGGCAAAGACGATCTGCCCTGCCTGCAGTGGTAGGAAGCCCATAATGCTCTCGATCGTCGTGGTCTTGCCCGCGCCGTTGCGGCCAACCAGGCACACGACCTCCTGCTTGTCCACGCGCAGCGAAACGCCGTTGAGGATGTGAGCGGGGCCGCGGTAGGTGTGGATCGACTTCACCTCGAGCACGATCATTCCTTTCGTAAAAATGCGTCCGGCCCGGAAGAGCCGAGAAGGATCATCGCAACGTCGTCATTGTTTCTGATGGCGTCCGGCGTGCCCTGGGCCAGGATCGCCCCCTGGTGCATCACCACAATTCGGCTGGAATACTTAAAGACGACGTCCATATCGTGCTCGATGATTGCGGCGGTGATGCCTTCGCCGCGTACGACCGAGGCGATGATGTCCATGATCTGGTCCTTCTCGCGAGTGCTCACCCCGCTGGTCGGCTCATCGAGAAACAAGAGCTTTGGCCGCAGCGCGTAAGCGAGCGCCACATCAAGCAGTTTGCGTTCGCCCTGCGCGAGACCCCGCGCAGGCTCGTTGCGCTTGCTGGCGAGTCCGAACTGATCGAGAACCGTGTCAGCTTCAATAACCACTTCGCGGTCGCGGTCAGCGAGCGCCGCCATGTTCCGGATCTTGCGATCGCGCGAAAAGATCGCCAGGGCAACGTTGTCGAAGCTTGTTAGATCGTCGAACAGGTTAACAAGCTGGAAGCTGCGCGCGATGCCGGCTTGCACTCGCTCGATTACGGATGATTGGGTCATGTCGCGACCCCTGAAGATGATTTTTCCGGAGTCAGGAGTGAGGTGGGCGCTGATGACGTTGCAGAGGGAAGTCTTCCCGGCTCCGTTGGGGCCGACCACGGAAATGAACTCGCCTTCCGCAATGGTCAGGTTGACATCGTCGACAGCGCGCGTGTCGCCGAAATATTTCTTCAGGTTGACCGTCTCCAGGAGAGTCATTTCGTCGATCTCCCGAGCTTTGCAGCGAGCCGCGCGGTCGTTCCGACGATGCCGGCGGGCAGCGCCATGACTAGAATGACAAGCACGACGCCAAGTAGAAGCTGCCAATATTCGGTGCTGGCGATCGCGTAGGTCTTCAGGTAGTTGAACGCCATCGCGCCGACGATCGGACCGGTGAAGGAGCGAAATCCGCCCAGCACTGTCATGAACACGATCTCGCCGGAGAATGGCCAATAGAGAATGTCGGGCGTGGTGAGACCGTTGAGCGGGACCCACAGAATTCCGGCGAGTCCCGTGAAGGTCCCGGAAATCATGAAAGCGATCCAACGATAGCGCCGTACCGAGATGCCAACGAACCGCGCGCGCGTTTCGTTGTCACGGATCGCCTGCAACGCCTTGCCGAACGGCGAATGCGTGATCACCCATAGAATGATCGTGGAGACTGCAAACAGCGCAAGCACATAGTAATAATAGGCATAGATGAAGCGCTGGAACGAGCCTGCTCCCTTGAAGTCGACCAGGCCGCCAAGCAGCGTGAGATTGGCATGGGGTACCCGAATGCCGTCGGTGCCGCCTGTGACCCAGAAGAATTTGAAGGCAAGGCTCCAGAGGACCTGCGACAACGCAAGCGTCAGGATGCCGAAGAAAATGCGGGTGTGCCGCACGCAGACGAATCCCAAAATCGCAGCAATGATCAGCGTGCCAAGCATCCCGCCGACGATGCACAGCTCCATGGAGTGCGCGCCGAAATCTCGCATGATGAAGGCCACCAAATAGGCACCGGCGCCGAAATAGGCGGAATGGCCGAATGACAAAAGGCCCGTGTAGCCAAGCAGCAGATTGAAGCCGAGTGCGGCAATGGCCATGATCAGACCGTAGGTCAGTAGCACCGTCTGATAGGGATCGACGAGCTGCGGCAGGATCGCCAGGATCACGAGCACGATTGCGGAGCCGATGGTGATCCGCCAAATCGAGGTGCCAGCGGGTACTGCCATCACCATCGTCATGCCCTTCCAAACAGACCGGTGGGACGGACGAGCAGGACCGCGGCCGCGATGAGGTAGAGAACCGCGAGTTCAATCTCTGGGAAGAACTGAATGCCGGCGGTCCGCACGAAGGCGACGATCAACGCGCCGACAAGCGCTCCTTGCAGGCTCCCGAGCCCGCCAATCACGACAACCACGAAGGCTAGAATAAGGACCTCGATACCCAGGCCAAGGACCGCCGCCTGCGCCGGTACCACCACCGCGCCGCCAAGGCCGGCCAAGAAGCAGCCGATGGCGAAGGCCTGGACATAGACGCGACTGACATTGATTCCGAGCGCCGCAGCCATGCGTCGGTCCTGCGAGGTAGCGCGCAAAATAACGCCGAACTTGGTGCGGTAGATAAACGCCCACAGTCCGATGGCGGCGGCAATCCCGACTGCGACGACGAACAGGTTGTAGGTGGGATACATCAGACGACCAACGGGGATACTGCCCATCCGATCCATGATCGCGCCGGCTGATAATGGCGTGCGGCCGAACAGGAGCTTCATGACGTCTTCGAGGATCATGAGCAGACCGAACGTGACCAGCAGGTGATATTCTTCCGATCGTCGATAGAGCGGGCGGAGCAGGGTAGGCTCGATCAGCGCGCCGACGGCCGCGACAGCAATAGCGCCGAGCGGAAGGAGGAGAAGCACTCCGGCCAGGCCGAGATTTCCTTCCAGCGCGTGGCCGATCGCGCTGCCGACAATCCAGGCAGACACATAGGCGCCCAGCGCGTAGAGCGCCCCATGCGCCAGGTTCACGATGCGCATGACGCCGTAGATCAGACTTAAGCCGGCAGCGATAAGGAACAGGACTGCCGCGTAAAAAAACGAGTTGAGAATCTGGATGACGAAGATCGTCACGGTTCTCCCTCCGCGTCCTTTGCGATCCCGGCTCGCCCGGCCTTGCCAATTGTCTCGCTATTCAGCAGTTCGATGCGTCCGATTGCTGGATTGATCGTATTCCCATCGAGAAAGATCGCCGCGAACAACGTATAGACGCCGGACTGAAGGGTGGTCGGCGGAGATGCCGCAAACCGATTGTCCGGTTGCCGCACCAGGTTTCCGGTGGCGGCTACCCGGCCGTCCCGGCCGATGACGACGTAATGCGATTCCGGTCGAATAGGCAGCAGTGTGCCGCGCAGCGTGTCGGGCCGCAGCGGCGCGCGGACGAGGGGATGGTCGCGCTGCTGCTTGACGGCGAATTCGGCGTCGGCGCTGACCAGCACGAGATCGCCCGCGCGCTCTGTTGCGCTGATGAGCGCGCGCGCTGGATAGGCAAAGCCGTTGAACGTGCCGAGACCGACGGGATAGGTGAATTCCCGCACAACCTCGAAAACGAACGCGTCGGGCGACCAGGCCTTTAGCCGGTAGGGTCCGTTGGTCACCAGCAAATGACCGTTGGCTTCAACGAACTGGTCGAGAAGCTGCCAACGGGCCTTCGCCGTCTCCGGGCCGACCAGCAATTCGAGCGCTGCCGGCCGGTATCCGGTTTGCGCAAATTCCTTGATCAGCGCGCGGAACATTTTCAGTTGCTCTGGATCGCGGACGAGATCGAGCCACGGCAGGTGAAGCCGTTCAGCTTCGCCGCGCGAGAAGGCCGCGATGCCGCGCTCGACTGCCGCCTCCATCAATGCAAGCACGTGCCAGGGCACCGAACTCCAGGGCGGAGCGATCAGGGCATTCTCCTGTTCGTCGAAAGTCAGGTTGTCGAGAAAAACCTCGATAATCGGGCTGCGGTAGGTGAAGGTCTGATCGGCGATCGACCGCGAGGTTTCCTCCGTCCGGAGGGGCTTCACGCCGCGCAACCGCTCGCGTATCAGCAGCGTCGCCGCGGCGATTTCCGGATCGTGGGTCGCCGCATTCTGCCCGCCCGCGCCCCAGCGGAAGGCCAGCGCATACGGATAAAGTAAGTCGGCCGCCTCCATCACGGAACCGTCGCTGAAATTCGAGGCCGAAAGGCGATACAGCACTTTGGCCATCGCGCCATGGCCCGACCCGACCGGGCCAAGTCTCCCGGTCATGAATTGCGGCATCAGCGCATCGTTGGGAATGCGAACCGACCGCTTGATCTCGGAGTCGTCCGCGGCGCGGATTTCGGCGCGGTTCTGGACCCATCGGCTATTATAGGGAATTGGCAGGAAGGCGTTGTCGCCGACGGCCGACCACACCAGACGCCCGGTCGCATCGGTGAAGCCGGCGATTGGATTCCAGGCTGCGGTCGGGCGCGGATCGATACCAATTCGCAGCGACCCATTCCAGAGGAAATCCTTGAGCTTGACCGTTCTCAGGAAGACGGCCGAATTCAAACCAGACTGCGAATCCACGGCGAAGTTTTCAATGCCGTCGGAAAAGTCGTCAGTGTAGAATTCCCGCCGCAGCCGATAGCCGACCACGGCGCGCTCGCAACTGCCGATCAAGGCTGCCAGTAACTCGCGCTCGAGGTTGAACTGCTCGGTGCGATCCCTGAACTCGTTATGAGTGCGGCGCGCATAAAGCTCATCGGCCTTTTCTCGGTCGCTCGCTTGGCTGATCGCCGGACGAAGCAGCTGGTAGGCCTGGAACCACCCTTCTTTGGTCCAGGGTGGCGCTGGCCAGCCATTGAAGCCGACGCCTGCGTCGATCAGCAATGCGCTTACCGAAGTCTCATCGAGACTCATATCCCAGTCGGTTGCCTGAACGCGGACCTGCGGCGAGAACAGGGACGGATCGGCGCCGGCGCGGAACGTCGGCGCGACCCCATCTGTTGGCGTGCGCGTGGCCTTGCCCGGAGACACCCGATCTGCATGGCCGAAATAATCGGCGTGATAGGGCGTGATGGGATAGGGAGAAACCACGACGTCAGGTGACGCGGCCAGCGCCGCGGCCGCCTGTCCGATGGCGTGGCAGCGCGCCTCGCGGCCTTGAAGCCGCGATGACTGCGGATTGACGCTGACGGTGATCAGCGACTTGAGCGACTCGACCGACTTGAGATGCTCGCGAATCTGGCCGGAAACGTGAGGTGCGGTGCCCACGTAAACGTGTAGCGGATCAGTCTTGTTAAGGAACTCGCGTGTCGCTCCCTCCGGATCTAGGGGCTCGATGCGGATTTCATGCGGGTAGAACGAGGGAAAAAAAGATACCTCGTGGTCGGCCCGTACCGATGGCGGCGCAATAATGACCGCACATGTCAGCCCCAGCACCAAGCCGCCTATTCGCGCCCGGGGCGAAACTGCGTGCAGAGACATTTTCCGCTCCACCGAGATCGCCGCAGTGCCTGCAGGATCTCGCTGCGGCCGCACAACGTGGATGTCGGGTTCGCGTTGCCGGCCGCTCGATCAAGACCCGAGCACGGCCATGCCTTCGAGAAAAAGGCATGGCCATCTCGATTGCGCCATTCAAGCGACCTGCGGCCAAGTCTCCTTGATCCAATTAAAAGTGGCCGTCGGATCGTTGTGACCGTTGCCCGGCTTCGGCCAGTTGGGAGGCGCCGTGATATTGCGGATCGGAATGGTGATCATCCGATTCGGATCCAGGATCGGGAACGGGTATTCGGGCACGATCTTGCTGAAGCCCGTCACCGCGTCCTTGTAGCCCTGGTGATTTTCCGGACGGATATACAGATCACCTGCCGCCGTCTCGAAATACATGCCTTCAAGCTGGCTGATGATCGCCTCTTCCTCCGGCCAGCCGCCTGTAAGCTTGTTCGCCTTCTCGACTGCCGTCTTGTACATATAGAGCGTGTGATACGCGCCATCCGATTGGAAGTTCGGATACTCGTTCCAGCGCTTATAGTACTTTTCGACGAACCGTTTGTTGGCCGGCCAACGATTTCCCGGCGGGAAGGTGAAGTAATAGTTCGCGTGCACGCCCGCGATCACGCCTTCCGGGTGGTCCTTGCCGATTGCATGCGGCGCAACACCAAAAGCGATGGTGCTTGCAAACTTCGCGCTGTTGAACATGCCGTAACGCAAGGCCTGCTTGTACATTGCAACGTAGTCGCCGCCCCAGACCGACGAAACGATCAAGTCTGGATTTGACGACATCGCCTTGGTGATGTGAGCGGTGAAATCGGTGGTGCCAAGCTTCGGCCAGCCTTCCGAGACGACCTGCGTGCCCGGCACAAGCTTGCCGAACGCGATGTTAAAGTGGTCGAAGGCATTGCGGCCATAGCTGTAGTCCGGGTGAATGTGCGCGATCCGCTTTGCTTCAGGCCAGGTCTGCGCCGCTGCCACTGCGCACGTGACACCGTCCGCTGACTGGATGTTGGTGATGCGGAACGCGTATTTCGGATTCGGCACGGCCTTGTCCCACAGAAAGTCGGTGCAGCCGTCGACAAAAATCGTCAGCACGGCAAGCTCCTCGGCGACCGGGCCGAGCGCCGGCGTGTTGCCGCTCGATATGACGCCGGTAAACATGTCGATCTTTTCGGAGAGCTTCATACGGCGAAGCTCTTTCACGTTTGCGTCTGTGCCGGCTGCCTCGTCAGCGGTGATCGTCTCGATCTTGCGCTTGCCGAGAATGCCGCCTTGTGCGTTGATTTCCTCGGCCGCCAGCATATGGCCTTTGAGTGAAGGCTCGCCGAGTACCGCTCCGGGGCCCGTCAAGAAGGTCATGTGACCGAACTTGAGAGGCGTATCCGGAATTTTTCCTTTCGGCGCCGCCGGAGTCTGCGCCGACGCGGGAGTAATGGCCGGCATCGCAGTTGCTGCGGCGGCAGCGCCGACCGTCACGCCGAGGTTATTGAGAAAGCTTCTACGATCTACGTTTCTCTGCTCCATAGTTGATCCTCCTTTGTCGAGGACATCGATGATCTCGCCACGTTCAAGCTCCCAAGGGGGCTCGTTGCCCACATTTTAGGCCATACTACCGCACCAAACCACAGGTCTTAGATGTCTCTTTGACGCACGCCGCGTTCGGTCAGCGATTTCATGATTCCAACGCCGACCAATCCATCGCCGCAACAGGCCAGCCGGTGCCGCAGCATCGTTCGTTGTCAGCGACGCCTCGTTGGTGTGCGACGCCGCCAGCCCGCCGCACTGCAGCATTCTGCTCTTGCAAGACCGGCCGTCCCTCGCGCCTTTTG
>Ga0134125_10006877_pt1 | contig 12859 bp, 9 predicted proteins | sample KB31751_FD_96464 | JGI IMG/M metagenome (GOLD analysis project Ga0134125, IMG submission 96464) | Terrestrial soil microbial communities with excess Nitrogen fertilizer from Kellogg Biological Station, Michigan, USA - KB3-175-1 | ecosystem: Environmental > Terrestrial > Soil > Unclassified ... | reverse complement strand
GCGAGCTGCAATTGATACTGCCGGTAGGCCATGTTGCCTATGCCAACGTCCGTACCGGCCGCAAGCCTGACCATGTTGGAGGAATCGAACTGAATCTCGGCGCGTGAACCATCCGCGGTTTGCAGATGATCCTGCGCTTGTAGCGGCGCGTTCAGCGCCGCCGCAACCACTTCGCCCGAATCGCCGCGCTGCACGTTTACCTCACCCTGAATCAGGCTAATACGGGCAACGCTGTGGCTGGGATCGTCTCCCGATGCATCTTGAGCTTGCAATGAAAAAACGAAGCCAATTAAGGCAGCGCTCACAGCAACCAATGCTCTCTTTCGTGAAGTGCTCATATGAAAACCTATTCCCACCAACTCAGAAGCATCTTACTGGCCAGACTGAATAAGACTTTAGAATCAGTGGAATGCGAGCCACCCGGGCGAATGGCGGCTGGTGCAAATCCACCAGCGATGGTGATTCCTGGCCGCAGCGGCCCTCCTCATCGAACGCCACAGTTTCGGGGTGCATAACGGCTAGGCTGAAAACCATAATGAAATGGTGTCCCGGAAGCTCAGATCGCCCTGCGCGGTCTGGGAGTTGTTGAACCAGAACGGGTTATCGACAACGAAAGAGGCTTTCTTTAGATCGTCGAGACCGGTGGCTCCGCGGCCCAAGCCTCAGCAACGGCCCCTCTCCATGTCAGTGAAATACGTGTGCCGATGCAACCAACCGAGCATAGCCATTCCGGACCGAAGCACACACGCATCCGTCATCCCACAAAGCCCTGGACGTTAATCAGCTATCGCTTGTTCGCTCTGCTCGCCGTGATAGGTCCGGGGTTCATCACGGCAAATGTCGACAACGACCCGGGCGGTATACTCACTTACTCGCAGGCCGGGGCGAAATACGGCTACGCGCTGCTGTGGACACTAATTCCCACCACGATCGCGCTGATCGTCGTTCAGGAAATGGCCGCGCGCATGGGCGCCATCACCGGAAAGGGCCTTTCGGACTTGATTCGCGAGGAGTTCGGCCTGCGGATGACGTTCTTCACGATGTTTGTTCTCAGCCTCGCCGATTTCGGAAACATCGCGGCCGAGTTTGCGGGATTGGCATCGGGCTTCGGTATGTTTGGCGTCGGTAAATATATCGCCGTGCCCCTTGGAGCCTTGGTCGTATGGCTCGTGATCGTTCGCGGTTCGTACAAACCCGTCGAACGAGTGCTGCTGCTGCTTTCGTTGATTTATTTCACCTACCCGATATCCGCGATACTGGCCCGCCCCGACTGGCCCACGGCTCTGCACGCTACGGTGCTTCCTCATCTCAGTTCGGATCCCGGTTACATTGCGATGATCATCGGCCTGATCGGAACAACCATCACGCCGTGGATGCAGTTTTATCTGCAGGCATCAGTCGTCGAGAAAGGCATTTCGAAGCGCAATTACAATCTGTGCCGGGTTGACGTGATCCTTGGCTGCATCATTACCGACGTGGTTGCATTCTTCATCATGGTGGCTTGCGCCGCAACCATCTTTAAGAGCGGCCACTCCGAAATTAACGATGTCGCTGACGCAGCGAAGGCGCTCGCTCCGTTCGCGGGCAATTTCGCCGCCGGGTTGTTCGCCATCGGCTTGATCAATGCGTCTTTGATGTCCGCCGCCATCTTGCCACTTGCAACGGCGTATAACATCTGCGAAGGCCTGGGCTTCGAATCCGGCGTTGGCCGGCGTTTTGGAGAGGCAAAGATTTTCTACGGACTGTACACGGCGCTCATTGTATTTGGCGCTGCGTTCGTCCTGGTCCCTGGACTGCCGCTTCTCAAGGTAATCCTGTTCTCACAAGTGGCAAACGGCATCCTGCTGCCGTTTGTGCTCGTTTTCATGCTGGTGCTGATCAACACGCCGCGCTTGATGGGCGAATACCGGAACCGGCTCACCGGCAATATCATCGCGGTCGCGACCAGCGTCATCATGATTGCTCTTACCGTCGCGTTGCTTTGGACGGGATTGTAAGATACATCCGCTAAGCACTTCGTGACGAACAATACGCCGGAGCATCGCGTTCGTCGTTATTTCCCGGCTCACTTTTGAAAAATCCAAGAATGACATTCGGGCCATGCGTACCTGGCCCGACATCGGAGCCAGTCGCTATTGCGACTTCTGGTTCATCTTGTCTCCCGACATTTTGTCGCCGGACATCTTGTCATTCTTATCCTTTTTGGACTTCTTGTGCTTCTTCTTACTCATCTTCTCGCCGGACATCTTGTCATGCTCCATCTTGTCCTGCGACATCTTGGTGTCTTGCATCTTGTCCTGCGCGAAAGCCGCAGGAACGGCGCCGAGACCCGCCGCTAAAAGAAACGCAGCAATTTGCTTTTTCATAGATCGCTCCTTCAAAGAATCTCCGTGGCCCCAGCATGATCCGCAGCCACATCACTCTTTCTTTCGTTCTCTAGCAGCGCTTGGTTATGCCCGGAGAACCGCCGACGCCGAAGAATTTATCTTCCCAGTCCCAGGACGGAGGGTGGGTTTAACGCACGCGACAAACTCCAATTACACGGAACTTTTTCGGGGCTTATCCGTATCACTTTTGGCGGTTGCGATTTGTGTCACTATAAAGTTGTCCACCAAATGGTGTTTCGAGTTTTGACTTCGGGCACATCTGCCTCCAGTTTCCTCTGTATCAACTAATAGTTCTTCGAATGTCTTCACTTTCATCTTCGATGCATCTCCATCGTTTTCATGTAGTTGCAGCTGTCGCACTTCTGGGCGGGGGCCTGCTTGGCTTGGCCGCCTGCTCCTCAGGGGGGCCGAAAGGCGCCGCCTTCGCGATGGGGCCGGTGGCAGTGCGTGCGGTTTCGGCGACCTCTTCCAACGTCCCTCTCGACCTATCGGCTATCGGCAATGTGGAAGCCTTGTCCACGGTGGACGTCAAGTCGCGAGTAGCGGGACAAGTGAAGTCCGTTCACTTCCAGGAAGGCCAGGATGTGCGCGCCGGCGATATTTTGTTTGAGATCGATCAGACGCCCTTCCTTGATGCCATCCACGAAGCCGAAGCCAACCTGGCGCGCGATATCGCTCTCACGGCGCAGGCTAAAGCGAATGTGGTCAAGGATCAGGCCATGCTAAAAAGCGCTCAGGCGCAGGCGGATCGCGCCCAAGCGTTGGAGAAAGAAGGCATCTTCTCGAAAGAGCAGACCGAAACAGTTGTCGCCACGTCGGAGTCGAATCGAGCCACGCTGGCCGCCGACCAGGCCGCAGTGACGTCATCGGAAGCTGCGGTCCGAGCCGATCAGGCCCGTTTGGAAGATGCCAAACTGCAACTTAGCTATACCACTATCCGCGCGCCAATGTCGGGGCGCACCGGAGCGATTCAGATCAGGCCAGGCAACCTGGTGAAGGATAACGATGCCACCCTCGTCACATTGCTGCAGACGCAGCCGATTTACGTATCGTTCTCCGTTCCGCAGCAGCAACTCCCCGAAATCCGGCGCTATAACGCCGAACATCCTCTGGAGGTGATCGCGTTGCCGGGTGGCGAAGCACAGGAGAAAGGCAAGCTGGATTTTATCGACAATGCCGTGGATCTGAATACCGGAACGATCAAGTTGAAGGCTGTTTTCGCGAACCCGAAACACCGTCTGTGGCCTGGTCAGTTCGTGAACGTAAAGGCTCAACTGGCGGTCGAGCAGGACCGGGTGGTTGTGCCGACCCAGACCGTGGAAACAGGTCCAAACGGCAAATATGTATGGGTAATGGCCTCGGATTCGAGTGTTTCCATGCGCCCGGTAGATGTCCTTCGCGGTTGGGGAGACAAATCCGTGATCGGTTCCGGGCTCAAGGCCGGCGAGATGGTCATCACGGAGGGGCAAATGAGACTCGCGCCCGGAGCCAAGGTCCACGTCCTGAAACCGCAAAGTCAAGCGGAGGCCACCGCATCTAACAACCAAGCATCCGGCAGTTAGTCAAGCGAGCGCGCTATGAATTTTACCGATTTCTTTATTCGCCGCGCGGTCACGACCACGCTCATCATGGCCGGCATTCTGCTCTTTGGCATCCTGAGCTACACAAGCCTGCCGGTGAGCGAATTACCGGAGGTAGAATACCCCACTATCCAGGTGTCAGCCTCGCTGCCCGGCGCGAACCCGGACACGATGGCGGCTTCTGTCGCAACACCTCTCGAAAAGCAGTTTTCGACGATTGCGGGTGTTGAACTGATGACGTCGTCAAGTTCGCTCGGATCGACCAGCATCACGTTGCAATTCGACCTGAACCGTAGCATCGACGCGGCGGCCCAGGACGTGGAGGCGGCCATCGCCCGCGCCGAAGGCAGCTTGCCGACCAATATGCCGTCCCCGCCTTCCTTCCAGAAGGTGAACCCGGCGGAACAGCCCATTCTGTATATGGCCGTTAAGTCGGACAGAATGACGCTGTCGAAGCTGGACGAATACGCCGAGCAGATCATCGCGCGCCGCATCTCCATGGTTTCGGGCATCGCCAGCGTGAATGTGTACGGGTCCAAAAAATATGCGGTCCGAATTCAGATCGATCCGGATAAAATCGCCTCCCGCAAGATGGGCCTTGAAGAAGTGCGCAATGCGGTCACGCAGAGCAACCTGAACATCCCGACCGGGTCATTATATGGTCAAACGAAGGCATACACGGTCTGGTCAAGCAGCCAGCTCAACGCGGCTTCCGAATTTGCGCCGCTGATTGTTTCGTACCAGAACGGCAGCCCCGTGCGGCTGGAAGATCTGGGCAACGTAATAGACAGCGTTACCGAGAATAAATCCAAGTTTTTCTACAACACCGATCTAGCAATGGTGCTGGCGGTGAAGAAGCAGCCGGGAGCAAACACAGTCGCGACTGTGGACCGCATCCAGCAGATCATGCCGGCGTTCCAGCAGCAGTTACCATCGGGCGTCGAGTTGAAGGTGATTCACGACGCCTCGACTAACATCCGCGAATCGATTTCGGACGTGAAGCTCACATTAGGCGTGACCATCTGCCTGGTCGTGTTGGTCATTTTCGTCTTCTTGCGCAATATTTCGGCGACCATCATACCGGCCCTGGCGGTGCCTTTGTCCCTGCTTGGCACGTTTGCCGCGATGAAACTGCTGGGCTTCACGATTGACACATTGTCGATGCTCGCGATGACGTTGTCGGTCGGATTCGTCGTCGACGACGCCATCGTGATGCTCGAAAATATCGTGCGGCACATGGAGATGGGCAAGACGCGCTGGCAAGCGTCCATCGAAGGAGCGCGCGAGGTCGGCTTCACCATCATTTCGATGACGCTTTCGCTAGTCGCCGTCTTCATTCCCGTGCTATTCATGCCCGGCATTATCGGACGGCTACTACATGAATTCGCTATCACGATTAGTGTCGCCGTTCTCATTTCCGGCGTGATCTCGCTGACCCTGACGCCCATGCTCTGCAGCCGCTTCCTGCGGAACGAACATGAGCAGCATCACGGCGCATTCTACCGGTTCTTTGAAACCAGCTTCGATCGTTTGAATATCGGATACCAGCACACGCTGACCTGGACGCTCCGGCACCGATTCAGCATGCTACTGACGACATGTGTGCTCACCGCTGTCACGCTCTATCTATTCGTGGTTATGCCGAAAGGCTTCCTCCCGACTGTGGACGTAGGCTTTATTTTCGGCGGTACGGAAGCGTCCGAAGACACCTCATACGCGCATATGTTGAAGTTGCAGGCTGAGGCCGCGACAGTTGTCCGCTCGAATCCCTGGGTGGAACGGTACGTCACGGGAACCGGCGGATTCACAGGTCAAAATCAAGGCTTTTTCTTTATCGCGTTGAAGGACGATCCACATCGCCCGAAAGCGGATGCCATTATCGCCCAACTGCAACAGGGCTTCGCCAAGATTCCCGGCATTATGGCGTTCCTTCGTGTTCCTCCGCTAATTAACATCGGACAGGGCGAAGGACGCGCGCAGTATTCGGTCGCGCTAGAGGACGCGGAAACTTCAAATCTTTATAAATGGGCGCCGAAGCTCCAGGCGAAGCTGAACTCGCTGCCACAGTTGATGAACGTCGATAGCGACCTACGTCTAAACAGCCCGCGCCTTAATGTTGAGATCGATCGAAACCGCGCTCTTGCGCTTGGCGTGACGCCCGAAGCCATCGCCAACACGCTCTATGATGCCTACGGCGACCGGCGCATCTCGACCATTCAGACATCTCTCGACGAATACGACGTCATTCTGGAAGTGGAACCGCAATATCAGCAGGACCCCGTTTCCTTGCAGAAGCTGTATATCCGCTCCAAGACTGGCAATCTCGTGCCGCTTTCGGCAGTGACACACACCGTGTCTACGGTAGCGCCCCTGAGCGTGAATCACATCGGCCAACTGCCCGCCGTAAATTTCTCATTTAACTTGCAGCCCGGCATCGCGCTCAGCCAGGCGACCCGGAGCATTGAAGAAGCCGCACATGAAGTCGGCTTGCCGGACACGATGACTTTTGCGTTTCAGGGTACTGCCCAGGCGTTCCAGAACTCCGTCAGCGGATTGGCGCTCCTGCTCGTAATTGCCGTGCTTGTCATTTACCTAGTGCTGGGCATGTTGTATGAGAGTTTCATTCACCCCATCACAATTCTCAGCGGTCTGCCACCCGCCGGCTTGGGCGCTTTGATCACGCTTTGGCTGTTCGGATATGAGCTGAGCTTGTACGCGTTCGTCGGCATCATCCTGTTGATCGGCATCGTAAAGAAGAACGCCATTATGATGATCGACTTCGCAATCGCAGCGCAACGCAACGAGGGTAAAAACGCGGAAGACGCAATCTTTGAAGGATGCGCCAAACGTTTCCGCCCGATCATGATGACTACCATGGCGGCGCTGTTCGGAACGCTGCCGATTGCACTCGTCGGCGGCGCGGGCGCAGAAGCCCGGCGTCCCCTCGGCCTCTGCGTAGTCGGAGGTCTGGTCGTGTCGCAGGTCCTGACACTCTACATCACCCCGGTAATTTACCTGTACCTGGAGCATTTCCAGGAGCGATTCAGCCGGAAACGGACGCCCAAACAAAAGGCGCCGGCCCTACCGGAACCCGAAGTGGTGGCCTAAGCCGCCGGTACGCGTTCCGAGGCAAACCAGAATCGGAACTGCCATGCACGATGGTCTTGTGCCGGGGCAGTCCAGAAGTTGCTGCCTGTCTACGCCCGCAGGCTTGATAATGAATGTAGGGGATGTGACATGACGATGCTTAATCGAATCCGTGTCTATCAGGATGAGGGGCAACTCACCATCGAGATCGGCCCCGATCGCGACACGGGCCGGCTATTCCAGGAAGTGCTCGTCGAATTCATCTGGATAGCTCTGGCAATCGAAATCTGGCGCACCCTGCTCCCCGTGTTGAAAGGCGGCCATTGGCTGCTGGCAGGCCCCTACGTTGTCGTCTTTCCGATGTTGGCGGCCATCGGCTTGCTTCGCCTGGTTTGGATCTCGTTCGGCCGGGAGGAAATTACCTTAAGAGGGGGCCTTCTGAGCGCGTCGCGCCGGGTGGGCGTAATTGCGGCTTCTCGCGTTTATCCGGTTGAACATCTCCGCGATTTACACGTGGCGGCCCTCGATGGGCGGATTATCATGCGCGTGTGGCGCAGCTATCGGGTGGTCGATGGGCGGATCGGATTCGTTTTCAACGGCCGAATGCGCTACATCGCCGATCGGACAAGCAAAAGCGAAGCCAAGGTTTTAGTGAAACACTTTCGCGACTGGCTCCCCAAAGAGAACTGGACGCCGGTTCTGGGGCTGTAGCGGTGGCATCGCAGCATCGCGGTAAGCGCATACTAATTTTTTATACTTCCATTCCCTTGCATAAAAATCGCTTCTACTCTATTCTATTTCTAGAGCGACAGGTTCCAAATTCCCTACCAGGTGATGGAGTCATCCTCTTCGTGATATGAACCTTTCCAGGATCGTCGTAGCGCTTCTCGCGGTGGTCGTAGTCGGGACCGCCTAGGGGCCGCCTCACGAATCAGAATCGGGGCCACCGGGCGGGTAACCAAGCCAGCGGGTGGCCCTTTTCATTTTCGGGGAACGCCGTATGCGATTCCCGAACAGGTACAACGGTAAAAACAAGTTTCAGTACGAATACAAACTCTATGTCGACACTCTTATCCGGCGCAAAGATTCTGCTTGAATGTCTGGCGCGCGAAAACGTCGAGTGCATCTTCGGTTATCCGGGCGGCGTCACGCTGCCCCTTTACGACGCGCTTTTCGATAACCCGATTCGCCATGTCCTGGTTCGGCACGAACAGAATGCAGCGTTTGAAGCGCAGGGCTACGCTCGCGCGACGGGACGAGTCGGCGTGTGCTGCGCGACGTCCGGCCCCGGGGCGACCAACCTCGTAACGGGCTTAATGGACGCGATGATGGACTCGATTCCCATCGTGGCGCTTACCGGACAAGTGTCGACAAAGGTAATGGGATCCGACGCCTTCCAGGAAGCGGACACATTTGGAATTACCCGCTCGGCGACAAAGCACAACTATCTGGTCAAGAACATCAACGACCTGCCGAAGATTGTCCACGAGGCGTTTTATATCGCCGCTACCGGCCGCCCCGGTCCGGTGCTTGTCGACATTGCGAAAGACGTCTTTCAGGGTAACGCCCAGTACACGCCGGTAGCCGAGATTCATCTACCGGGCTACAAAGTGTATAACGAAGGCCATGGCGGCCAGATTCGCCGCGCGGCCCAGATGATGTGGGAAGCGGAGCGGCCGTTCATCTATGCGGGCGGCGGCATCATCGCGGCGAACGCGAACAACGAATTGCGCCATCTCGTTGAAGCATTGGATGCGCCGGCGGTTTGCACGTTAATGGGCCTCGGCGCTCTGCCGGGCAATCATCCCAACTTCATCAGCTTGCCGGGCATGCATGGCAGCTATGCAGCCAACATGGGCATCACCCACTCGGATTTGCTGATTTCGCTCGGCGTCCGCTTTGACGATCGCGTCACAGGGCGGCTGGCCGCCTTTGCTCCGCACGCGAAAGTGATTCACGTCGACATCGATCCCTCGGAAATCAGTAAGAACCGGCATGCCGATCTGCCTATCGTCGGCGATGTCAAGCGCGTGCTGCCGAAATTAACCGCCGAGCTCAAGGAACTGGAGTCGTCATGCCGGGCGAAGAATGCGGCGGCGCGACAGGCATGGTGGAAGCAGATTCGCGAGTGGAAGGAAGAGCACCCGCTCGTCGCCGAAACTTCGAAGACGGAAATCAAGCCGCAGCATTTGATGGCGGAGATCAACCGCCTTTCGAACGGCAAGGCGATTGTCTCAAGCGACGTGGGACAACATCAAATGTGGTGCGCGCAACTCATCCGCTTCGACGAACCCCGGTTGTGGCTCAATTCGGGCGGCCTCGGCACGATGGGATTCGGGCTGCCCGCGGCGATAGGAGCGCAATTCGCACGGCCCGACAAGCTCGTGTTCGCCCTCGTCGGCGACGGCGGTTTTCAGATGTCCATCCCGGAGCTCGCCACCATCGTGAATTATCAACTGCCGGTGAAGATCATCGTGATGAACAACGGCTATCTCGGCATGGTGCGGCAATGGCAGACGCTGTTCTACAATAACCGGCTCTCCCAGGTGGAATTGACCGCGTTTCCGGACGCGGAGAAACTCGCAGGAGCGTACGGCTTCAAAGGCCGGACTGTGGAGACCGCCGCGGAGATGCCGAAAGCCCTTGAAGAGGCGGTGCGCGAACCGGGCCCCTATCTGCTGAACGTAAAAGTGTCGCCGATGGAAAATGTATATCCAATGGTTCCGGCGGGCGGCGCGATCAACGAGATGGTGCTGCGGCCTCCGCAGCCGGTGGAAGTGTAGGGAGAAGGGCTCGCCATGCAACAGATCATTTCTCTCTTGCTCGAAAACAAACCGGGAGCACTAATGCGCGTCACGGGACTGATTGGCCAGCGAGGATACAATATCGAGAGCCTGACGGTTGCTCGTACGCTGGACGCTTCATTGTCGCGAATGACCATTGTGGTGGACGTCGAGGCCGCCATCCGAGCACAGGTGATCAAGCAGATGAATAAGCTGATCAATGTGCTGCAAGCGAGCGACGTGACCGAGGCGCCATCCGTAAATTGCGAGATGGTGCTTCTGCGCGTTCGCGCGCAGCAACAGAGCCGGACTTCAATTTTAAAAGAAGCTGAGATTTTTCACGCGCGCGTTGTCGATTCGACCACCGAAGGCTTTGCGCTTGAAGTAACCGGCGACCCTGAAAAGCTGGACGAATTTATCGACGTGATGCGGAGCTATGGCGAGATCGAGGTGACTCGCTCCGGCATAGTTTCTATGTCACTCGAGAACAAAAAGCTGCGGCTCTCGCCGCCCGTGCCGACCGGAGTTCCTCAGGAAGACTACGCCTTGGAAGAGGCGGAATAGCAGCGTATTTGTCGGGGCGGGCATACCTGCCCTCAGACCACAGATAGTGATTCGGGTTGAGGCGAGTCCTTGCCCTTCGATTGGAGACGAAAACATTTCTATGCCAAGACGCTTTTATGAAAAGGACGGCAGCCTGGCCCCGCTGCAAGGGAAGACCGTTGCGATAATCGGCTACGGCAGTCAGGGCCACGCACATGCCCTGAATCTGCGCGATTCGGGCATCAACGTGGTGGTTGGTCTTTATGAAGGCAGCAAGAGCAAAGCCAAGGCCGAGGCCGCCGGATTGAAGGTGCTGAGCGTCGGCGATGCCGCGAAAGCAGGCGATTTCATAATGATCCTGCTGCCCGATCATGTGCAGGGAGACACCTACCGCAACGAGATTGCCCCTTATATGAAGAAGGGCAAGACGCTGATGTTCGCACATGGATTCAACATCCACTTCAACGAGATCAAGCCGCCAGCCGACATCGATGTATCGATGATCGCTCCAAAAGCGCCAGGCCATCGCGTCCGCGAACTCTTTACGGAAGGCGTAGGCGTTCCCGCGCTGATTGCAGTCGCGCAGGATGCATCGGGCAAGGCTGTCGAAAATGCTCTGGCTTATGCGCTGGCCCTGGGATGTCTGAAAGCGGGCGTCATCGAAACCACTTTTAAAGAGGAAACCGAGAGCGATCTGTTCGGCGAGCAGGCTGTTCTCTGCGGCGGCGTCAGCGAATTGATCAGCGCCGGGTTCGAGACGCTTACCGCGGCCGGCTACGCGCCGGAAATCGCCTACTTCGAATGCCTGCATGAAATGAAGCTGATTGTGGACCTGATCTACGAGGGCGGTCTAAGTTACATGCGGTACTCGATTTCGGACACCGCCGAATACGGCGACTACACGCGCGGCCCGCGCATCGTTAATGAACAGACGCGCGCGGAGATGAAGAAGATCCTGAGCGAAATTCAATCGGGCGAATTTGCTCGCAAGTGGCTGGAGGAGAACCGCACCGGCCGCAAAAATTTCATCGCCATGCGCGAGAAAGCAAAGGACCAGCCTATCGAACGCGTCGGCGCGGAGCTTCGTTCGATGATGACGTTCCTGAAGAAGCGTAAGGAAGAAGGCGTACCGCAGGAAACCGTGGCCAAGGCATAGGGCTAAGGCGCGCGCACCACAGCGGGGCGCATGATTGATCGCGGTGGCGGGCAGTTCGCTATCCGCTCGGCGCCGGCGAACTGAAGTTCGCCGCTGCAAGCTGAAGCTTGCGCCACGGCACTCCGGGATCTATTTGCTCCGGCGGATACGGTAATCCTCGATGTTCGGCATCCGGATTACCTTGCACATCTCGAAGAGCCGCGATCGGGCGCGTTCGCCAATCCGTTCTTCAATCGTGGTCTTGTAGGCGTTTGCGCCCGTTATAGCGGATTTACCCACCAGCGATGTGCTGAACTCGGGATCGGCCAGGTTCGTGGTCGCAATGAGCGGCTTGCGCTGATTGTAGCGATGCGTGACGATGGCCGTCACGGTATCTTCCACCCAGTCCGTAACGCGGTGGGCGCCCAGGTCATCGAGCAGCAAAATATCCGTTTCGAGCGCCGACTGATAGGCCTCACGGTTACTCGCGCCGAGAGTTTCGTTGTAGCTGGAGCGAATCTTCTCAAGCAGATTCTGATAATCGAAAAACATGCCCTCGTGGCCGCGGGAAATCAGCAGCCGCAGCACCGCCACTGCCAAGTGCGTCTTACCCGTGCCGGGCGGTCCGGCAAGCAACAGCCCGGGTTTCTCGTTATTTGGATAGCGGCGGGCATAGGCGCTGACGGCAAGCATCACATCCGCCAAGCCACGCTGCGCGGCCGGGTTGTCGCTGGGCAGACGGAAATTCTCGAATGACGCTTCGATGAAATTTGGGGGAATCTGCGCGCGCTCGGTCAGGTTCTCCGCGCGCGCTTCTTCGACGCAGGAGCAACGCTCGGCGATGGCCAGCCCGTCGCGGTCGCTACTCACCCAACCGGTTCCGCCACACTTCGGGCAATTGTCAATGGGCATTGGATTTCACTACTCGACGACAAGCAAAGCTTCGCCGGCCGCGACGGTGTTTCCCTCGGCGACGTGAACACGCGCAATCCGGCCCGCTTTAGGAGCTTTCATCTCGTTCTGCATCTTCATCGCCTCTACAATGATGACGCCATCTCCCGCGCTCACTTCGTCACCCACACCAACGAGAAGCTTCACGACCTTGCCTGGCATTAGCGCTCGAATCTCCTGCGGTCCGTGAGCGGACACGGCCTTGCCGTTGCAGAGCCGATCCCGCGGGTCCGCAACAGCGAGCGAAAAACGCTGCCGGCCGACCCAGACTTCTACGCTGTTCTTCGCCCGCACCAAACGCGCCACATAGCTATGATCTCTATCAAGGATGGAGTAAACGTCCGGCATCACTTGCTCGACCGAAGCGCTCCCCCGCGCACTCTCAGCTCCGCT
>Ga0134125_10006876_pt1 | contig 12859 bp, 15 predicted proteins | sample KB31751_FD_96464 | JGI IMG/M metagenome (GOLD analysis project Ga0134125, IMG submission 96464) | Terrestrial soil microbial communities with excess Nitrogen fertilizer from Kellogg Biological Station, Michigan, USA - KB3-175-1 | ecosystem: Environmental > Terrestrial > Soil > Unclassified ... | reverse complement strand
CGGTAGACCGAAGCTGCCCGCTCGTGAATCGCACTGGCGCGCGGGTCGTCGCCGGCGTCGTCGCCACGGTCAGGGTCGCAGCGCGACCTTGAGGACACCATCGCGGCGCTCGCCGAAGAGCCGATAGGCGTCTTCGATGCGATCGAGCGGGAACGTGTGCGTGAGCAGCGGCTGCGGGTCGAAACGCCCATGCTCGACGAGGCTGAGGAGGCGCCGCATACGCTCCTTGCCGCCGGGGCACAGCGTCGTGACGATGCGATGATCGCCGATGCCGGCGGCGAAGGCGTCGTACGGCATGGCCAGCTTGCCCGAGTAGACACCGAGGCTCGAAAGCGTCCCGCCCGGGCGCAGCGCGCGTAGCGCCTGCTCGAACGTCACCTGCGTGCCGAGCGCCTCGATGGTGACGTCGGCGCCGCCGCCCGTGGCCCGCTTGATCTCGGCGACGACGTCGACCGCCGCGGGATCGAGCACGACGTCGGCGCCCATACGCCGAGCCGCCGCGCGCCGGTTGGTGTCGGTGTCGACGCCGATGACGAGCGACGCGCCCATCAGGCGCGCGCCGGCGGTCGCGCACAAGCCGATCGGTCCCTGCGCGAAGACGACGACGGCGTCGCCGGGTCGCACGCCGCCGGACTCGGCGCCGCTGATCCCCGTCGACGCGATGTCGGCGAGCATGAGCGCCTGCTCGTCGGTGACCGAGTCGGGAATGCGCGCCAGGTTGGCCTGAGCCGACGGAACGCGCAGGTGCTCGGCCTGCGCGCCGTCGATGGTGTTGCCGAAGCGCCAGCCGCCGAGCGCCTTGTAGCCCTCGCCGCATCCGCACTGCGACCAGTGCGCCGAGAGGCAGGCGCTGCATTGTCCACACGGCGTGATCGCCCCGACGAGGACGCGCTCGCCGTCGCGGAAGCCGTGCACTCCTTCGCCGAGCTGTTCGATGACGCCGACCGCTTCGTGCCCGATGGTCAACCCCTTCTCGACCGGATATTCGCCGCGGAGGATGTGGAGGTCGGTGCCGCAGATGGTTGTCAGCGTCACGCGGATGACGGCCTCGCCCGCGTACGCGACGGGCTCCTCCCTGTGCTCGAGATGGATCTCGCCGACTCCCCGAAAGACCGCGGCCTTCATTTGCACACCCCCGATGCAAGGGCGGAGTGCATTCGAGGTGCCATGCGCTGCCGCACTGCCATGAGTTGACGACGAACGACGTCGAGCCCGCGGCGCACGGCCTGGGAGGCATCCTCATGGATTCCGTGCCCGACGACGACGCGCAGCGACCGGATGCGCTCGTTCAGCCGCGCGAGCTGAGCGGCGCGCGCTTCGATGAGCGCATCTGGACGGGATTCATGTGAGCTCCTCAGGCGGCGCGGCGGACCGGCACCGGCACGGTCGACTCCGAGGTCTCGACGGCGCCGTAGCTGCGCCCGGTGATGAGGCCGATCAGGAACCAGCCGAGGGCGAGCGCGCCGCCGGCAAAGACGGTGTCGCCGAACGCGCGCATCCAACGCAAGTGCACGAGCAGCGGCGACTGCATGAACTCCGACGAGCGCGCGTACCACGTGCCGTGCGCGATGGCCGCGTTCGCCTGCAAGAGGCCGACGGGCAAGAGGCTCAGCACGACCATCAGCACCAGGCCGCCATTGAGGCCCCAGAAGGCGAGGCGCAGCATGCGCTCGTTCCACGCCATCGTCGGCTTGAGCGCGCGGAGGCAGAAGAGCATGAGGCCGATGCCGAGCATGCCGTACACGCCGAAGAGCGCGGTGTGGCCGTGCACCGGCGTGAGGTTGAGGCCCTGCATGTAATAGAGCGCGATCGGCGGGTTGATGAGGAAGCCGAAGCCACCGGCGCCGACGAGGTTCCAGAACGCGACCGCGAGGAAGAACGCGATCGGCCAGCGGTAGTGCGCGATCCAACCGGTCGCGCGCCGCAGCTCGACGTGATCCCACGCCTCCCAGCCGACGAGCACGAGCGGCACGATCTCGAGGGCGCTGAAGCAGGCGCCCAGTGACATGCCGTGCCGCGGCGGCCCGCCGGCAGGACTTCGCGCACCGTTTTCGTCTCTGCCACAGATGCACGCAAACCGTGCGTTTCGCGACGGTCAGCGGGTCTGAGACAGGTCGCGCCCGCCCTCGTCCCGTGCCTGCGCTTGGTTGGCCGTGACCGTCAGGACCACGCCGCTCTTCGTGTCTTGGATGGTCGTCTTTGCGTCAGCGACGGCGGAGGGGCTGCGGTAGGTGCGAAGTGGATGCCGACGCGCGCTCAGCGCACGGCCGTGGCTTCGTCGCGCAGAACGATCGCCTCGTCGACGGGCGTCACGAACACCGCTACGGCGCTGTCCGCCGCACTGATGCGCCGGACGGCGGTGCCCGAGGCCCGATTGGCAACGTCGTCGACGACGACGCCGGCCCACTCGAAGCCCGACAAGATCGCTGCGCGGATCGCGGGCGCATGCTCGCCGACGCCGCCACCGAAGGCGATGGCGTCGCAGCCGCCGAGCACCGCGAGGAACGCGCCGAGGTACTTGCGCGCCCGATGCACGTAGACGTCGATCGCCAGGCGCGCCTCGTCATCCTTGCGGGCGAGGAGCGCGCGCATGTCGCCATCGCCGGCGAGGCCCAGTAAGCCCGACTCACGCTCCAGCGCGCGATCGAGCGTGTCGAGCGACATGCCGCTGCGGAGGAGGTGGACCAGCGCGCCGGGATCGACATCGCCGGGGCGCGTGGCCATCACGAGGCCCTCGAGCGGCGAGAAACCCATCGACGTGTCGACGGCCGCGCCGTCGCGGCTCGCCGTCACCGACGCGCCGGAGCCGAGCTGGAAGCTGATCGCGCGTGCCCACTGTCCGCCGAGCGCGCGCAGCATCGACGCGTGCGCCAGGCCGTGGAAGCCGTAGCGAACGATGCCGAAGCGCTCGCGCACCGCGCGTGGCAGCGCGTAGGTCGCCGCCGCCACCGGCAGCGTCGCATAGAGCGCCGTGTCGAAGACGGCCACTTGACGAGCAGTCGGCCAACGATGGCGCGACGACTCGATCCATCCGAGCGCCGACGGCAGATGCAGCGGCGCCAGCGCGATGTTGGCGCGGAGCTCGGCGAGGACGGCATCGTCGACGACCGTGGTCGCGCGCAGCCGTGGCCCGCCGTGCACGACGCGATGCGCGACGACATCAGGCGTCGTGTCGATCGTGCTCATCACCGACGCATCGACCGAGCCGAGCTGCCAGTCGCGGCGCGCCTCGCCGTCGAACATCGACAGCTTCACCGACGAGCTGCCGACGTCGACCGTCAGCGTGCGCACGGCCTACTTCTTCCCATCGCCGCCGGGCGTGTACTCCTGCAGGCGGTACTGGATCGTCCGCGGCGAGATTCCCAGGATCTCGGCGGCGCGCGACGTCGAGCCGCCGGTGTGCTCGAGCGTCTTCATGATGGCGTAGCGCTCGAGGTCCGCCATCGTCGCGCCCGGCACCACAGGGAAGCCGTCGGGGCGTTTTTCCGCCGTCGCAATCGACTGCGTGAAGTCCTCGACGCCGATGCGCGCCTTCTTGCAGACGACGACGGCGCGCTCGATGGCGTTCTCCAGCTCGCGCACGTTGCCCGGCCACTCGTAGTGCGCCAGCTTCGCCAGCGCCTCGTCGGTGAATCCTTCGATCTGTTTCTCGTTCTCGCGGCAGAACTTGGCGAGGAAGTGCGACGCGAGCAGCGGAATGTCCGACGGCCGCGCACGCAACGGCGGCATTTCGATCGAGACGACGTTGAGGCGATAGTAGAGATCCTCGCGGAAGAGCCCCTCCTTCACCCGCTGCAGGAGGTTGCGGTTGGTGGCCGTGATGATGCGGACGTCGACCTTCACCGTCGCGTTGCCGCCGACGCGCTCGAACTCGTGCTCCTGCAGAAAGCGCAGCAGCTTGACCTGAATGGCCGGCGAAATCTCGCCGATCTCGTCGAGGAACAGCGTGCCGCCGTCGGCCTGCTCGAAGCGTCCCTCGCGCCGCCCGACCGCGCCGGTGAACGAGCCGCGCTCGTGGCCGAAGAGCTCGCTCTCGAGCAGCGACTCGGCCAGCGCAGCGCAGTGCAGCTTCACGAACGGCTTCTTGGCGCGCGGGCTGTGCTCGTGGATGGCCGCGGCGACCAGCTCCTTGCCGGTGCCGCTCTCGCCGGCGATCAGCACCGACGCGCGCGACGGCGCCACCTGCAAGACCGAGTCGAACACCACTTGCATCGCCGGGCTCGAGCCGATGATGTTGGTGACGCGGTGCTTCTCCGAGAGCCGCTCGCGCAGCTGCCCGGCCTCGCTGCGCAAGCGCTTGCGCTCGAGCTCGCGCGTGAGCACGAGCGAGAGCTCATCGAGGTTCACCGGCTTGGTCAGGTAGTCGGCGGCGCCCTGCCGCATCGCCTGCACGGCGCTCTCGACGGCGCCGAAGGCGGTCATCACGATGACGACGCACTCGGGGTCGCGCTCGCGCACCTTCTCCATGAGCTCGAGCCCCGTCAGCCCTGGCATCTTCAGATCGGTCACGACGACGTCGGGCGCGAACTCTTCGAGCTTGGGCAGCGCCTTGAAGCCGTCCGCCGCCATCTCCACCGAGTAGCCCTCGTCGCGCAACAGCTCGGCCAGCGCGGTGCGCGCGTTGGCTTCGTCGTCGACGATGAGTATCCGTTCCCGCCCCATTTTGCTCCTACTGTGCGTCAGGCTCGCGCCAGAATCCAGTGCATGAAGTCGGACACGGTCAGGATGCCGACGAGGGCCTTGCCGCGTACCACCGCCAGCGCACCGACGCGTCGGTGAAGGAGGATCTTCGCGGCATCGCGCGCCAGCCCTTCGGCGGGCATGATCGACACGCGCGTGCTCATCGCGTCAGCCACCAGCACCGCGCGGTCGGGCGTCTTCTCCGTCAGCCACGTCCGGCCGGCGGCGAGCGCGTCGCGATCCGACAGCATGCCGATGATCAGATCGCCGCTCATCACCGGAGCGTGACGCACGCGCGCCGTGCACATCATCGTCCACGCGGAACGGAGCTGCTCGTTCGGGGACACGAGCACGAGCGGACGCGCCGTCATGAGCTGCGCCACCTGGGGCTCCCGGCCGAGCGCGCGCCCCTCGTCATCCAGCGCGGTGACGGCGAAGCGGAGCGCATCGGTGCCGGTAAAGACGCCGATCAGGCGCTGGTCGTTCAGGACCGGTAGACAGGAGAAACGCCCGCTGAGCATTCGCTCGCACGCGGAGGCGAGCGGATGCTCCGGGCGCACGGTCACGGGCGAACGGGTCATGACCTCCGCGACGGTCGCGTTGTCGGAAGCGCCGAGCACGTCGCGCGACGACAGCACTCCGACGAGCGTGCCTTCGTCGCCCGGGCGGCCTTCGACCACCGGCAGATGGCGGATCCGGCAATCCTTCATGCGGATCGCCGCGGACTCGATCGAGGCCGCCGGTGCGATCGTGATCGGCCGCCGGGTCATCAAGACCTCGATGGGTGGATCGAAGCTCGGAGCTTCCACCGGCAACATGCTGCGTCGCCAGAGCAAGCCCCGCGCCACGCTCAAACCCGCAGGCGCCGGGCGGTTGCGCGCACGGCTTGCGCCCGTCGCGCGCCTCGGCGCAAAGCGTGCGCGATTTCGACGCCATGGCCCGGCGAGCGAGCCTGGAACGCTTCCTGCTGTTTGGCCGATGCGGAGGCAAATCATGGACGTTCGGGAGATCATGACGTCGCCCATTCAAACGCTGAATCCGGACGACACGCTCAACTGCGCTGCCAGGCTGATGCGCGACGCCGCGGTCGGGTGCGTACCTATCGTTGCAAACGACGGCAAGCTCGTCGGCATCCTCACCGATCGAGACATCGCGCTCTCGGCCTACGAGTACGGCGAGGCGCTCTGGAAGCTACCTGTCCGTCAGAGCATGCACCAGCCGGTCTACAGCTGCCACGCCGACGACGCCATCGAGGTGGCCGCAGGCTTGATGCGGAAGCAGCGCGTCCGTCGCCTACCCGTCGTCGACGCGGCCAACAAGCCCATCGGCATGCTCTCGCTCGACGATCTCGCGCATGCGTCGCGTGTGCCGGTCATCGACCCGACGCCGGGGCTGACCGCCGACGAGCTCGGCGACGCGTATGACGCCACTTCGGGCCGCAGCAAACACCAGAGGAGCCACTGATGAGCGCCCCCAACACCGTTCGCAAGATCCTCGTCCCGATCGACATCGCCGAGGGCAGCGGGCCGGCGATCGGGATGGCGTCGACGATGGCGCAAAAGCACGGCGCCTCGATCGAGCTGCTGTACGTCTGGCAGCCGCCGCCGCTGTTTCCGGTGCCGATCGTGGTCATCCCGTCGACGATCGAGTCGCAGCCGGCCAACATGGAGGAGCTCGCGCGGACGCGCGCCGGTGCGCAGCTCATGGAGATCGTCGGCCAGCTGCGCGCGGAGGGCGTCTCCGAAGTGCACTGCCGCGTCGGCATCGGCAGCCCGGCACACGAGATCGTCGAGCTCGCCGAGCTCGGCCACTTCGATCTCATCGTGATGGGTACGCACGGGCGCAAGGGCGTCATGCACGCGGTGCTCGGCAGCGTGGCCGAGAAGGTGGTCCGCCGCGCGAAGTGTCCGGTCATGACGGTGCGCGGGCCGCACTGATGCGATTGGAGGCAGACATGCGCTTCACACGAATTCTGGTTCCGACCGATTTCTCGACGGGAGCCGAAAACGCCGCCGTCGCCGCGTGCGCGTTCGCGCGCGCGGTTGGCGGAAGCATCACGCTGCTCAACATCTACAATCCGCCGTCGTTGATGCTGCCCGACGGCAGCACCTTCGCGCCTACGCCGGCGGAGCTGGTCGAGGCCACCCAGCGCGCGGATCATGCCCTCGCCGCACACAAGCGCGCCCTCACCGAGCGCGTCGGCGGGCACGTCGCCATCGAGGTCGCATCGACCATTGGCGACGCCGCAGACGAGATCTTGCGCCTGGCCGAGTCGGGCGAGTACGACGTCGTCGTCATGGGAACGCACGGCCGCACCGGCATTCGCCGCATGATGCTCGGGTCGGTCGCCGAGAAGGTGCTGCGACGCGCCCCCATCCCCGTGCTCACGGTCCGCGAGCACGACGCCGCCGATCGGTCCGCGCTCCAACACGCCAGCAAATAGCCCGATCCCGCAAGACGTGCAGCGCCGCGACCACGTTCCCGCAGTGTTCTCCTGCTCGTGTCGCTTCTCTCGCTGATCGCCGCCGTCTCGGTGCTCGTCGCGACACCCATTGCGATCGTGCTGGCACCGGATTCGCAGCCGTCCCCATGGATGATGCCCGCAATCGAGCTCGACTTTCATACCCGGGTCGATCCGCACCGTCATGGATCGGAGCTCAGCGACGTCATCCTGGGCGGACAGGATGGCCTCGTCAACGTCCTGGGCGTCATCCTCGGCGTCGCCGCGGCGACGGCGGAGACGCGTATCGTGCTCGCAGCGGGCGTCGCCGCCGCGCTCGCCGAGTCGGTGTCGATGGCGGCCGTCGCCTACACGACACGGCGCACGGATCATGCTCTCTACGAAAGCGAGGCGGCGCGCGAGCGACGGCACTTCGAGCGGGTGCCTGCTCTCGAGACCGAAGAGGTGCGGCAGATGTATCGCGCCAAAGGCTTCGACGGGGCGCTCTTGGATCAGATCGTCGCGACCATCACCGCGAACAAGGATGTCTGGCTCGCGGTCATGATGTCCGAGGAGCTGCGGCTTCGCCCCGTCGAGGGCCGGCGAGCGCTCCGCGCCGCGCTCGTCGTCGGAGTGGCGGCGCTCGTCGGATCACTGCTGCCGCTCGTGCCCTTTCTCGCCGTTCCCGTGATGCCGGCGGCCGGGCTCGCCGTCGGCGTCGCGGCGATCGCGCTGTTCGCCGTCGGCGCTTACAAGAGCGTCCGCACCGTCGGCAACTGGCTCCTCGGTGGCCTCGAGATGGCCGGCATCGGACTGGCGGCGGCGGCCATCGGCTGGCTGGCCGGCCTCGCCTTCCGGGTCCGCTGACCGGCCCGCAAGGCGTGCGCCTCGCGCGAGCAGAGGCGCAAGTCATGCGCGATCCGACGCCGGCCAAACGGACGGGACGCGGCACGCCGCGTGCTTTGCTCGACGACATGACCGAGCACATCCTCATCCCGATCGACTTCTCCGAGACCGCCGAGGCCGCCGCCGAATATGGCTGCGCGCTCGCCGTTCGGCTGGGCGCCCGCGTGACCCTCCTGAACGCGTATTCCGCGGAGATCGTCGCCACGCCCGACGCGGTGTTCGCGCCGACGGAAGAAGAGCGCATCGCGCTGCGGCAGGCCGCGCTCGAGCATCTCCAGTCCATCGCCGCGAAGCTGGAAGAGCCCGGCCTGGCGATTCACTGCGTCGCGGCCGAGGGCATGCCCGGCGACACGATCCTCGGGTACGCCGAGCGCGAGCACGCCGACCTGATCGTCATGGGCACGCACGGCCGGCGTGGCTTCTCGCGCCTGCTGCTCGGCTCCGTCGCCGAGCATCTCGTGCGGCTCGCGCCCTGCCCGGTGCTGACCGTCGGACGCAACACGCGCCTCGCCGAGCACGCGGTGGCGTCCTGATACGCCTCACCGGCGCGGCCGAGGCGGTCGCGTGCGTCCGCTCGGGTGCGCACGTGTTTCTGCACGGCGGCGCCGCCACGCCGTCGCTGTTGCTCGATGCGCTGACGGCTCGCGCTGCCGAGCTCGCCGACGTCTCGATCGTTCACATGCACTGCGAAGGTCCGGCGCCGCATCTGCAGCCGTCGATGGTCGGCCACTTCCGCCACCGCGCGCTGTTCATCGGGGCCAATGCGCGGCAAGCAATCAACGACGGGCGCGCCGAATACATCCCAATCTTCCTCTCGGACATTCCGCAACTGTTCACCCGCGGCGCGCTGCCCGTCGACGTCGCGCTCATCAATGTGTCTCAGCCCGATGCCCACGGTTTCTGCTCGCTCGGCGTCTCGGTCGACGTCGCGCGCGCCGCCGTACGCGCGGCCAAGATCGTCGTCGCCCAGATCAATCGCGCCATGCCACGCACGCACGGCCACGGCTTCATCCACGTCGACGACATCGACTTCGGCGTCGCCGCCGACGTGGTGCCGTACGTCTGCAAGCACGACGCGGGTGGCGACGTCGAGCGGCGCATCGCGGAGCGCGTGGCCGAGCTGGTGCCGGACGGCGCCACGCTGCAGATGGGCATCGGCGCCATCCCCGCCGCGGTGTGCGGCGCGCTCGGTGGCAAGCGCGACCTCGGCGTACACACCGAGATGTTCTCCGACGGCGTCGTCGATCTCGTCGAGCGCGGCGTCATCACCGGCGCAGCCAAGGAGCGCGATCGCGGCAAGATCGTCGCCGCCTTCGTCTGCGGCAGCGAGCGCCTCTATCGATTCGTGGACGACAATCCGCTCATCGAAATGCGCGGCGCCGACTACACCAACGACCCCGGCGTCATCCGTCAATTTCGGCGCATGGTGGCAATCAACTCGGCCATCGAGATCGATCTCACCGGCCAGGTCTGCGCCGATTCGATCGGCGAGCGGCTCTACAGCGGCGTCGGCGGGCAGGTCGACTTCATCCGCGGCGCCGCGCTCGCCGAGGAGGGCCGCGCCATCATCGCGCTGCCGGCCACGGCGCTCGGCGGCGCGCGCTCACGGATCGTCGCGACCCTGGCGCCGGGCGCCGGCGTCGTCACCACGCGGGCGCACGTGCAGACCGTCGTGACCGAGTACGGCGTCGCCGAGCTGCACGGCCGCGGCATCGCCGAGCGCGCGCGTGCGCTCATCGCCATCGCCGCGCCGCAGTTCCGCGACGAGCTCGCCGAGCACGCGCGGCGGGTTCACTTCCTCGGCTGACCGCCGCCGAGCGGCAGCCGGACATGAAAGCGGGCACCGCCGTTCGGCGCCGCTTCGACCGTAATGGTGCCGCCGTGCTGCTGCACGATGGCGTGGACCATCGGCAGGCCGAGCCCCGTGCCGCCCTCCTTGGTCGTGAAGAAGGGCTCGAAGATGCGCGCGCGCACCACCGCCGGCACGCCTGGCCCGCTGTCGTCGATACAGATGCAGACGTCGTCGCCGTCGAGGCCGGTCACTACCGCGACGCTGCCGCCCGGCGGCGTCGCCTGAATCGCATTGAGCACCAGGTTCAGGAGCGCCTGACGCAGCCGCGGCTCGTCGACGTCACACGACGGCACCGGCGTGGTCTCGACCTCCAGCGACAGCTGCGCCGCGGTCGCCTGCGGCCGCAGGAAGTCGCCGACCTCGACGGCGAGCCGCGACAGATCGACCGAGGTGCGCTGCAGCTCGCGCGGCCGCGCGAACTGCAAGAACTCGTCGAGGAACGACGCCAGCCGCTTGATCTCCGATTGCACGGCGTCGAGCGGCGCGAAGATGTCGGCCGGCAACCCTTCGAGACGCTTCAAGCGCCGCTCGAGCACCGTGAGCTGCAGCGTCGCGGCATTGAGCGGATTCTTGATTTCGTGCGACAGGCCCGCCGCCAGCGTTCCGACGGCGGCCAGCTTCTCTGCCCGCTGCGCGCGGCGCGACAGCTCGCGTCGCTCCTCGACCAGCCGCACGTTCTGCAACGCCTGCTCGACCGTGAGCAGAAGATCGCCGGGCGGCGTGGGTTTGACCAGGTAGGCGAAGGCGCCGGCGCGCACCGCCGCGGCGGCCGATTCGGTGCTGGCGAAGCCGGTGAGCAGGATGACCTGCGCGTCGGGTGCCGCGGTCCGCAGCTCGCGTGCCAGCTCGGTGCCGTCGCCGTCGGGCAGGCGCAGATCGACGAGGGCGACATCGAACCCCCGCCCCGCCTCCGTGCGCGCCGTGGAGATGCTGCCGGCGCGACGCACGGCATAGCCGGCGTCGTCGAGGATCTCGGCCAGGTTGTCGACGAGCGCCGCGTTGTCGTCGACGAGCAGGATGACGCCGTGACGGTCAGCCATGCGCCTGGTAGGCCGCTTCGACCGCGTCGAGCAGCTCGCCGGTGTCGAACGGCTTGCCGAACCGGCGCGTCGCCACGACCGGCGGCTCCACGTCGAGGGCGCTCACGACGAACATCGGCAGCTCAGAAAAGCGCGCAGCGAGCCGCCGCATCGCTTCTCCGTCGGAGCCGCCGGGGACGCGCAGGTCGACGACGGCGGCGAACGGTCGCAGGCCGAGCTTCTCGGTCTCGAGCACCGACTGGGCGGTGATCGCCGCGAAGCCGCGTCCGCGCAAGAGCTCGCTGAGGTTGTCGGCGAGCGCCGCGTCATCCTCGACGATGACGACGACCCCGTCGCGGCGCGCCTGGCCGAGCAGCGCGACCAGCCGCTCGATGGGCACCGGTTTCGGCAGCACACCGTGCAGCCCCTCGGCGCGGGCGGCCGCCAGCTCGTTGTCGCCGATGTACGCCGTCACGACGATCGCGGGCAGCCCCGGATCGATCCCGCGAATGCGATGCACCAGCTCGGCGCCGCCCATCGCCGGCATGCGCATGTCGGACACGAGGGCGTCGTAACGGGTCGCTCCGGCGAGCGCCAGCGCCTTCTCGCCCGAGTTCGCGATGTCGACGGCGGCGCCGCAGTCCTCGAGGATCTCGCCCAGGTTCTCGGCGAATGCCGGGTTGTCGTCGACGACGAGGTACCTACGCATGGGGCGCCCCCAGCGGCAAACGAACGACGAAGCGCGCACCGTGTCCCGGCCGCGGCGCGTAGGCGACGTCGCCGCCGTGGCGCGTGACGATGCGCCGCACGAGCGAGAGGCCGAGCCCGACGCCCTTGACCTTCGTCGTGATGAGCGGCTCGAACAGGCGCCGCTGCGTCTCCGGGTCGACGCCCGGCCCCGAATCCTCGACGACGACTTCCACGACGCTGCCGTCGATCCGCGCCTCGATGCGCACATTCCCGGTCGGCCCGGCGGCGTGGATGGCGTTCTCCACGAGGTTCATGAACACCTGGCGGATCTGGCCCGGATCGGCGTCGATCGGCGGCAGCGTCGCCACGCCGTCGAGCACCACCTCGGCCGTCGTCGCCGGGATCGAGCCGAGCACGCTGGCGATGGTGTCGTCGAGGATCACCTTCTCGCGCTGCAGCGGCCGGTCGCGGATCATGTCGAGCAGCGCCGAGATGATGCCGTTGGCCACGCCGAGCTGCTCGTTGATGCGCGCCACGTGCTTCTTGCCGCGCTCGTCCTCGCCGATGCGCTGTCCGAGGATGTAGAGCGACGACTCGATCACGCCGAGCGGGTTGCGCAGCTCGTGGCCGATCGAGCCGATGAGCTGCCCGAAGGTGGCGAGCCGCTCGGTGCGCGCCTGCTGCGCGATGAGGTCTTCGCGGTACGTATGCAGCATGATCGCGAGCTCGAGATCGAGGATCTTGCCAACCGCGGTATGCACGCGGTGCAGGCGAGCCTCATCGCTGCGATACTCGTCGTGGACGATCTCCTTGAGCTCGCGCCGGATGAGGTTCATGGCGCCGAACATGTAGTGCTGCGGCAGCGCGATGCGCACGTGGACGCGGCCGATGCGGCAGCGGACCTGGAAGTATTCGTCGTCCCACGGACCGCTGAGCAGCCGATCCATCCACGCGATCAGGCTGACCTTGAGCTGGCCCACGCGCGACTCGCCTCCGACGAGGGCGGCGCGCGAGCCTTCGTGGCTGAGGATGCGCGCATAGAAGATTTCGGCGATGCGGGCGAAGTGGGGCGCCGCGTGAGGATGGAGCGAGCGCAGGGCTTCTTCGTCGTCCGCGTTCCAGTCGACGTATCGTTTGAGCTCGTCGAAGACAGATTCCATCGGCGTCATGCTACCGCGAGAGCCGGGCGTTCAACCAGAGCAGCAACAGCATCTAGCGGCGCCCTCGCCAGCGCCAGTCTTTGATCTCGGGCATGTCGTCGCCGTGCTCGCG
>Ga0134125_10006873_pt1 | contig 12861 bp, 7 predicted proteins | sample KB31751_FD_96464 | JGI IMG/M metagenome (GOLD analysis project Ga0134125, IMG submission 96464) | Terrestrial soil microbial communities with excess Nitrogen fertilizer from Kellogg Biological Station, Michigan, USA - KB3-175-1 | ecosystem: Environmental > Terrestrial > Soil > Unclassified ... | reverse complement strand
TACGGCGGTAATTCATCCTCGCCATGACCAACGTGTGCTGCTCTCATCGGTCACCTCCAGATGAGGACGAATCGGGGCGCGGTGAATTGCCTGGCGTGCGGTTGCCTGCTCCACTATTGGAGGGGGAAAGGGCGCTAGGACAGTTTGCGTTGCTGTCGCATATCGGATTTTGCAGACCAGAGGAGGACTGTATGGCGGGAGACCTGCCTTCGGGCTTTGGCGAGAGGCCGACTGCCCCGCCGCCCGCGGGAAATTGGCCACCACCGAATCTCGAGCACCCAGTGTCACGTCCGCGCCCATGGTTGGCGATTGTGGTAGCTGCGACGGCTGCGGTGGCCGTCGCTGCACTGGTCGTGGCGCTAATCCGCCCGACGTCGTCCCATTCGTCAAGCATCACCACAACGGCGCCCGCTTATACCCCTGCGCAGACTGCCGCCGCGCAACAACAGCTGTGCGGCACATACAAGCTCGTGGCGCAGGCGGTCGAGGTTGACACCAGCGGCAATGACCGGGCCCTAGCGCGTATCGCGGATACCAACGGCGCTCTATTGCTCAGCATGGCCGCAGATGACCCGGCACTCGATGCGAACCACCGAGACACCGCACGCGCGTTGGCAACGGCATACGGAACAGTAACTGCGAAGGGCAACAGTGTGGTCGCCAGTGATGCCGATTATCGGGCTGCACTCGATGACGTTATCGCCAAGGACGCGGCGATGAAAAAGGTATGCGGTGGCGGTTGACCTTCCACCTGGGATGTGGAGCGCGGTGTTGATCGGGCCGTGGTGGCCAGCACCGTCGACGGCTTTGCGCGCCGGTGCCCAACATTGGAGCGAAGCGTGCGTGGAGCAGCAGCTTTATTCGCAGACCCTGCGCACTCAGTGGACATTATTTGCGGCGCACAATCAGGGACATACGGCAGACGACCTGATAGACCGATTCCAGCAGGGCGAGAAGTTCCATCTGGATCTCGCTGAGAAGTATCAGGCAAAGGCGTCGGCCTTCAATTCGGCCGGTGACGCCAACGACTATCTGCGAAGCCGATTGTCAGATATAGCGAATACCGGCAACAAAGAGATTAATGAAATCCTAGCATCGAAAAAGCCTCCACCGGAGCAATTAGCGGAAATCCAGGCTGTCCAGGCGCGCTGCAACGCCGACGCCGCGAACGCTAGCCGGGACGCGGTCGACAAGATGATGGTGTCGACGCAGAAGATCCTCGATGCTGACGGTGCCGGCGGGGATGCTCGGAATTGGGCACGCGCAAATGGCTTCAATACCAACGATGCTTCACCACCGCCGCCGATCGGCCAGAATGATTTGAAATCACCGCCACAGGGATCTGGTGGGCGCGGTACTGGTGGGGGCGGTCACGGGACTGTCCATGAGGCTAGCGGCCGGGGGCCAATCGCAGCGCAAAATGGCGGCGGCGCCGCGGGTCGTCCCCCAGAGGTCATCCAGGGTGCTGGTGGGAGAGGGGTCGGCGGACCTTTGCCAAGTGCATCACCAGCCGCGTCGGGGGGCGTGCACATGCCCGGCGGCGGCACCGTATCGCCAGGAATGCCAGGCGTTCAGGGTGGCGGCATGTCGATGTCACCGGCTGGTCTCGGCCAGGGCCCTCAGCCCAACCTGGCTCAATCTTTCACGTCCGGCTTGGCGACCGGCCAGGCGACAGGCCCTGGGGGGCAAGCGTTTTCGGCGGGGACTCTAAACGCGTTTGACGGCGGGGCGCCTCAAACTGCTCAAGCGACACCGGCAGTAACGCCGACCGTGCCCAGCGCCGGAGCGTTCATCGCGGCAACGCCCCCCGTCGACGCACCCCCGGCCACGGCACCCGCGCCGTCGACCTCGGGCGGTGCCACTCCAGTGTCACCTGCGGTGATGACCGGGGGTTCGTGGTCGTCGCCCGCAGCGACCGTCGGAGGTGGTCCATCCGTTCCCTCGGGGTCGTTGCCCGCCTACGGTTCTGACCTACGCCCACCCGTTGTGGCGCCCCCGTCCATGCCGTCCGCCCCGGCCGGTCCGATCTCGGGCGCGCCGGTAGCGCCTTCGCCGGCGTCGTCGCCGTCGGCGGGCGGACCGCTGGTGTCGCCAGTAGAGCGGAGCGCTTCAACAGCCGCTGCGGGGCAAGCCGGCGCGGGTTCGTCGGCGATGGCCAGCGCCTCGGCAGCGTCCGCGGCAACTGGCGCGACCGCCGGCGCGGCGTCCGCAAGGGCGGCCGAGCAGCAGCGGCTCCAGCGCCTCGTCGACGCGGTCGCGCGTCAGGAGCCGCGGCTGTCGTGGGCGGCCGGGCTGCGCGACGACGGCACCACCACGGTCCTGGTCACCGATCTCACCGCCGGATGGATTCCGCCCCACGTCCGGTTGCCCGCCCACGTAACCCTGCTCGAGCCGACGGCGCGGCGCCATGACGCCAACGTGGTGGACCTGCTCGGCGCGATCACTGTCGCGGCTGCCCACCATGCCAACACCTATGTCGCCGAGCCGGGTTCCGACGAGCCGGTACTCAGCGGTGATCGGCCGGCCCGGTCGGCCGCGCCCCGCGTCGATGAGATCGGGCCCACTTTGGTCGAAGCGGTGCGCCGCCGCGACGGTCTGCCGCGAATCGCGCAGGCCGTCGCTGCGCCCGCGGTGCGAAAGACGGGTGTTCTGGAAAGCGAAATCGAGATGTTGCGCGAATGCGTCGCCGACATTCAGCACTCGGTGTTGGGTACTTATCCCAATCACGACCCGGCGGTAGTCGGGGATTGGATGCTTTTGGCGGCGATCGAGGCGTTGATCGACGGCCACGAGTACCTCACGAATTACCACATGGCCTGGTTTGACGCGATCAGCCACCGAGGCGGTTCGTAGCCGGTTCTCAATCGTCGGGTGAATACCGTTCGTGGCGCTTTGTGCCAAAATGACGGTACGAGTAATCGGCAGCGCCTGGATAAGCCTCGAACGTTTGCGGGCTTTCCGACTGGGGTGGAGGTGAGATTGTGGGTACTCCCGGCGGACCCATCCGATCCGATTTGCCAACTACTTTTGGGCTAGGTAGCGGGCCACCAGCGAATATCCCCAGGCCGTTTCCTGTTCCGCCGGGTGGCGCCTCGCCGGCCGACGGTGGGCAAGGGATGGTCGGAGCGGCCGGCAACTCTGGCGTCCCCCAAGACGCCGCCGACGCCGCGGCGGCCGACGCGGACCGGCGCGCGCATGCCGCCGATGCCGCGGCGAAGTTCCCGGCCAATGAAGCAAATGGCCAGCAAGAGATGCAGATGATCCAGCAGATGCTTTCGAGCGTGACGGGCGCACTCGGTGGCGCAATGGGTGGCGTCATGGGGCCGATGACTCAGCTTCCTCAGCAGGCGATGCAGGCCGGCCAGAGCGCCCTCCAGCCGCTGATGAGCGCGGTTCAGGGCGCGCATGGCGCGGCGGGCCTCGCCGACAGTGCGCATCTGGTCGACAGTGTCGGCGCGGGCGGCTCCGGCCTGGGTGGCGGCTCCGGCGGCGGTGGTGGCCTCGGGGGTGGCGGCACGGTTCCGGCCAGCTCGCTGGGTCCGCCGCCCGTGCCGACATCGTCGCCGCCGACGACGCCGGCAGGTGCCAAGGCCCCGATGATGCCGCCCACCGGTGGCATGCCCGCCATGCCCGGACAGACCGGAATGACCGGGATGCCGATGATGCCGCCGGGGGCGATGGGCGCCGGTGGCGAAGGCGGCAACAAGGACAAGCCGGTCGAGAAGCGGGTGACGGCCCAAGGCGTGCCCAACGGCCAGCCCGTCAAGGGCCGCCTGACGATCCCGCCGAGCGCTCCGGGCACCAAACCCGGCGAGGCCAAGCCGACGGTGGTCACCAATAGGCCCAACCGCCGGATCGTGATCATGCCGTCCGAGGACGAACCGAAGGACTAGCACCATCCGACCGAAAGGTGAGTGGTCGGGTAATTCGGCCGCCAGTAATGTCGCCATGTAATCGCGGCCGGCCGATCCCAAGGCATATTTGGTTGCCCGTTATTGACAGCAGAACTGTCGATACGTGCATGCTATGAGGTACGTCTGCAGCGGCCGCGGAATCCGCGGCCAGGAGGGTGTGGGAGTACTAACTCAAGTGTCCGGCAAGGATGCGGCGCCGTGGCGGCGCGCAGGTGGATTGGGGCGGGGAAGTCGATGACCGATCCCCGGAGAATGCAAGCGGTCGCGGCGTTGGCCCGCGCCCACAATCTGTTCGCCGGCGCGGCGAGAACCGACCGCCTCGGTGACGCACCCGCCCAGGCGGACGCGCACGCTGAAGCGATATCGCACAGCGCCTCTGGGCTGCCCCCCGCGGCGTCGGCACGGGCGGGCGCCGCCCTGAAGCGGCTAAGTCGAGCGGGCCACACCGACCGGGCGCTCGGGGCCGTCATCGCGGCGGCGCGGGCCGATCACGCGCACGGCCGCACGGCGACGCGAACGGTCCTCGAAGACGCCGAAACGGACACGACCCCGGCCGCCGATACGCCGATAGGTCGGCGAGAGGCCATGGCGCGCATGGCGACAAGGTTGCGGACCCAGCACCGCCACATCGCCCGATCCCGGCGGCGGGCAAGGCTGCTCGCGCGGCGGCTGCGACGCTTACACTACCGCCACAGGCGGTCGACAGCGATGCACAGCAACCAGGCCAGCGGACGCCCGGCGGTCTTGGCGGCCATCCGTAAAGCCCTGGACATCAAGGGCATTCACGGCCCGGCGGCGCGGGCCCGCTGGGAACGCGGCATGGATCTGGTGGCCCGCCGCGAGTCCAACTACAACGCAAACGCGATCAACAACTGGGATTCCAACGCGGCGCGGGGCACCCCCAGCAAGGGCGCCTGGCAATTCATCGCGCCGACCTTCGCGGCCTATCACCAGCCGGGAACATCGCGCGACATTCACAACCTGGTGGCGCAGGCGTGCGCGTTCATCAACTATGCGATGGGCCGTTACGGGGTCGCCGCCGACGCGTCGAATCTGGCCGATCGGATTCAGCAGGCCGATCCTCACCGAGCGCCCAAGGGGTACTGAGCATGCCGCTGAGTTTGTCCAACCGCGACCAGAATTCTGGGCACCTGTTCTACAACCGCCGCTTGCGGGCGGCGACCACCCGCTTCACGGTGCGCATGAAACACGACGACCGCAAGCAAACCGCCGCACTGCTGCTGTCGGTCCTCCTGGTGGCCATCGCCTCGGGCTGGATGCTGCTGTTGAATGTGCTGAAACCCACTGGCATCGTGGGTGATTCGGCGATCATTGGCGACCGCGATTCCGGAGCGCTCTACGCCAAGATCGACGGCCGGCTGTACCCGGCGCTGAATTTGACGTCCGCGCGACTGGCGACGGGGACGGCGAATCAGCCGACGTGGGTGAAACCCGCTGAGATAGCGAAGTATCCAACCGGGCCGCTGGTCGGCATCCCGGGAGCGCCGGCGGCGATGCCGGTCCATCGGGGTGCGACCTCGGCCTGGGCGGTATGCGACACGGCGGGCCGCCCGCGCAGCCCGGAAAGGCCGCTGGTGACCTCGATCGCCGGGCAACTCGATGCCTACGACCGTGCCACCCCGCTGAGCGACGACGCCGGCCTGCTGGTCACGTTCGAGGGCAACACTTATGCGATCTGGGGCGGCAAGCGCTCCCAGATCGACCCGGTGAACCGAGCGGTCACCTTGAGCTTGGGACTCGACCCGGGAGTGACGCTGCCGGTGGAGATTTCGCGGGCCCTGTACGACGCACTGCCCGCGACCGAACCGCTCGGCGTCCCCCAGGTACCCCTGGCCGGCACCCCGTCGACGTGGGTGTCGGGCTCGCAGGTCGGCGCGGTGCTGCAGGCCCAAACCGCCAGCGGCGGCAAGCAGTTCTACGTCCTGTTGCCCGAGGGCGTGCAAAAAGTCACCAGCTTCGTCGCGGACCTGTTGCGCAGCGCCAACTCCTACGGGTCGACGGCGCCGCGCGTGGTGACGCCCGACGTGCTGGTCAACATCCCCGAGGTGACGTCGCTGGCTGTGGACTACTATCCGACCAAGCGCCTCAATTTCATTGACACTGCGGCCGATCCGACGACCTGCGTCGGCTGGGAGAAGGGGTCGACGGATCCGCGGGCCCGCGTCGTGGTCTACAACGGGCGCGGGCTGCCGACGCCGTCCTACCTGGACAACCGGATCGTTCATCTGGTGCGTGACGACCGCGACCCGGCGTCGGTGGTCGCCAACCAGGTCCTGGTATTGCCGGGTGCGGCGAACTTCGTGACGTCGACCAGCGGCGTGGTCACCTCGGACTCACGGGAATCGTTGTTCTGGTTGTCCGACAACGGGGTTCGGTTCGGGATCGCCAACGACGAGACGACGCTGCGGGCGCTCGGGCTTGATCCGGGCTCGGCCGTGCAAGCGCCCTGGCCGCTGCTACGAACATTCGCTGCCGGGCCCGCACTGTCAAGGGAGGCGGCGCTGTTGGCGCGTGACACCGTGCCGGCGCTGGGCAAGGTGGCTGTGGTGACGACATCGGCGAAGCCGGGAGGCTAGAGCATGTCCAAGAAAGCGTTCCCCATCAACCGCGTCAAGATCGATCCGCCGAAACCGGTTCGGGTAGCACCCAGCGCGCCGATCGCACTGCCGGAACGCGAGCCGCGCAATATCTGGGTGATGATCGGTGTGCCAGCGCTGATCGTCGCGCTCATCGGCACCATCGTCATGCTCTACGTCTCCGGTGTCCGCAGCCTGACCACGGGGTTCTTCCCGCTGATGGGGATTGGCGCCTTCAGCATGCTGGCGTTCTCCGGCCGCTTCGGCCGAGCCCGCAAGATCACCTGGGGCGAAATGGAAAAGGGCCGTCGCCGCTACCTGCGCGACCTCGACGGCAACCGCGACGAGATCCAGACCGCGGTGTGCGCGCAACGCGAATGGCAGAACTCCGTGCACGCCGACCCGCGCGGCCTGGGCGCCATCATCGGAGGCCCACGCATGTGGGAACGCGGCCGCTCCGACGCGGATTTCCTGGAGGCGCGGCTCGGCACCGGCGTGCAGCACGCACCGGACTCGGTGCTCTCGGTGACCTGGCCCGACATCGCTTCCGACGAGGAGCTCGAACCCGTCACCGGGCAGGCCCTTCGCGATTTCATCTTGGAGCAGCGCAAGATTCGCGACATCGCCAAGGTGGTGAACTTGCGGTCAGCGCCCGGATTCAGCTTCGTGGGCGAGGACCTGGACCGGCTGCGGTCACTGATGCGCTCGGTGTTGTGCTCGCTGGCGGTGTTTCACAACCCACGCGACGTCAAGCTGATGGTGGTGACGCGCAACCCCGAGGTGTGGTCGTGGATCGTGTGGCTGCCGCACAACCTGCACGACGAACTCTTCGACGCGTGCGGGTTTCGGCGCCTGATCTTCGCCACACCGGAGGAACTCGAAGAGACCCTCGGCGCCGAGCTGCACATGAAAGGCAAGCGCGGCGCCTGGACGCCGCCGGCCGCGGCCAGCCCCACCGCCATGGGTTCGACGCTGGAAACCACAACGAACGCGGTCGATTTGGGACCTCACCTGGTGATCGTCGACGACAACACCGGCAGCCCCGATGCCTGGGAGAGCGTCGTCGGTCAGGTCGGTAAGGCGGGAATCACCTTGCTGCGCATCGCCTCACGGGTCGGCACCGGCGTGGGCTTCGCCACCGACCAGGTGTTCGAGCTCGGCGAGCGACACAGCTCACCTAGTGGCTCGAACAACGGCGAGGTCGCTCTGCACCGAAGCGGCTCGGACTCCGACGGCGAAGACGGCCGCCCGGCTCCGCTGCTGCGGGTGCGCAACAAGTTCTTCGCCCACGCCGACCAGCTCTCCGTGCACCGCGCCTACCGCTACGCGCGGGCGATGGCGCGCTGGTCGCCGACCAGCCGTAGCGAGATCGCTGATTCGGTCAGCGGCGCAACGGAATTGCTGCGAGCCCTCGGGATAAACGACCCGCGCGACCTGGACGTCGACCGGTTATGGGCCGAACGGCGCGGTCGCGGCGACGAGCGCTGGTGCGAGGTTCCGGTCGGGGCCAAACCCAACGGCGAGCTGCAGAACGTCACCATCCGCGCCAAGGACTTCGGCGGCTTCGGGTTCCACTCCGTGGTCATCGGCACCAGCGGCTCGGGCAAGTCGGAGTTCTTCTTGTCGTTGGTCTACGGCATCGCGCTGACGCACTCGCCGGAGACGTTCAACGTCATCTTCGTCGACATGAAGTTCGAGTCGGCGGCCCAGGACATCCTGGGCATCCCGCACGTGGTGGCCGCGCTGTCGAACCTCGGCAAGGACGAGCGGCATCTCGCCGAGCGGATGCGCAGGGTCATCGACGGTGAGATCAAACAACGCTATGAGCTGTTCACCTCGGTGGGCGCGCGGGACGCCAATGACTACGAGGAGATCCGGCTCGCCGGACGCGACCTGCCGCCGGTGCCGGTCCTGCTCGTCATCGTCGACGAGTACCTGGAGTTGTTCGCCAACCACGAGAAGTGGATCAGCCTCATCATCCACATCGGTCAGGAAGGCCGCGGCGCCAACGTCTTCTTCATGTTGGGCGGCCAGCGCCTGGACCTGTCATCACTGCAAAAGGTCAAGTCCAACATCGCCTTCCGCATCGCGCTGCGCGCCGAGTCCGGCGACGACAGCCGCGAGGTGATCGGCTCGGACGCCGCCTACCACCTGCCGTCGAAAGAGAACGGTTTCGGCCTGCTGAAGGTGGGGCCGCGCGAACTGGAGCCGTTTCGCTGCTTCTACCTCTCCGCCCCCTTCGTGGTGCCGAAGACCAAGGAAGTCGCCGCGACCGTCGATATGACCCTGACCAAACCCCGGCTGTACAACTGGCAATTCCAGCCGTTGGACGCCGCCGACGCCACGGCATTGGAAGCCGCCGCCGCGGTCGACGCCGAACCCGACGAATTCCTCTACTACGAGGACGGTTTCAAGCGGAAGAAGGTCGTGGACGTGCTGCGGGAGTCGTTGCACAGCGTGCCGCACCGCTCCCCACGCCGGCCCTGGCTGGAGCCGCTGGAGGATCCGGAGCCCATCGACGTCCTGGCCGCGGGATACCGGGGCAAGCCGTGGCATGTGGACTACGGCCGCAACGCGGGCCTGATGTTCCCGGTGGGTGTCATGGACATCCCCGAAGAGTCCAAGCAGATCGTGCACGCGGTCGACGCGCTGCGCAGCAACGTGATCGTGGTCGGCGCCAAGCAGCGAGGTAAGACGACCACGTTGATGACGCTGATGTGTTCGGCGGCAACGATGTACAGCCCCGCCCGCGTCACGTTCTTTTGCATCGGCGGGGCGACCCTTGCCCAGGCCACATCGCTACCGCACGTCACCGACATCGTGTCGCCGAAGGACGCCGAGGGCATCGAACGCATTTTGAGCAGCATGGACGCCTTGATCGATGCCCGCGAAGACTCGTTCCGGCGGCTCAAGATCGATCTCGACGGTTTCCGCGAACGCCGGTTCGGGCCCGGCAGCGACGGGCTGGGGGGCACCGACGCCAATGACCCGTTCGGCGATGTCTTCGTGGTGGTGGACGACTACGACGACCTGTATTCGAAAGACACCGTGCTCGGTGACCGCATCATCTCGTTGAGCAGCCGCGGTCCCGAATACGGGGTGCACGTGATGTGCAGCGCCGGCGGCTGGATTCATGGGCAACGGCAGAGCCTGCTGCAAAACGCCACGGCGCGAATCCAATTGCGGTTGGCCGATCCGAGCGAGAGCCAGATGGGCCACTCGTCGCTCGAGTCGCGGGATGCGGCACGCCGAACGCTGAACCGTCCGGGCTTCGGGTTGACGGACAGCTTGCACGAGCTACGCGTCGGCATGCCGGCCCTGACCGACCCGGCCACCGGCGCGATGGTCAGCATCGTCGACGTCGGCGCCCGCATCGCGGACGTCGCCGGCGTGACCAAGCACGCAACCCTGCAGCGGCTGCCGCAGCGGGTGGAACTCAAGGCGATCCTGGAGTACGAGGCCGCCCACCCGACCGGTGACGACCTGTCGATCTCGTTTGCCATCGGCGAACGCCACGAATTGGGACCGGTCCCCATCAAGCTGCGCGAAAGCCCGGGCGTGATGATCCTGGGCCGGCAAGGTTGCGGAAAAACATTGTCGCTGGTGGCAATCGGTGAGGCGATCATGAACCGCTTCAGCCCCGAGGAAGCGCAGCTGACGCTGATCGACCCCAAGACCGCCCCCCACGGTCTGCGCGATCTGCACGGTCCCGGTTACGTCCGCGCCTATGCCTACGACCAGGACGAAATCGACGAGGTGATCACGGCACTGGCCCAGCAGGTGCTGCTGCCCCGGCTGCCTCCCAAGGGCCTGAGCCAGGAGGAGCTGCGCGCCCTCAAGCCGTGGGAAGGCGCGCGGCACGTCGTGCTCATCGACGACATCGGAGACCTGCGCCCCGATCAGAGTTATCCGCCCAAGCCGCCGGTGGGCGCCGCGTTGTGGAAGCTGATGGAACGTGCGCGCCAGATCGGCCTGCACGTCTTCACCACTCGTAACAGCGCGAACTGGGCGACGCTGCAAATGGATCCGTGGATCAGGTTCCAGAACTCGGCGAAAGTGGCACAGCTGTATATGGACAACGACCCGCAGAATCGGATCAACCGAAATGTTCGCGCGCAGGCACTGCCGCCGGGGCGTGGGCTGCTGGTGAGTGCGGACGGCGACGTCGAAGGCGTGCTGGTCGGGCTGCCATCGTCGGTCATAACCCCGCAGTAACCAACTGCGGCTCAGGCGTTTTCACCGCCTCGGCCGCGGCGCGGCGGGGGAGTGGACTCGGCCACCAGAACCACCGGCCCAGCAGCGCCACGATGGACGGCACGACGAACGCCCGCACGACCAGGGTGTCCAGCAGCAGCCCGACCGCGATGGTCGTACCGATCTGGGCGATGCTGAGCACGCTGCTACTCAGCAGCGCCAGCATGGTCAGGCCGAAGACGATGCCGGCGACGGTGACCACCCCGCCGGTGCCGCCGAAGGCGCGAATGATGCCGGTCTTGAGGCCCGCCGCCGCTTCCTGTTTGATCCGCAACGCCAGCAACAAGTTATAGTCCGCCCCGACGGCGATCAGCGCGATGAACGCGATCGGGGCCACGGCCCAGTGCAGGTCCTGATGAAGCAGGTGCTGCCAAATCAGCACGCTGGCACCAAGGGCCGAGGCGTAGGACAAAACGACCGTGCCGACGACGACGAGCCCCGCGACCGGGCTGCGCAACATCGTGGTGACGATCAAGAAGATCAGCACCAGCGCGGCACCCACCAGCAGCGTGGTGTCACTGGCGACGAAACGCTGCAGATCGGCGGTCACCGGTCCGACGCCGGCGAGGTCGACCTCCACCGGCGCCAGGGTGCCCTCCTTGGTGGCCTCCTTGATGGCGGCACGGACCTGGTCTGCCCGTTTGGCGCCATCGGCGCCCCACTCCGACCCGTCGCCGTACACCAGCAGGTAACCGGCACGGCCGTTCTCGGAGATCAGGTGGCCGAGCGCGGCGGTGTATTGAGGATCGCTCAGCCCCCGCTGCGGCATATAGAAATCCCCCGCGGCGCTGCCCTGGAATTGCGTGGCGATCTCGTTCAGGTAATCGGTCAACTGTCGCATCTGCGGGCCGAGCGTGTCGGCCAGACCCAGTAGGTCGCGGGTGGCCGAACGCGCCTGTCCCAACGCGTCTTTCATCGCGGATACACTTTGCGGCAAGCCGGCCATCGCGGTGGCGGCCGTGCTCGAGCCGCTGGTCAGTTTCGCCGCACCCGCATCGAGGCGCGTCGAGGCCTGCACCAGGCTGTCGACCGGTTGCAGCACCCGGTCCACCGTCGAGCAGATCGGATTGACGGCGCAGTCGGAGGTTCGCCCGACGAAGTCCCGCAACGGGTCGAGGTAGCCCGATACCGTCGTGACGTTGCGCTGCAATCCGTCCATACCGGCGCGCACGTCTTCGGCGGCACCGGACACGTCGGCCAAACCCGCGCCGCCGCCCCGCAACCCGTCACCGAGGCCGTCCACCGCGCGCTGGGTCTGCGCCAACGCATCGTCCAGCTCGGAGACTCGCTTCAGACGCTGGGTCAGCGAGTCCATGGTGTCGCCGAACTGGCGGCCGAGCACGCCGGCCTGATAGCTCAGCGTCGCCTGTTCGGGCACCGTGCCGTCGGGCCGGCTGGCGGACTGCACGGCGCGCACCCCCGGGACGGCCATGATGTGGCGGGTGATCCGCTCGATGGCGATCAGGCCGGCCGGGAATCGCGGTATCCATCTCACCGACCCTGTTCTTCTTCTTCCTCAACATGAAGCTCAAGCCGCTGGTCATGTGGGCGACCTGGTCGACGGCATCCGCCATGATGCTCTTCGCGACATCGACACCCGTGCACGCCGATTTCGCCCCGGCGTTCCTGGTGCTCATGGTTCTATCCGTCGCGACGTTGAGCTCCGTCCCGGCGGGGTTCCTGGTGACCGTCTGGGCGGCCGCGATGTTGCTTACCGCGTCCGCGCTGCACCGCCTCGACGCGGTGGCGCTGTATCTGGGATTCATCGCTGCGGGCTGGCTGCTCGGTTACATCATGCGCACCCAATGGCTGCTGATGGCCGAGCAAATCGAGGCGCAGAAGCTGTTGGCCGAGCACGCCGCCGCCGACGAACGCCGGCGGATCGCGCGCGAAGTGCACGACGTCATCGCGCATTCGCTCAGCATCACCCTGTTGCACGTGACCGGCGCCCGCCGCGCGCTGCAGCAGGACCGCGACGTCGACGACGCGGTCGAGGCCCTGGAGCAGGCCGAGAAGCTCGGCCGGCAGGCGATGGCCGACATCCGCCGTACCGTCGGGCTGCTCGACAATTGGCCGACCAAAACGGCACCGACCAC
>Ga0134125_10006872_pt1 | contig 12862 bp, 10 predicted proteins | sample KB31751_FD_96464 | JGI IMG/M metagenome (GOLD analysis project Ga0134125, IMG submission 96464) | Terrestrial soil microbial communities with excess Nitrogen fertilizer from Kellogg Biological Station, Michigan, USA - KB3-175-1 | ecosystem: Environmental > Terrestrial > Soil > Unclassified ... | reverse complement strand
GCACGGGCGGTTGCGCCGGCAGCTCGGCTTCGATGGTGTGCTCGTCAGCGACTACAACGCCATCGCCGAGCTCATCCAACATGGTATCGCGGCCGACCTCATCGAGGCCGCGGCCCTCGCCCTCGCGGCTGGCGTCGACATCGACATGGTCTCGGGGGCTTATCTCAACGCACTGCCCGTGGCACTCGAGCGCGGGATGGTGCGCCTCGAAGAAGTCGACGAGGCGGTGCGGCGCGTGTTGGCGCTCAAGGCGCTGCTCGGCCTCTTCGAGGACCCCTACCGCCGCGGTGCCACGGCCGAGAGCCCCGCGGTCATCGCGGGGCGGCGCCGGCTGGCGCGGGATGTTGGAACACGCGCCATCGTGCTCCTGACCAACCGGAACGAGGCGCTGCCCCTGTCCGGCAACATCCGCCGTCTGGCGCTGATAGGCCCTCTGGCGGATGCGCCCGCCGAGATGCGCGGGCCCTGGTGGTCCGCCGCGACACCCGATGAGCAGGTGAGCGTACTCGCGGGAATTCGCGAGGCGTTGCCGCAGGCGCAAATCCTTCATGAGAGCGGTGTCGATATCGCCGGCCCCGATGAGGGCGGCATCGCCGCCGCCGTCACCGCCTGCGAGCATGCCGAGACCGTGGTGCTTTGTCTCGGTGAGGCGGCCACGATGAGCGGCGAGGCGGCATCGCGCGCCCACCCGGGCCTGCCCGGTCGGCAGCAGGCCCTGGCAGAGGCGGTGTTGCAGTGCGCTCGGGAGCGCGCCATCCCCGTGATCGCCGTGCTCTTCTCCGGACGCCCGCTCATCGTTCCGTGGCTCGCAGCGGAAGCGACGGCGCTCATCGCAGCCTGGTTCCCCGGCTGCGAGGCCGGCCACGCGCTCGCCGACATCCTCACCGGGCGGGCCTCCCCCAGCGGAAGAACGCCGATCAGCTGGCCGCGCGCCGTGGGTCAGATCCCGATTCACTATGGGCGGCGTCGCGGCGGCCGGCCGGGCGAGCCGGGAAACCCCTTCTCGTGCAAATACCTCGATGAGTCGAACGAGCCGCTTTTCCCCTTCGGGCATGGACTCACCTATGGGCGCTTCGTGCTGACGAATCTGCGCATCACACCGGAATCGGCCGACGAGTCCAACACGGTCGAGGTCGCAGTGGATGTCGAGAACCAGGGCGCCCGCAAGGCAGAGGAAACCGTGTTCCTGTTCGTGCGGCGCCTCAAGGCGCGAGTCGCCCCGCCCAGTCTCGAGTTGCAGGGTGTCGGCAAGATCACTCTCGATCCCGGCACGCGCGGGACGCTGACGCTGCCCCTCGCCATTGCGCAGTTGCGATCCCCGGGCCTCGATCTCGAGCCGGCGCTGGAGCCGGGTGCGCTCGAGATTCTCGTCGGACCGAGCGCGGACCCTTCATCGCTGCTCGTGGGCCGGCTGCAGGTCACGACCTAACGGCAACACTCGTGCCGCGGGTTGCGGCGCACGGCTCACGCCCGATGCCGCAGAAGTTGCGCGACGTGCTCGGCCACGAGCTCCGGCGCGCCGTCGCTCGCTGTCAGCGCGCAGCTCGCTCCACGGCGGGGCGCATAGAGCCTGGGCTCGGTGACCTTGAAGAGCCCCACTGTCGTCGCATCGGTAGCGGCGCTCAAGTGCATGAGGCCCGAGTCGGCACATACGAAGCAATCCGCCGCCGCCACCACCGCCGCAACTTGTCGCACACTGCGCGAGTAATACGCACGCAGCTCCGGCAGCGCCGCCACGCCGCTCGGCGGCCGGATCTCGATGACTCGGACCGCGGGCAGCCGCAGCCCGAGACTCGCGATCATGCGGCGCCACCACCCGACGCTGAAGCGCTTCGCGCCGGTTGCGTGAGCGGCCACCGCAACGACAGGGCCGGAATGCGCGGGGCCGCGGAGGCGTTGGATCTCCTGCCCTCCGGCGCTGCGCTCGAGCTCGGTCAGCCGAATGCTGAGTGCGGGTGTCGGCGCACGAGCAAGGTTCTCATCGAGCTGCAAGACCCCGCGCCTGAAGAGATAGACCGGATAATCGCCCATGTGCGCCGGCGCACCCTCGAACGGCACACTGACATCGATGCCCCGATCCTTGTGAGCGCTCGAGAAGCCGAGCTTCAGGCGCGCCGACAACCGTCGCGCGAGGAAGCGCGAAGTCCAGGACCTCGGATCGGGGTCGATCAGAACGTCGTAGCGCACGCCTCGCACGCGCAGGAGCGTGAGCAGATGCCTGAGTGGATGGCGAACGCCGCGAAATGGGAGCTGGTGGACGCGGCGCACCGAAGGGAACTCCCTGAATACCTCGTGTGCGGCCGGACAGGCCGTCAGGATCTCCACCTGCGCCAGCGGCAGAGCGGCCTCGATCGCCTCCAGGAGCGGCGTCATCAGCACGGTGTTGCCGAGGCGGGTGTTCGGGCGACAGATGAGGATTGTGGCGCTCGCGTCCCGCAGAGTCGGTGAGCCTGCGGCGCTCGCGCCGGGAAGGTGCTCGGCCGGCAGCATCGCGGAATTATGGCATGCTCGCGGGATGACCGGTCTGCATGCTTCTCAGCTCGGCGCCTCGGGCGCGATCTTCCTTGGGCAGATCGTGGTGCTGCTGCTCACCGGGCGCTTGCTCGGCGAGCTCGTGAGCCGCCTGGGTCAACCGCCGGTGATGGGGCAGCTCCTCGCCGGCATCGTGCTCGGTCCCTCGATCCTCGGCCACATCGCACCGGGCGCAGAGGTTGCCCTCTTCCCAGACCTGCCCCAGCAGCGCGCGATGCTCGAAGCGGTGGCGCAGCTCGGGGTGCTCCTGCTGCTGCTCCTCACCGGCATGGAGACCGACCTGTCGGTCATGCGCCACTCGGGGCGCGCGGCCGTGAGTGTCTCGCTCGCGGGCATCGCCGTGCCCTTCCTCTGCGGTCTGGCGGCCATCGAGCTGCTGCCGGCTCCGATGCTGGCGCGGCCGGATCAGCGGCTGCTGCTCGCGCTCTTCATCGGCACGGCGCTCGCGATCTCATCGGTCAAGATCGTGGCCGCCCTCGTGCGCGAGCTCGGCTTCATCCGCCGCACCGTTGGCCAGATCATCCTGGCCGAGGCCATCATCGATGATGCGATCGGATGGATATTCGTATCGGTGCTCCTGGGGCTCGCCCAACGCGGCAGTATCGATGTGGGCGGCGTCGCACGCAGCGTGCTCGGCACCCTCGCGTTTCTGGCGTTCAGCATCACCCTGGGACGAAGGCTCGTATTCCATGTGATCCGCTGGACCAACGATCACTTCGTGAGCGAGCTGCCGGTGATCACCGTCATCCTCGTGATCATGGGAGTCATGGCGCTCACGACGAACGCCATCGGCGTGCAGACCGTGCTCGGTGCTTTCGTCGCCGGAATTCTGATCGGCGAGTCGCCCATTCTCACGCGGCACATCGAGGAGCAGCTGCGAGGCCTCATCGTGGCGCTCTTCATGCCGGTGTTCTTCGGGCTGGCAGGTCTCGCCACCAACGTCGCCGCCCTCGGACGTCCCAACATGCTACTGCTGACGGCGGGGCTCATTGCGGTAGCGAGCATCGGCAAGTTCTCGGGCGCCGCCCTGGGCGGCCGGCTCGCAGGCCTCACGGGTAGAGAGTCCCTCGCCGTAGGGTCCGGCATGAATGCCCGCGGGTCGACGGAAGTAATCATCGCGTCCATCGGACTGTCGATGGGACTCATCAACGAGAGCTTCTTCACGGCCATCGTGGTCATGGCGGTCGTCACGACCCTCGCCATGCCGCCAATGCTGCGATGGTCATTACAGCGCCTGCCGATGCGCCCGGAGGAAGCTTCACGACTCGAGCGTGAGTCGCTGGAGGCGCGAGGCTTTCTCTCCGGAGTCGAGCGATTGCTGCTTGCGGCCGATGCAAGCCCGAGCGGGCAGCTTGCCTCGCGCCTCGCCGGCATCATTGCCGGCGTGCGCCAGATTCCGGCGACCGCCCTGCACTTCGAGCACGCGATCGCCGAGGGCGCCGCAGCGGAGCATACGACGGCGGTCATTCGCGAAGCGGCCGAGTCAGGCGGCGCGGAGAACGGGGGACCGCGACCGCTCGATCTGACACTGAGGGTCGAGGAGCCGCGCCGGGACGAGGATCCGATCCGCTCCGAGGACCGCAAGGGTTATGGGCTCCTCCTCATCGGACGGGAGCCCGCTTCCCGCGGCGCCCGCTTCAATCGGGCCATCGCGAAGACCGCCGCGGGCTTCTCGGGGCCGTTCGCGGTCGTGCTCGCCCGGCGCGAGCACCGCTCCGGGCGATTGCGCGCGCCACTCAATATTCTGGTGCCGGTGTCCGGCACGAGCGTCTCACGCCGTGGCGCGGAGCTCGCCGTCGCACTGGCACAAGGCTCGCGCGGATCCGTCACGGCACTGCACATCGCCGGACGCACAGCCGCCCGCAACCCGCTTCGCAGTCGTCTCGGCGCACTTTTCGGCAGGCAGGACGACGAGATCGAGGGGCCGTCCAACAACCCGATCACCAACGAGATCGTGCAGCTGGCCCGCGCCTATTCCGTAAACGTGCGGTCCGCAGTGCGCAGCCACCGTGAGGCGGACACCGCGATACTCCGCGAGATCGGCAGAGGACGGCACGACGTGTTGGTCATGGGTGTCAGCCCGCGGCCCGGCGATGACCCGCTCAATTTCGGGGATGTTGCCTCGGTGCTGCTCGAGCGTGCCGAGTGCTCGCTCGTCTTTCTGGCCGCCGAGCCTGCCGCGAAGCCAGAACCCCCGGCAAACCCCAAGTAATCAACTGAACGTACATCGCTCGGCGGCGACCTTGTAGAGAACGCGCACTTCACCCGGCTGGCGGTAAGGATACTTGTCCTGCCCGAGATACTTGCGCGCCATCGCATCGATGTGCTGGTCTGCGCCCTCACGCGTGCGCTGCGCGATGTGCCCCCGCACTTCGAGGTAACGATAGGGGTTTTCCGGGTCGATGATCGACATCGCCACGCGGCCGTCGCGTTGCAGGTTCTTGTCTTTCTGCCGGCCCTCCGCCGTGTTGATGAGCACGTACTGTCCATCGTAGTCCACCCACACGGGCGTGACCTGAGGCGAGCCGCTCGGCATCAGCGTGGCGAGATTCGCGAAGGCCTTCTTGCGGAAAAGATCGACGTGGGACTCGGGGATGCTGTTCTGGCCCATGACCACTCCTCAGGATCGTGAAGCGCCGGTCGCCGAGCATACCGCCGCCCGCAGGCCCCGAGCCAGCGTGAGCGGCGCGCGCTAAGGCTGCCAGTCGAGCAGGTCGCCTATGCGCTCCACGGTCACATCCGCAGCAGGGTACGCGGCAATCTGCTGCGGATCGCGGGCATAGTGACCCTGCCGCGGGAAAATCGTAGTCAAGGATGCGCCCCACGCGCTCTTCATCGCCGCAAGGATGCGCACCTTGTCGTCCACCATGACGTAATGGGACGCGGGGTAGCGGCGGACGACCGAATCGAGCATGCGCTCCTTGTGCAGATAGATGAGGACCCTTCCCTCCACCGCGTCCCAGATACCCGAGCGGCGCACCTTTCGCGGCTGGAAGACCACGTCCCCGTCCGACAGGATGACGGTAGGGGCGAAGCGCCGGCAGTGCTCGAGTACTTCCAAAGCCTCGGGATAAAGCCGGCTCGCAAAGGGGTAGTCCACGAGGAAAGTGGACATGAGCAGCAGCTGCGGCTCATCGAGATTTTCCAGACGATAGCGTTGCAGGGCGCCGAGGTAATCGGCATAGCCGAGCTCGGCGCGCAAAGCCTCGAAGAGGGTCCAGTAGCGATCGCGCTGCGCGCGGCCGAACTCCCGCTCGAGGTGCTTGCTCAGGTCATCCTGCACCGCGTCGTTGTCGAGCAGCGTGTTATCGACATCGAAGAGGAATACGAGGGGCGCATTTTGCGGCATCGCCGGAATCTCAGCGTGGGGACTTTCTCCGTCCCCACGCTATCACGTCCCGCGCTGGCCGTTGCGTCCCTCAGCTACTTCACGCTGTAGCCACGCGCCTCGAGACACGCCGTCACTGCGCGCTTGTAGTTGGCCGGCGTCGCGGTGGCAGCGCCGTTGTTGGCCGTGGTATTGGTGGGATCGAACCCCGTCTGGCCGACGGCCCACTGATGACACTGGTAGCGATCGCCGTCCGTCTGCTCCTTGCTCTGGCCCTGCTTCGGGTAGACGAAAAGGCTCATCGCGCCGCGGCTATCGCCTCCGGCAATCTCGCCGGGGGCGCCCTCGGCCGGGGGCGCGGTGGCACCCTCGACCGCTCCTCCGCTGATCGGCGGTGGATCGGTGACCACGTACTGGCCGTAGTCAGGGTTGTACGCGTAGTAGACGCCTTGGTAGTAATAGTATGGGACGCCTCCCCAATAGTAGGTGGCGTATCCGACCGGCAGTGCCGCCAGAAACCACGGGAAGTCCCAACCCAGATACACGTGCGGCCAGAACCTGCCGCCCCAATACCCGCCCGCCCAGTAATGCGGTACCCAGCGCGGACCCCAGGGGCGAACCCAATATCCAGGGTGCGGGCCTCCCCAGTGCGGATGCATGCCTACCCAGTGAGAAGGCACTGCATAGCGCGGCCCACCATAGTGCGCCCCCCCGTAGTGGGGCCCACCGCCATAATGGGGTCCGCCGCCATAGTGGGGTCCACCCCCATAGTGGGGCCCACCGCCATAGTGGGGCCCACCCCCATAGTGGGGTCCACCACCATAATGCTGCCCGCCGCCATAGTGCTGCCCACCGTGAGGACCCTCGTGGCTCTGCGGCGCTGCAACGCTCGCCATGGGAGCCATCCCGAGCAGAAGCGATGCCGCCACCGCCACTGCGCCGCCCAAGCCATGTCTCGTGAGTCTAGCCATAATGCTGCTGCGCCCTGCGCTACCTTATCTTTTGACCCGTCACCGTCACCCTCGTTCGGGGGAAGCCCGAGGCTCCGAGAGCCCATCGTACAAAGGGTAGAACGCGCATCCTGACCCGGCGCTGACCGGGCTCACGGTCCCGGGTGCGGCGTCGCACTGGCGCGCCTCCCCAGGAGCTTCAGGGCCTCGAGGGCGCCGAGCAGCACCACTCCAGCCCCGACGCACAGGAGAGCCTGATCGGCGCTTATCCACCCGAGGTGCAGGAAGACACGGACCGGCGGCACGCAGATTATGGCAACGAGCGCACCGGCTGCCGATGCCAGGCTCACCCAGAGCGAGGGATTCGGGCGCGCGAAGCCCGCGAGCGGCGAGGCGCTGAAGCTGCGGTTGGCGAAGATCAGCGCGTAGTTCGCGCAGATCAGACTGATGAAGCCCATCGAGCGCACCTGCTCCGGGGGCGAGCCGCTGAGCGCGGCGTAGAGAAATACTGCGCACACCGCGCAGATCGCGAGGGCGCCCTGAAGGAAGCCCGTCGTCAGGAGGGGGCGCGACAGCAACGCGGCATTGGGATCACGCGGCGGGCGACTCATCACATTCCTCTCGTCGGGCTCCGCCTCGAGCACCACCGAGCACAACGGATCGATGATGAGCTCGAGTATGGCGATCAGCATGGGTGTCAGCACCAGCGGCCGGCCCATGGCAATGGGCAGGAGCGCCAGACCCGCGATCGGCAGATGGATTGCGAGGATGTAGCTGACGGCTTTCATCAGGTTGTCGTAGATGCGCCGTCCGAGCCGCACCGCGCGCACGATGGAGTTGAAATCATCATCGAGGAGGACGAGCGAGGAGGCTTCGCGTGCAACATCCGTCCCACGCTGACCCATGGCGATGCCGATATGCGCCGACCTGAGGGCGGGAGCGTCATTCACGCCGTCGCCCGTCATGGCGACGACTTCACCTCTGGATTTCAGCGCCGCGACGATGCGCAGCTTCTGTTGGGGTGTGATCCGCGCAAATATCGATACCTGCGGCGCATGCTCGAGCAGCTCGGCCTCATCGAGGCGCGCCAGCTCCGCGCCCGTCATGACCAGCGCGTGCTCGATTCCCGCCTGCCTCGCGATGGCACGCGCGGTTTCCGGATGATCGCCCGTGATCATGACCACGCGAATGCCCGCCGAGCGGCACTCGCGCACGGCTCCAGGGATTCCCTCGCGCAAGGGATCGACGAAGCCGATGAGACCCACGAGCGCGAGCGGCAGGTCGAGGGCACGCGCGGGAGGCGCCGCTGCCGTGAGATCTGCAGCCGCCACCGCGAGTACGCGCATTCCATTGTGCGCCAGCTCCTCCACTCTGATCCGCATGGCCTGCGCGCTCGCGGCATCCAGACGACAAAGCGTGGCGATCGCCTCCGGCGCGCCCTTGGCGGCCGCGACGAGCGGCCCCTCGGTGCGCCGCCAGACCTGTACGAGCGCCGGCAGCTCGGGCATCCACGGATACCCGCGCACGAGCTCCGCACCTGGTGCGGCGCCGCCCACCTCGCCCGCCAGGCGCACCAGCGCACGGTCCATCGGGTCCACCGCCTCGGGACGACTTGCCAACACGCCGGTCTGGAGGAGCGCCTGCAGCATCGGGGGCAGCGTGCCCGCCGTCTTGCGCTGATCGACCGCCTGCGCGCACTGAGCGTCGCGCTCGAGCCATCCGACCGACATCTGGTTGCGGGTCAGTGTCCCGGTCTTGTCGGTGCAGAGCACCGTGGCCGCCCCGAGAGTCGCGATCGCCGCCGGCCGGCGAGTCAACACCTGCGAGCGCGACAGCCGCCAGGCGCCCATCACCATGAACACCGTCAGGACCAGCGGGAATTCCTCGGGCAGCATCGACATCGCGAGCGCGATGCCCCCGAGCAGACCCTGCAGCCATTCGCCGCGCAGAAGGCCATAGAGGAGTGCCGCGAAGGCGCTCACCGACAATCCGACGATGGCGAAGCCCGTGACGAAGCGGCGGGTCTGCGCCTGCAGCGGGGGCGGCTCCGGTGCAATGCGGGTGACGGCGTGGCCGATCTTGCCGATCTCGCTCTGCGGTCCCGTCGCCGTGACGCGGGCCAGGCCGCCGCCCGTGACGATCAACGTACCTGAGAAGACGAGCGGCAGGTCATCGCCCCCCGGGGCTGCAGCCGGCGGCCGGGGGGCCAGCGATGCGCGCTTACGCACCGGGACGGACTCTCCCGTGAGCAGGCTCTCATCCGCCTGCACGTCGTCTCCGGAAACCAGCATCGCATCGGCCGGAACGCGATCACCTTCCGCGAGGACCAGCAGGTCGCCGCGCACGACCTCCCGGCCCGGGATGCGGATCTGCTCGCCGTCTCTCACGACCAGCGCACGCGGGCTGGTCAGGTCCCGCAACGCCTCGAGCACCCGCTCGCTCCTGCCTTCCTGGATGATGGCAATGACCACCGAGAAGCAGGCGAATCCGAACAACACCAGCGCCTCGCCATGGCTGCCGAGCACGAGATACAACACTCCCGCGCCAAGGAGCAGCGCAAACATGGGTTCACGCACGACCTCCACGACGATGCGCAGCGCCGTACGCCGCTCGAGCTCCGGAAGCGCGTTGGGACCTTCGGCCCGCAGGCGCTCAGCCGCTTCGCGCGCGCTCAGGCCGCGGCGCGCGGCAGAGGGCTCCGCTGCGCGAGAGTCGCCGGTGTCCGACACTGTCCTGTCGTTCATACGTGAAGCGCTACCTGGCGACAGCGTTAACTTTTGGTAATCGTCGTCATCGTGCCCGGCACTGCGCCGTTGTTAACACCCGAAAGCCCGCGAATCGGGCGCAATGCGACCCCGGCAATGGTGCCGAGAGGAGCCCTGCTTATGTCGAAATCGATCCGCACCGTTCTCACTGCCTTCGCCGCGACCGTTTCGCTGGCGTGCCTCGCCGCACCTGCCATGGCAGACACCCCGTGGCAGGCCAACCATCCCAGGCGCGAGGAAGTCAACAGCCGGCTGGGCAACCAGAACGCCCGCATCCACCAGGAGGTGAGAGAGGGTGAGATGTCGCATGGACAGGCGGCCCGCCTGCACCGCGCCGACCATCGCATCCGCGCGCAGGAGCGCCGCATGGCCTCGAGACATGGTGGTCACCTCACGAAGCACGAGCAGCGTCGGCTGAATCGCGAAGAGAACCACGTCAGCCACCGCATCGGCAAGTAATCTTCATCCAAGCTCGGGCGGGACCGCGATGCGCGGTCCCCGTCCTGACACTCGCGTTTCTCCGATGCTGAGCGAGAATGGCGTGAAGTCCGTGTCTCGATCGTAGTAGTCCTCCTGCTCCGAGCGCTTCAGAAACTTTACGATGCGGTAAGTCACCGGCGTCATCACGATTTCCCATCCTGACTTCAGCACGTACTGCGTGGCGCCCACCGTGATGAGCTCGGCCGGAGTCCAGGACCCCATGAAGGCGATGGTGTAGAAGAGCCCGGAATCGACGAGCTCCCCGCACAGGGTCGATCCGACCACCCGCGTCCACAGCCACCGCCCATTCGTCCGGATTTTCATCCGCGCCAGCACGTAGCTGTTGACGAACGAGCCGCACCAGAAGGCAATCATCGAGGCGGCGACGATCCGCGGAGTGCTGCCGAAGATCGCCTCGACGGCAGGTTGCTTGTCCGCCCAGAATTTCGCGGGCGGCAGGTGCACGATCACATACGCCATGAAGGCGGCGAACAGCAGCGCCGCGAAGCCCGCCCAGACACAGCGCCGGTCGCGCGCATAGCCGTAGACCTCCGTCAGGATGTCCCCGAAGATGTAGGAGATCGGAAAGAACAGCACCCCCGCCATGAAGGTGACCGGTCCGACGAGCGGCACCTGAATGGTGGAGACCTTCGCCGGCCCGATGAGGTTCGAGCAGAGCAGCACGCACACGTAGGCGCCGAGGATGAGGTCGTAGTATCTGTAGGTCTTCATGGTCTCAGCGCCTGCGACGGGAGATGACGAGAACGGCGATCAGCACCACGGCGATGTTGAGCACCCACCAGGCAGACATGCCATGGCTCTGCAGGAAATCGAGGGTGCTCGTCCTGCTCGGCAACGCCACCGTACCCGTGAGCAGCTCCCGGATGCCGTCGTGGGAGACGACCACATCGAGAGTGTGCGCACCTCCACCCTGATCGCGCGTCGGGGCGAGATAGACGCCATTCGGTTGCGCCGTCAGCGGCAGTGCATGACCGTCCAGTGTTGCCGTCACTCTCCCCGTGCCCGCGATGAGCTGGTGATCGGCAAGCCGAAGCACCTTGAGGGCGAGAGCATCGTCCGACGGGGTAACGGTGACCGTCAACTGCGCCGATCGCGCCACGATCATCGAGCCATTTCCAGAGCCGGGGGTGACGGCCATCGGTCAATCCTGCAGGCCGAGGAAAGTCTCGAGCGCCTCCAAGGCTGCCACGAAGCCACGTAGCTGCTCCTTGGTGAGACACGCCAGGAGCTCCCGCTCGCGCTCGAGCACGAGCGGCACCAGCTCGGCATACATGCGCCGGCCCGCCTTCGTGAGACGCACTTCCCGCTCGCGCCGGTCGGCGGCGCTGGAAGCCCGCTCTATGAGCTCCAGCTCCTCGAGATGGGCAATCGCACGGCTGACCCGCGTCTTGTGCATCCGAGTGCTCCCGGCAATGTGCTGGGCAGTGCAGCCGTGGCGGGATCCCACGGTCGCCATGACCCGCCACTCCGGAATGTCCAGTCCGAACCGCTCCCGGTAGATGTCGGAGAGATGATTGCTGACCCCGACCGCGAGCCGATTGAGGCGGTAGGGCACGAAACCCGCCAGCTCGAGGCCGAGCTCATTCGGAGCCCGGATGCTCACCGCGTCATCCCGGATACAGTTGCGCACGCAACTAATTGTGCGATCATAGGCGCAAAGCATACCGGAGTAAGCGATGAGCCCCGTGACTGCTGCTGACGACGGCACGCCGCCGGTGCCCTTGAAGTACCTCCAGGGGTTCGGCAACCACTTCGCCACCGAGGCGCTGCCCGGCGCCCTGCCGGAGGGCCGCAACTCCCCGCAGCGCTGCCCGTACGGACTCTATGCCGAACAGCTCTCCGGCACCGCCTTCACGGCGCCACGGCAGGCCAATCGCCGCAGCTGGCTCTATCGCATCCGCCCGGCCGCGGCGCTCGCGAGTCCCTTCCGCCCGCTGCCGCATCGTGGGATCACGGCACGCTTCGAGACGCTCTCGGTCTCACCGAACCCGCTGCGGTGGGGCCCGCCGCCCATCCCACGGGAGCCGACCGACTTCATCGATGGTCTGCTCACCCTCGGCGGCACCGGCTCGCCGGAGAGTCACGCCGGCTGTGGGATTCATTGGTATCTCGCCAACCGCCCGATGCGCGACCGGTTCTTCTACGACGCGGATGGCGAGCTGCTCATCGTGCCGCAGCTCGGGCGGCTGCGCGTTGCGACTGAGCTGGGGATCCTGGAGGTCGCACCGCAGGAGGTGCTGCTCATCCCGCGCGGATTGCGCTTCCGGGTCGAGCTGCCGGACGGTGAGGCGCGAGGCTACATCTGCGAGAGCTTCGGTGCGCCGATGCGGCTGCCCGACCTCGGTCCCATCGGCTCGAACGGGCTTGCCAATCCGCGCGACTTTCGGACGCCCGTCGCCTGGTACGAGGACCGTGACGGCGACCTGGAGCTGATCGCGAAGCTCTGCGGCGAGCTGTGGACGGCGAGGCTCGATCATTCGCCGCTCGATGTGGTCGCCTGGCACGGCAACAATGTCCCCTACAAGTATGACCTGCGGCGCTTCAACACCATCGGCTCGGTGAGCTACGACCATCCGGATCCCTCCATCTTCCTCGTGCTGCAGTCGGTGAGTGACACCCCGGGCGTCGACTCGGTGGACTTCGTCATCTTCCCGCCGCGCTGGCTCGCGATGGAGGATACCTTTCGCCCCCCCTGGTTCCACCGCAATACCGCCAGTGAATGCATGGGGCTCATCCATGGGGTCTACGATGCCAAGGCCGGAGGTTTCGAGCCCGGCGGCGCATCG
>Ga0134125_10006870_pt1 | contig 12864 bp, 14 predicted proteins | sample KB31751_FD_96464 | JGI IMG/M metagenome (GOLD analysis project Ga0134125, IMG submission 96464) | Terrestrial soil microbial communities with excess Nitrogen fertilizer from Kellogg Biological Station, Michigan, USA - KB3-175-1 | ecosystem: Environmental > Terrestrial > Soil > Unclassified ... | reverse complement strand
AGGCCATCGAGACCCGCGATGTGCGCTCCGGCAATGCCGCGGTCGGTCGGCGCCGGAGCCGCCGGTGCCGTGGACGCGGTGCCGGATGCGGCGGGACGGGGAGTTTTCATGGGAGGGCCAACGTCCATGCTGACTTCCCACGCCCCTCAGGTCAACTTGGCGGCCCGATAGCTGAGAGGGTGCTGTGGCCTACTGTTTAACGCGTGACCGATCGCGCTCAGGGGCCCGCCGAGACGGACGATACCAATGCCGAAACCATCCGCCTCCGTCTCGATATCGCCTATGAGGGAACCGCATTTCTGGGCTGGGCGAAGCAGCCCGGGCTGCGCACCGTTCAGGGCGAGCTGGAGGCCGCACTCGCGACCGTGTTCGGCCGATTCGGGCCAGCGCCCACCCTCACCGTCGCGGGCCGAACCGACGCCGGCGTGCACGCGCTCGACCAGGTGGCGCACGTCGACCTCACCCGTGCGCAGTACGAGAGCCTCGCCCGGCCCGATCGCGGCGGCGCACGGGGCAAGGCCGCGAGGCCGGACGGTCCCGATGCCCTGACGCGCCGGCTCAATGGGATCGCGGGACTCAACAGCGATGTCTACGTCACTCGCGCATCCGTTGCCCCGCCCGGTTTTGACGCGCGCTTCTCCGCCGTCTGGCGTCGCTACGAGTACCGCGTCTCCGACACGAGCGGTCCGCGAAACCCACTCGAACGCAACCGCACACTCTGGTACCCGGCGCCGCTCGACCTCGAGCTCATGCGCGCCGCCGCGGGCTCGCTGCTCGGACTGCACGACTGGGCGTCGTACTGCAAAGCTCGCGCCGGATCCACGACCATCCGTACCCTTCAGGAATTCGACTGGATGCGCGGGGCCGACGGCGTGCTCGTCGCGCACGTGAAGGCCGACGCCTTCTGCCACAGCATGGTGCGAGCGCTCGTCGGCGCAACGATCGCGGTGGGCGAGCGCAAGCTTTCGCCAGAGCGGCTGGTCTGGCTGCGCGACGAGCTGACCCGCACGAGCGAGTTCAAGGTCGTTCCCGCGAAGGGGCTCACCCTGGTCGAGCTCGGCTACCCCCCGGATGCCGAACTCGCCGCCCGCGCGGAGCAGACGCGGGCAAGGCGCTCGGGTTTGACCCCGCCAGCCATTGTCGGCTAATCTTGACCCTTGGTGCCTGCGCTTTCCTGGCGCGTCACCCGAACTTGAGCCCTCCATCGATGGGGTTCCGCGACACTCTTCGCGGAACACGCAACGGAGTGGGATTCACGAACACCTCATTTCGACCAGAAAGCAGCACTACTGTGACGCGCACCTTTTCTCCGAAGCCCGATGATGTCCAGCGCGACTGGCTCATCATCGACGCGACCGACGTCGTTCTCGGCCGGCTCGCCAGCCACGCGGCGACCCTGCTCCGCGGCAAGCACAAGGCGACCTTTGCTCCCCACATGGACATGGGCGACTTCGTCATCATCATCAATGCAGAGAAGATCGCGCTGACCGGCGCGAAGCTCACGCAGAAGAAGGCATACCGCCACTCCGGCTACCCGGGCGGCATCAGCTCCGAGACCTACGTCGAGATGCTCGAGAAGCACCCGACCCGTGCCGTCGAGAAGGCGGTGCGAGGCATGCTCCCGAAGAACTCGATCGGCCGCGCCCAGCTCACCAAGCTCAAGGTCTACGCAGGCGCAGAGCACCCCCACGCTGCACAGCAGCCCAAGACCTACACCCTCGGCCAGGTTGCGCAGTAGCGCGCCTAGAACTCAAAGGATTTCCAGATAATGGCGAAGATCGCAGATTCACTCGAGGGCGCTGGCTCCATCGACTCCGAGACCGGCAGCTACTCGACCGAGACCCCGGCCGAGGCCGCGGTCAAGGCCCCGCGCGCGGTGCTCAACGTTCCCGGTGCAGCCGTCGGTCGTCGCAAGCAGGCCATCGCCCGCGTGCGCATCACCCCCGGCTCCGGCAACTTCACGGTCAACGGCCGTGAGCTCGCCGAGTACTTCCCCAACAAGCTTCACCAGCAGCTCATCAACGACCCGTTCAAGGTGCTCGACCTGCTCGGCAGCTACGACGTCATCGCACGCATCACCGGTGGTGGCCCCTCCGGCCAGGCTGGCGCGCTTCGTCTCGGCATCGCCCGCTCACTCAACCAGATCGACGAGGAGAACAACCGCGCCTCGCTCAAGAAGGCCGGCTTCCTGAGCCGCGACGCGCGAGTCAAGGAACGCAAGAAGGCTGGACTCAAGAAGGCCCGCAAGGCTCCGCAGTTCTCGAAGCGCTAATCCGGCGTCGAAGCTGGCAGCAGCTGACATGCCGCGTCTTTTTGGAACGGATGGCGTTCGCGGTCTCGCAAACCATGACCTGACCGTCGAACTCTCCCTCGGTCTCGCGCAGGCCGCCGCCGTCGTGCTCGGTAAGGGCAGGGTGGCGGACGGTCGTCGCGCCTCCGGGCGTCGCCCCGTCGCCGTCGTGGCGCGCGATCCGCGAGTCTCGGGGGAGTTCATCTCCGCCGCGGTCGCCGCCGGACTCTCGAGTTCGGGTGTCGACATCTACGACGCAGGTGTCATCCCGACCCCGGCGCTCGCGTTCCTCGTCGCGGACTTCAAGGCCGATTTCGGCGTGATGATCTCGGCATCGCACAACCCGGCACCAGACAACGGCATCAAGTTCTTCGCCGTCGGCGGCACCAAGCTTCCGGATGTCGTCGAAGACCGCATCGAGGCGGCTCTCGGTGAACCCAAGCTGGCTCCGACCGGCGTCGAGGTGGGACGCATCCGTCGCTTCTCGGACGCCGAGGACCGCTATATCGTGCACCTCGTGTCGACCCTGCCGCACCGGCTCGACGGACTCCATGTCGTGCTCGACTGCGCGCACGGTGCGGCCTCCGGCGTCTCGCCCGAGGTGTTCAGCCTGGCCGGTGCCAAGGTCACCGTGCTCGGCGCAGATCCCGATGGTTACAACATCAACGACGGTGTCGGTTCGACCCACCTCGAGAAGCTTGCCGCGGCGGTCGTCGAACACGGCGCAGACCTCGGCATCGCGCATGATGGCGACGCCGATCGCTGCCTGGCCGTCGACAACCTCGGTCGCATCGTCGATGGCGACCAGATCATGGCCGTGCTCGCACTCTCCATGAAGGAGCGCGGCACACTGACCGACAACACCCTGGTCGCCACAGTCATGAGCAACCTGGGGCTACGGGTCGCGATGGAGGAGCACGGAATCACCGTGCTGCAGACCGCCGTCGGCGACCGCTACGTGCTCGAAGCGCTCAACGAGAAGCAGCTTGCGCTCGGCGGGGAGCAGTCCGGTCACGTGATCATGAGCGAGTTCGCGACCACCGGCGACGGCATTCTCACCGGCCTCCACCTGGTGTCGGAGATGGCCCGCACGGGCAAGTCGCTCGCGGAGCTCGCCTCGGTGATGACGGTGTACCCGCAGATCCTGGTGAACGTGCGCGGCGTCGACCGCACTCGCGTGCACACGGATGAGACGGTGACGGCGGCAGTCAAGGCCGCGGAAGCGGAACTGGGCGAGACGGGGCGCGTGCTGCTGCGGGCATCCGGAACCGAGCCGCTCGTGCGCGTCATGGTGGAAGCGGCGGACCAGGCCACGGCGGACCGGCTCGCACACGCACTCGCCGAGGTCGTGCGCGCGCAGCTCGCGCTGTAGCGGTAGCTGGGTTTCGATACGGCCGCGGGCGGCCTACTCAACCCGCCTGTGTCCTACGCGGGCGGGCGCCCGATACGCGGGTTGAGTAGCGAGCGCCAGCGAGCGTATCGAAGCCTCGGGAGCCGTACGGGCTACAGCTTCCGCAGGAGCACGCTGCTGACTGTGTGGTCCGCTCCCTTGCGCAACACGAGGTCGGCGCGCGACCGCGTCGGCAGCACGTTCTGCAGCAGGTTGGGTTCATTGATGCGGCCCCAGATCTCCCGAGCCTTGGCCCGTGCCTCCGCCTCGGAGAGAGCGGCATAGCGGTGGAAGTACGACTGCGGGTTGGCGAACGCACCGCGCTGTAGCTTGAGGAAGCGCTCCTCGTACCAGGTGGCGACATCCGAGGTTCTGGCGTCGACGTAGACGGTGAAGTCGAAGAGATCGCTGACGGCGAGGCCTCGGCCGTCCATGGGGGGCTGCAGTACGTTCAGGCCCTCGACGATGAGCACATCGGGCCTGCGCACCACGATCTCCGCGTCGTGCACGATGTCATAGCTGAGGTGCGAATAGAACGGAGCGCGCACCTCTTCGACGCCGCTCTTGACCTGGCTGACGAAGCGCAGCAGCGCGCGCCGGTCGTACGACTCGGGGAACCCCTTGCGTTCCATGAGGCCGCGCCGCTGCAGCTCGGCGTTCGGCAGCAGAAAGCCGTCGGTGGTGACGAGTTCGACCCTGGGGGTGTCGTCCCAGCGGGCGAGCAGTTCGCGCAGGAGACGTGCGACGGTGGACTTACCTACCGCCACGGAGCCCGCGACGCCGATCACAAAGGGGGTGCCGGATGACTGCTGCCCGAGGAATTCGCTCGTCGCCCTGTGCAGTTGGCGCGCTCCGGCCGCGTAGAGGTTGAGCAGGCGGCTGACCGGCATGTAGACCTCGGTGACCTCGCGCAGATCGAGCCGGTCGCCGAGACCCTGGATGCCGACGATGTCGGCGGGCGTGAGGGGGAGTGCTGCGGTCGGCGCGAGTTCCGCCCAGCGAGCGCGGTCGATTTCTACGAACGGGGTGGTGTGCCCGTTGCCCGTATTCGCCCCTCGCTCAGACATAGGTCACCAGCGTACTGCGTGCTCGCAGCATGGCCGCGCGTGCGCCCCGTAGAATCTTGTTCCATGTGTGGAATTGTGGGCTACGTCGGAAGCAGCAGGAGTGTCGAGGTGCTGTTGGGCGGCCTGCGCCGGCTCGAATATCGCGGCTACGACTCGGCGGGCATCGCTGTGATCGACGACGCGGGCGAGCTGCACACCCGAAAGCGCGCGGGCAAGCTGCACGTGCTCACCGACGACCTCGCCGCCGCGCCCATGGCCGACGGTGGCACGGGAATCGGGCACACGCGCTGGGCGACGCACGGTGGCCCGAACGACCAGAACGCGCATCCGCATCTCGGAGACGACGGCAAGCTCGCGCTCATCCACAACGGCATCATCGAGAACTTCGCGGAGTTGAAGGCCGAACTGCTCGCCGCACACCCCGACACCGTCTTCACGAGTGAGACCGACACCGAGGTCGCTGCCCTGCTCGTGGGCCTCGAGTATCAGAAGACCGGCGACCTCTCCGAGGCACTGCGCAACGTCGTCGACCGCCTGCACGGTGCGTTCACCCTGCTCGTGCTGCACAAGGACCGGCCCGGCGTCGTGGTCGGCGCACGCCGCAATTCCCCGCTCGTGATCGGGCTGGGCGACGGCGAGAACTTTCTCGGCTCGGATGTCGCGGCGTTCGTCGAGCACACCCGCCGCGGTGTCGCGATCGGCCAGGACCAGATCGTGACCATCACCGCGGACAGCGTGACCGTCACCGACTTCGACGGCGTACCCGTCGTGGCAGAAGCGTTCGAGGTGGACTGGGATGCCTCTGCCGCCGAAAAGGGCGGCTGGTCGAGCTTCATGGCGAAGGAGATCAGCGAGGAGCCGGAGGCGATCGCCAAGACGCTGCTCGGCCGAGTCGTAGACGGCGCCGTCACGCTCAGCGAACTCGAGGGTCTCGACGACGCTCTGCGCGAGATCGACCGGGTCGTCATCCTGGGCTGTGGAACCGCCGCCTATTCGGGCATGCTCGGCAAATACGCGATCGAGAAGTGGGCACGGATTCCCGTGGAGGTCGAGCTCTCGCACGAGTTCCGCTACCGCGACCCGGTAATCGACTCCCGCACCCTCGTCGTCTCGATCAGCCAGTCCGGCGAGACGATGGACACGCTCATGGCGGTCAAGTACGCCATCGACGGAGGTGCCCGCACACTCTCGATCTGCAACACCCAGGGTGCGACGATCGCGCGCGAGTCCGACGCGGTCATCTATACGCACGCCGGCCCAGAGGTCGCCGTGGCATCCACCAAGGCCTTCGTGGCCCAGGTCGCTGCCCTCTACCTGCTCGGCCTGCACCTCGCGAGTGTGCGCGGCACGCTGTCGGCGAGCGAGATCGCGGGACTGGCGGGCGAACTGCAGGCGCTGCCCGCCCAGCTCGAGACCGTGCTCGAGCAGCACGACGCCATCAAGCAGCTGGCGGGCTGGATGACCGACACGCGTTCTGTGCTCTTCCTCGGTCGCCACGCGGGCTATCCGGTCGCCCTGGAGGGCGCGCTCAAGCTCAAGGAGCTCGCCTACATTCACGCGGAGGGCTTCGCGGCGGGCGAGCTCAAGCACGGCCCGATCGCGCTGATCGAGCCCGGCCAACCCGTCTTCGTCATCGTGCCGAGCCCGCGCGCCACCGACTCGCTGCACAAGAAGGTCGTCTCGAACATCCAGGAGATCCGCGCTCGCGGTGCACGCGTTCTCGCGATCGCCGAGCAGGGGGATGTCGCGGTGCTGCCGTATGCGGACGAGGTCATCGTCATCCCGCTCGCCTCCACCCTGTTCGAACCTCTGCTGGCGGTCGCGCCGCTGCAGATCTTCGCGATGGAACTCGCGGCGGCCAAGGGACTCGACGTGGACCAGCCACGCAACCTGGCCAAGTCCGTGACCGTGGAGTAATACCGGTGATCGTCGGCATCGGGGTTGACGTGGTGGACATCGCCAGGTTCGAGCGCGCCGCCGACCGCACGCCGCGACTCCTGGCGCGCCTGTTCGCTGAGAGCGAACGAATGGAGGGCGAGCGCGAGCGTCCGCTGCGCTCCCTGGCCGCGCGTTTCGGCGCGAAAGAAGCCCTCATCAAGGCGCTCGGCAGCGCCGCCGGAGTGCACTGGCACGACATCCAGGTGGTCTCCGACGGACAGCGCAACCCGTCGTTCTCACTCACGGGCGAGCTCGCGGATGTCGTGGCCGAGCGCGGGATCACGGCCATGCACCTGTCGATGAGCCACGATGCCGGAGTGGCGATCGCCTACGTGATCGCGGAGAGCCTGCCGTGACCGGCCGCCCCTTCCGTGAGGCGCTCGTCGATCTGAGCGCCATCGCCAACAACATCCGGCTGCTGCGTGAGGCCGCGGGTGGCGCGACCGTGCTCGCCGTCGTGAAGTCGAACGGCTACGGCCACGGAGCCGTCCCCATCGCGCGCGCCGCGCTCGACAGCGGTGCGGAGTGGCTCGGCGTCGCCGACCTCACGGAGGCGCGAGAGCTGCGCGACGCCGGCATCGACGCCCCGCTGCTGGCCTGGCTGCACGCTCCCGGGCAGGACTTCGAGGAGGCGGTTGCCGCGGGAATCGATATCGGGGTCAGCTATCGTGAGCAACTCGATCGGGTCGCCGCGACATCCGGAACCGCTTCTGTGCAGCTCAAGGTCGACACCGGGCTGAGCCGCAATGGCGCCGACCGACCGCAGTGGGAGGAGCTGTTCGCCGCGGCCGCCGAGCACGAGCGCCGGGGCCGACTTCGCGTGCGGGGGCTGTGGAGTCATCTCGCGAACGCCGGCGAGGCCGAGGATCGTGCCCAGGTAGAAGCGTTCGAACGGGCGATCGAGCTTGCCCGGGATGCCGGGCTCACGCCCGAGCTGCTGCACATCGCCTCGACGGCGGCGGCGCTTCGCCGACCGGACGCACGATTCTCGATGGTGCGACTCGGTATCGGGATGTACGGCCTGTCGCCGTTCGACGACATCCCGTCGGTGGCACTCGGGCTTCGGCCCGCCATGGAGCTCAGCGCGGACATCGCGGCGGTGAAGCACGTTCCGGCCGGCGCCGGAGTCTCCTACGACTACGCGCATCGCACCGCGGTCGACAGCACTCTCGCGCTCGTGCCGATCGGCTACGGCGACGGCATACCGCGTTCGGCCTCCGGCGGCGCACCCGTGTCGATCAACGGCAGCACCCGTCGTGTCGCCGGGCGCATCGCCATGGACCAGTTCGTCGTCGACCTCGGTTCAGACTCGGATGCCGTGGCCGTGGGCGATCGCGCCATCCTGTTCGGTGATCCCTCCACCGGTGTGCCGAGCGTGGACGACTGGGCGACCGCGGCCGGCACCATCAACCACGAGATCGTGTGCAGACTCGGCAGGCGGATCGAGCGCAGGTACCGTTCGTGACCACGATGACGATCGCCACGCCCGAAGAGATGGCGGCCCTCGGCGCGCGGATCGCCTCCGAGCTGCGCGCCGGCGACCTCGTGGCGCTCAACGGGGAACTCGGCGCGGGCAAGACGACGCTGACCAGGGGACTGGGTGCGGCCCTCGGCGTGCGGGGCACCGTCACGAGCCCCACCTTCGTGCTCGCACGCACCCACCAGCGCGATTCCGGCGACGCGCCGCTCGTGCACGTCGATGCGTACCGGCTGTCGAGCGCCGCGGAACTGGACGACCTCGACATCGACTATGCGGCATCCGTCGTCGTCGTGGAATGGGCGGCCGGGATGCTGGACGGGCTCACCGAGGACTGGCTCGAGGTCTCAATAGCACGGCCGACCGGCGGTGGGGCGGTCGACGCGGACCCTTCGGACGACGCCCCCGAGCCGCGCGAGGTCACGATCACCCCTCACGGGGCGCGCTGGGCCGGAGTCTCCTTCGCGCGCTGACTCGTCGATGTCGGCGGGTGTGTGTGCACGCGCGCGAGCGGGGATACTTGAGGGGTGCTTCTCGCGATCGATACCTCGGCTGGAACGAGCGTCGCCGTCGTCGACCGTGATTGCGGCGTGCTCGCCGAGCGCGCCGAGCCAGACACGCGCCGACACGCGGAGGTCATCGGCGAACTGATCGCCCAGTGCCTCCATGAGGCCCAGGTGCCGGTAACCGCCCTATCCGGTGTCGCCGTGGGCATGGGTCCAGGGCCCTTCACGGGACTGCGGGTCGGCATCGCGGCGGCACAGGCCTTCGCGCTCGGGGCGGCGAAGCCCGTCGTGCGCCTCGTGAGCCACGACGCGATCGCCTTCGAGCGCTACGCCACCGGCGCGAGCGGCCCGCTCCTCGTCGTGACGGATGCGCGTCGCCGCGAGGTCTACTGGTCCGCGTACAGCGGCAGCGACGAGCTCGGGCTCCCCGTGCGGGCGTCCGCGCCAGGACTGACCAGGCCCGACGAGCTGTCGGCCGCGGTGCCGAACGTCGGAGACTACGAAAGGTTCGATGCGAGCGCTGTCTCTGCGGCATCCCTCGGCCTGCTGGCCGAGAGCATGTACCTGCATGGCCGCGCGTTCGCCGGCACAGACGCCCTCTACCTGCGCTCGCCGGATGTGACGCTCTCGTCCGGCCCCAAGCGGGTGACCGGATGACCTGGCAGCTCCGCCGCGCGACCCCCGATGACCTCGACGCGATCATGCTGCTCGAGACGGGCATCTTCGGCACGGATGCGTGGTCGACCGCGAACATGCGAGCCGAGCTCTCGAGTAAGCATGCCTTCTATCTCGTCGCGGAGCGGCTGGGCGACGCCATCGTCGTCGGCTACGCGGGACTTCTCGCACCGACCGGAGCACGGGACGCCGACATCCAGACCATCGCTGTCGCGGAATCGGCGAGGGGCGCAGGCCTCGGTCGCACGCTCATGCAGTCGCTCGTCGAGGAGGCGCGGCGGCGTGGGGCAGAGCAGGTCTTCCTCGAGGTGCGGGCCGACAACGACGGCGCGCAGCGACTCTACGAGCGCCTCGGCTTCGTCGCGATCGCCGAGCGACCCGGCTATTACCAACCAGACAATGTGGACGCCATCGTGATGAAGTACGACATCCCCGAGCCCGTGACCCGTCCGGCGGTGGGCGCATGAGCGCTCCGCACGAAAAGGCGCTGGTGCTCGGCATCGAGACCAGCTGCGACGAGACCGGAATCGGCATCGTGCGCGGCCGCGAGCTGCTCGCGAACGTGATCGCGTCATCCATGGAGGAGCACGCGCGCTACGGCGGGGTCGTGCCCGAGATCGCCGCTCGCGCGCACCTCGAAGCACTCACGCCCACGCTCGAGGCCGCGCTCGCCGAGGCCGGGGTGACGCTGCAGCAGCTCGACGCGATCGCCGTGACGAGTGGGCCCGGACTCTCCGGCGCGCTCATGGTCGGCGTCGGTGCGGCCAAGGCGCTCGCGGTCGCTCTCGACAAGCCGCTGTACGCCGTGAACCACCTGGTGGGCCACGTCGGCGCAGACGTGCTCTCCGAGGCGGGGCCCATCGAGTACCCCACGGTCGCTCTGCTCGTCTCGGGCGGTCACACCTCGCTGCTCCTCGTGCGCGACCTCGTCTCCGACGTCGAACTGCTCGGCGAGACGATCGACGACGCGGCCGGCGAGGCCTTCGACAAGGTGGCGAGGCTGCTCGGCCTGCCCTATCCGGGTGGGCCCGAAATCGACCGCGCTGCCGTGGGAGGCGACCCCGCGGCGATCCGATTCCCGCGCGGACTCTCGAAACCCAAGGACCTCGCCGAACACCGCTACGACTTCTCCTTCTCGGGTCTGAAGACCGCGGTCGCCCGGCACGTCGAGAAGCTGCGTGACGCGGCACAGGAGGTGCCGATGGCGGATGTCGCGGCCAGCTTCCGCGAGGCCGTCGCCGATGTGCTCCTCGGCAAGGCACTCGCGGCATGCGCGGATCTCGGCGTGCCGCGACTGCTGCTCGGCGGCGGAGTCATTGCCAACGCCCGACTGCGGCACCTCGCCGAGGAACGGTGTGCGGCAGCCGGCATCGAGTTGCGCATCCCACCGCTGTCGCTGTGCACCGACAACGGCGCCATGATCGCGGCGCTCGCTGCTCAGCTGGTGGAGGCCGGACATCCGCCCTCTGATCTCGACTTCGCGGCCGATTCGACGCTGCCGGTCACGACGATTCAGGCCTGAACCAGCTTCCGACACGGCCAGCAGGTGGATTGACACCCCCTCCGACGGCTGTCACTATGGCATCGCTGAATGTAAGTTCCCTACAATCTTGGAGTTCGCTATGTCAGACCAAATTCCTGCCGCACCCACCCCACCGCCGGCCTCACCGTACGGAGCTCCGACTCCGGGCGCGGGTCCCAAGCAGGGCCTCAGCCTCACGTCGTTCATCCTCGGTCTCGCGGGTCTCGTCTTCAGCTGGGTGCCGATCCTCGGCTTCCTCGCCTCACTGGCCGCGATCATCATCGGTTTCATCGCGAAGGGCAAGGAGCCTGGCGCCCCGAAGTGGATGTGGCTCGTGGGTGTCATCACCGGTTTCATCGCCGTCGTGATCAGCCTCATCGTGCTCATCCTGTTCTTCATCGGCCTCGCGATTGTCGCGTCGGTTCCGGGATCGATCCACACGTACTGATTGTGTAGCGAACGAAGGACCCGGGCCGCTCGGCCCGGGTCCTTCGTCGTTTCGCCGAGGGAACGGCGCTCAGACCCGCTCGGCCAGCAGCGCGACGTGACGGCCGGCAGCGCGCGTGACGATGAGCGTGGCCGAGGCGCGCCCCTTCGGGGACAGGCGCTTGCGCAGCTGGGCCGGGTCGACATCCACGCCCCGTTTCTTGATCTCAAGGCTGCCGATGCCGCGTGCGCTCAGTTCGCGCCGCAGGAGCTTCTCGTCGAAGGGGAACTGCTCGAGAATGCGGAAGCAGCTCGCGAACGGCGTCTCGATCGCCGTGCTGGAGCTCAGGTACGCGATGCCGTCGCTCACCATCGACGCCTCGAGCTTTCGGCCGAGTTCACCGATGAGGCGCGCGCGAATCACGGCGCCATCGGGTTCGTAGAGATACTTGCCGAGCTCCGCAGTCTCGACGTCTTCGCTGTCTGCCTCAGCGCTGAGCTCCGCAGTTCCGTGATCTCCCAGCACGAGAGCAGAACGACGGATGCCCGGCCTCGCGACCGCGCCGAACCAGAGTCCCAGTTCCACGACCTCGTGGTCCACCGAGATCCACTGCGCCTCTGCGTCGCTCGGAATCAGCTCCCGATCCACGCCGGGCCCGAGCTTGATGCCGGTGGGAACGCGCTGCGCGAGCGCGAAGGCGAAGTCGAGCGAGGGGGAGAAGTCGGCCGGATCGGTGATGCGGGCGCTGTGCTGGTGCCCGGCCGCGCGCCGCGCGGGGTCGAGGTAGACGCCGTCGAAGGCCTCAGGGATCGCATCGAGCGGGTCTGCGTGCGTGCTGCCGTCTGGGCGGAACTGGGCGACATCCGCCTGCACCACGTTCGCGTTGGGCCACGGCGCGAGGTTGTACGCGGCGATCGCGGCGGTGACCTCGTCGATCTCCACCGCGGTGACCTCGAGGTCGAGCGCCGCCATCGCCAGCGCATCCGCCCCTATGCCGCAGCCGAGGTCGGCGATGCGCGTGAGCCCAGCGGCTTGGAATCGGCCCGCGTGCAGAGCGGCGACGCGCAGCCGCGTTGCCTGCTCGAGTCCGGCCTCTGTGAACAGCATGCGGTCGGCGAAGGGACCGAACTTCGCGGTTGCGCGGGCGCGCAGCTTCGATTGACTGAGGACGCTCGCGACGAGGCCGGGGGAGTGCCCGGCCTTGCGCAGCTCGCTGACTGAGCGCAGCACATCCGTCGTCGACTCGTATCGCGGCAGGGAGTCGAGCAGCCGCAGCCCGTCGACGGACAGCAGGTCGACCAGCTCGCTCGTTTCCATCCCACCATTCTCCCGGGTCTGGCACTCCGATTGCGAGAGTGCTAATCGACCGGTACAGTGGTTCTGGCACACTCGCAGTGAGAGTGCTAACCCAAGTTTTCGAAGTTTTGAGAAAGAAGAGGTCAACGTGGCAGTCTCCATCAAGCCGCTCGAGGATCGCATTGTCATCAAGCAGGTCGAGGCCGAGCAGACCACTGCTTCCGGGCTCGTCATTCCTGACACCGCGAAGGAGAAGCCCCAGGAGGGCGAGGTCGT
>Ga0134125_10006867_pt1 | contig 12866 bp, 10 predicted proteins | sample KB31751_FD_96464 | JGI IMG/M metagenome (GOLD analysis project Ga0134125, IMG submission 96464) | Terrestrial soil microbial communities with excess Nitrogen fertilizer from Kellogg Biological Station, Michigan, USA - KB3-175-1 | ecosystem: Environmental > Terrestrial > Soil > Unclassified ... | reverse complement strand
GTATTTCTGGAACAGCACCGTATTCAGCCTCGGCAATACCGACCAGGACACCGACGTCGCCGCGCTGCGGGATGGGTACATCACGGTGACGCCGTTGCAGTTCGATCTGACGCATTATCCAATGCTGCGGGAGTGGAAGGATCGGGAGTGGCCGGTGTGAGCATGACTTGGGAAGACGACGAGCAGGAGACGGAGGACGAACTCGCCGGGGAGGAACCCGATGCGTCGGAACGGAGCGACGAGCCTGCGGAGATTTCGTGCCCGTACTGCCAGCGCGAGATTTCGGAGGATGCCGAACAGTGCCCCTACTGCGGCTCATACGTCATCGGACCCACCGTGGCCCACGGGCGCCCGTGGTGGTGGGTTGTCGCGGTGGTGCTACTTGTCGCGTTGTTAGTGGGTTATCTGCTTCGGTGGGGGTGAGCCGCCTTCTCGGCGAGGGATTTTGGATTTAGAGCGGTTCCCGGTTGAATGTACCCCGCGCGTCAATCGGCGCGACGATTTCGGGAGGGCGAGGCTCCTGCCGAGCCGAAGCCTGCTCGAACGACCCGGCTCGGCAGGAGCCTCGCCCTCCCGACCGCGGCAGTTGTCGCCCGGATTGGTACACCGCATCGGAATCACTTTAAGTTCTACAGAATAAATGGTTTATGCGTGATTGCGGTGCCGGCCGCATCTAAGGGGAATGCTCCGCTACCCTCGGAAAAGCCGATTCAATGCAGGAATTTCCGAGATCGAGCGCCGGGTTCTATAATGCAGAGCAGGGGAGAATCGGCGCCTGCCAGGCGCGGCGGAGATGAGTATGGCAGTTCGTCGGTCGGGTCGCGGATTTACGTTCGTCGAGATGCTGGTTTCGATCGGCATCATCGCGCTGGTCACGGCCATCCTGCTGCCCGCGATGAACGTCGCCCGCGAGCAGGCCCAGCGGACCACCTGCCTCTCCAACCTCCGACAACTCACCATGGCCTGGCAACTCTATGCCCAGGAACACAATGGCCGCCTGGTTTCCTCCGACACGTTCGACCGCACCTGCTGGGTGAACGGCTCCAGTTGCTGCTCGAGCCTGCAAACGGGCGCGCTCTGGCCCTACGTGAAGAATACCAACATCTACATGTGCCCCGAAGACCAGTGGAACGACCCGCGCAGCTACGCGATCAACGGGTACCTGAACGGGGAATATGGCGACCAGGCCGCCAAAACGCTGAGCGAAATCCGCCAGCCGACCAGCGGCGTGTTCTGCTTCATCGAAGAGTTCGATCCCCGCGGCATGCTGCAGCACAGCTTCGTCGTCTCGCAGTACCCCGACACGCTATGGATCGATCTGCCCGCGCCGTGGCACAAGGACGCCGTGATGGTTTCCTGGTGCGACGGCCACGCCGCCGCGTGGCGGTGGGCGGATTCGCGATCCTCTCAGCTTCGCACGCGCGGGGTTTCGCAGCCGAACAATCCCGATCTCAGACAACTTCAGGCGTGGCTGGGAATCGGGCCGACGCCGCCGGGGGTGATTCAGTAAGACCGGAAAGAGTTGGGCTTTTGGCACGCCACCGTGGGGCGTCGTATGGGAATACGCATCACCGCGTTTGCAGTAGACTGCGGCGGCTTTCGCGACTGGTGACCTTCATCGGTTGAGTGGCATCAGCGCCCGGGCACACTGACTGCCACAGTCCAGTGTGCCCGGCGATTTTGTGTGCCAGCTTCCGCGACGAGTCGACCCGTGGCGGCGTTCCAGATTCTCAACACCCCGTCCTGCCCGCCCGCTAGCACCAGCTTTCCGTTCGGCGTGACCGCCGCGGCGTCTAGAAAATCGGAGAAGCCTCCGAAGGCGCGAACATCGCCACCGCCGGCGTTCAGCAGGCGGAGCTTCGGGTCGCCGCTGGAGGCCACCAGTTGATCGGTTTTGCCGACGAAACAGATGCTGGTGACTTCCTTGTCGAAGCCGGTGATGACGGATCGTCGCTCGCCAGTGATGGGATCCCATGTTCGGATCGTGCCGTCGGCTCCGCAGCTTGCCAGGGTCCTACCGTCGCGGCTCCAGGCGACGCCGAGCACCTGGCCCGAGTGGCCTTCCAGTGAGTGAATGACCTGACCTGTATGAACGTCCGTGATTCGGACGAACTTGTCGGCCGAAGCCGAGGCCAGATGCTTCCCGTCCGGTGAGAATCGGAGGGCGAACACGCTGTCGCTGTGAATCGAATCGAGCCGGCGCTTCACGTGCAGGGTTGGCACGTCGAGCAGAACGATCTCGCCCTGTCGCGACGGTTGCCCGCCGCCCGCGGCGAGGATTGTGTCGCACCGGTTGAAGTCGAGCGCGGTGACGCGATCGGCAAAGGGTGAGGAAACGTTTCCGCCGACGGTCCGCTCCAATTCCCAGTCGCCCGCCCAGCCCCAGAGTTTGACCTCGCGGTAGCTGCCGGAGGCCAGCAGGTTGCCATCGTGGCTGAAGGCGAGCGACTCGACCAGATCGCGATGGGCCGTGCCGATGGCCGGATCGGCCAGGCGCGCTTCAAGGCGACCGTCGGGCAGATGGTAAAGAAAGATTTCGTTGCCGCGCCCGCAGGCGGCCAGATCGCCATCGGGCGAAATTGCGATCGCATAGATCGGATGGACCGCCGGGGCGATCGATCGCCATTTGACGGCAACCGAGTTGTGCACCTCTCCCGACGCGCCCTGGGCGATCCAAAGTTGAATGAGGGCCAATTGATCGGGCTTGAGGTCCGGCGCGTTCACCTTGTTGTCGGGCGGGGGCATGGGGGAGTCGACCGACGGGTCGTGCGACGCCGCTTTGAGCAGCAGGCTTTCGGCCGGTTTCCCTGCGATCACGGCCGACCCGCTGTCGCCGCCTTTTTTGATGTCGGCGGGCGTTTCCAGGATCAGGCTCGCCTTGGCTTTGGTCCGGTTGTGACAGGCCAGGCAACTGTTCCGCAGGATCGGTAGAACTTCCGTTTGGAAATCGACCGACGTGCTGCGGTCCAGCTTCGCAACGGGAATCGGTTTGGGATCGCCATTCTCCGCGGCGATAGCGCTGCTGTTACCACAGAGGGCACAGAGGACACAGAGACCACAGAGAGAACAGCGGTACGTCATCCGGCGGTCACCTCAAATCGAATAGGTCTGGAATAGACCGTCTCCGGCAGATCATTCTTGCCCAGGTGCACCGTCACAGTGGCCTCAAAATAGATGGTGTAGATTCCCGGCGCGAGCTTGCGGGCGATGTCGAGATCGACCGCCGGGTGCTTTTGCGTCGGATCGACGGTCAGCACCGGCAGCGCGCCCAGTTCCGCCAATCCGCCGACCCGCAGGGCGACGGAAGGTTTGATCTGCGCGTGGCTCGTGAGCAACAGCGGCAGATGGAGTTTGGCGTTCGATCTTGCCTTCAGCGGCGCGCCGGGGGCCGCTTCGATCGTCAGCGGCTCGGGTTCAGCCTCAACGGCAATGCCGAGATCGCGAGCCAGCCGCACGTCGGCGGCTTGCTCCGTCGTCGCCGGCCAGACCACCGTTTCGTATTGGGCCTCATGCGTCAGTTCTGCCTGTCCGACTTGGGCCCGGCCCACCAGGCGGATCGTGCCCGACCATCCGGGCATCCCGGGCTCTGATTGGATCATAAGCACACCCTGATCCTGTCCGGCGGGGATGATGCCGCTGACGGACATGCCTTTGGGAAGGCCTTCGGCTTCAACGCGGATCTCTCCGGCAAATCCGTCTCGCCGGTGAACCGTCAACAGGATCGGCGTGCAGCCACCGTTCCGGAGGAAGACGCCTTTCGACGCCGAGCGGAGCTTCCGCTCGGCGTCGTCAAACGCCGGGGGCTCGGAGGCCAATAGTTCGAAATCGGGTTGCGGCCGTCGAATGCAAAGGCGATACGCAGGCGCAGCGCCGTCCCGATCTGAAGGGAGCAGGTTGCGCACGGTCACTCGATAGGTGCCGGTCTGTTCGACTTCAAAGGGGATGGCAACATCTCTCGTGAGCGACATGCCGTCCGCGACGCGCACCTCCGCCGAACCGTCGATGCCGTTGACTTCGCGAAGATTCTGAACGCGTTGGCCCTTCCTGTCGCTCGTGACCGACTCAAGAGTGAGCTGCGGTGCGGTCCCTTGTCCAAGGCGATCCGAGATGATTTCGACCCAATACGAATCACCCTGCCGCGCGGCAAACTCAAAGACGCCGGCCTTTGCGAAACAGGAGCGGATCTCGCACGGCGGGAAAATTTTGCAAATACCGTCCGATGCGGCGAGCGACGGCTGCTCAACCGGCCCCTCGGGCGCGCCGGTGCAGGCAAGATGATAGAAGTACTCATCGCCGCCGCGATACAGCAAGTCGTGAACTTCGAGCGTGTATCGTCCGTCGCGCGGGGCGACAAAGTCCAATCGCCCGCCGCGGCGGCTGCGGGCCAGCTCGCGGCCACGATCGTCGGACAGGAGCATGACCGGCAGCATCCTCGAGTCGATCTCCTGCGCCAGGGATTCGAAACGCACAGGGTGGTTGCGCAAAAGCTCGATCGTGTAACAGGCCGACGAGTCCGCGGTGCAGTTGGTGCTGACGCCCACGTTCTCGCCGAGCGTCACCGCTTGATCGGGAGTATGGTTCCCCGATGCGACCTCCTCTTTCGTGCAAGCGCTAATGCAAAACGCACGCGGGTTGGAGATGCCGGATGGGGTGACCACGCGGGCTTCGCAGATTCCAGGCGGCGCGTCCGGTTCGATCGTCACTTCAAACGTCGCCGATGCCGGCGTGGCGTGCACGACTTTGGCCGACACCCCGGCGAGGGAGAAATGGATCGCGGTCGCCTGTTCCAGACCGGCCCCGGTGCAAGCCACCACGATTTTTCCGCCGACCGGACCGGCCGGCGGGAAAACCTTCGCCAGCCGCAGGGCCGGCGCTGCGTAGGCCCCGGCCGACAGAAACAGCACGCCGGCAAAACAGCCCACAAACCAGGATGAGAATCGTCGGCGACAACTCATTGCGGCGATACCCGGGTGTTTCAACTCAGTGGTTGAACGAGAATTCTTTCGTGTTGATCAGCGTCCAGACAAGGTCTTCGAAAGCCCGCTCCCGCAGCGACTCCTTGTGAATCCCGTCCTCGGCATTGCTCACGCGATCGAGGTACGACCTGGCGATGGCCATCTCGTCGGCATCAGGCTGGCGCGAAAAGGCGATGAGGTACAGCTCCGTGATCTTCTGGTCGTCCGAGCGGCTGCCATCGTCCGCCAGTCGGACCGCCCGTCCATCGCTGGCGGTCAGCTTCTTCTGCACTTCCTCCGCGTTAAGCAGGTGCAGGCTCTGCGCCAGACTCGGTTGCTGCGAGCGCTCGCACTCACACGAGCTGGACGAATCGGGCCGGCCGAAGACCGTCAGGAAGTACGACTCGGCGTTGAAGCTGTTGTCAGGAAGGTCGGTCGCGGGCGTGCCCGGCGGCAGGCCGGCAAAGTGGCTCTTCGATCCCGTCAACGCGTCCACCGCGTCCAGCAGCGTCTCGGCGGTGATTCGCTTGGGGTAGTAGCGAGAGAAGTTTTGCTTGTCGATCGCGTTGTACCGGTTCGGAAGCGAATCCAACTGATACACGCTTGAGCGGCAGATCGTGCGAATCAGATCTTTCAGATCGTAGCCGCTGGCGACGAAGTGACGCGCCAGGGCGTCAAGAAGTTCAGGATTGGTCGGCGGGTTGGTGTCCCGCATGTCGTCCTCGGGCTCGACGATGCCACGGCTGAAAAAGTGCTTCCAGTATCGATTGACCAGCGATTTGGCGAAGTAGGGGTTCTTCCGATCGGTGACCCACGCCGCCAGCACGGCCCGCGGGTCCTGCTCGGGCGGGATGTGAAGAGCGGCCTGGCCTAATCCGGCAGGCAAGACCGTTTTACGTGTCTTCGGATTGACCGCATCGGCCTTGCCCGGGCGGAAATACACGAGCTGCCCGCCTCCGGGCTGCGGCTTGCGGGCCACGCGGGAGAAGAAGGCGGAGAACTGGTAGTAATCCTGCTGGCTCCATTTCTCGAACGGGTGGTGGTGGCATTGTGCGCACTGCAGCCGCATGCCCAGAAACAGTTGAGCCGTATCCTGAAGCTCGGCGTTGGGGTCCTGCACCTGCCGATACCAGGCGACCGGCGGGTTCTGGTCGATCTCGCCCGAGGCGGTGAGGATCTGCCGCACGAACCGGTCATACGGCTTGTTGGTCAGCAGGCTGTCGCGGATCCAGTCGTGGAACTCGAACGTGCCGCGGGCGTACGTCGGCCGGGAACGCTTGTTCCGCAGCAGTGCGCTCCACGTGTTCGCGAAGTACTCGGCGTAGTCGGTCGAATCGAGCAGCCGGTCGACGCATTTGTCGCGCTTGGCCGGATCGCGGTCGGAAACAAAATCGAGCGTTTCCTGAGGAGTAGGCAGCCGGCCCGCGATGTCGATCGTCACCCGCCGGATGAACGTCTGATCGTTGCACACCGCCGATGGCGGCATGCCCATTTCCTTGAGCTTTTTGAAGACCAGATCGTCGATGAAGCCCCGCACCGGCGGGAGATGTGCGATCGGCGCGCCCAGCGGCTCAGTGGCGCGAAAGACGGCCACCTTCCCCTGATATCGCACCATCACCGCCGCGTCGCCCGGCTGGCGGAAGAGCTTCACATATCCCTCCGAATCAACCGATCCGACTTCGTGATCGTTCACCTCGTACAGCGCCTGCCGCGTGACGTCCTGAACGGAGCCGTCGGTGTAAATGGCCGAAACCGACAACTGCTGGCCGGCATCGGGGGACATGATCCGGTGATCAGGATAGACCTGAATCCGATCGACGGTCGGATCGCCCGGGTTCCCATACGGCATCCCCTGCGTGATCCAGCGGATCAGCAGGCGGTAATCGTCGGAGCGGGGATCGAGACGGTTGCCGCCGCCGTGGGGGATCGTGGCGGTGGCTTTGAGGAGCAGCAGGCTGCGGTCCGGGGCGGCGGGGAAGATCCGCCGCCCGCGGGCTTCCTTTACGAGGTGCTCGTAGTCCTCGGATGGTTCGAACCCGAGCAGCGAGAGGCGGAACCCATTTTGCCCGGCAGATTTTCCGTGGCAGCCGCCGCCGTTGCAGCCGAGTTTGGTGAAGATGGGGACGATCTGGTTGGAGAAGTTGATCGCCGCATCGCGGCCGAAGTTCTCGGCGTGAACCTGAAGCACTGCGCTGGTTCCGTCCGGAGATTTCGCAGTGATGGTTGCAGAGCCGCGTCCGATGGCACTTGCAACCCCGTGCTCATCCACCTGCACGACGCCCGGTGGATCGACCTGAAATCGAACAGACCGTGTGAGATCTTGAGCCACATCGCGGTCGTCAATCCCTGTGACGATCAACTGCTGGCGCGCATCGGACCCGTTCAGGATCAATCCATGATCTGCATCGGAGTGGTACGAGATCGTCAGACGCTCCTTCGCCTGGGCCGACCACGCGCCCCCAAGCACCGAGGCCACAAATGCTATGGTTGCAATCGTGTTTCGCATGGGCATCCACACCCTCACTCAACACCAGATGGCGTACTCCGTTACACCAGTTCCTTCAGCGGCTGGGCGTTGTTGTCGACGAGGTATTGCGGCCGGCCGGTCAGGTCGGGGACGGTGGTCTTGCTGCTGTCGATGCCGAGGTTGTGGTAGAGGGTGGCGAAGACCTCGCCGAAGGTGACGGGGCGCTGGGTGCATTCGCCGGCCTGCCGGTCGGTTGCGCCGATGACCTGCCCGCCGCGCATCCCGCCGCCCGCAAGCATCGCGCACGAGACGCGAGGCCAGTGGTCGCGGCCGCCGTCCTTGTTGATCGTCGGCGTTCTTCCGAACTCCCCCCACACGATCACCGACACGTCCTTCTCCAATCCGCGCGAGTGCAAATCATCCAGCAGCGCCGAGAGCCCCTGATCGAGTAGCGGGATGTCCTCGCGAAGCTGCGGGAAGTTCCGCCCGTGGTGATCCCACCGGCTAAAGGCGAGCGTCACGCAACGCGCGCCGGCCTCCACGAGCCTGCGGGCGACCAGGAAGTTGGACGTGAGCCGCGGCCCGCCGTCGTCGCGGTTGCGCGGGTCGCCCTTGCCGTACCGCTCGACAACCTTCGGATCTTCGTTGTGCAGGTCGAGGGCCTCGACCAGCTTGCTGCTGGTCAGCACGCTCATCGCCTGGCGGTTGAAGGCGTCGATGCCGTCCATCATGCCGCTGGAATCAACATCTCGGCGGAAACGATCCAGGCTTTCGAGCAAGGCTCGCCGGTCATTCAGCCGGTCCAGCGTGATCCCGTTAAGGGTCATGTCGCTGCGTCCCTCGCCCTCGGGATGGAACGGCGCGTATGGAATCCCAAGGAACCCCGGCTGCCCCGGATCCGCCCACTCCATGTGCCCCATCTTGGGCGCCAATCCCACGAATGGCGGTACCGCGTCATTCACCGGCCCCTGGAGCTTGGCCACGCACGACCCCAAACTCGGCCACCCGCCCGGCGGCATGTTGCGCTTCAGCCGCCCGGTCTGGCATTGGAACGCGTCATGATCGCCGCTGCACCCGACCATCGACCGGATGATCGAGAATTTGTCCGCGCCGCGGGCCAGACCCGTCATCAGCTCGCAGATCTCCATCCCCGGCACGTTGGTTTTGATCGGCTTGAACTCCCCGCGGATTTCGGAGGGTGCTTCCGGCTTGAGATCAAACAAATCCTGGTGTGCCGGCCCGCCCGGCAGGAAGATCATGATGACGGCCTTGTGGGATTTGCCGATTCCCGCCGCCTCTTCGGCGCGGAGCAGATTGGGCATCGTCATGCCGGCAAATCCGAGTGCCCCGATCTTCAGGAAATTCCTCCGTGAAACCCCGTCGCAGAATCGCGACCGCCCGCCGTAGATCGTGAGCATACAGGTCCTTTCAGCCCATCCTGGGCAATGTCCTGTCAACGATGTGCCCGCCTTATCTACGCCGGCGGGGGGATGTTGTTGGGGAATATTCTGATCCCTAACGGCCCCACTTTCGCCACAGGAGGAGGGCGGCGAGGTAAGTCCTTGCCACGGGATCATTCCGGATCGTTTGCCAGGTCGCGAATGCCTCGTCAACTCGCGCGACGAGATTCACGCATTCGGAGCGGGTGAAAGAACGATCCGGGTTGTAATCGGCTTCGTGCCGCAACTCCTGCAACTCCACGAACGCCGCCGCCACGTCCTGAAGATCGGGCGGAATCGAAGCGCCACCGGCGAGGTGCGCGGCTTGAGCATTGGCGAACGCGCGCGACGCCAGTTTCATGTCGCCATGGTCGAAGGCACGCGCGAACTTGCTCCGCAGTTGTGGTCGTGAGATTAGAATCGCGGTGGCCTCTTCGATCAGCAGATGGAACAGGGCGTAATACGCAGCCGAAATCGCCCGGCGCAAACTGGCTTGCCGCGGGCGGTGCCGTTCGCGCCGAGAGAGGTGTTGCGCTTGTTCCAGGAGATCTCGCGCGAGGCTCATCGGCGTGCCGCTTGCAATTCCTTCTGCTCGGAAACCGTGCGGAAGCTAAGATACGGCCAGCGGTCTGAACCCGCTTTGTGCAGGGCCTGACGAATGTCGCGCGAGAGTCGCGTTGCGGTTTCGGCAGAAGCGGCGACGTCGGCGGCGGCATCCTTCACTACAATCCAGATCCAGACTGCGGGATCTCCCGTGGAATCATTCCCAAGGTCGAAGTCCAAATTGGCAATCCCCTTCGGGAACCGAACCTTTTTCAGTGCCGACCGGATCGACCGAACCTCGCTGCTCTCTGTGTACGACTTTCTTTTCGCCATGGCGTCACCTGCGCGCCTTTCTGCCGTCATGTTATACGATCCTGCGCATGATCGTCCACGCAGGGAAAGGCGGCGCCGGTTGGATCGGCCGGGCTGCTGGTCAATCGGCGGCTGTTCACGCGGTCAGGCCGCGCCGATCACCTGCGCCAGTTGCTGGAGGCACGCCGTCCACCCGCGGCTGTGGCCTTGCCGGACCTCGGCGTTGGCCAGGCCCTCGTGGATCAGCGTGACCTCGGTGCCGCCGGCGTGGGGGCGCAGCTCGTACGTTACCTTCGACTCGTGCCCCTCGTGCTCCCACACCCAGGAATAGACCAGCCGCGTGGGGCGGTCGATGGTCCGGTAGGTGCCGGTGACGATCAGCGGGCCGGGGGCGTGCGGCGCGTCGGGGCGGAGGTCCATCCTGATGCGGTATTGGCCGCCCACGCGGGCGTCCATCGCCAGCACGTTGCATGACGCCACCATCATCTTGGGGCCCATCCATTGACACACCAGCTTCGGGTCGATCAGGGCATCGAAGACGCGATGGGGCGGGGCGTTGACCTGCTGCTTGAGGGTAAGACTCAGTGGCGACTCAATCGTGCTTGCGGCGGCCATGATTTCTCCTTCTCGGGGTTGGTTTGGGCGGATCGAAATGATCCGCCAGTTGTTGCAGGCTTTGGGTCCAGAACTGGCGATAGAACTCGAGCCAGCGGGCGGCCGCCCAGAGGGGCCGGGGCTCGAGTCGGCAGCGGCGGTGTTTCCCGTCAACCCGCCGGGTGATCAGGCCGGCGCTTTCCAGGACCCGCAGGTGCCGCGAGATCGCCGGGGCCGAGATGGGAAACCGCTCGGCCAGCTTGCCTGCGGCCACCTCGCCGCTCGCCAAAACGCCCAGGATCTCCCGCCGCGTCGGGTCCGCCAGCGCCGCGAACGTGCGGTCGAGGTCCTGTGGTTGATCAGTTAACATAATGGTTAATTAACATAGGAGTTAAACAAACGCAAGCGGAAAAATGGTTTCGGTATCGCCTCACGGCTGGAAGTTATCATCCCGGCGCCGGACCTCGCCATCGCCACGTACCGTGCCGGTCTTCCAGTTCGTCGCGATCGCGATGTCCTCTTCGACTTTGGCCGTCAGCTTGTTCAGATCCGCTAGGCCGACCCGCCCTAATTTCTGCGGAATGTACTGGGCTGTGGTTGTCGCGGCGTATTTCTTCCAGTCATCCAGGGCTGCCTGCAAGTGGCGGACGGCCTGGGCCTGCTGCTCGGGCTTGCCGTTCTGGTCAAACAGGGCCAGTGCGCTTGCGCCCAGGATTTTGTTGGCATAGTAATGGCCCAGATGGGCCATCGCTTCACAGTCGACCAAGGTCTGGCGAAGATCCTTGTTGCTGCCCTCCAGCGGCCGAAGTTCGGTCACAAATTCCAGCGTTCGGTCGGCATCCTCGTTGAGGGCTTCGGCCACCTGCAATGGCGTCATTCCCTCCATCGCCGCTCCCCTGGCCAAACGCGTGCGCCATTGCCGGATGTTCAGCACGCCGGCATCGGGCATGGCAACGCCTTCAACGAACTGCCTGACCGTGTAAAAACCGGTGGCTTGCGTGCAGGCCTCGGGGAACCAGCGGATATCGATGTCGCCCCAGAAAAAACGGGTCGTCTGTGGGATGATTCGGGACGCGCGGGCGATGGCCTCGTAAAGCTTCTTCGCCGGCACCTGCGGAAAGCGGACGGCCAGTGTCCGCTCGAACAATGAATTGGGAAGAGTCGGATCGTAGCTCAATCGTCCCCAGAGCATGAAGCTGTACCACTGCTTCTTCATGACCAATTGACGGGGCTTTTGCGGCTCGCGGTCGATGAACTCCCTGCCCCAGCAATATCCATCCGGCCCCATGTAAAAGCCGGCCACCCGGTCGGAGCTTGGAATGTTCGAGACGTATTGGCGGGCATACTCCGGGTCGCCCCAGCGGAAAGTGAAGATGTCGTCGTTCCGCACCGTCAGCCACGTGCGCATTCTTGGCGACATCAGTTTGAGCAGGTTTTGGATGAACATCGGCCTGGCCGTTGAATACATATGCGCCACCGAATACTTGAAGCTGAAATCAAACGGTCCCGAATAGTCCTTGAATGCATTGAGAATGTTGCGCTGCCCGGTCTGATGGAACCGGTGGATGAGGCGGAACTGGCGCCCCGGCTCGTCCTTGAGCGCGTCGCGAATCCCCTGGCCATAGGTCTGCCACAACCAGGCCTCGTGGTCGAAGGGCCCTTGCCTGCTGTTCATGTTCTCGCCCGCGGTGATTCCGATCCCCGCCAGCAGTGGATAGGTTTTGACCGTCTCGCGCACGCTCGCCCGGAAATAAGCAATCGTCGTGGGATTGTTGCCATCCTCGCTCAGGCCGTGCTTGCCCTCGGTCCCCCATACAAAGATATTCCAGGTAAACCAGTAGACCTCGACGCCTCGATCGCTGGCGTACTGCATGACCTGGCGCCAGAAGCTGATCTTCTGGTCGATGGTCATCTTCCTGATGACCTGGACGTTCCCCAGCCTGAACGGCTGCGCCATCTCGCGGCTGTTCATGCTGAACCGATAATCCACGCTCCCCTCTTTCTGACCCCATACGTCGTCCAGAGCCACGTCGGGAAATTCCGGCACTTTGACGATTGAAGGGAACGGGTGCAGGTTCCACAGGGTCAGAACGTTGTAGCGATGGCGCGCCATCTCATCGAGGTATTCCCGCCAGAACTCCATGCTCCACATTTCGGGGATGTTGAGCTGGGCCGAGTCGCTGTTGTCGGAGTAACTGGGTGTCCTTCGGTCCGGCGTGATGTTGAATTTGATGCCGCGACGTTCGATGTAGGGCCTGTGCTCACCAGACTTCAGCTCGGTAAGCAAGTCCAGGCGAGTTGCCTCCGCCACATCCAGCCCGCCGTACATGGCGCCGGTGGAGTCGCCGCCGATCACGTTGATCTTCCCCGGTGCGCGTTCGATGCGGTAGCACTGCGGTTTTAGGTGGGCCGGGTCAATGGCAAATTCGACCGGCGGTGTTCCTTCCCGGGAATCGCCTGCTTTTTTGATTTCTGCCCGGGCGAACGCAATCTGCGGGCTGCGCTCGACACTGTCTGGCGGAGCATTCGTGGCCGGCTCCGCGGCCGCCGCCGCCG
>Ga0134125_10006865_pt1 | contig 12868 bp, 12 predicted proteins | sample KB31751_FD_96464 | JGI IMG/M metagenome (GOLD analysis project Ga0134125, IMG submission 96464) | Terrestrial soil microbial communities with excess Nitrogen fertilizer from Kellogg Biological Station, Michigan, USA - KB3-175-1 | ecosystem: Environmental > Terrestrial > Soil > Unclassified ... | reverse complement strand
TCGCCACTCTGCGCACGCTCCTCAGCGCCTACGAACCCCGCCGCAATGCGGCGAAGGCGACGATCACCTGGCAATTCACCAATGAGAAGGCCCGCGTTAAACTTCATCGTCTCTACCCATCAAATCCTCAGTGACTAACGTCTAGTGTGATGTCCCTGAGATTCGTTGCGTAAGTCGTTAGATCTTGTCGAGAATGCTGTCGGCGGTCGCGGTTCATCCGGGAGACCTCATTGTACAGGTTCCGCGGCAGGCTCCGTATTCCAACTCATTTGCGACTTCCCCTCGCCTGTGACGCAAAAGCAGGTTGCGAGCTGAGGACCGTTGTCGTCACGCTTTAAACCCATGGCCGGCTTATGCTCGCGGCCAGACGCTCCTTCGGCGCGCTCGTAATTGCCATGCAAAGTGCCGTTCACACAGCATGGATGTCGCTGCGAACTCTCTTCAGGTCGCCGGCATTCGCCGCCCTCGCGACTGTGGTCGCCGCGCTCGGAAGCGCCGGGTGCATTCTCGCGCTGACCACCGCCTCGGTCACGTTGCTGCACCCGTTGCCATACCCAGAGCCTGACCGTCTGATTGGCTTCCTGGAGAACTCGGGTACGTGTGGCCGATGCGACGATACCTTCTCATACGCCACCTATCGCTCACTCGAGCAAAGCACGCGTGCGATCTTCCGCGCGTTAGGCGCCTACGAAGAGGTTGGATTCGATGTCCGCTCATCCGCTGGACAGTCCATTCCTGTTTCCGGCGCTGTTGTGACTGGCAGCTTCTTCCAAGCGCTGGGAGGATCGCCAGCTAGTGGCCGGTTACTGCTGCCGAGCGACGACAGGAGTGGGGGACAGAATGCGGCTGTTCTGAGTACTCGGGGTGCGGAGCGCATCTTCGCGAATCAGACTGCGATCGTTGGCCGACAACTTGTGATCGACGGTCGAATTTACACTATCGTGGGTGTCTTGCCGAGCAGTATCGCGCTCCCGGCGAATGCCGAAATTTGGATTAGTCGTGCTAGTAGCGTGGACAACACGCTCCCGGATTCCGCACCAGTCCTTCAAGGTCTCGGCAGGCTTCGCAACGGAATCCTCCTAACGCAAGCCGCCGCAAGCCTTACGCTTGCTCGACGCCAAGTGGCCCTGGCCGGTGATGGTGGCACGCCGACAGTGCGCATGAGCATCGCACCCCTCGCCAGAATGGTCGGCGGCCAAGCAACGCGCGGTGCCTGGACCATCATTGCAACGACAGCTCTCGTCTACCTCATCGTTTGCGTTAATCTGGCGAGCATTCTTTTGATGCGGACGTTGGCACGCACGCGCGAAATCGCGACGCGGGTGGCGCTAGGAGCGAGCAGATTCGCAATTCTAAGTTACCTCGTGACCGAGTCCTTTATTATTGCGGTCGCCGGGTGGATATGTGGTATTGCAATCGTCTATGCGGGTAGGCCGCTCGTGGCCAGCTTACTAGCCAAAGCCCTCGATCGCATCGTCGACTTGCCGCTCGCTTGGCAGACTCTATCCAGCGCTCTTGCAGTTGCGTTGTTCACCGCCGCAGTGGTGATGATTCCTGTCGTGCGCGGCGTCCAGCGGCTCGATCTCCAAAGCTCGCTTCGCGAGGGGGCGCAGACGGCGACCCTGACGCGCAGCCAGTCTAGGGTGCGCCAATATCTGGTCATTGGAGAAATGGCGTGCGCCCTCATCCTTCTCGGTGGTGCTGGCGTGCTCGGCAAAAGTTACGAGCACCTGCGTCAAGTCCCCTTGGGGTATGATGCCGATACGTTGCTTGTTGCAAGAGTTTCGGTTCGGGCTGCACAACCGACAGATCGCGCGCACGTCGGTACGTTCATGGCGTCGCTCGATAACCATGTGGGTAGTCTTCCACATATCGAAGCAAGCGGCGTGTGGGCGGTATCGTATCCGCAACGTGACCGCAACCTCCCTGCCTTGGCACTTGAAGGATCCGTCGAGCGGATATCTCCACGACTTTCGCCCCAATATGCGTATAACGTGAGCCCTGGAGTGTTGAGGCTCTTCGGACTGCGAATCGTTCAAGGTCGAGATTTCGACCCAGCGGACAATGCCGGTTCGACCACCGCAGCGCTAGTCAACGAGGAAGCAGCACGCCGATGGTGGCCGGGAGAGTCAGCACTCGGCAAACGCATCAAGGTCGGCCCTGTCGACTCGACGACGCCGTGGCTCACGGTGGTTGGTGTTGTCAACAACACCGTGCCAATTGTTAAGCACGGAATAATTTGGGCAATCTCAGACCATCCGTCGATCCCGCCACAGATCTATTTGCCGATGCGTCAATTGGGACAATCGCCAGGGGACCTGCCGCTCGAGATCTATGCCGGTCTACGATCGCGTGCTAACGTGAACGCACTCGCAAAGCCTCTGGCCGGAATCCTAGCCCAAGACGTCCCCGACGCTGTGCTGGACCAACCAGTCATCATGCGTGATCTCATCGTCGGTGAGAACTTTGCTTTTCGCCTCCTGCAGTTCAACATGCGCCTTCTCGCCGTGTGTGCAGGCCTCGCACTGGGACTAGTGTTGCTTGGTGTGTATGCGATTGTAGGCGAGTCCGCGCGACGACGGACTCGTGAGATTGGCGTGCGGATGGCGCTTGGCGCACGTCCCCGCGATGTGTTGATGCTCATCCTTCGGGAGGGAGTTTCGCTCGGGGCCTGCGGCATTCTGCTTGGAATGGCCGCCTCATATGGGCTGAACGGGATAATAGGAACCCTTTACTATGCCGTGACACCGAACTATCAACATGGACTTCTCTGGGGGACGCACGTTGGAGATGCAAGGGTATACGCAGCCGTCTGCACGCTGATGTTGCTTGTTGTCGTTATCGCAGCCCTTATCCCAGCTTTGCAAGCAACTTCCGTCGATCCGCTGACCACACTGCGAAGCGATTAGTTCTGCGCTATATATAGCGGCTTCTGCCAACTTGCTGCCGATGCGTCGTGTTCCGATCGACCGCCAATCATTTTCCCGCTGCCGTTAGGCATACCGACCGCTACGTGCTCAGCTGATGCCTCACTTGTTGCACCGGTCGCGCTTCCGAGCACGAAAAATGGATCTCTCGCGGCGTCCAGAAAACCAAGAATCCGATGGGTATCATACCGCACTCTTGGCCGGTGCCCCGTTTTTTGATCTGCTCCGTGGCCGGGACACCGCGGATCTTAGTATCTGTGCTGGTCTATCCGGGTTGGCGCTCTTTGCCGCTCACGCCTCCAACATTCACCCGAGTTACCGCACGACAGCACTCCACACACTGGACACCCTCTTACGAGGCCTCTCGTTGAACAATCCCTCCTCTGGACTGCATGAGGGCGCTGCCGGAGTGGCTTGGACGCTCGCGCATTTGCAACGAGAAGGTTTCATTGCTAACCCTATTGATCTTTCTGGAATCGACCGGCTGTGCGCAGCACTCGCTGAAGAGGCTGACGCGGTTGGAAGCTACGACCTTGTGCGCGGATTGGTCGGCTATGGCGTGTACTTCCTTGAGCGCCTGCCCGCGTCGCGTGCCGCAACGGGACTGCTATCTGTTGTCGACTCGCTTACACGAACGGCTGTCTCGACTCGCCACGGCATCGCTTGGCTGAATTCGCCTTCCTCTCTGGCCAAGATTCAAGTGGATCGCGGCCCCAATGACTGGTATGACCTGGGGCTGGCACACGGCCTCGCCGGGGTGGTGGGGCTGCTGGCGGCAATTTTACGCGTCGGAATTGGCGAATCGCGGACTAGGCCGTTGCTGCTCCAAGCCGCCCATTCACTAGGGCATCTAGCGATAGAGACTGGGAGCAAGGGCGGAACGCCCCCGTACATTTCAGCCGAGCCAGGACGGCAAATACCGAAAGCAGTACATGCGTGGTGTTACGGTGATCCCGGAGTGGGCGTAGCACTGATGATGGCGAGCGACGTGCTTCACGACACCAACTTAGCTGAGCTCGGGTTGACATTAGTTCGAAGGAGTGCACGTCGCCTCAATAGTGACGAGCACCCCCTCGACCCCTGGTTCTGCCATGGAACTTCGGGCCTCGCCCATATCTTTTCGCGCGTTTCGAGACGCACTGGCGACAAGATTATCGCAGCCGCCGCAGCACACTACGGAGCAATCACACTTGGTAACTGGTACGGGCTAACGGTCAATCGGGTCGCAAGCGCGGATGGCCCAACATGTTCCCGTGACTCTGGCCTCGGCTTGCTAGACGGCATCTCTGGCGTTGGGCTAACCCTTCTTTCTTTGGCCGGAGAGCCGTCGGCGCGCTGGGATCGTGTTCTTCTGACCGGATATCTAGACGATATCACGATATCGACCGGCTAACGTTGCCAGACTCGAGGCCATGATCATAGAGTTCAGTAGCAGCATCGCGTGTGGCGTTCGAGCGCGCGGATCCGGCCCAAGCTCCACAAGCAGGCGTTTCGCCGGTTAGGCAGCACGGTCCGTGATCGTACTCGACAAGCTGCGCGAGGGCCCCGCACTCTCGGCATCGTCCGCCAGACGTTTAGCGAAGCAGCCAGACTCTGCTATATAATAGTAGTTCGGTATCTGCTCGGTCCCTTCGGAAACACATGACTCCCGGACTATCGTGATGCCCGAACGCCCGAGGCCCGTGAACAACCCAACGCTGCACCCCACGGTCGCCGCTCCGTTAGGCGCACGAGTCGACGACTCGAACACCTCCACAATCCTGGCCGGGCTACAGGTCTTCCAGGTCGGTCGTATCGCAACCCACGAGCCTGGCCGCTTCGACGGTGCCCGCGTCCCAAGAGTTCCGCCGCCATCGCACCCAGGCAGCTAACGCCTAACGCACGAACGCGACTGCGGTCTCCTGAACGCGAAACCAAAGGACCGTCGCAATGAACGCCGCCACGGCTCACACCACGGTCAAACCAGCAACACCGGAACTCAGGACCGAACGGGCTTCGGCGCGGGCGCCTTACCGGCCCGACAGTCGACGCACACCGCCGTCGCACCGACATCCACCGCCATCCGCCGCAACCACGAGCCGTGCAGATGCTGCGGACAGCGAATCCGTTGGCACTTGGTGCACACACCGCCCGTACCCGGCGCGAAGCGCACGCCGCACGCATCGCAGTCGATCGACCACATCGACTTGTGAAAGATGGAAATCCCGAGCATCCACGCCTCCGCCTAACTCCGCGCAGCTCCCTGCACCGCCCCGCACTCGCGGCACTTTTCCTCGCCCGCATGCCGGAGCGGCTTCCCGCACTTGACGCACGGCGGAGCGTCCCGACGAACATTGGAGGCGGCAGCACCTCCGCTCAACGGCCCACGGTCTCCATCACGCCGTGGCAAGTCGCCAGCGTCCCCACTGGCCTAACGGCGACCATGCCTGCAACGGCGGTGCGCACCGACAGCGTTTGGGGCGTCGTCACGGATCCGGAGGGCCGTGCCGTGCGATTCACCGCGGACCATTGGGGGCAGCCGCTCAAGGTAGTCGCGCCCCTCGGCCTCACGACATCGATCACCGTGCAGCTACATCGCGCAGTACTAACGACTTGCGGGAGAACCTGCCGGGCACCATTGCAGGCCAGTATTGCACCTGCTATTGCACCTGTTATTGCAGGCGACGTGTTGAGGACTGATAGGTCGGGACAGGCCGCCAGCGAGCGCCGATTCCAAGCAGCACACGACACACGCGTGGACCGCCTCCCCAGACACTCAGTTAGCGCGAAGCGTACGGGCGTGAGGCGTAGTTGGCCTATCAAGTGACGGTGCTCATCGAGAATCGGCATGACCTGGCGCTGCGCACGTGCATGAGTCCGACGACCGGCACTGCGGAGCGTGAGAACGCGGTTCTCCTTGCCGCAGTTGCGCCGTACCGGGCGCCGCACATCACGGTGGGCGCCGACAAGGGCCTTGATACGCGGGGGTGTGTGGACGAACTCCGCGCGGTTAGGAGCACGCCGCACTTGGCACGTAACGATACGGTGCGGCACCAGAGTGCGATCGATGTGCGGACCACGCGGCATCCAGGCTACGCGGCGCCACCGCTACTACGCTCGCAAAATTCACTGTCACCTGACTAACAGCCTTGGACAACACCCTATTTACGCCGCCTGCTAGAGGGAGGATGTCTGACCGTGGGTGGACGCGGAGGATAACGCAGCGGACAGATCCGGTATGTCCGAGTGAGCGGAGCCATGATGCTCCTGACAGCTCCGACGCCCCGAGTTGAGATTTGATCGCACCGATCACCCGGCGAGTCATGCTAAACTTCAGCCAACGACGTCTGCTTCCTGTAGCGTCAGACGCAACCGCGCCGCCTCATCTGGCGAAGTTTGAAAAACAGCATGAAACGCAATAGCCGGCCGATCCCAAGGCTCGCCGGTTTGTTCAGCGTGGTTCCACTTTTCACATGCGCGTTGAAGCAGCTTTAGAAATGCCACGAAATCAGCTGACGTTTCGTGCGAAAGGATCAATGCGACCTCATTAAACAACAGCGTATACCCTTTAGCGGGAAACCAGGCTAAATCGGTGAGGCAATCGTAAAGCGCATTGAAATTCCTGCCGAAGTAGGCTGGAAATCGGAGCACGCCGGCAAATTCATCGAACAGCCCGGCAAACGTCGTCATGTCAGCACCACGAAGAATCGCGACAACCCAATTGTCTTCATCCTCGCGAAGAGAGGCTGCCAAATTCTCTTCATCCGACGAGTCCTTAACCACGATGTGCAGCCAAGGCGGGGATGTGGACTGCAGGAGCTGTTTGCGGATCATGGGACGCGTTGAAAGGTTTGGTAGTGATTCGATGTGTAGTAAGCACTTCCGTCGCTTCCGGTCACTAAGCGCTCAAGCGGTGCGCTTCTTCCTCGTTAATGAGGATGGCGTTATAGGTCATACAACTCTCTTCAGTGGATGATCTGCTTGAGCTTGTCGAAATGTGCCACGAGACCGTCGGCGGTAGTGGTGAATTGCTCGGGGTTTCCTAAGTTTTCCTCGAAAGGCTTGTCCCTGTGCGTCGAACGCTACCGCCTCACCGGCTTTCCCACTGAACACCGTCGCGTTTACCCCTTGGTCCTCGATTGCCACCCACGCGCCCTGCGTTGCGGCCTCGATTTGTTGCGCGAATGCGGTGTGGAGATTCGCCTTACGGGACCTAACGACGCAGGACGGCACTATCGCGACAGCGCGGAATCGCGCCGGGCTCGAGCGAACCGCAGCATGGATGACCTTGTCAGTATCGGCTGGTTCAGCGTTGCAGCCATCGCTCGGCGGGCGTCGTTAGGAATTTCTCCACGTCGACGCCGCCCTCGCCGATGAGCACGGTACGGACGGGCTTCCATGCGCGGGCGAATGCGGCCAGGCCCGGCGCGGCGATCGCGCCGCGTGAAGTCTTGACCTCGAGCGCCGTGTACCGGTGAGCGGCTCGCAGCACGAAGTCCACTTCCTGGTTTCGCTCGCGCCAGTACTGGAGATCGACACCGGCGACGGAGGCGCCATTGAGCAGGTGGGCGCCGGCGGCCGACTCCGTTAGGCGCCCCCAATATTCGGGATCGGCGCGGGCGTCCTCGAACGGAACGCCGGTCTGCGCCGTCATGAGGGCGGTGTTGTAGACTTGCAGCTTGGGGCTCGATCCCCGGCTGCGTGCCACGTCGCCCGCGAACTTTTGCAATCCGGCTACCATGCCGGCGCCGGCCAATAGGTCGAGATAGTGGGCGAGGGTCGTCGCGTTTCCCGCGTCCTGAAGCTGGCCGAGCATCTTCGTGTACGACAAGATCTGGCCGGAGTGGCCGCACGCGAGTTCGAAGAGGCGCCGCAGCAGGGACGGCTTGTCGACGCGGGTGAGCAGCAGCACGTCGCGCGAGATGGTCGTTTCGACCAGGGAATCGAGAATATAGCTGCGCCAGCGGGCCGGGTCGGTGATGAGGGGCGCCGCGCCGGGGTAGGCGCCGTAGAAGATGAATTGCTCGACGGTCCACCGAAACGCGGCACGCATTTCAGCGAACGACCAGTGGGGCAGGCGAAGGAGCTCGAACCGGCCGGCCAGGCTTTCGGTTAGTCCTTTCTGGATGAGGAGCGGCGCGGAGCCCAGGAGCACGACCTTGAGGGGCGTGCGGCGCCGGGTGTCTTCGTCCCACAACAGTTTGATCGTTTCCGACCAGTCGGCGACCTTCTGGATCTCATCCACGACCAAGAGGGCGCCGGTGCGGCGTGCTTCGCGGGCGGCGTCGCGCGCCGTCTGCCATTGGCGGACGAGCCATTCGCGGTCGCGGAGCGCGGGCACATCGGCACTGACAGAGATTACCGGTCCCGCGAACCGGCCGGCGACGTGTTGGACGAGCGTGCTCTTGCCGACCTGGCGCGGGCCGGCGACGACCTGAATGTGGCGTCGCGGCTCGCGCAGGCGCGCGGCAAGGGCGGCGGCCTGCGGCCGGGTATAGGACGGTTTACTCATTGTGTTGAGTAAAAATACTCAATACACTGAGCAAAATGTCAATGTCCCTTCGGCGTTTCGGCTCCCGGAGACGTAATGCCGCAGACTGGCCACGCAGGCCTCATTCGCGCCGCCATCTCGGCGTTGATTCGGTCCGGGTCTGCGTGAAATCGATGGTGAGCGCTTGGCGTCTGGCGGCAAATTTGGCGCGTGCAGCGTTGCCTTCCACCAGTCGCCGAGCGTACTCTATGGCCATGGTCCAGTCGCTCGATCGCTATTGGACGGCGGCGGAGGTGCGCGCGCTGCCGGATGACGGCGCGCGGCACGAGTGCATCGACGGGATGCTCATCGTGACGCCGTCGCCTAACGGATTGCACCAGCGCGCGATCGCGCTGCTCTGGGACACCTTGTCTCCGTACGTGCGGCGCGAGCGGTGCGGCGAGCTGTTGCCATCGCCGGCAGACATCGAGATCACGCCGGGCACACTCGTTCAGCCCGACCTGTTCGTCTATCGGATCCCGGTGGAAGGGCTCGTGAAACGCGATTGGTCGATCGTGAAAGAACTGGTTCTGGCCGTGGAGTTTCTGTCGCCGTCCACGGCTCGCTTCGATCGCGGGCTCAAGCGCCAATTCTACCTGCGCTCGCCGACCGATGAGCTGTGGATCGTGGATATCGAGTCGCGAGTCGTCGAGCGTTGGCGCGCAGGCGACGAACGGCCCGAAATTCTCACCGACGGCCTCGTGTGGCATCCGAAGGGTGCAGCGCAACCGCTGAGCATCGCGCTCGGCGAGTTGTTTGCAAGCGTGCACGGCGAAACGCCGTAGGCCACTCGAGAGGCCGTACCGTTGCACGGAACCGAGCAGGGGCGGAGTCCCGGCGGACGCGGCTCATGCGGGCGTTGGAGACGTTGCCGTGGCGGATCGGCGGCGCTGATTTTCGATTCCGGGCTCGAGGGTGGGGAGCCGATGACGCTCAATCAGATCGCCGGGATGTTGGGGGTGACGAGGGCGCGGGTTAGGCAGCTCCGGGATCGGGCGGTGACGGCGATTCGGCGGGGTGGATGGCGGAGGAGCTCAAGCGGGAGTGGGCTGCGTGAGAGCTCGGTACGCCGCAGGGTAGTTAGGCGGTGCGTAAGTCGGACAGGAGAATAGATCGGGCGTCGCATCTATGGATGCGGCGCCCGATTCCGTTTTTCATCGATGCATCGCTAGTTCCTCTGGCCATCAAAACTCCGCATGAAAGCGGCTGGTACTAGGCGTTCCCATTCGGCCGCGCGGCGCAGCACTCCCGCTCGCTTCAGACGAAATCCCGTTGAGTCGAGGCCCGGCAGAGCTACGGAACAACGAATCTCGCGAGCAACTCTTTCGTGTCACCATTCAAGACGGCCAGGGTGTAGCCCCCATCATGCGTATCTCGTACCAGACGATATACGCCGTTAGCCCTAGGTACCTGGCTGGCAGCAACAGTATCCGTAGCAGAGACCGACAGATTCGAGGCATATCCGCTTTTCTGAGCCGCACTGACAAGCTGAGAAAACTCGTCGCCGGTTACTCGCAGCACGACCTCGACATTTCCAGAGCCTCGAAAGTTCCATTCATCCCTGAAAGTAACGACCTCAGCATCATAGGGGACGTGAAGACCAGTGAGGCGGTTGGCAACTTTGCGCGGAGTACGCGGGGGTAGCCGATCACTGAACAATGCGTAGAGCAACACGAAGGCGATTAAAACGCCGGCCAGACCCACCGCCGAAGCCCGCAGAGTTTTGGTCACGAACGCACCTTACGGATAATCGATGCTAAAGGGCATCGCAGGCTTTGGAGTTCTGAAGGCCTGAACGAGCCTCGTCTCGGGATCCGCTATCGGCGCAATGCGACCGCCCGCCCAGAGAGTGGCCCCCATCGACTTGATTTCCGCGTTAGTCACGGACGAACTCCAGCGGCGCCAGGATCGCCTCCTCGAGCGCCGCCGCAACCAGGCCCGCTTCCGCGATCCCGATCGCTCGTTAGACACCTTCGACTTCAGCTTTAACAAGAATATGAATCGCGCGCTCATCTTTGAGCTCGCGACCGGCCGCTTCATCGCCCAGCACGAGGATGCCCTCTTCCTCGTGCCGCCGGGCACCGGCAAGAGTCATTTAACCCAGGCGATCGGCCACGCGGCAATTCAGCAGGGCTATCGCGTCCTGTATCGCGAAGCGCATACGCTGCTCGAGGAACTCACGGACGCCACGATCGCCGGCACACGCAAAGCCTACTTCGCCGACGCCGGGACGGTTCCGCTCCTCATCATCGATGATCTCGGCGTGCGGAAACTGCCGCACACCGCCGGCGAGGGTTTGCTGGAACTCGTCATGCGCCGCTAGGAACGCGCGTCGACGATCCTGACGTCCAACCGGCCCGTCGATGACTGGGGCAAACTGCTCGGCGACACTGCCACGGTCACCACACTCCTCGACCGCCTGCTGCATCATGCGCACGTCCTCAAGCGTGGCCCACGCAGCTGGCGCACCAAGCTGCGCTCTGATTTGCCAACGGACTAACCGTGCAGTACTCTCCCCAGTCTCGGACGGCGGCATCTCTGGTGGCCGCTTTTTGAAGTGTCCACGAGTGGCCGGTTTTCAACTGTCCACCGAGGCGCTGTGTTAGGCGTCTGCTTGTTAGGAAGGCGACGACGGAGTAACTCAAGCGGCAGTCGGCTGCATGAGAGCTCGGGGTGCGCCGCGAGGTAGTTAGGCGGTGCTGGAATCTGACCACGAGAAGAGATCGGGCGTCGCATCTCCGGATGCGGCGCCCGATTCACTTTGCTCGATGGGACTCGGCACTTGCCACACCTCCGAGCAAAAAGTTGCATCGGGTTAGGCATTCACGGCGATGACATCTTCACTTCCTTCCCCAGGATCGGAACGAATAGCTGGACCGGAAGCGGGGGTCACGTCAATATCACTTTCTATTGCGCTCATCCAGGTTCCACAGTGCGCGTGCGGCGGAATATCCGGTTGGTATTCCCGCCCCACATATCCATAGCGCAACGTATACAACCCTGATATTTGGTGATCGCAGGCGGACGTCGTCCACACCTCCAATGAGGAAATAGAATATCAAGCCTGAAAGAAGGCCTATCGGCACGCCCAAGAAGAGAGCCCCGTGCAACAAAAGGAACCGCGATCTGCCGTGAGATTTTAGCTCGTCGCTCAATCGGAACAACTGGCCCATCATCTCTGACTCCGTGTTGGACGCTATGTATCGGGGCTAAGTCAAGAGCTAGGCGATTGCAAAGGGCATCCCCCTGGTCGGGATCCCAAATTTGCATTCCGTCATGCCATCGCCAAGCCAAATGGAACGAGTATCAGCTGCGAAATTGACGATGCCACTTGGCTCGTGCAAGTGTTACGGCCCAATGACGCAACCTCGTATAACGCCCCAAGCTCCACCCACTATCGCTCCGTACTCGAATCCCAAGCCACCGGTTAGCGCTGCGCCCGTCGTTGCACCCGGCGTGGCTCCGAGAAGACCGCCACGGTGGCTCCAGCGACGGCCGTTACGATAGCGAGCGGTCCGCCCTCAAGCCCAGCGGCGGCGCCCAGGACACCACCAGTCGCGGCGCCGCCTGAAAATCCAACAATCGCACCGCAACGCCACCGACCAAGCTCGCCGCGTTAGGCCTTGACTGCTTCAGCGGGGGTCGGGCGTCGCGCTGGGGCCTCGTCGACTTGGCAAGTTCTGGAGACCGCCGTCGTGCTATTGGCCAACTCTGATGGGAATGTTCTCGTATGAGATTGAGATACTACCACTATGCTGTTTCTGGACATCGACGAGGCTGGAGTTCATGGTAGATCCATGGCATGTGATGACCAGATGATTCTGGCTCTCCCAGCGCAAGTCGATGCAGTCGCTACCGGCGGAAAAGAGTGTGGCGTCGCTATGGTATGCGTGCCTGAGCTCGGATGGCGTGAGCAAATGATTTCCGACTAACACGAAATACGTGAGGCCGCCAAGAGCTTGGTGGTCCGTTCGTTCCGCTAGGACCGCAACTTGACTTGAAGAATACGATCGCACCTGCTTGATCTCGAACTTCCCCGGATCAAAATATCCGTGAAACAGCATGGAGACGATTAGCAAGAGCGCCCCTGCCACGACGCATGCAACCAGGACCGCTGTCTTTTTGGTTCTCTTCATTCGTGACATCCCCCTGCTCTCATAGCCTGACCTGACCGGATCGCCGCGTTATCAGATGGCGAGTCGAATCCCGTTGCTGGTGTTCCGTTAGGATCTGGATCGCGTCCGATGATGCTCTCTCCAAAACCCGCGGCAAATTGGCAGAAATGCACGCCATAGGGGCACGTGACACCAAAGTGGACTTCCCCCGATTTTGTGGACACCTGGGTTAACTGATTTGTGCTAACGTTGCTTCGTACTCCGCGGGGGTTCGGTAACCGAGGGTTGAGTGCCGGCGTTGCCGGTTGTACCAGATC
>Ga0134125_10006864_pt1 | contig 12868 bp, 14 predicted proteins | sample KB31751_FD_96464 | JGI IMG/M metagenome (GOLD analysis project Ga0134125, IMG submission 96464) | Terrestrial soil microbial communities with excess Nitrogen fertilizer from Kellogg Biological Station, Michigan, USA - KB3-175-1 | ecosystem: Environmental > Terrestrial > Soil > Unclassified ... | reverse complement strand
CGATGAGCTCGACGATCGCGGCGATCCGCAGCGACACCGAAAATGTCGCCAAGGACATCGACGAGGTCGAGCAGGGCTTCGGCCGCTTCTCCGAGCAGATCGCCGGCTTCAAGACCACCGCCACCGAATTCGTCAGCGGAATCGCGGCGTAACATTCCTCCCCTGCTTTTGCGGGGGGGTATAGTGATATCGGCCCGATTAGTCGCGCCTGACCACAACTAGCCCCCGACGCTTGAAGATGCGGTATGCCCCAAAAACTATTCGAGGCTGACTGGTCGCTGTGCGCAACTGGTTGCACCAACGGTGAAAATTCCGAGGAGAGAAGATGGAAGCGATACCACTCCTGTTCCCGACTCCGAATGGCCACAACAACGGTTCCGGATTTCTCGTGTTCGCTGCTGGTCGTCACTGGTTGGCAACAGCCGCTCACCTAGCACACCTGCTAAAGCAACCGCACAAGAATTGGCAGGCATGGCCTCAGTTCGTCCAGGTATCAGGCGTTGAGATACCGCTCTTCCACCAATTGAGTCCGCGTTTCGCCTATCTTGATGCGGGCGCAACCATCGCGGACCTGCTCATGCTGCCACTTCCCCAGCCCCTACCCGGCTACACGATATTCGACACAGCCTTGGCCGTTTTGCCTACGGGAGAGCAGGTCACCGCCTTCGGTTATGTCAGGCTCGGCTCCACTCTGTCGAACCAACTAACTGTCGAAGGCACCATATTAGGGATTAAGGGTGAATTGGTCCTGTCCAGTGCGATACCGCCTGAAGGTTTTTCCGGCGGGCCGTTGGTGACTAGCGGCGGTCGGCTCGTCGGCCTCAACATAGGCGTCGAGGAGGGTGTCGGCGTATCAGTGGGATTGGGTCCAATCGCTCGCGCCGTGGCTTGCTTTCAAGGACCGTAGCGACGGCCTTCGCCGGTTTGATTACGCCAAATTGCTAGAGGCGTGTGACCTGCGGCTGCTGACCATCCGTAGTGAACACCGCTTTGAACCGACCATCGTTGCTATCAGCCTCGCAGTCGATGACGGCATGTCCCTTGAACGGATTGCCATATGTGCAAATTCCGGAAACCTCTGAAGAGGGATCGTTCGGGGTGGAATCTCTGAAGGATACGCGCTGCAAATAGATCATCGCGTGGCCGCCAACGGCGGGATTGTCACGACCAAAGAAGCTCACCATCGCCTTACCCGAAATCGTAAACATGAAGGAACTGCCGCCAGTCGGATAAGCGGCATTGACCAAGGCCGGACTGCATTCTGCTGTCATGTCTGTGCCCGCAAGTATCAGGCTAGAGCATTTTCCCCGCACAAAGGTCAGAACAGTACCCTTTGGACCTCCGCCAGCGCCCGATTGAGCGGTCGCGGCTCCCGCTCCTGTCAGCAAGGTGGCGGCAATAACTAGCTTCAGACTCTTCATCTGATCCTCCAATTCTAGGGAGAGCTGTGTCGGCGTAAAGCGAACGGCATTTATCGTGATGCGAGATTTCGCTTCTGGCTTTGGAGCATCGCTCCATCCGACGAGTAAGTGAGGAAGGCCATTATTCCGGCCGCCATCAAACCCGTCACGGCAATCCAAAAGCCGATATCCCATGTGAATTGAATCATCATGAGTGCAGCTCGATCAATGGTCCCGCTAAATCCGCCACTATTGCCGTTCGAAGCTTCGGCCATAAGTGCAGACTGGCTGTACCTCCCTGTCCCCAGCCATATGAGGATCAGCGCGGCAGCAGACGTGGCCATAACCTTCAGGCACGATTGTTTGGACTCGCTGATGCACGCAGCCCAAATTCCGGCAATAATGACCAGCATTGCGAGCGCCAGCCAGAGATTCATGTGCGGACCCGCCGTGGGAAGTGGCACCCCTACTGCCTGAGAACTGTAGCTGCCGAATGCGAGCTGCCAGCCTGTAGCGGTGGCCAAGGGCGTTCCGGAACAAGAGACCGTCAGCCACGGCATGAAGAAGGCCGCCAGCGCCCCGATCTTTGGAACCTTGATCCATTTCCACATAGAGTTTCCCCCGCATTTGCATTCGGAATGCCTGCCGCGTGGTCCCGAAAAGAGGATGATGCGGACCAATTCTTAGTACCGCCAAGAGGTTAATTAGATGGATATGGCCCGTGGTTTTCTGACCGCTAAACACATTGCTTCGCGCGTATGGCTGGGCGCGAACTTGTCGGCAGAAACGTGCGACGGATTCGCGTTGCTCAAGGCATTTCGCAGGAGCGCCTTGCCTTCGATTCCGGTGTGGACCGGTCCTATCTGGGCGGCCTCGAACGCGGAGAAGAAAACCCAACTGTGGACGTGCTCGACCGGCTAGCGGCCACGCTAGCCGTGTCGTTGCGAGAGTTCTTCATTGAAGATGCCGACAACAGCTCGGCCGAGGGGCTCCCTCGCGGACGCAAGCGAAAGAGCAGCTAAGCGACCGCTGTTGCGACCGCTCGCGCCAGCTGGGGGGACAGACGACAAACTCCGTCGGGGCGAAGGACGAAATCTGCGGCGTGGAGCGGGTGCGATTGGATCAGGTTGAGAATGGTGCTGTCCACTTGCGGCCGCTCCGGCTCAATCAGGTCCAAAGCAAAGGACGGCTTTCCGCGTCGCGCATGGTGCATGATCCCGATGGTCGGATCATATCCGTCCGCGATTGCCTGCAATTGGAGCTGCGCAAGCCTTACCGCGTAGGCGTAATTCAGCATCGCATTGACGGGGTGCGACGCGGCCCGGTTTTGTGCCTTGATCCCGTTCGCGAGTGAGCTTCGCGTTGTGAACTGCCGCCAATCGCCTGGAATGGGTTTACGTCCGACGCCAGTCCAATTGATTTCCAGTTCCCGCCACGCATCGAAATAGCGAGCCGCGCACTCGCCTTCGAGAACGCGAATATCGTTCAATTCGCGGAGACGGTCGTTCAGCAGCCGATCAGCCGTGGAGCTGAGCTTGGCGATAGCCGCCCCTCTGAGCGGCGTATCCGCGAAATGCCGTCCTAATGTTTCGATGGCCCGGATCAGTTTTCGCCTGATCAGGTCGGCTGCAAAGGCAATCCGCTTGGCTTCGTCGGCGCGGGTATCGTGCTGCCAGCTCACCTTGGCCTGATCCGAAGCGAAGCCGGACCCGCTCGCAACGGCCGCAACGTCGCCGGTCCACTTAACACGCGCGAGCGCAACCGACTGCTCTCCAAGCCATGTTAAAACGTCGAACGAAAGAGTGCCGCTACCGTCCAACAACAGAATGCGCGTCGGAATTTCGCGGGAGCCGGGGAAATAGCGATATGTCGCCTGATCCTGAGGGTAGTGCGTAAACCCGTCCCGAATCACTAACGTGTGCCGTTCGACCCTAAGCGAAATGCCATGTCCGCAGAGAATTAGAGGACTGGAATTGCGCTCTCGTTTGCGGCGTTTGGGAGCGGCTTTGGCTGTTTGCGAATTCCAGAATTCACCGCGTTCGGCCCAACTTGAATTGGCGCGAATTTGATCCGCCGACGAATGCCTCTCCAGTTCGACTTCTGACTGAGATATTTGCGGTTCGAGCAACATCATACAAAGCCCCCAAAATGCGGCGGTTCGGTTCGAATTAGGGTAGCACAAAATGGGGCGAATTCGCAGTGAATTCAGTAAAATAGGGGCGAATGATGGTTAATCGACAAGCCGCCCAATATACTGCGAATGCATGGCGTAACGGGTTGGACTTAGAGGCGGCGCTTGCGCTTTTCGAGCCGGAGTTTGACGCGGCTGAATTAGCGGAGATGGCGAACGAACAGAGGCCAATTTCCAAAATTGCCAAACGCAATTTGCGAAACGCGGGTATTAGTGAGTTGGAGCCGCTCTTGGACGCGGTTGACGATGTGCTGGCAAGGCTCTCCAAAGCTACGCACTCTCGGCAAAGCCGTGCTCGTCAATTGATCGGCGCGCTGGAAACCGGTGAGCTGCTCGCGCTTGGATTCCCAACTGATCGGCCGAAAGTCGCGGTGCCGGTGCCGGTGCCCAGTTTCCTAATTCAGCTTCCATTTGCCAATTTCGGAAAATCGGAATTTTCGGATGGTGAACACCGCTATTCAAAGGTGCGTGTTGTGGAGGCGGGTGCGTTGCGGAAGCCGGAGATCGGTCGGCCCTCCGTCCGCACATCGATATTTGATTTAGCATCAACACTTGCGCGGACAGGGGAAATAACCCGCGACATGCCGCCCAAAGTGCAAGCTGGCAAAATACGGAAATCGGGAAATTTTAGCGAGCATGTGCCGTCCGACCAGACGATTAGGCGCCACCTAAAATCCTTTTGGAATAGCAATTAGCCTTTGTGCAATTGCGCCCGATTTTTGACCTTTTGATGATTCGACTCCCTTAGCCCGGATCAGCTTCCCTTGGGGGAGGGAGGCGCGGCTTGTCGCGCCATCGGGTGGGAAGTGAACATGCCGCGCAAGCGGGACTTCAGAGCTGAGTATCAGCGCCGACTAGCGCGAGCCGCCGCACGCGGTCTGACCCGTTCACAGGCTCGCGGCCATGCCCGCGCCGGTGAAGCGTCCATTCGACCGCCAAAGACCATCAAGAGCGACGTTAGATTGGAGACGGCGCTAAAGGTGCTGCGCCGAACCGGAAGGCAGGCCGGAGCCGCAAAGGAAGCGGGCGTCTCGCCTGAGCGGCTGCGTCGGTTCCTTAGGGAGAATGCCCTCGCGGAGCGGCGCGGGCGAACGTGGCACATTACCGACCGGCGTCGCCGCCGCATGACCGTCATCTCGGAAGGCGAGGCAAGAGACCTGATCCTTCCGGATCACGAACAGGCATCTCTCAACGGCCGTCACCTTGCCGCCGTTCAGCAATTTTTGCGCACCAATGATCGCCAGCTCTTGCTCCCATTCGAGGGGCACGCCGTCACGGACGCGAAGGGCAAACCGTACCTGCTCGAAACCGATCCCAACGCACTTCACCGCATCGCCAGCGCCGGTGGCGAGGTGTTCCACGAAGTTTACCGGCTCGTTCAGTGAAAGGATTCTGAAGAGTGACCGAAGATGAATTGAAGCGAGAGGCACGCAAGCAGCGGCGGCTAGAGAAGCTTGGCACCAATGAACCCGTTTGCGCGATGTGTCCGGAAGCAGCTTGGCAGTGCATGGAATTGCATCACGTCGCGGGCCAGCACCACGACGAAACAACCATCATCCTGTGTTGCAACTGCCACCGGAAAATCAGCGACGATCAAAAATCGATTCCGGCTTTCGACCCTGGAGCTGATTCGATGCTCGCGACTATTGGTCAGTTCTTGCTGGGCCTCGCAATGCTCTTCCGGCGGATCATCGACGCGCTCGAGAAATTCGGGCGCGAGCTGATCGAACGTTCCATGCCTAGTCCAGGCGGCGACGTGGCATGATTGCGCAGCCCGTAATCGATCACCTGCCGATTTCGCTTCGTGCCTACGCGGCTCCCCAATTCAGCGAGATTAGCGAAGGTCAGAAATTCAAGCGGAAGCGCAAAGCCTCCAAGGTTCCCGCGTCGCCTTGGGCCGTGCTTTTCGATACGGAAACAACGACTGATGCGGGGCAGGCGCTACGGTTCGGAACCTATCAGGTCCGCAAGGCTGCCGAGCTGCACGAAGCCGGAATTTTCTTCGATCCCGAAGGCGTCACGGCCGAAGAGCTGGCGACGCTTCGTGTTTACGCTGGCGAACATGGATTGGAGCTGCTGAGCCGCGACCAATTTGCGGATCAGATTTTCTATCGGATCGGTTATCTCTTCCGTGCGGCAATCATTGGCTTTAATTTGCCATTCGATATTTCGCGCATTGCCATTCATCACAATTCTGCCCGCACCGAAATGCGCGGCGGCTTCACGTTCAAAATATCTCGGCAAAAGATATTCCCGCATGTTCAGGTTCGGCATCGCTCGGCCCGCTCTGCCTTTATTCGATTTGCGGCCGCCATGCGACAACCGGATGATCGCAGCGCCCGCAAGCGCGGCGGCAAGTCGGCCCACAGAGCGGGCCATTTTCTCGATCTGCGGACGTTGGCCGGAGCGCTGTTCGCTCGATCTTTCTCGTTCGCCAGCCTGTCCGAATTTTTGGATGTTCCAAACCGCAAATTGGAATTTGACGACTTTGCGGGTCCGATCACCGAAGAGATGATCCGCTATGCCGTTCGCGATGTGCAAACCACATCGGAATGCTACGCCGAATTATGCGAGCGATTCGGCCGATTGGAGCTGGCCAGCTTGTCGCCCGAAAAAGCTTTCAGCGAAGCTAGCATCGGCAAGGGCTATTTGCGGGACATGGGCATAGCGCCGTGGCGCAAGGTTCAGCCCGACTTTCCGCCCCGAATGCTTGCGAACATTATGGGCACCTACTTTGGCGGCCGATCCGAGGTTCGGACCAGACGCGAAATGCGGCAGGTCATTCTTTGCGACTTCCTGTCCATGTACCCCACCGTTTGCGTGCTCATGGGGCTGTGGCGCTACGTCATCGCGCAAGGCGTGGACCGGAGGGACGCGACTAGCGAAGCTCGGCGAATCTTAAACGCCGCGGATCTTGGCCAGCTCCAATCGCCTTCCTTCTGGCGGCAATTGACGGTGCTGGTCCGCGTTCGTCCCGATAATGATATTTTCCCGGTGCGAGCGAGCTATTCGGGTGAAGCGCAGAGCACCATCGGCTCGAACCATCTCAGCGCCGACACTCCCCTGTGGTTCACTCTAGCCGATTGCGTCGCTTCGAAACTTTTGACCGGCAAGGCTCCTGAGGTCGTCGAAGCCATAAGCTTCAGTCCCGGTGCAATTCAGCCGGAGCTGCAATCGATAAACGTCAACGGCAACGCGGCTTACCGTGTCGACCCGGCCAAGCATGACTTTTTCAAACGCGTGATCGAGCTTCGCCAAGCGATCAAGGTCCAACGCAACACTGCCACGGGGCCGGAAAAAGAAGCACTCGATATTGCGCAAAATTCTCTGAAGATCGCTGCCAATGCGATCAGCTATGGAATCTACGTCGAAGTGAACGTTGCCACGCACTCCAAGCGAGTTGCGACAACCGTTCACAGTTCCACATGCGAGCCGTTCAGCTTTCGAACCGATAAGGCCGAAGAGCCGGGGCCGTTCTTTCATCCGCTACTTGCTACGCTGATCACCGGAGCGGCGCGTTTAATGCTGGCGACGGTGGAGCGGCTAGTCGAAGATCACAAGCTTGAATGGTGCTTTTGCGATACCGACAGCATTGCGGTTGCCCGTCCGGAGAACCTTTCGGAAGCTGAATTCGGGAGGCGAACCCAAGAGATTGTGCACTGGTTCGCATCGCTCAACCCTTATGAATTCGGCGGCTCTATCCTGAAAATCGAGGATGAGAATTTCTCATTGCCCGATCCGGCCAAGCCGGAAGCACTGCATTGCTGGGCAGTTTCGGCAAAACGCTACGCGCTGTTCAATCTCTCGCCCCAAGGCGAGCCGGTGATGCGCAAGGTTTCGGCGCATGGGCTTGGCCATCTCATTGCCCCCTATCGATCCGAGGATGTACCGTCGCAGATTCCCGCGCCCGATCCATCTGTGCTGACGAAGGGAACGGAGCGTTGGCATTCCGACCTTTGGTCGCAAATTGTATCGGCCGCCCTTGCGGGATACCCCGACAGAATCGACCTGGCCTATCATCCAGCGTTCGCTGCCCCGGCAGTCAGCCGTTACGGCGCGACCACTCCCGAGCTGTTACGTTGGTTCAGGCGGTACAACGCGAAGCGATCCTACCGGCAACAGGTGAAGCCGTTCGGCTTTCTTTATTCATTGCAGGCGACGCTTCCCTTTGCAGAGGAGCTGATCGTCACGGGGACCAAGCGGCGGCAGGGACGATTCACACCACTAAAACCAATTGCCCTTTTCGACCGCGACTTGGAGAAGGCCATTGAAACGGCATTTGACCGCGATTCCGGGAGGGCAGTTTCACCATACCGGCTCAAGTCCTATGCCGACGCTCTTTCAAGCTATCACCTCCACCCCGAATCCAAGTTCCTCAACGGTGACTACCTGGATCGGGGGATGACAAGGAGGCGGCATGTGCGAGTATCGGCGGTCCAACATATCGGCAAGGAAGCAAACGATTGGGAACGGCAGGCGGTCCTTGGGCTCAGCTCGGATGCGCTTCCAACTTACGGAATTGGAGCGACTGACCGTGTCTCTCTCTTACGTGATCTTCGACCCATGATTCGGCGGCGGGGTCTTGCGGCATGTGCGAAAGCCTTTGGCATTTCGCCCGTCACATTGAAGTCCGTAATCGATGGATCGGAACGCGTATCGGAGCGAAGCTTGCAGGTGATTAAGGGGCGACTTTCAGAAGCGAACCACTTGTTCCACCGTGTTGACGAAAAGCGCCTCGCAGAAATCAAAAGGCTCCGAACGCTCGTCGATCAGCTCGGCTTGCGAGCCGCCGCACGGCGCTTGGGTACTGATCCTTCGAATCTAAGGCGGCGAGTGTCACGCGCCGATTTTCGCTTGATCGGAGATTCTCGAACTCGCGACGAATATCTTGAAAATTAACTTAAGTTCATCCAAGCTGCTTAGGCCGAATCAGAACCATTAGGGGAGTCCGGTAGTGGACAGGAAGTTTCTTCGGCCGTTGACCGCCACAGTCGCGACCCTGTTTGCGGCGTCCGGGGCACATGCAACGGCCAACCTCGGCAAAGCTGCGGAAGTCATTGCGGCGGCCAAGGAGAATGGCGTCGCTGGTGCATCACTGACGCTGGCGAAAGCTCAAGCAAACGGCGCGGCTGCCATGGCGTATGCCCATGAAAGCCACTCAAGCCATTCGAGCCATTCCAGTCACGCTAGCCATAGCTCGCATTCTTCGAGCTCCTTCTAAATAGACTGGCTACGCGGCCTCGCGCCTTGCGCAGGTCGCGCCCGGTTGAGGAATTTTTGCGTGTACATTGAATTGCCCGCGACCGGCTTCTCTTTGGAAGCCGCCAAACGTGCGGCTTATGATCTTATGGCGCAGATCGACGTGTCATTCAGCGTAAATGAGAAATCGATTGGCTGTGAGCTGAGTGCTGTTCGACCCGATGTTGACCTGATTTCGGCGGAGCGAGACTTCCGCCGTGGCGTGCTCGATCACGAACTCAGGCTATCGATAGAGCGTCAAACGGAGCCCTTGAGAACCGCGATATTAGCGCTCGCTTTCTCAAATACAGGCCTTCAGCGTGAGTAGGTTTCGAGAAGCCGAGCATTTCGACTCCTCGGGTGATGGGCCATACACAATGTTGCCGTGGCGGTTCACGAACCTTCGTGACGATCAATATGTCGTTACGAATATGGCGGGCGAGTATTTGTCTTTGCCACGTGAGAAGCTCGAAAGCTTCGCAACCGGCAAGCTCGCGGCCGACGAAGCAACCTATGCCGAACTCAAGGCTCGCCACTTTCTAATTGATGACGACACGAACGTCGCGATCGATCTTTTGGCGCTCAAAACCCGGACGAAGCTCGCGCCGCTTGCAGATTTTACGGGACTGCACATTTTCGTGGCAACCCTACGCTGTGAACACTCCTGCCCCTACTGCCAAGTTTCGAGGGCCAACGACAACCGTACCGAATTTGACATGTCTGAAGCCACAGCGACAAAGTCACTGGACCTTGTCTTTCAGTCACCGTCGCCAGCAATCAAGATAGAATTCCAAGGCGGCGAACCTCTGCTCAACTTTTCGCTCATCAAATTTGTAGTTGGCGAAGCGAAGAAACGGAATGAGGCAGCTCGCCGCGACCTCGCATTCGTAATCGCTACGAACTTAGCTGTGTTGACTGACGAGCATCTCGAATTCGCACGTGAGCACGACATTCTAATCTCAACGTCGCTTGATGGTCCTGCTGACCTGCATAATCGCAATCGGCCACGTCCGGGCCGCGATTCTCATCAGCGTGCCATAGATGGCATAAAACGAGCCCGCAGCGCTCTTGGCTTTCACCACGTCGGCGCGTTGATGACAACGACGGCGGCCAGCCTCGCCCGCGCAAAAGATATAATCGACGAGTACGTTCATATGGACTTCGGCGGGATATTTCTGCGGCCGCTGTCTCCTTATGGGTTTGCGATCAAAACTAAGTTTTACCAATCGTATGATCAGCGCCGCTGGCTCGACTTCTACTTCGAAGGACTCGACTACATCATCGATCTGAACCTTGGCGGGCTCGACTTCATTGAGCATTACGCCGCGATGGTGCTGAAAAAAATGCTGACCCCATCGCAGACGAGCTACGTCGATTTAATGAGCCCAGCAGGTATCGGCATCGGGGCCCTTGTCTATAATTACAATGGGACCGTTTATGTCTCAGACGAAAGCCGGATGCTTGCGGAAATGGGTGACGAAACGTTCGCCCTTGGCAACGTTCACGACCACGGTTTCGCCGAGTTGATGCTTTCGGAAAAGCTGCTGGAGCCTTTGGAAAAATCATTTGCCGCGAGTGTACCCGGTTGCTCGTGGTGCGCTTTCGAACCCTATTGCGGATCGGACCCCGTCTTTCACCACGCAACGCAAGGCGATTTCGTTGGCAAAAAGCCGCTCTCGGCATTCTGCACCAGAAATATGGCTGTGTTCCGCGGGCTAATCGAAAGGATGGAAGCCGACGAGAAAGTTCGTGCGATCTTCGAGCGGTGGGCGAACCTCATATGATCCCGCTTCGGGCGCGCTCCATCGCATTCAATGACGCCGCTATCGCGACAGGCGGCCGAATAATGAGGCTTAGCACGAACCTTGAACGACCGGCTCCACTCAGGCGGAGCGAAGGATTCGTTATCGTCGACGCGGAGAACATTGCACCGGGCTTTGCCTGGTACATAAGCTGCGCTGGCGAGGCGCTGAAGGGTGCCGCATTGGACGCGCCATCGGTCGAGCTACCCGCTGAGTTCGGATATCTCGGCGATGGCGACGTTATTTCCGTTGAGCCGAAAAGCGGCACCGTTCGCGTGCTGTTCAGAAGGGTATCAGCCTATAATCACTTTCTTCTGACGGAACGATGCAACAACAATTGTTTGATGTGCTCGCAACCGCCGCGTGCAGTTCAGGACGGGTGGATCGTTGACGAAATTCTTGAAGCCCTTCCGCTGATCGACCGCAGCGCACGGGAAATCGGCTTCACCGGTGGCGAACCTACGTTGCTCGGGGAACGTTTTATCGAGCTTGTGCGAGCGACCGAAAGCTACTTGCCAAACACGTCGCTCCACGTTCTGTCCAATGGCCGAAATTTCGCGAACGACCGACTTGCCGCATCTGTTGCGGCAGTCCGGCACCACGATCTAATGCTCGGCATTCCTCTCTATTCCGATTTGGCGCACTTGCATGATTACGTCGTGCAGGCGGATGGGGCTTTCGATGAAACGGTCAGAGGAATACTGAACCTCAAGCGCCATGGTGTTCGGATCGAAATTCGAGCGGTGCTACAACGCCCAACCACTGAACGCTTGCCACAGCTCGCAAGATTCATCGCTCGAAATCTTCTGTTTGCAGATCACGTTGCACTCATGGGCTTAGAGGTGACTGGTTTTGCAAAGGCCAATTTGAACCGCATCTGGATTGACCCAGTCGACTACGGGAGCGAGCTACGCGCCGCTGTCAAAATCCTGATGCAAGCTGGCATTAAGACCTCCATCTACAATTCCCAGCTTTGTGTCCTCCCCGAAGATTTGCGTCCATACGCCCGTCGATCAATCAGCGATTGGAAGCAAGAATATCTCCCAGCCTGTGATGGATGCTCCGTAAGAGCGAAATGCGCTGGCTTTTTCGCGACCTCTGGCATGAAGCATAGTCGGGCGATCACTCCGATTTTCAGCGAAGCAGCCTAACGTTTAGGCGCCCCAAGGAGGAAGCATTGAAGCGACCCACGCGAATTCGCCCGCCGCGTCCACCTAAGCCGCCTGATCGCTTGCAGAATATAAAGACCATTCGGCCCCTTGGGAAAACGAAGTGGGTGCGGGCGCACTGGCGATGGAACTATGACACTCACAAATGGGAGTGGGTACTAGGTCATTGGTCAAAATAGCCGTTTGAAAGTGCCGAGCTTCACCTATGAGACGGCCATGAAACGAGGCCTCCTGCTCCTTGCCGGAGGTATCGCGACACTATGCCAATCACCGGCTGTTGCTGCTTTCTTCATTTGGGCAGGGTTGAGGCGCTAGCCAGTGTACTCCGCACGCTTAGGTCGGTAGCAGAGCTTCGACACTCACGGCGACGACAAAAGCGTCGGATATGCGAACGCTGTTTCGATGGCTCCGCTACCAAGAGGCAGGAACAAATCTAGGACAAGCAATATGATGCCAAACAGAGATATTCGGGAGCCGGGCACATATCCTGCGGAAATTGACGGCCACGCGGCATTTGAAATTATCTGCCATTGCGGAGCAGTGAATTTCGCATTCGCTGATCGTGTAAACTTTGACTCGCATTGGACCTGCGCGGTTTGCAAGGGGATGTTCATTCCCGAACCACCGGCGACCGTCACCGATGAACAGTTGTTTCGTGGCCTCGCAACGGACCTACGGAAATCTCTCTAACGCGAGACGCGATTTGGGAGCGTGGTCACACGCGAATATTCCCGTCGATATCACTATACCCCCCTGCTTTTGCGGGGGAGGTGGCAGGCCGCAGGCCTGACGGAGGGGTCTCCTCTCCACATTCCAAGACCCCCTCACCGCACTTCGTCCCGCGGACGCCTCTGGCGTCCGATTTGCGCCTTACGGCATGCCCCCGGCATGTCGCGCCGCTGCATCCCCCTCCCCAGCAAATGCTGGGGAGGATATAGCCCACCCCATGAACATCCTCATCACCGGCGCGAGCCGCGGCATCGGCGCGGCCGCTTACGCGCTCCTCAAGAAGACCGGCCATAACGTCGTCGGCCATTCGACCAAGGGCAGCGACACGCTGATCGCGGG
>Ga0134125_10006863_pt1 | contig 12869 bp, 22 predicted proteins | sample KB31751_FD_96464 | JGI IMG/M metagenome (GOLD analysis project Ga0134125, IMG submission 96464) | Terrestrial soil microbial communities with excess Nitrogen fertilizer from Kellogg Biological Station, Michigan, USA - KB3-175-1 | ecosystem: Environmental > Terrestrial > Soil > Unclassified ... | reverse complement strand
TGGATGGCGCAGGAGCAGGAGCGCGGTATTACCATCACCAGCGCCGCCACCACATGCTTCTGGAAGGACATCCGGATCAACATCATCGACACCCCCGGCCACGTGGACTTCACCGCCGAGGTGGAGCGATCGCTGCGCGTGCTGGACGGAGCGGTGGCGCTGTTCGACGGGGTGCACGGGGTGGAGCCGCAGTCGGAGACGGTGTGGCGCCAGGCGGACAAGTACGGGGTGCCGCGGATCTGCTTCGTGAACAAGATGGACCGGGCGGGGGCGGAGTTTCCGCACGCGCTGGGCACCATCCGGGCGCGGCTGCACGCGCCGGCGGTGGCCATCCAGATCCCGATCGGGCACGAGGACGGCTTCAAGGGCGTGGTCGACCTGATGGAGATGAAGGCGATTCTCTACCGGGACGAGACCATGGGCGCGGCCTACGACGTGGAGGCCATTCCGGAGGGAGTGGCGGAGCTGGCCAAGGATTACCGCGAGCAGATGATTGAAAAGATCGTCGAGTGCGACGACAGCCTGCTCGAGAAGTACATGAACGGCGCGACGTTCACCACCGAGGAGCTGAAGGCCAGCCTGCGGCGCTCGGTGATCGCGATGAAGCTGTTCCCGGTGCTGTGCGGCTCCTCCTTCAAGAACAAGGGGGTGCAGCCGCTGCTGGATGCGGTGGTGCAGTACCTGCCCAGCCCGCTGGACGTGCCCAGCGTGAAGGGGACCAACGACAAGGGCGAGGAGGAGGCGCGGCCGGCGAACGACGACGCCCCCTTCGCGGCGCTGGTGTTCAAGATCATGACCGACCCCTTTGTGGGGCAGCTGGCGTTTGTGCGGGTCTACAGCGGCCACCTGGAGAGCGGGCAGTCGGTGTGGAACACGACCAAGCAGAAGCGCGAGCGCATTGGGCGGCTGCTGAAAATGCACGCCAACAAGCGCGAAGAGATCTCCGAGGTCTACGCCGGCGACATTGCCGCCTGCGTGGGGTTGAAGGCGGTCACCACGGGCGACACCATCTGCGAAGAAGACAAGGCGGTGTTGCTCGAGTCGATCGAGTTCCCGATGCCGGTCATTGACGTGGCGGTGGAACCCAAGACCAAGAGCGACCAGGAGAAGATGGGGCAGGCGCTGGGCAAGCTGGCGCAGGAGGATCCCACCTTCCGGGTGCACACCGACGCCGAGACCGGCCAGACCATTATCAGCGGCATGGGCGAACTCCACCTGGAGATCCTGGTGGACCGCATGATGCGCGAGTTCGGGGTGGACGCCAACGTGGGCAAGCCCCAGGTGGCCTACCGCGAAACCATCAAGCAGAAGGCCGAGGCGGAAGGCAAGTTCGTGCGCCAGACCGGCGGCCGCGGCCAGTACGGCCACGTGAAGATCACGGTCGAGCCGGCGGAGCCGGGCGCGGGCTTCATTTTCGAGAACGACATCGTGGGCGGCTCCATCCCCAAGGAGTTCATTAAGCCGGTGGAGAAGGGGATCGAGGAGGCCATGGAAGGCGGCGTGCTGGCGGGCTACCCGATGAAGGACATCAAGGTGTCGCTCTTCGACGGCAGCTACCACGACGTGGACTCGAGCGAAATGGCGTTCAAGATCGCGGGTTCGATGGCGTTCAAGGAAGCCGCCAAGAAGGCCAAGCCGGCGCTGCTGGAGCCCATGATGAAGGTCGAGGTGGTGGTGCCGGACGAGCAGAACTACATTGGTTCGATCACCGGCGACCTGTACAAGCGGCGCGGCCGGATTGAGAGCACCGAGCCCCGGGCCGGCAGCCAGGTGATCCGGGCGCTGGTGCCGTTGAGCGACATGTTCGGCTACGCCACCGAGATGCGGTCGGCGACGCAGGGCCGGGCGAGCTACACCATGCACTTTGCGCATTATGAAGAGGTGCCGAAGGCAATGGCGGAGGAGATCATGGCCCGGGTGGCGGGCAAGGAAGTCAAGCGGTAATCCCGATTCGAACCAATTCCATTCGATAAAGGACAGAGGACAAGGCAATGGCGAAAGAAAAATTTGATCGTTCGAAACCGCACGTCAACGTGGGCACGATCGGGCACATTGACCACGGCAAGACGACCTTGACCGCGGCGATCACGAAGGTGCTGGCGAAGCACGATCCGAAGAACAGCTTTCGCTCGTTCGACTCGATTGACAACGCGCCCGAGGAGCGGGAGCGCGGGATTACGATCGCGACGGCGCACGTGGAGTACTCGACCGCGAACCGGCACTATGCGCACGTGGACTGCCCGGGACACGCCGACTACATCAAGAACATGATCACCGGGGCGGCGCAGATGGACGGGGCGATCCTGGTGGTGGCGGCGACGGACGGGCCGATGCCGCAGACCAAGGAGCATGTACTGCTGGCGCGGCAGGTGGGGGTGCCCTACCTGGTGGTGTTTTTGAACAAGTGCGATGCGGTGGACGATCCCGAGCTGCTGGAGCTGGTGGAGCTGGAGGTGCGCGAGCTGCTGAAGAGCTACCAGTTTCCGGGCGACGAGATTCCGGTGATCCGGGGCTCGGCGCTGGGGGCGCTGAACGGGGAAGAGAAGTGGGAGAAGTCGGTGGAAGAGTTGATGGCGGCGGTGGACAAGTACATTCCGGTGCCGCAGCGCGACGTGGACAAGCCCTACCTGATGCCGATCGAGGATATTTTCTCGATTTCGGGGCGGGGGACGGTGGTGACCGGGCGCATTGAGCGCGGCAAGGTGAAGGTGGGCGAGGAGATCGAGATTGTGGGCTTCCGGCCGACGACGAAGAAGGTGGTGACCGGGATAGAGATGTTCAAGAAGCAGCTGGACGAGGGGATGGCGGGCGACAACGCCGGGCTGCTGCTGCGCGGGACGGAGAAGGACGACGTGGAGCGGGGGATGGTGCTGGCGAAGCCGGGCTCGATCACGCCGCACACCAAGTTCAAGGCCGAGATCTACGTGTTGACGAAGGAAGAGGGGGGGCGGCACACGCCGTTCTTCAAGGGGTACCGGCCGCAGTTCTACATGCGGACGACGGATGTGACCGGGGTGGCGGAGCTGCCCGAGGGCACGGAGATGGTGATGCCGGGGGACAACGTGTCGCTGGTGGTGGAGCTGATCACCCCGGTGGCGATGGAGAAGGGGCTGCGCTTCGCCATCCGCGAGGGCGGCCGCACCGTCGGCGCCGGCACCATTTCGGAAATTCTGCAGTAGGCAGGGAAGAGAGCCAGCTATGTTGCGCGAACGCATTCGCATCCGCCTGAAAGCCTACGATTACCGCGTGCTCGACGCCTCGACGTCGGAGATCGTGGATACGGCACGGCGCACCGGGGCCCAGATCGCGGGGCCGATTCCGCTCCCGACGGTCATCAACCGCTACACCGTGCTGCGCTCGCCCCACGTGGACAAGAAGAGCCGGGAGCAGTTCGAGATGCGGACGCACAAGCGGCTGCTGGACCTGCTGGAGCCGACCCAACAAACCATGGACGCGCTGATGAAGCTGGACCTGCCGGCGGGCGTGGATGTGGAGATCAAGGCCTTCGGCAAGGAGCACAAGTAAATGGTGAAGGGAATCCTGGGGAAGAAAGTGGGCATGGCGGAGGTGTACGCCGCAAGCGGCGAGCGCATTCCGGTGACGCTGATCCAGGCGGGGCCGTGCGTGGTGATCCAGCGCAAGACGCAGGAGAAGGACGGCTACGAGGCGGCGCAGTTGGGCCTGATCGAGTTCACCAAGCCGTCGCGGCTGACGCAGCCGGAGCTGCGGCGGCTGGAGAAGAACAACCTGCCGCCCTGCAAGTTTCTGCGCGAGGTGCCGGTGGCGGCGGCGCAGGAGGGCGACGGCGCCAAGGTCGGCGACCAGGTATTGGCGGAAATGTTCAGCGACCGGGATTTTGTGGATGTGGTGGGGGTGAGCAAGGGCCACGGATTCGCGGGCGTGGTGAAGCGCCACCATTTTGCCGGCGGCGCCGCCACCCACGGTTCGATGTTCCACCGGGCGCCGGGATCGATCGGGGCGTCGGCATTTCCTTCGCGCGTGTTGAAGGGGATGCGGGCCGCCGGCCATATGGGCCAGGATCAGGTGACCACCCGCAACCTGCAAGTGGTGACGGTGGACAAGGACGAGAACCTGCTGGCGGTGCGGGGCGCGGTGCCGGGGCCGAACGGGGGCTACCTGGTGATCCGCAAGGCGGTGCAGCCGCCACGGCAGCGGCGCGGCTTCGCCGGCGTGGCCAATACCAACCCGTTGAAGGCCTCGAAGCGGGGCGGCAAGTAGGATAAGGGCAACCACCATGGCCTCGATCGCAGTGAAGAATTGGAAGAACGAGACCGTCGGCAGCTTCGAGCTGCTGGACGAGGTCTTCGGAGCGGCCGTCAACGACGAGCTGCTGTGGGAGGCGGTGCGGCATTACGGCGCGGCGCAGCGCCGCGGCACGCACAAGACCAAGGGCCGGGGCGAAGTCTCGGGCGCGGGCCGCAAGCTCTGGAAGCAGAAGGGCACGGGGCGGGCGCGCGTGGGTTCGATCCGGACGCCGCTGTGGCGGCACGGCGGCACCGTGCACGGGCCGCAACCGCGCAGCTACGCCTGGGCGATGCCGCGCAAAAAGCTGCTGGGCGCGCTGCGCTCGGCGCTGGCGGCGAAGCTGCGCGACCACGAGCTGGTGGTGGTCGAGGACTTCACGCTGCCGGAGGCGAAGACCAAGACGCTGCGGCAGAACCTGAACCAGGTGGAGGCCAAGAAGTCGGCCCTGCTGGTGGACGCGGCGCCGGGAGTGGAGCTGGAGCGCAGCGCCCGCAATTTGGCTGAAGTGGAGCTGCTGGCGGCGCACCAGGTGCACCCGTATCACCTGCTGCGGTATCAGCGCATCGTGGTGAGCCGTCCGGCGCTGGAGAAGCTGCAGCAGGCGGCGCGGCCGCGCGGAAAGGCGAAGGCGTCATGAGAAGCCGTTACGAAGTGATCAAGCGCCCGATCATCACCGAGAAGGGCCTGGGGGTGAAGGAGAGCCTGCACACGCTGGTGTTCGAGGTGAACCCGCACGCCAGCAAGGTGGAGATCCGGGAAGCGGTGCAGTCCATCTTCAAGGTGAAAGTGGCGTCGGTGCGCACCGCGCTGGTCACCGGCAAGGAGCGCCGCCGCGGGCGCCTGGTGGGGCAGCGGCCGGACTGGAAAAAGGCGTATGTGAAGCTGCAGTCCGGCGAAAAGATGCCGGAGTACGCCGAGAACGTCAGCTAGCCGACAGCAAGGGATTATCATGCCGATCAAAACATATCGTCCCACTACCCCAACCCGGCGCTACCAGTCGGTGGTGGTGTCGGATGACATCTCGCGTTCGACGCCGCACAAGGCGCTGCTGGAGCCGCACAAGCGCACCGGCGGGCGCCGGTCCTCGGGTGACATCACCATCTGGCACCGGGGCGGCGGTCACAAACGGATGTACCGGCGGATCGACTTCAAGCGCGACAAGATTGGGATTCCGGCGGTGGTGGAGTCGGTGGAGTACGACCCCAACCGGAGCGCGCACATCGCGCTGCTGAAGTACGCCGACGGCGAGCGCCGCTATATCCTGCAGCCGGCGGGTTTGCGGGCGGGGGCGGCGGTGATCAGCAGCCCCGACGCCGACATTCTGTTGGGCAACGCCATGCCGATCCGGAACATTCCGCCCGGCACCACGATTCACAACATCGAGCTGCGCCCCGGCAAGGGCGGGCAGATCGTGCGGGCGGCGGGCGGCGCGGCGCAGTTGATCTCGAAAGAGGGCGACTATGCGCTGGTGAAGCTGCCCTCGGGGGAGACGCGCAAGGTGCTGGTGGAGTGCATGGCGACCATCGGCGGGATCGGCAACGTGGAGCACGAGGGGCGCACCCTGGGCAAGGCGGGGCGCTCGCGCTGGCTGGGCCGGCGGCCCACCAACCGGGGGGTGACCATGAACCCGGTGGACCATCCGCACGGCGGCGGCGAGGGCAAGACTTCGGGCGGCCGGCACCCGGTGACGCCCTGGGGCCAGCCCACGCGCGGCTACAAGACGCGCAACAACAAGCGAACCGACCGGCTGATCGTGAAGCGCCGGCAGAAGAGGACATAAGCGATGGCTCGTTCCGTCAAGAAGGGCCCGTTCGTGGACGCGCATCTGGAGAGCCGGATCGCGGAGATGAACCGGCGCAACGAGAAGAAAGTGCACAAGACCTGGTCGCGCCGCTCGACCGTGCTGCCGGAGTTCGTGGGGCACACGGTGGCGGTGCACAACGGGAAGAAGTTCATCCCGGTGTACCTGACCGAGAACATGGTGGGACACAAGCTGGGCGAGTTTTCGCCCACGCGGACCTTCAAGGGGCATTCGGTCAAGACCGCCGAAAAGACGGCGGCGCCGGCGAGATAACCCATGGCAGAAGCCACAGCGATCGCACGATATGTCCGGGTTTCGCCGCAGAAGGCGCGCCTGGTGGTGGATTTGATCCGCGGCAAGAAGGCGGAGGAAGCGCTGCACCTGCTGCGCTTCACGCGCAAGCGGATCGCGGCCAACGTGGAAAAGCTGCTGCAGTCGGCGATCGCCAACGCGACCGACCGGGGCGAGCTGGACGTGGACGCGCTCTACGTCACCCAGGCCTTTGTCAACGAGGGTCCGCGGCAGAAGCGCATCCGCCCGGCCCCGATGGGCCGCGCCTACCGGTACCAGCGGCGCAGCGCGCACATCGAAGTGCACGTGGGCGAGCGGCCGGGAGCGGCGCCGGCGGGCACGGTACCGGCGCCGGCGGCGAAGCCGAAGGCCAAGGCGGCTCCCAAGGGCGCGGCCCAGCCCAAGGCGAGGCCGAAGAAGACGATTTCGAAGTTGGCGGCCCAGCGCTCCAAGGTGCCGGGCAAGGGCAAGACGGCGGCGAAGCCCTCGCCGGCCAAGGGCGGCAAGGCCAAGGGCGGGTCGAAGAACAAGGGCGGCGAGTAAGCAACGAGAGCATTAGCCATGGGTCAAAAAGTACATCCGTACGGGTTCCGCCTGGGCTTTGTGAAGCCCTGGAAGAGTCAATGGTTCGCGACCAAGGACTACGCCAAGCTGCTGCTGGAAGACGTCAAGCTGCGCGACGGGCTCAAAGACCGGCTGCGGGCCGCCGGGGTGAGCTCGATCGAGATCACGCGGCCGGGCAACAAGATCCGGATCATCATCCACACCTCGCGGCCGGGCATCATCATCGGGCGCAAGGGGGCGGAGATCGAGAAGCTGAAGGCCGAGGTGCAGAAGAAGACCAGCCGCGAGGTCTTCATCGACATTCAGGAAGTGCACAAGCCCGAGCTGGACGCGCAGTTGGTGGCGGAATCGATCGCGCTGCAGCTGGAGAAGCGCGTGGCCTTCCGGCGGGCGATGCGCAAGGCGGTGGACAGCGCGGTGCGTTTCGGCTGCAAGGGGATCAAGGTGCGGGTTTCGGGGCGGCTGAACGGGGCCGAAATCGCGCGCTCGGAGTGGTATCTGCAAGGCCGTCTGCCGCTGCACACCATGCGGGCGGACATCGACTACGGCTTTGCCGAGGCGCACACCACCTACGGCAAGATCGGGGTGAAGGCGTGGACCTACAAGGGCGAGATTCTGCCGCAGAAGAAAAAGACCCCGGCGGCGCGGGCGGTATAAGCAGCGGGAAATTCATTAGGACCAGGTTGTCGCTATGTTGATGCCCAAGAAAGTCAAGTTCCGCAAGCAGCATCGCGGGCGCATGTCCGGCAAGGCGTGGACGGGGGGAGAGCTGTCGTTCGGCGACTTCGGCCTGAAGGTGCTGGAGCCGGGCTGGATCACCGACCGCCAGATCGAAGCCAGCCGCGTGGCGATGACGCGCTTCGTGAAGCGCGGGGGCAAGGTGTGGGTGCGGGTGTTTCCGGACAAGCCGGTCACCAAGAAGCCGGCCGAAACCCGTATGGGCAAAGGCAAGGGCGCGCCCGACCACTGGGTGGCGGTGGTGAAGCCGGGGCGGATTCTGTTTGAGATGGAGGGCGTTCCGGAGGCACAGGCGGCGGAGGCGATGCGGCTGGCGAGCCACAAGCTGGCGCTGAAGACGCGGTTCGTGAGCCGGGGCGGGGAACTGCAATGAAGAGCACAGCGAAGAACACCAGCGCGCGGGCCTCGATCGAGCGCCTGCGGCAGATGGGCGACGAGGAGTTGGAGGCGCGGGAGGCGGAGTTCCGGGACCAGCTGTTCCGGCTGCGCTTCCAGATGGCGATGGGGCAGAGCGAGAGCATTAAGAAGCTGCGGCAGCTGCGGAAGGACATTGCGCGGCTGAAGACGCTGTCCACCGAGCGGGCGGCGGGAGGGAAGAAGGCATGACGGCACCGGAGAATCTCCGTTCGTCGCGGCGCAACGAGAAGGTGGGCGCCGTGGTGTCCACCAAGATGGCGAAGACGGTGGTGGTGGAGGTGCTGCTGCGCAAGGCGCACCCGCTCTACCGGCGGGGCATCAGCGAGCACCGGCGCTTCTACGCGCACGCCGAGCCGGGCGCCTGCCAGGTGGGCGACGTGGTGCGGATCCAGGAGACGCGGCCGCTGAGCAAGCTGAAGCGGTGGCGGCTGCTGGAGGTGGTGCGGGCGGCCTCGGCGGCCCCGACCGCGGAGGAGATCGCGCGGGCGGTGGGCGAGGGCGAGCTCAAGCGGGATACGCGCAAGGAGAAGCCGGCACCGGCGTCCACGCCGGCGGGGGAGGGGATCTAAATGGTACAAATGCGATCCATCCTGCAGGTGGCGGACAACAGCGGGGCGCGCAAGCTGCAGGTGATTCTGCCGATCGGCGGACACACCGGGCTGCGGGCGGGGCTGGGCGACGTGGTTACGGCGGCGGTGAAGGAAGCCGCGCCGGACGGACAGGCGAAAAAGGGGACGGTGGTGCGGGTGGTGATCGTGCGCACGCGCAAGGAAACGCGGCGCAAGGACGGCACCTACATCCGTTTCGACCAGAACGCCGGGGTGCTGATCAACGAGACGGGCGAGCCGGTGGGCACGCGCGTGTTCGGGCCGGTGGCGCGCGAGCTGCGCGACAAGCGGTTCTTGAAGATCATCTCGCTGGCGCCGGAGGTGCTGTAGCGATGGCGGGAATGCTGATCAAGCAAAACGATCTGGTGAAGGTGATCGCCGGGCGGGACAAGGGCAAGCAGGGCAAAGTCCTGCGCGTGTTCCCGAAGGAAGGGCGGGTGCTGGTGGAGACGGTGATGATGGTCAAGCGCCATACCCGGCCCAACCCGTCGCGGCAGATCAAGGGAGGGATCGCGGAGCACGAGGCCCCGATCCAAGTGTCGAACGTGATGCTGGTGTGCCCCGAGTGCGGCCCGGTGAAGGTGCGCAAACAGGCCGCCGCCGGCGACCCGGCCGGCCAGCGGCAGCGGGCCTGCAAAAAGTGCGGCCGCGTGCTGGACAAGTAAGCGAGGAATTCGATGGCAGCCCGATTGCATGAACGCTATCTCAACGAAATCGCCCCGGCGCTGATGAAGGACTTCGGCCTCAACAACCGGATGGCGGTGCCCCGCCTGCACAAGGTGGTGGTGAACATGGGCGTGGGCGAAGCCACGCAGAACGCCAAGCTGATGGAGACGGCCGTCGTCGAGCTGGGCGCGATCTGCGGGCAGAAGCCGGTGGTCACCAAGGCGAAAAAGAGCATTGCCGCCTTCAAGCTGCGCGAGGGCATGCCGATCGGGGCCTGCGTGACGCTGCGCGGGGAGCGCATGTACGAATTCGTGGACCGGCTGGTGAGCGTGGTGCTGCCGCGGGTACGCGACTTCCGCGGGGTGTCGCCCAAAAGCTTCGATGGCCGGGGCAACTACACGCTCGGCCTCAGGGACCAGATCATTTTCCCGGAGATCGACTACGCCAAGGTGGACAAGCCCAAGGGCATGAACGTCACCCTGGTCACCACGGCGCGCAACGACGAGCAGGCGAAGGCGCTGCTGCAGCACATGGGGATGCCGTTCCGGACCGCCTAGGAGCAAACATTTTATGGCCACGACCGCCAAAATCGCCAAGACGCGCAAGAAGCTCAAGTACAAGATCCGCCAGCGCAACCGCTGCCAGCTGTGCGGGCGGCCGCGGGGCTACCTGAGCAAGTTCGGGCTGTGCCGGATGTGCTTCCGCGGCTACGCGCTGCGGGGAGAGATTGCCGGCGTCACCAAAGCGAGTTGGTAAGGAGTCACGATGAGTTTGACCGATCCGGTAGCCGATCTGTTGACGCGCATCCGCAACGCGGTGCGCTCGCACCATAACAAGGTGGACGTGCCCTCCTCGAAGCTGAAGCTGGAGATCGTGAAGATCCTGCAGAGTGAAGGCTTCGTGGGCGAGTACAAGGTGAACGAGGAAAACGGGCACCCCACCCTGAAGGTGCAGCTGAAGTACGGGCCCAACGACCAGCCGGTGATCTCGAACCTGCGGCGGGTGTCGCAGCCGGGATGCCGGGTCTACCTGGGCCGGCACGACATCCGTCCGGTGCTGGGCGGGCTGGGGATCAGCATCCTGAGCACCCCGCGCGGCGTCATGACCGGGCGGCAGGCGCGGAAGCTGGGCATTGGCGGCGAAATTCTCTGCGAGGTCTGGTAGCTCCTATGTCGCGTGTCGGACGTAAACCTATTGCCATCCCCGCCAACGTCAAGGTGGACGTCAAAGACCACCAGGTACAGGTCAAGGGACCACGGGGCACGCTGCAGCTGGCGATTCCGGAAGGGATCACGCTGCAGGCCAACAAGAGCGAGCTGGTGGCGGAACGGCGGGACGACAGTTTCGCGCCGCTGCACGGCCTCACCCGGAGTCTGGTGGCGAACGCGGTGCAGGGCGTCTCGGCCGGGTTCCAGAAAGAGCTTGACATCGTGGGCGTGGGCTACCGCGCCGAGATGAAGGGCAAGACGATCCTGGTGCTGAGCCTGGGCTTCAGCCACCTGATCGAGTACCGGCTGCCGCCCGAGATCGAGATCGCGGTGGACGCGAAGCTGACGCACTTGACCATCACCGGCACCGACCGGCAGCGGGTGGGACAGGTGGCGGCGGAGCTGCGGGCGCTGCGTCCGCCGGATCCGTACAAGAACAAGGGCGTGCGTTACACCGGCGAGCGCCTGAGGAAGAAGGAAGGCAAGACCGGTGCCAAGTAGGAGCGCACAATGATTGACGCGAGTTCCAAGAATGTCCGCCGGCAACAGCGGCAGCGGCGGGCCCGGATGCGGTTTGCGGGAACGCCGGAGCGCCCGCGGCTGAGCGTGTTCCGTTCGCTCAACCAGATTTACGCCCAAGTGATTGACGACCAGAACGGGCACACGCTGGCGGCGGCCTCGAGCCGGACGCTGGGACAAAGCGGGGGGAACCTGGCCGCGGCCAAGGCGGTGGGCCAGGCGATCGCGACGGCGGCGCGGGCCAAGGGAATCCAGGCGGTGGTCTTCGACCGCGCCGGCTACCCCTACCATGGACGCGTGAAGGCGCTGGCGGAAGCCGCCCGGGCCGAGGGCTTGCAATTTTAGAGGATTGGATTCATGCCAGCGATCATCACCCGACTGAACCCGGATCAATATCAACTCAAGGACCAAGTGGTCTCGATCAACCGCGTCACCAAGGTGGTCAAGGGCGGCAAGAACTTGTCGTTCGCGGCGCTGGTGGTGGTGGGCGATCCGGGGGCCGGGGTCGTGGGCTACGGCAGCGGCAAGAGCAAGGAAGTGCCGAGCGCGATCCGCAAAGGGATTGAGGCGGCCAAGAAGAACCTGGTGCAGATTCACCGGCTGCCGACCACGATCCCGCACCTGGTGCTGGGGCGGTACGGCTCGGGCCGGGTGCTGTTGAAGCCGGCGCCGGCGGGAACGGGGATCATTGCGGGCAAAGCGGTGCGCGCGGTGATGGAGTCGGCCGGAATCCCGAACGTGCTCACCAAGAGCATCGGGACCACCAACCCGCACAACGTGATCAAGGCCACATTCGCCGCGCTGACGCAACTGCGCGATCGGCAGCAGGTTGCGGCGCTGCGCGGCAAGACAGTCGAGGAACTCTGATGCCGGAAACGCCAACGCTCCACATTCAGTACTACCGCAGCGCCATCGGGCGCTCGTGGCGCCAGAAGGCGGTGGTGAAGGGCCTGGGCCTGACCAAGCTGAATCAGGTGGTGGTCCGCCCCGATAACCCTGGCTTCCGCGGCATGGTGGCGAAGATTCCCCACCTGGTCCGCATCGTCGAGAACAGCAAGTAAGGACGCCGCCATGAATTTGAGCCAAATCAGAAAACCCAAGGGCGCCACCCATGCCAAGAAGCGTGTGGGACGGGGCATGGGATCGGGCCACGGGAAGACATCCACCCGCGGCCACAAGGGCCAGCGCTCGCGCTCGGGCCACAGCCTGATGCGCGGGTTTGAGGGCGGCCAAATGCCGCTGCACCGGCGCATGCCGAAGCGCGGCTTCACCAACCTGTTCCGCAAGGAGTACGCGGTGGTGAACCTGGACCAACTGGCCAAGCTGGGCGTGACCGAAGTGACGCCGCAGACGCTGTTGGAGAAAAAAGTCATTCACCACGTCCAGGACGGGGTGAAGGTGCTGGGGCGGGGCGAGTTGCTGGCGCCGCTTCAGGTCTCCGCCCACTTGTTCAGCGCTTCGGCCAAGGCGAAGTTGGAAGCTGCCGGCGGGCAGGCGACGGTTCTCGTCTAAACTCCCCCCATGGGCGGGCCGAGGAGCCCGCCTATTTAGGCTTTTATGTTTGAGTCGATCGCCAATATTTTCAAGGTCACGGATCTGCGGAAGCGCGTGCTGTTCACGTTCTTCATCATGTTCGTGTACCGCGTCGGGTCGCATATCCCGACCCCGGGCGTCAACACCGACCTGCTGGAGCAGTTTTTCGCCCAGAACGCCGGTACGCTGTTGGGCTACCTGAACATCTTCAGCGGCGGCAACTTCAGCCGGCTGACGGTATTCGCGCTGGGCATCATG
>Ga0134125_10006862_pt1 | contig 12869 bp, 13 predicted proteins | sample KB31751_FD_96464 | JGI IMG/M metagenome (GOLD analysis project Ga0134125, IMG submission 96464) | Terrestrial soil microbial communities with excess Nitrogen fertilizer from Kellogg Biological Station, Michigan, USA - KB3-175-1 | ecosystem: Environmental > Terrestrial > Soil > Unclassified ... | reverse complement strand
TACTTGCGCAAAATTCAGGTCGGTGCCGATCTTGAAGGTGACCGTGAGCGTATAGGAGCCATCGGCGCCGCTATAGGACTGCATGTAGAGCATGTCCTCGACGCCGTTGACCTGCTGTTCGATCGGTAATGCGACCGTATCGACCACCGTCTTGGCGCTGGCGCCTGGATAACGCGTGGTAACCTGCACCGTAGGCGGCACCACGTCGGGATATTGCGCGATGGGAAGGTTGAGGAGGGCCACGGCGCCGATCAGTATCATCAAGAGCGCGATGACGTTGGAAAGGACCGGCCGCTCGATAAAGAATTTGGAGATCATGGCCCGCTCCAGTTGAGGGACGCTTATTTGGCCGATGCCTGAGCCTCAACGATCTTCTGCAATTGCGGATCGACCTTCTCTCCCGGAATGACCCTGAGCAGGCCCGCGATCACGACGCGGTCCTCGGGCTTCAGGCCGGTCTCGATCACGCGCAGCCCGTTCTCGATCTGCCCCGTCGTCACCTTGCGCTGCTCGACCTTGTTCTCACCGGTCACGACGAGCAGGTAGCGGCCGCTCTGATCGCTGCCGAGCGCGGTGTCGGGAACGAGCAGGGCGTTCTCCTGCTTCTCGGTGGGTACGCGAACGCGGACGAAAAGGCCGGGCAGCAACACGCGATCCGCATTGGGTATGATGCCGCGAACAGCAAGCGTTCCCGTGGATTGGTTAACGGTCGGCGCCACGTAATCGAGTTTGCCGGCGTGCGGAAAGCCTTCCTCGATCTGCAAGCCCACCTCGACGGGCGTTTGCTTGAGGTCAGCCAATGTCAGGCGCCTGCGCCTGGCTTCCGCACGGAAGCGCAGCACCTGCTGCTCGTTGACCGTGAAATTCACATAGATCGGATCCGGCGCGACGATCGTCGCCAGCTGCGTTGGAGAAGACACGCCCACCAGCTCGCCAACCGAGACGAGATGCGCGCTGACTATGCCGTCGAACGGTGCGGTGACCTTGGTGTAGCCGTAATTGACCTCGGCGATCCTGGTGTTGGTCTGGGCCTGCTGCAGATTGGCCTGGGCGTTGTCGCGATTGGCGGTGGACGTCTCGAGGGTGGCCTTCGACACCGCCTGGCGGGTGACCAGATCGCTCTGCCGCTGGAAATCGAGCTCCGCCTGTTTCAGCGAGGCCTGCGCGCCAGCTTGCGCCGCCCGTGCCTGATCGAGCTTCAGCCTGTAGGTCTCGGGCTCGATCGTGAACAGCGTGGTCCCTTGCTGGACGAAGTCGCCGTCCTTGTAGTCGATCGATTGCAGGAAGCCCTGCACCCGCGCCACCAGGTCGACCTGCTTGATTGGCGCGGTGTTGCCGGTGGCCTCCAGATAGCGCGTGATGGGGCGCTGCAGGGGAAGTGCGACATCCACCTTGGGCGGCGGGGGCGCCACGAAAGTATTCTGCTCGCACCCTGCCAGCGCGATCAGCGCAAGGAAAGCACCTGTGGCGCGGACGAGATCGCTGCCGTGAATGAACCTGGGGTGAAGCGGACGCGCAGACTTCATGGCAATCACCATTTTTTCAGCGCTCTGCGAGTAGACCTATCGTCGCACTTCCATAGCAACATTCCGTGTCAGGTGAAACCTGAAACCGGACGCTGGCGTTGCGACGCAAAATGCCAAGATCATGCTGGTGACAGTCTAGCGGCTGACCAAGAAATCTCCTTGACGCGTTCTCTGCCAGAGTTCGGGACAGATCGCGGATGTGGCGCGGCAAGAGGCATGAGGGCGCCGTCGGCACTGCCGAAGGACGGGCGTGCCATGAGGAAGATGTTATTCGGTCCGATCCGTGGGGGCGGGAGATGCCTCGTTGCATAAAACACTCAGGCGACGGCGCTGTAGTTGGGCGCCGATGATAGAAACCGCGCATAGGCGTCCGCGTCGGGCGGCGTGAACTTCTCCTTGAGCGGGCCGCGGCGCCGCTCCTTTGCGCCGATATCCGCCAGCAATTCGTCGAAATGCCTGTAATGGTAGGGCGCCACGCACAGGCCGCCATACACGCTCGCGGCCGGCCGCTCCACGCGCTTGAAATGCAGCATCATCTCGATGTCGTCGCGCATCTCGCGCTCGCTGGGCTGGCGGGCGAGCCTGCCGTCGGCATAGCGCACCAGCCATTGCGCGGCCATGTCGGCGCAGAGCACCGTGCAGAAGCTGGAGTTGAAGCCGACAAATCCCATGTCGGGCAGATCCGGATTGGCGATCTGGCGATAAAGGCGATATTGCCCATCCGGGTCGACCAACTTGACGCGATAGGTCTCGGGCAGGAAGGGGAGGCCGAGCTTGTAGCCGATCGCGAGCACGGCGATGTCAACGCCGACGCGCTGGCCTGTGCTCATGACGATGCGATCGCCATCGTAATGATCGAACGTTCCGCAGATCGCCTTGATCCTGCCGTCCGCGACCATCGGGTAAAAGCCGGGCGTTACGATGGGCACGGAGCAATTGACGCTGTCCTCGATGCGGGTTCGCGGCACCATGTTGCACCTGGCAAGCTTGAGTTGCGCCTTCAACAGGCTCTCCAGCCCGCGCCAATTCGCCCAGACCAACGGCTTTGCGATGGCATGCGCCAGGCGCGACAACGGCCCGATGTCCCAGCCGGGGAACATCTCTTCCTGCGCGCGGATGTAGACGATGCGCTTGAAGTTGACGAGGCCGCCGATGAAGTAGGGGATTCGCCAGACCGGCTCGCGATAGACGATGGTCACTTCGCGAGCGCCGGAGTCGACGGCGTTCACCGCGATATCCGTCGCCGATTTCGAGCCGCCGAGCACCACGACCCTGCGTCCCTTCGCCAATGACGCATCGTTGTAGCGCGAGGAGTGCAGGACCTGGCCGCCCCGCGCCTTGAAGGCGTCCTCGCCTTGAAGGTTGAGTTCATTCGGGTCGTTGAATTGTCCCGTGCAAACTGCGACGAAATCGAAATCCTCGTAGGCCTTGCCGACAGGCGTTTTCAGTTCGAGTGTCCAGCCGGGCTTGCCGTCGCCTCGGCGCTCCATAGCGACGACGGCAGTGCCGAAGCGCATCAGGCGATCGAGGCCATGGCCGCGGGCATAATCGGCAAGATAAGCATGGACCTGCGGCCCCTTCGACCACTCGGGATAAGAGGCCGGCATGGCCTTGTCGGTGTAGCGGTAGAGGTCCTTCGGGCTCTGGGTCTGAACATCGGGATAGGAGCGGGCCGGATCCCAGACGCCGCCGAGATCGGCAGCCTTCTCCACGATCGTGACCGTGTGCCCTTGTGCGGTAAACGCCTTGCCTGCGGCGAGCCCGGAAACGCCGGCGCCGATCACGCAAACCTGCTTCTGGCTGACCATCTGGGTTGCTCCGCTATTGGCAACCGTCACCCTTCGCCGTCCCGGTGACGAAACGGCGGCACTAAAACGGTTGCGTAAACTACGCTAGTTGTTGGCCTCTGGGGGCAGGAAATTCACCTCGTGCTCGGCGGAGATGCGCACCACCTCGGCTGGGTCGGTGAGATTGTGCAGCTTGTCGAACAGCGCTTCCAGCTTCTGCATCGGCGAGACCCAGAACAGCGCCCGGGCCGGCTTGTCGGACTTGTTGAAATAGCCGTGCGGGATGCCACGCGGCATGCGCACGAGATCGCCGGCCTTGGCCTGTACCCAGACCCCATCGAGCTTCAGATCGAGCACGCCCTCCTGCACTAGGATGAACTCATCCTGGGTCGGATGAACGTGTACCGGCACGAATTGGCCGGGCTCGCTGTTGGTCTCGAAGGCAAAGCAGGAATCGGTCACTGCTTTGGGAAAGTAGAGCTGACCCAAAATATTCCAGGTCTTGCCGCGATAGCCCGCGCCGCTTGCGGTGATGCCCTTCTCAAGTGCCGCCATAGCATCTCCCTCCGCCTTTCGTTGTGACGGAGAGCATCCACTGACTGGGATGTGATGTCCACATCGCCTTCGGCCTCGCCTTTACCCATCTCGGCCGGATGGCGGGCGCCTACCGGACCCAGTTCTGCGAGACGCCGTTCGCGACATCGCGCCCGCTGCATTGAGCGACGGCCTCTGCTTGCTCCGTCATTCTGGACGGCCGCGCCGCGACCGCTCCGGAATCTTAAGATGGTCAAATTTGTTGATCCGGATTCAGGCTTCGCACCGCTTCTCGAGCGCGGCTGGAATTAACGTTTGTGTTCGCCGCTTTCAGTCGTTGCCCGCCACGCTATCTGGATGTGGTGCGTCACTTCGACGCGGCATCGACATCTAGCCGTGAACAAACTGATGACGAATCGCGAGCGCTGATTCGGACGCCGTTCGTTCGCCCCGCGTTCGGAAAGTTAAAGTCGTGGCCGCGGCGCGTTGCATTTTGGCACAGACGCTGCCAACCCAAGGCCATTGCTTTAACTTGAATGGCTTATGCCATGTCGCGGGGAGCGCGTCTGATGGGGCGCCGATACCGCCTGCAACAGCTATAGGATGCCGCGCCGCCATTGGCGGCGCGGTCAATAGATGATGGCGAACCTTGGCATCACTGGCCTGCCGATGGTCTACCCGTCCTGATGCTCAATCTACCTGCGAGCCGTATTTCCGGCAGGACTGCGCTTAACGAAACGCCTTGTGGCCATTGGCGAATTTTGGCATGCGCCAGCCGACCACGGTTGCTTCCAGCGTGCCGCCGGATTCGTGGTTGCGCCATTGGCCATCGAGATAATAACAGGGAAACGGTAGCTGGTAAGTTCCACTTTGATCCTCGCATAGCACTTGGACCGGCAGGCCCGGTGGCGGTTCGCCCGCGCCATCGAATTCAGCCAGTCGTCGTTCGCGTGTTGCCATGTGATATTCCCCGCTTTTCAAGCGGCGCGGACGCGCCGTTTCGATATCCCCGCCCGCTATTCTGCACCCAGCCTTCACAAATCAAGAGCGCCGGAATGAGGTATCAGTGTGGTATGCGTGGCCGAGCGCTCAAAGCAATTTGATGTGATGATGCGATGTGAGGATTTGATGAAGGGAAGCAGTGCCGTTGCCACATCCGTGGCGATTGCCATGTTACTGCCGACATCCGTGGAACTTCGCGCGCAGGACATTCCGGGCATCGAAATCTGTACGGTCGAAAAGACCATGGAGCGGCGAACGAGCTGCCTGCAGAGCAACGTGGAATTTCTGCAGAAGACGATCCGCAAGCTCTCTGCCGATCATCTGCAGAAGCTCGATGCCGCCAACCGTCAGATCGAGAGCCTGAAGGCAACCGTGGCCAGCTTGCAGAAGACCGTAGCCGACCTCCAGGCCGCCCAGAAGCAGGCAGCTGATGACTTGAAGAAGAAGGGCGGTTTGCCGCCGTCGAAGGAGGGGGCGAAATAGCGGGATCAGCCGTTTGTTCCGAGCAGAGCGCAAGGACGATCAAACGAACGGCGAGCAAAGCGCGTAGGCTGAATGTGCTTTGGACGAGGCCTGTAGCCGATGAATCCTGCGCAGAAGGCGCTTTGGTATATCGAAAGCCATCTCTCGGCGCCGCTGACGCTTGACGAGATTTCCTCCGTGGCGGGAGTGTCACGCTTCCACATGGTGCGGGCGTTTGCGGTGGCGACCGGCTTTTCGGTCATGCGCTACGTGCGTGCGAGGCGCCTGAGCGAAGCGGCGCGTGCGCTTGCCCGCGGCGCCCCCGATATTCTGAGCCTCGCGCTGGATGCGGATTACGGCTCTCACGAAGCGTTCACCCGCGCGTTCCGCGACCATTTCGGCATGACGCCCGAAGCGGTCCGCTCGGCAACGTGCCTCGATCATCTCAAGCTCCTGGAGCCTATCCTCATGGATTCCACCACGCTCGATGGCCTCGACCCGCCGCGATTCGAAACCGCCAAGGCGTTCCTCATTGCCGGTGTCGGCGGCCGCTTCACCCACGAAAACGGTGCCGGCATTCCGTTGTTGTGGCAACGCTATCACGGCGAGGTCGAAGAGGTGCCGAATAAGATAGGGCAGGTCGCTTACGGCGTCTGCTGCAACAGCGACGATGCCGGCAATTTCGATTATATCGCCGGCGTCGAGGTTCGCGACTTCTCCGACCTGCCGCGTGAGTTCAGTCGCGTGCGTATCCCGGAGCAGAAATACGCTGTGTTCACGCATCGTGACCACATCGCCGCGATCCGCCGCACGTTCAACACCATCTGGAATCAATGGCTGCCGCAGTCTGGTTTCAAAGTGGCGGACGCGCCCATTTTCGAGCGCTATGACGACAGATTTGATCCCGCGACCGGGAATGGCGGCCTCGAGATCTGGGTGCCGATCAAAGAGTAAGCCGCGCTGCAGCGCTGCCGTGCGCGGAGCGTGGGTCGTGGTTGCTTGGCAAGCGTAGACGACTTTGCCATAACACTGAGCAACGAATTGTTGCGCGGGACCATTCTTTCGGAATCCGGCTGCAGCTCAAGCATGAAGGCGGGAGGTTTCCGAATGTCCGATATCCGTGTGCTCGCCACCGGCCTCGAATTTCCGGAAGGTCCAGTGGCGATGCCGGATGGCAGTGTGCTCCTGGTCGAAATCCGCGGGCAGAGATTGACGCGGGTTTGGCCGGACGGGCGCAAGGAGGTCGTCGCGAAGATTCCCGGTGGACCGAATGGCGCTGCAATCGGCCCCGACGGCAAATGCTATATCTGCAACAATGGCGGCTTCTCCTGGATCCCGACCCGCAGGACGATCATGCCGGGGCCGCAGCCCGACGATTATCTTGGCGGCTCGATCCAGCGTGTGGATCTGCAGAACGGCAAGGTCGAAACGGTCGTCGACAAATGCGGCGAGCATCCCTTGAGGGGGCCGAACGATCTCGTGTTCGATAAGCACGGCGGCCTTTGGTTCTCCGATCTCGGCAAGCGTCGTGCGCGCGAGATGGATGTCGGCGCCTTCTATTACGTCAAGCCAGGTATGACCGAGATCGTCGAAGGCGTGTTCGGCCTGTTGCCGGCCAACGGCATCGGCCTGTCGCCCGATGAAAACACCGTGTACATCGCGGAGACGCCGACGGCGCGGCTGTGGGCCTATGATCTGTCCGCGCCGGGCACGGTTCGCCCGCGCGACGTGATCTATCGTGGCGAACGGGGAAAGCCGATCGCGGGGCTTGGCGGCTACCAGATGTTCGACTCGCTCGCCGTGGAAGCGAACGGCAACGTCTGTGTGGCCACCCTGGTCACCGGCTGCATTTCGGTGATCGCGCCCGACGGCACACTGGTTGAGCAGGTGCCGACCGGCGACCGCGTCACCACCAATATCTGCTTTGGCGGCCCGTAGCTGAAGACCGCCTACATCACGCTCTCGGGCAGGGGCGAACTGATCGCAATGGATTGGCCGCGCCCAGGCCAGCCGCTGAATTTTCTGAACAAGTGAGTGTAGTACGATACACTCGCGTCATTGCGAGGAGCGGAGCGACGAAGCAAATCCAGAGCCTCACGCGCGGCACTGGATTTGCTTCGCTGCGCTCGCAATGACGGCAGAACTCCTCGCAATGACCCGTTGAAAGGAACGACTGATGCCCTGGCTTGAGCCTGTTACATTACGCGGCGCGCATGCGCGGCTCGAGCCTTTGTCGCAGGCGCATCGCGACGGGTTGGTCGAGGCCGTGCAGGATGGCGAGCTCTGGAAGCTCTGGTACACCTCAGTTCCGAAACCTGAGGACATGGCCAAGGAAATCGACCGGCGCCTCGGCTTGCAGACTGCAGGCGCGATGCTGCCCTTTACGGTGTTCGATGCCGACGACCGCATCGCCGGCATGAGCACCTACATGAACGTCGATGTCGGCAACCGCCGGGTCGAGATCGGTTCCACCTGGTACGCGAGGCGTGTGCAGCGCACACCGCTCAATACCCAGTGCAAATTGCTACTGCTCGCACATGCCTTCGAGCAGCGTGATTGCATTGCGGTAGAGTTCCGCACCCATTTCTTCAATCACCAGAGCCGCCGCGCCATCGAGCGGCTGGGGGCCAAGCAGGACGGGATTTTGCGCAGCCACCAGATTGCGCCGAACGGCACTCTGCGCGACACTGTGGTCTACAGCATCATCGCGTCCGAATGGCCGACGGTGAAGACACATTTGACCTACCAACTCAACGACAAGCCGCGCTAACGCGGCGAAAGCTCAGGTGCGATGGAAACGTTCGATTATGTGATCGTGGGCGCGGGCTCCGCCGGCTGTGTGCTCACATACCGTCTCAGCGAGGATCCCGGCACATCAATCTGCGTGTTGGAGGCAGGCCCGCGCGATTGGCATCCCTACATCCATCTGCCCGCCGGCTTCATCAAGACGTTTCACATGCGAAGCGTCAATTGGGCCTATCAGCAGGAACCCGGTCCTTACACCGGCGGCCGAAGCATCTACGCGCCGCGCGGCAAAACGCTGGGCGGTTCATCCTCGATCAACGGCCACATCTACAACCGTGGCCAGCGCCAGGACTTTGATACCTGGGCGCAGATGGGCAATCGCGGCTGGAGCTATTCCGACGTGCTGCCGTACTTCAAGCGCCTGGAAAAAAGGGTCGGCGAGGGCGAGGACGAGTATCGGGGGCGTGAGGGCAATCTCACCGTCACCACGATGGACTGGAAGGACAAGCTGTGCGAGGCCTTCATGGCTGGCGCGATCAGCCTCGGCATCCCGCGCAATCCCGACTACAACGGCGCCATCCAGGAAGGCGTGTCCTACGCCCAGCGCACCATCTCGAAGGGCCGGCGCGTCAGTGCCGCGACCGCCTTTCTGCACCCGGCGCGCAAGCGGTCCAATGTCCACGTGCGTACCCACGCCCACGCCACGGAGATCATCTTCGAGGGCAAGCGCGCGGTCGGCGTGCGCTATATGAAGGGCGGCCGGGGCGGGGCGCCTTATGAGGTGCGGGCGAACAAGGAGGTCATCCTCGCCGGCGGCACCTACAACTCGCCGCAGCTCTTGCAATTGTCAGGCGTCGGCGCGCCAGAGCTCTTGCAATCGCTCGGGATCTCCGTGCGCCACGCGCTACCTGGCGTTGGCGAAGGGCTGCAGGATCACTACGCGCCGCGTTCGGTTGCGCGGGTGAAGAACATCAACACCATCAATGAGCTTCGCCGCGGCTGGCATCTCTGGGTCGAGGCCTTGAAATGGGCCACGACGCGGAAGGGCCTGCTGTCGCTGTCGCCGACCATGGTCTACTGTTTCTGGCACTCCGGCGAGACCACGGAAAGCTCCGACCTGCAGCTCACCTTCACGCCGGCAAGCTACAAAGAGGGCGTGCAGGGTCAGCTCGAGGACGAGCCCGGCATGACGGTGGCGTCCTGGCAGCAGCGTCCGGAGAGCCGTGGCTATGTGCGCGCGCGCTCCGCCGATCCTTTTCAGCCGCCGATCATCCAGACCAACTATCTCGCAGCCGAGCTCGATCGCCGCGTCGTCGTCGCCGGCATGAAGCTGGCGCGGCGCCTGCTCAAATCCGAGCCGCTCGCGCCCTACTACGCCTATGAGGATTTTCCGGGCCCGCAAGTGCAGACCGACGATGAGTTCCTGGCGGCCGCCATCCAGCGTGGCACCACGACCTTCCATCCCGGCTGCACCTGTCGGATGGGCCCGGCCGACAGCACGTGGGCGGTCGTCGACGACCAGATGCGTGTGCACGGGCTGCAGGGCCTGCGCGTGATCGATGCGTCCATCATGCCGCGCATGATCTCGGCCAACCTCAACGCCTCAACGCTGATGATTGCCGACAAGGCAAGCGACCTGATCCGCGGCAAGAGCGCGCCGCGGCCCGCCACCATGAGCAGCGCGGCCGGTTGAGGCAGCCGCTGCTAAACCTCGCGCCGGCTCAGGAATGCGAGCCGCTCGAACAGGTGCACGTCCTGCTCGTTCTTGAGCAGCGCGCCGTGCAGCGGCGGGATCAGCTTACGCGGATCGCGTTCCCGCAGCATTTCGGGCGTGATGTCCTCGTTGAGCAATAGCTTGAGCCAGTCGAGGAGCTCCGAGGTCGACGGCTTCTTCTTCAATCCCGGCACCTCACGCACCTCGAAGAAGATCCGCAACGCCTCTTCCACCAGGCGCTTCTTGATGTCGGGGAAGTGCACGTCGACGATCTTGCCCATCGTCTCCGCATCGGGAAACTTGATGTAATGGAAGAAGCAGCGACGCAGGAAGGCGTCGGGCAATTCCTTCTCGTTGTTCGAGGTGATCATCACGATCGGCCGCAGCTTGGCCTTGATGGTCTCGCTGGTTTCGTAGACGTGGAATTCCATGCGGTCGAGCTCGAGCAGAAGGTCGTTGGGAAATTCGATATCGGCCTTGTCGATCTCGTCGATCAGAAGCACGGGGCGCTTCTCGGAAGTGAAGGCTTCCCACAATTTGCCGCGCTTGATGTAGTTCTTGATGTCCGAGACACGCGCGTCGCCGAGCTGGCTGTCGCGCAGGCGCGACACCGCATCATATTCGTAGAGCCCCTGCTGCGCCTTGGTGGTGGACTTGATGTGCCAGGTCAGAAGCGGCGCGTTGAGTGCCTTCGCCACTTCCTCGGCCAGCACGGTTTTGCCGGTGCCCGGCTCGCCCTTGATGAGCAGCGGGCGCTCCAGCACGATCGCGGCGTTGACGGCGACCTTGAGATCATCGGTGGCAACATAGTCCTTGGTGCCGGTAAATTTCATCGAGCCTTGCCTTTGCGTTCCACATCTAGCGCAAGCTGAACATTTCCTGCCTTAGCAGGAAAACGCCGCCAGAACAGCCTTAATCGGGGAAATAGGGGATGCGTCAGGCGCGCCTGACCAATGACAGGAGGACGAGAACGATGACCGCACCGATGGTGGCGTCAACGATCGTGCCGACCGTGCCCGTGGCGAGGTCGACATGCAGCTGCGGCAGCACCCAGCTCGCGACCAGCGCGCCGACGATGCCGACCGCGATATTGCCGATTAGTCCGAAACCGGCGCCGTGCACGATGAGCCCGGCGAGCCAACCCGCGATTGCGCCGATGATCAGTGCCGCCAAAATGCCCATGGAAACGCCCCCACAAAGAGCCCAGCGGGTTCAATTCTAGATGAAAAAGCCGACCGGTCCAGGCTGGCGACCGCCCGTTGAGCCCTTGACGCGCATGATATGACGGGCAATCTGTAGTTCATGTTCCTGCAATTCTTCACCTCGCTCCGCGATGCGCAGGTCCCGGTGACCCTGCGCGAGTATCTGACGCTCATGGAGGCGCTCGACGCCGACCTCGCCGAGCAGTCGGTGGAGAGCTTCTACTATCTGTCGCGCGCTGCGCTGGTGAAGGACGAGCGCAATCTCGACAAGTTCGACCGCGTCTTCGGCACCGTCTTCAAGGGGTTGGAAAGCCTTCTGGACGCCATGGAGAAGGCCGATATTCCGGCCGAATGGCTGAAGAAGCTCGCTGAGAAGTACCTCACCGAAGAGGAGAAAAAGCAGATCGAGGCCATGGGCTGGGACAAGCTCATGGAGACCTTGCGCCAGCGCCTCAAGGAACAGAAGGGGCGCCATCAGGGCGGCAACAAATGGATCGGGACTGCCGGCACCTCGCCCTTCGGCGCGCATGGCTATAACCCGGAAGGTGTTCGCATCGGCCAGGAGAAGAACCGCAATTTCCGCGCGGTGAAAGTCTGGGATCGTCGTGAGTTCAAGGACCTCGACGGCAATGTCGAGCTCGGCATCCGCAACATCAAGATTGCGCTGAGGCGCTTGCGCAAATTCGCCCGTACCGGCGCGCCCGACGAGCTCGATCTCGATACCACCATCAAGGAGACCGCCAACCACGGCTATCTCGACGTGCATATGCGTCCCGAGCGGCGCAATGCGGTGAAGGTCCTGGTGTTCTTCGACATCGGCGGCTCGATGGATTCCCATGTCGAACAGGTGGAGGAGCTGTTCTCGGCGGCCAAGAGCGAATTCAAGCACATGGAATATTTCTACTTCCACAACTGTCTCTATGAAGGCGTGTGGAAGCAGAACCGGCGCCGCTTCACCGACCGCACGCCCACCTGGGACATCCTGCACAAATACCCGCACGACTATAAGGTCGTGTTCGTCGGCGATGCCTCGATGTCGCCTTATGAAATCATGGTCCCCGGCGGCTCCGTCGAGCACGTCAATGAGGAAGCCGGTTCGGTGTGGCTCGATCGCGTCATCCGCACCTATCCGCATGCGGTGTGGCTCAATCCGGTCCAGCAGAAGCATTGGGACTATTCGGAATCGACGACCATCATCCGCCGGATCTTCTCCGATCGCATGTTTCCGATCACGATCGAAGGGCTGGAAGGGGCGATGAAGGAGCTGGTACGCTAAACGCCCGGGCCGTCATTGCGGACAGCGGCGAAGCCGCTGATCCGGAATCTCGAAGTTGCGTGCGAGGATCGAGGTTCCGGGTTCGCTCGCTTACGCGAGCCGCCCCGGAACGGCAAGAGAGCCAAGAGGGAGGAAAAATGCCCCAGACCATCCATCGCGGCATCAAGGCGCTGCTCGACGAGGCAGGCGCCGAGATCGAAACATTGAGCGCGGCCGATGCTATCGAGGCAGCGCGGAGCGGCGACGTCGTGATCGTCGATATCCGTGATCCCCGCGAGATAGAGCGCGACGGCCGGATTCCCGGCGCCTTCTCCTGCACACGCGGCATGCTGGAGTTCTGGATTGACCCGCAAAGCCCCTATGCCAAGCCGATCTTTCAGCAGGAAAAGAAGTTCATCTTCCACTGCGCCGGCGGCCTGCGCTCCGTGCTCGCCGCGAAGACGGCACAGGACATGGGCTTGAAGCCGGTCGCCCATATGGCCGGCGGCTTCGCCGCCTGGCGCGACGCCGGCGGCCCCACGGAAAAATGGGAGCCGAAGAAGAAGGGCTGAGAGACTTTCTGTCGTCACACCGGAGCGCGCGTGAAGCGCGTCAACCCGGAAGCTCGCGAGACAGCCTCTG
>Ga0134125_10006860_pt1 | contig 12871 bp, 15 predicted proteins | sample KB31751_FD_96464 | JGI IMG/M metagenome (GOLD analysis project Ga0134125, IMG submission 96464) | Terrestrial soil microbial communities with excess Nitrogen fertilizer from Kellogg Biological Station, Michigan, USA - KB3-175-1 | ecosystem: Environmental > Terrestrial > Soil > Unclassified ... | reverse complement strand
CTCCGGCATCTGCCCATCCCTCGATCGCCGTTAGCGCCGAAGCGGAAGATGGCGCCGAAGCAGCGCCGCTGTCACTGCGCGCTTGAGGTGTGGGCTACGGCGCGACCAGCGTCCCCAGGATGGCGGCGGCGCGCGCCACGAAGGTCTCGCGCTCGCGGCCGGCCAGCGGCTCGCCGCGGATCAGCCGCTCGACCAGGAAGCCGATGAAGACGGCGGCCAGCACGCGGGCGCGGCCCTGCGCCGCCTCGCCGCCCAGCCAGTCGCGGATCGCGGCCAGGAAGCGCTCCTGCACGGCGACGTTCAGCATCGGGGCGGTGGCCGGCGACGTCGCCGCGCGCAGCAGGAACTGGAAGCTCTGGGTGCGCTCCTCGTCGCCGTGGGCCGAGCCCGCCATCATCTCGGCGACCTCGCGCGGGAAGCTGGCGCGGTCCCACTCGCGCCAGCGACCGGTGCCGATCGAGGCTTTCAGCGCCTCGGTGAAGAGGCCCTCCTTGCCGCCGAAGTAGCGGCCGACCAGCGCCACGTCCGCGCCCGCCGTGGCGGCGATGTCGCGCAGCGTCGCGCCGTCGTAGCCGGCTTTCGCGAACTGCGCCTTGGCCGCCTCCAGCAGAGCCGCTCGGGTGGCGGCCGCGTCGCGCTTGCGCGGCGGCGCGCGCTCCAGCGTCACGGAGTCACTCATCGCGCGCAACCTTAGGCCAAATCGCCGCCCGCGTCAGTTCCGCGTCGGGATCACCACCTGCATGCTCTCGTAGCCATGCACGAACGACGACCAGCTGCGCACCGGCTCGCCCACCACCTCGATGACGGGGAAGCGCTTCAGGATCTCTTCCCAGATGATGGTCAGCTGCATCTCGGCGACGCGGTTGCCGACGCAGCGGTGCACGCCAAAGCCGAACGACATGTGATGGCGCGGCCGCTCGCGGTCGATGACGTAGGCGTTCGGATCGTCGATGACGCTCTCGTCGCGGTTGCCCGAGATGTACCACATGACCACCCGGTCGCCCTTCCTGATGGTCTTGCCGCCGAGCTCGACGTCGCGGGTGGCGACGCGGCTCATGTGGGCGAGCGGCGTCTGGTAGCGGATCGTCTCCGACACCATCGGCGTCACCAGCGCGGGGTTGGCGCGCAGCTTCGCATACTGGTCGGGGTTCTTGTTGAGCCAGTAGACGCTGCCCGAGATGGTGTTGCGCGTGGTGTCGTTGCCGCCGACGATCAGCAGCACGACGGTGCCCTGGTACTGCTCGCGCGACATCGCCCGCGTCTCGGGGTGATGGATCAGCATCGAGATCAGGTCGATATTCGGCTCGCCCTCGACGCGGCCGTTCCACAGCTCCTCGAAAGCCGTGAAGCACTCCATTGTGGCCTGCGCCTTGTGCTCCCAGCTCTTCACCGGCCCATGGCCCGGCTGGTTCATGAACATGTCCGACCAGTAGGTGAGCTTGCGCCGGTCCTCGAACGGGAAGTCGAAGAGCGTCGCCAGCGTCATCGCCGTCAGCTCCTTGGAGACCAGGTCCACCCAGTCGAACGGCTGGCCGATCGGCAGCGAATCGAGGATCGCGCCGGCGCGCTCGCGCACCAGCGGCGACATCTTGGCGATGTTGCCCGGCGCGACGGTCGGGGTGACCGCCTTGCGGTGCACGCCATGGTCCGGCTCGTCCATGGTGATGAAGCCGGCCCCGCCGCCGCGACGCGGCTCGCGGCCCATCGCGCGCAGCGCCGCCTCCTGCGCTTCCATCGCCTTGCGGTTCGCAAGGCCGATGCCCTCGGCTGACGAGAAGTCGGCGTGGTTGGTGTCCACCGCCATGATGTCGTCCCAGCGGGTGATCGACCAGTAGGGCCCGAAGTCGCTTTCGGCCGTGTAGTGGACCGGGTCCTCGCGCCGCAGCCGCTCGAACACCGGCCAGATGGTGTCCGCCTGGAAGCGGTCGGTGCGGGCGGGGTCGAGCTCGGCGAGCGGCAGGCTCCAGGCCTCGTCGGCTTCGGCGGCGGCGTGCGGCTTGACGGCGATGTTCATGAGCGTGGCTTCCCTGGAGCTTCTCGGCGGCTCGAGCCCAGGAGGATCGGCGCAGAACGACGCTATGTCAATCGTTGTTGACTTAGACGCCGAGCGCTTCGGCGAGCTCGATGAAGCTGGCGACCTGGTGGTCGAAGGTCCCCGGCGCCGGCGCCCGTGGCTGGCGGTCCGGGCCATGCTCGAGCGGGCGGCTGACGTAGGCGGTGCGGAAGCCGCGCTCCGCGGCGGCGGCGAGATCGCTCGGATGGGCGGCGACCATCAGGCACGCGGCCGGCGCCAGCGCCAGCATTCGCGCGGCGGAGTCGTAGGCCTCGGGCTGCGGCTTGTACGCGCGCGCCACTTCTGCGCCGAGGATCGCGTCCCACGGCAGGCCGGCGCGGCGCGCCATGTCGACCATCAGCCGCACGTTGCCGTTGGAGAGCGTCGCCAGGATGAAGCGGCGCTTCAGCCGCGCCAGCCCTTCGGCGACGTCGGGCCAGGGATCGAGCCGATGCCATGCGAGGTTCAGCGCGTCGATCTCGGTCTCCGTCAGGCCGGCGACGCCGCGCTCTGCCAGCAGCTCGACGAGATTCTCGCGGTGCAGCGCGTCGAGGATCGCGAACGGCCGCTCGCCGCGGCTGACCTTCGCCATCGCGGGGACGTAGCGGGCGCGCCAGCCGTCTGCGAAGGCGCCCCAGTCGAGCGCATGGCCCTTCGGCGACAGCAGCCGCTCGGCCTCGCGCGCCACGGAGCTGCGCCAGTCCACCACCGTGCCGAACACGTCGAACGTCAGCGCCTGAATCTCGGTCATGAGGCCGATGTAGCAGGTTCAGGGCGCCGGTTTCACCTGCGCGAACTCGGCCGCGGGCCAGTTGAGGGTGCGGGGGCGCGACAGAGGACGAGATCGGCCAAGGTCGGCCTGCAATGACGCGGGGTCAGACTTGGCGCGTCAGGCCTCGAGTGTAGAACCGGCCTCAACGGATTGCGTCAGGAGGAACGACCATGGGCAAGCTGGATGGCAAGGTGGCGCTGGTCACCGGCGGCGCGAGCGGCATCGGCGCGGGCTGCGCCCTGCGGCTGGCCGAGGAAGGCGCCGCCGTCGTCATCACCGACGTGCAGGACGTCAAGGCCGGAGACACGGTCGGCGCCATCAAGAACGCGGGCGGCAAGGCGCGCTTCCTGCACCACGACGTCACCAGCGAGAGCGCCTGGGAGAGCGTCATCGCCGACATCGAGAAGACCGAGGGCCGGCTCGACATCGTGGTCAACAATGCCGGCATCGGCATCGGCTGCCCGTCGATCACCATGATGAGCCTCGACGACTGGCGCCGCCAGCAGGCGGTGAACGTCGAGGGCGTGTTCCTGGGGATCAAGCACACGCTGCCGCTGATGCGCAAAGCCGGCAACGGCGGCTCGATCATCAACATGTCGTCGGTGGCCGGGCTGAAGGGCTCGCCGATCCTGGCGGCCTACTGCGCCACCAAGGGCGCGGTGCGGCTGTTCACCAAGGCGATCGCCATGGAGTGCGCCAACTTCAAGGACGGCATCCGGGTGAACTCGGTGCACCCCGGCATCATCGAGACGCCGATCTGGCTGTCGATCTCCGGCATGGGCCAGCAGGCCGGCGCCAATGCGCCGCCCGACCTCGACGCGATGAGCCAGCAGGCGGTGCCGCTCGGCGTGAAGGGCGTGCCTGAGGACATCGCCAACGGCGTCCTCTGGCTCGCCTCCGACGAGAGCCGCTACGTCACCGGCGCCGAGCTGGTCATCGACGGCGGCCTCTCGGTGCGGTGAACGACGGCCGCGTGTTCACGGCTAGCTAACCCGATGGTGGCAGCCTGCGCCCGCCTCACCTGACGAGCGAGCCGTGCCACAAACCGCCACTTTCGGACGCCGGCAGCCGAAGGCGGCGCCGCGAGCGCCAGCGCCGGCCCGGCCGCTTCGAACGGGGCCCGCGCCGCCGGAGCTGAGCGCGGCGGCCGAGGCGTTCCGCGCCGGGCTGGCCGCCGAGCGCAAGTCCCCTGCCAACGAATTCGCGGCCTGGCGACGGTCGCGCGGCTGGCGGCGGCTCTTGATCTACGCCGCGACGGCCGTCTCCTTCGCGCCCGGCATCGCCAGCTTCGTGATGGACGCGCCGCTGCCGGTCAGCATCGGCCTGGAGGTCGCCGCCATCGCCGCGAACGTCTGGGTGCGCCGCGAGCGCGCGCGCAGGCGCCGCGAGATCCTCGCCTGGGAAAGTCCCGCGGAAACCTAGCACCCGAGCCGCACGGCGGCCTATCTCTGGGGGCCATGAGCGAGCCTGCGCGTGCGCGCGCCCACAGCGACCCGTCGGCGACCGCGTGCCCGGCGGACGCGGTCTTCACCGTCGGCCACTCCACGCGCGCGCTCGCCGAGTTCATCGCCCTGGTCAGCGCGTACGGGGTGGCCCGTATCGCCGACATCCGCACCGTGCCGCGTTCGCGCCGCAACCCGCAGTTCAATGCCGAGACCCTGGGCTCGGCGCTCGGCAAGGCGGGTATCGACTACGCGCCGCTGCCGGCGCTCGGCGGGCTTCGCCATCCGCGCAAGGACTCGCCGAACACCGGCTGGCGCAACGAGAGCTTCCGCGGCTACGCCGACTACATGCAGACCGACGCTTTCGCGGCCGGCCTGGCGCAACTGATCGAGCTCAGCCGCGCGGCGCCCACCGCGATCATGTGCGCCGAAGCCGTCCCCTGGCGCTGCCACCGCTCGCTGGTCGCCGACGCGCTGCTGGTGCGCGGCATTCCGGCGGTGGAGATACTGTCGCAGACCGGCTGGCGCCTGCACGCGCTGACGCCGTTCGCCCGGGTCGAGGGCGAGCGGATCACGTATCCGGCACCGCCGGCGGACGACGGCCAGCCGGGCTAGCGCCCGGCCTCGACGGGCGGGAGCGGCATGAACTCGTCGCCGATGCGCAAGAGCCAGTAGCCGCCGCGCCAGGTGAGCTCGCCCTCCCCTTTCAAGTTGGCGACCGACCCCTGCTTCCAGGTCGGGGGCGGGTCGTTGGCGTCAGCGCCGAAACAGTCGTAGAGGCCGGCCGCCGCGCCGTCGGTCGCCGCCAGCCGCCGCACCTGGAAGTCGGCGTCGACCCGGATGCGGCTGCCGAGCTCGTCCCTCACCGGAGTCCGGGTCACGGCGACATGCTCGACCCGGTAGCTGTCGCGGCACGACGGCGGGGCGTCGGCCTCAGGACGGATCGCCATCTGCGGCAGGTCGGGCCCGTTGACCCTGGCGGCCAGCGCCGCGGCGATGGCCGCGTCCGACGGCGCGAGGTCCATCGGCGGCGGCGCGCCCGGGCCGCCGCACGCCGCCACGCAGAGCGTGAGCGCGACGGCAGCCGTTGAGCTCACCCTGTTCATCAGCGCCCGGGCTTTCCGTTGAGGCCGAGCCGGAACGCGTGCGGGGCCGCGGCCGGCAGCGACGCCGCGCCGCCCGCCTCGGTGCGCAACGACCAGGCGTGGCCGTCGTAGGCGAGCCAGGCGCGCGTCCTGACGGTCCGGCGCTCGCCGACCGCCCACTCGGGCGGCGTCGCGCTCCAGGGCCCGAAGCACGCCGTCACGACGTCGTGCACGGAAGGCGCCCGGCGCACGGCGGTGACGTCGGCGTCCACGTCGAGCGCGTAGTTAGCGACGTTGGTATGGTTCTCCAGCGGGTACTGCCAGACCTGCGCCGAAACGAGCTCGAAGGCCTTGCAGGCGGCCTCGCCGGCGAGGGTGCGGACCAGCGCGGCGGCGATGTCCGGGTCGGCGGGCGAGCGCTCGAACGGCGGCATCTGCGGACGGCTGCACGCCGCCAGCGCCAGCAGCACCGCGGCCACCCCAACCCGACCTGAAACAAACCGACTCAAGCGAGGCCGCATGTAGCCGCCGCCGGCGCCCGCGTCACGCCCACTCGACCTCGGCGCCCAGGGAAATGAGGTTCTCCACGAAGCGCGGGTGGGCGCGGCGGATCGGGTCGGCGTTGAGGATCTTCGAGGCGCCTTCGATGCTGGCGGCCAGCATCAGGAGCGCGATCGCCACCCGGATGATGTACGGGCTCTCGACCGTGGCCGGCGCCAGCGGCTTGCCGCCGAAAGTGATCACCCGGTGCGGATCGCACGACAGCGCATGCGCGCCAAACTTGGCGAGCTCGCTCGTCCAGCCGAGCGCGCCCTCGTAGACCTTGTTCCAGTAGAGCATCTCGCCCTCGGCGCGGGCGCCCAGCGCGATGAAGATCGGCAGGAGGTCGACCGGCAGGTAGGGCCACGGCGCGGCCTCGACCTTCGGCAGGATGTAGGCGGTGAACGGCTGCGCCACCTTCAGCGGCCCGCTGGCGCGCGCCGACGACCAGCCGTTCCGATGCGCGACCTCGATGCCGAACTTGCCGAACGTGCGGTCGATCAGCGGGAACTGGTCGGGGCGGGCGTTGCGGATCTGCACCTCGCCGCCGGTGATGGCGCCCAGCGCCATGAAGGTGGCGATCTCGTGGAAGTCCTCGGCGAAGTCGTGCTCAGCGCCGTGCAGCCGCTCGACGCCCTCGATGACGAGCCGGCTCGCGCCGGCGCCCTCGATCCTCGCGCCCATCTTGGCGAGGAAGGCGCAGAGCTCCTGCACGTGCGGTTCGGAGGCGGCGTTGGTCAGCGTCGAGGTCCCGTCCGCGGTGACGGCGCAGAGCGCGAAGTTCTCGGTGGTGGTCACCGAGGCGTAGTCGAGCCAGTGGCTGGCGGCGGCGAAGGCGCGGCCGTTGCGCGGACGATTGCAGAGCGCCAGCGCGCCGCGCTCGGGCGACACCTCGACCCCGAAGGTCTGGAACACCTCGATGTGCGGGTCGATCTCGCGCACGCCCAGCGTGCAGCCCTTCACGTCGCCCTCGATCCGCGCCTCGCCGAGTCTGGCGAGCAACGCCGGGATCAGCATGATCGACGATCGCATGCCCTCCGGCAGCCGCGCCGCGGCGGGATCGAGCCGGCCGGCGTGGCGCACGCGCAGCACGCCGGTGGCGAAGTCGATATCGACCTCGCTGCCGAGCCGCTGGAACAGATCGAGGATCTGCCGCACGTCGGTGATGTCCGGCACGCCGCGCAGCACCACCGCCTCGTCGGTCAGCAGCGTCGCGCAGAGGATCGGCAGCACCGCGTTCTTGTTGGCCGACGGGATCACCCGCCCATTCAGCGGCCGCCCGCCATGCACGATCAGATTGGCCAAGTTCTAAGCCTGCTTCCTCGAAGCCCGAGGGCGCCATTACCGCAAAGGCCCCGCGCGAGCGAGGCCGAAGACAAAGCGTCCCCACGACAATGGCGCCTGCGCGCATAAGTGGCTGACCGGGCGACAGAAACCTCCAGGTCTTGAGTTTCCGGCGTTCCGCACCTACTCTTTTTCCCCCCGGACGTACCGCGCCCGCGGCCGGAAGCGATTCTTTAGAAGGGCGAGTCGAGCCACACCCGTATGGACAAGGTGCCCATGACCGCCGAGGGCTACCAGGCCCTCGACGAGGAACTGAAGCGTTTGAAGTCCCAGGAGCGGCCGAACGCCATCGCCGCGATCGCCGAGGCGCGCACGCACGGCGACCTGTCGGAGAACGCCGAGTATCACGCCGCCAAGGAGCGGCAGGGTTGGATCGAGAGCCGCATCGCGACGATCGAGGACCAGATCGCGCGCGCGCAGATCATCGACGTCTCGAAGCTCTCCGGCGACCAGGTGAAGTTCGGCGCCACCGTCAGCGTGGTCGACGAGGACACCGAGGAAGAGGCCCGCTACCAGATCGTCGGCGAGCACGAGGCCGACGTGCGCGCCGGCAAGGTGTCGATCGCCTCGCCGATCGCCCGCGCCATGATCGGCAAGGAAAAGGGCGACGTGGTCGAGGTGAACACCCCCGGCGGCGTCAAGGCCTACGAGATCCTGAAGATCGAGTGGGTGTGATCCGCGGCGGGCGGGGACGGTGATCCTCGCCATCCTGCAGGCCCGCACGTCGTCGAGCCGGCTTCCCGGCAAGGTGCTGCTGCCGCTGGCCGCCGCGCCGATGATCCTCAGGCAGGTCGAGCGCGTGCGGCGCGCGCGGCGGATCGACCGCCTGGTGGTCGCCACCAGCGCGGATGCCTCCGACGACGCGCTGGCCCGCGTGCTGGCCGAGACTGGCGTCGCCGTGCATCGCGGCCCGCTCGACGACGTGCTGGCGCGCTTCACCGGCGCGCTCGCAGGGTTCGGGCCGGCCGACCACGTGGTGCGCCTGACCGGCGACTGTCCGCTGACCGATCCGAGCATCATCGACGCCACCATCGAGCGGGTGATGGGCGCAGGCGCGGACTACGGCTCCAACACCCCGCCGGACGCGCCCTATCCCGGCGGGCGCACGTTCCCGAAGGGGCTCGACGTCGAGTGCATGAAGGCCAGCGCGCTGCTCGCCGCCGCCGAGCGCGCGGCGAGCCCCGAGGAGCGCGAGCATGTCACCTGGGCGCTGCACCGCCGCCCGGACCTGTACCGGCAGGCGTTCCTCTCCCAGGCTGCCGACGAGGGCGAGGTGCGCTGGACGGTCGACTATCCCGACGACTACGCCTTCGTCGCCGCGGTCTACGAGGCGCTCTACCCTGCGAACCCGGCGTTCGGCTCCGACGACATCCGCGCCCTCGTCCGCGCCCGCCCGGACCTCGCGAGCCTCGGTGGCGAGCGGCGGGTGTGACGGCGCCGCTGCCTCAAAAACCGCGGCTTTCGTGGTTTGCAGCCGCCTCTGCTAAGGTCGCCGTCGGGTAGGCGGAGAATCGCAAGATGGCGCCGCGCGTCGATTTGCGGCCGGTGGAGGCGTCGGACAAGGATCGCATCCTCGCTTGGCGCAACTCGCCCGACGTGCGCGCCTACATGTACACCGATCACGTGATCTCCCCTGCCGAGCACGCGCGCTGGTTCGACGGCATCGCCGACGATCCGCGCCGTCAGTACTGGATCATCACGCTGGACGCGGCGCCGGTCGGCCTCGCCAACCTCTACGACGTCGACCGCCGCAACCAGCGCTGCGCCTGGGCCTACTATCTGGACGACCCGTCGACGCGCGGCCTCGGCGTCGGCTCCTACGTCGAATACTGGGTGCTGGAGTATGTCTTCGAGGGCCTGAAGCTCGCCAAGCTCTGGTGCGAGGTGCTGGCCTCCAACGAGGCGGTCTGGAAGCTGCACGAGACCTTCGGGTTCACGGTCGAGGCGCGCTTTCGCGGCCACGTGATCAAGGAAGCCGGCCGCGTCGACGTGCTCGGCCTCGGCATCCTGGCCGACGACTGGCGCGAGCGTCGCCCGGCGATGGCCCAACGCCTGAGGCTGCGCGGCTTCGAGCCGCCGGCGCCGGTGTAGGCGCCTACAGCTTCAGCATCGCGTCGGCGACGCGCTCGGCGCCGTGGCCGTCGCAGAGGTCGGCGGAGCGCTCGGTCAGCCGCCAGCGCAGCGAGGCGTCGGCGACGAGCCGGCGCCAGGCCTCGACGAGGCGCGCATCGAAGTCCGGCGCAGACGCATCAAGGCCGCGCGTGAAGCCGGCGTCGGCCATGTGCTCGATCATCGCGCGCTGGTTTTCGGCGAGGATCACCGTCGCGGATGGCAGGCCGACCACCGCCCGCTCCCAGACGCTGGAGCCGCCCGCGCCGATGGCGATGTCGGCGGCGGCGGTCAGCGCGGCCATGTCGGCGTCGTCGACCCAGAGCCGCAGCCGGCGGTCGCCGCCGGCCAGCGCGCGCAGGCCCGGCAGGCTGGCGGCTTCGCTGCCGACGACCACGTCGAGCCGCGCCTCGGCGAGCGCCGGGACCAGCGCGCGGACCACCCGCTCGGTGATCCCGCCGAGATCGGTCATGCCCAGCGCCACCAGCGCGCGCGCCACCGGTCCGTGCTTGGCGCGCCGGCTCAGCGCGCGCTGACGCGCGGCGGCGAACTCCGGCCGCACCAGCGCATAGGCCGGGCCGAGCCGCGCCACGCAGTCATGGGCGATCAGGCCGTCGTAGTGCTCGCGGCGGCGGCCGTAGCTGGGATCGACCAGCATCTCGCAATCGTGGCGGCGGTTGGCGAGATCGTCGATGGCGACGAAACGGCGGTCACCCAGCCGCAGTCGCCCCTCCTCCGCCGCGCCGACACGGTAGTGGTCGACGACCACCGCATCGGCCTCGAAGCGGTCGGCGAAGTCGCGGGCATAGGCGAGCAGCCCCTCCAGGTGCTGGGCGCCGGAGATCGCCAGCAGGGTCTGCGCCGGCCAGCCGAAACGGCGCAGGATCGGCGCGGCGGCGCGCGACTCCACGAACGCGCATTCGGCGCCGCGGCCGGCCAGCGCGCGCGCCAGCGTCAGACAGCGCATCACGTGGCCGCCGCCCACCTCGGGACCGGCGTCGGCGAAGAACAGGATGCGGGGTCTGGCGGGCAGGCTCACGTCAATGGCTTTAGGCGGAATCCACGCTACATACTAAGGCCATGTCTCAAACGCTTGCCGAGCCCCGCCGCACCCGCTGCCTGATCATCGGATCGGGCCCGGCCGGCTATACCGCCGCCGTCTACGCCGCCCGCGCGCTGCTGAAGCCGGTGCTGATCGCCGGCCTCTCCCCGGGCGGCCAGCTGACCATCACCACCGACGTCGAGAACTATCCTGGCTTCGCCGAGGTGATCCAGGGGCCGTGGCTGATGGAGCAGATGAAGGCGCAGGCCGAAGCCGTCGGGACCGAAGTGCTGAACGACATCGTCACCAAGGTCGACCTCTCGCGCCGGCCGTTCCGCATCACCTGCGATTCCGGCGAGCGCTGGTTCGCCGAGACGCTGGTCATCGCCACCGGCGCGCAGGCGAAGTGGCTGGGGCTGGCCTCCGAGCAGACCTTCCAGGGCTTCGGGGTCTCGGCCTGCGCCACCTGCGACGGCTTCTTCTATCGCGGCAAGGAGGTCGTGGTGGTGGGCGGCGGCAACACCGCCGTCGAGGAAGCGCTCTTCCTGACCAACTTCGCTTCCAGGGTGACGCTGGTGCACCGTCGCGACGAGCTGCGGGCCGAGCGCATCCTGCAGGAGCGGCTGTTCGCCAACCGGAAGATCGAGGTGGTCTGGGACCACGCGGTCGACGAAGTGCTGGGCCACACAGAGCCGCCCGGCGTCACCGGCGTGCGCCTGCGGCACGTGCATTCCCGCAAGACGCGGGAGCTGGCGTGCGACGGCGTCTTCGTCGCGATCGGCCACGCGCCCGCCTCGGAGCTCTTCAAGGGCCAGCTGAAGATGGACGCCGCCGGCTATCTGCACGTCAAGGCCGGCTCGGCGTCGACCGAGATTGAAGGCGTCTATGCGGCCGGCGACGTCACCGACGACGTCTACCGCCAGGCGGTGACCGCGGCCGGCATGGGCTGCATGGCGGCCCTGGAGGCGGTGCGCTTCCTCGCCGAGAAGGACCACGAGGCGGCGCACAAGCCGCTTTCGCACCACGAAGCGGAGAAGATCGGGGTTTGGTAAGACCGGCCACGCCTGGCGACTGGGGCGCGATCCACGCGGTGGAGACGGCCGCCTTCGGGCGCGAGGACGAGGCGCTGATGGTCGAGGCCTCGCGCGCCGAGGGCGCGGCGCTGCTCGAGCTGGTGGAGGAGCGGGAGGGTCGCGTGGTCGGCCACATCCTGCTCAACCGGATGATCACCAGCCCGTCGCGCTTCATCGCCGGGATTGCGCCGGTGGCGGTCGAGCCGGCGTTCCAGGGCCAGGGGATCGGCGATGCGCTCTGCCGCGCCGGCATCGCGGCTATGAAAGCGATGGGCGCCGGCGGCGTCGTGCTGCTCGGCCACCCGACCTACTACCCGCGCTTCGGCTTCTCGCACGCGCTCGCCGCCCCGCTCGGCTCGCCCTACGCCGACCAGGAAGCCTTCATGGCCCTGGAGCTCACCCCCGGCGCGCTCAGCCCGCCGCTGCGGGTCGACTACCCGGCCGCGTTCGGCTGAACGGCGCTAAGCCGTCCTCGTGAAGCCGTCCGTGCTCCAGCCCTCGCTGCCGACGCCGTGGTGGACGGTGAACAGCCCCGCCGGGTCGTAGCGGCGCTTGGCGCGCAGCAGACGCGGGTAGTTCGGCCCCCAAAAGGCGCGCTGCCAGTCGGGCTGGAAGTAGTCGGTCTCGTTGACGTAGGAACCGGCGCCCGGCGCGCAGGCCAGCAGCGCCCGCATCGATGCGTGCACACGGCCGGCGCGCAGCTTGGCCATCGGGTTCACCGTCGCGCCCGTGAAGAGCGACGGACCGGCGTCGGCGATGATGGCGAGCGCGAAGGCGCCGAGCGCGTCCGGGTTCATCGGCGTGTCGCGGCTGGCGGCGATGGCGTCCGGCGGCGCCCCGGCGAGGCCCTTGTTGAAGTGGAAGGCGACGCCCCAGAGGCGGCTGGCGGCGAACCAGGCGTCGACGAGCCGCGCCTGGCCGGCCGGCTGCAGCAGCGCGACCGGCAGCCAGGCGGAGGTGTAGGCGTGCCAGAACGCGCCCACCTGCTCGCCGTCGCCACCCCACCAGAAGTCGCCGGGCGTAGCGTCGGGCCGGGTGTCCGGCCGGATCGCGCCTGGAACCTGCTTCATGAAGCTGGCGTCCCAGAACTTCCGCGCCGGCAGCGCCGCGGCGACGAACTGGCCCTGTCCCTCGTAGTCGGCCGGCGACGCGTTCGCGAAGTCGACCAGCGGCTGGAAGGCGGCGCGGGCGTCGGCCTGCGGCAGCCCCTGAAACACCATCGAGATGATCAGCCGGTTGTCGGGCGTGGCGCGCACCTGCTCGCCGAAGTGCGGGTTGACGAGATTGGCGCCGGCGAGCGCGACGAACCGGGCGAGCAGGCGGCGGAACGCGCCGTCGGACTTGGCGTGGATCGCCAGGCTGATCGCCCCGAAGTCCTGCGGCAACGGATGGGTGGCGAGGGTCAGCCGGG
>Ga0134125_10006858_pt1 | contig 12874 bp, 10 predicted proteins | sample KB31751_FD_96464 | JGI IMG/M metagenome (GOLD analysis project Ga0134125, IMG submission 96464) | Terrestrial soil microbial communities with excess Nitrogen fertilizer from Kellogg Biological Station, Michigan, USA - KB3-175-1 | ecosystem: Environmental > Terrestrial > Soil > Unclassified ... | reverse complement strand
TTCCATCTTTCAAACCGCCGGCCCAGTGGGCGCTTGCTGTACGTACCATGTCGTTGATCTCCTGTGGAATTACGAGTGGATTCCGGGAGCTTCATGCCCCAGAGCCTGCACATATTCAATGTACGACCCCGGATAGACTCGCGGCGCGCGGTCCCGCCCCGACTCGCCGCCGAGTTCCAGAACCCGCGTGCCAAGCCCGCGCAGAAATGTGCGGTCATGCGAAACGAAAATCATCGTGCCTTCGAAATTTTTCAGCGCCTCGATCAGCATTTCGCGCGTCGCCATGTCCAGGTGGTTCGTCGGCTCATCCAGCACCAGAAAGTTCGGTGGGTTGTAGAGCATCCTCGCCATCGCCAGCCGCGATTTTTCGCCGCCCGAAAGCGAACGGATTTTTTTATCGATTTCGTCGCCCGAAAACTGGAACGCGCCCGCGAGTGTGCGCAGCGAACCGGCGCCGTCATGCGGGAAGTCGCGCTCCAGTTGTCCGATGATGGTCAGGTCCGGATCGAGCACATCGAGCGATTGCTGCGCGAAGTAACCCATATTGAGGCTGGCCCCGAGCCGCACGCTGCCGCTGTCCGGCTGCGTCACGCCGGCAATCATCTTGAGCAGCGTGGACTTGCCTGCGCCATTGCGGCCCATCACGGCCCAGCGTTCGCCGCGGCGGATCATCATACCGAAGCCGTCATAGATGATGCGCGTGCCGTACGCCTTATGCAGATCTTCGATCACTGCCACCTGATCGCCAGACCGCGCCGGCGCGCGGAATTCGAACTTCACCGCGGTTCGTTTCTTCGGCAGCTCGATCTTCTCCACTTTGTCGAGCGCCTTGATGCGGCTCTGCACCTGCGCGGCTTTCGCGGCATGCGTGCGGAAGCGTTCGATGAAGCGCTGCTCTTTCGCCAGCATCGCCTGCTGGCGCGCGAATGCGGCCTGCTGGTTGCTTTCCCGTATCGCCCGCTCGCGCTCGTAGAAATCGTAGTTGCCGGAGTAAGCGTTGATTTCGCCACCATCGATCTCCGCAATCTTCGACACAATGCGATTCATGAACTCGCGGTCATGCGAGGTCATCAGCAGCGCGCCTTCGAATGACTTGAGAAACCGCTCCAGCCAGATGATCGATTCGATGTCCAGGTGGTTCGTCGGCTCGTCCATCAGCAGCACGTCGGGCCGTCCGAGAAGCACGCGAGCCAGCGCCACGCGCATCTTCCAGCCGCCGGAAAGCGCGCCCACGTCTCCGTCAATCCACTCCGGCGGGAAACCGAGCCCTTCCAGAACCTCGCGCGCCTGCGCTTCGAGCGTATAGCCGCCCAGATGATCGTATTCTTCCTGCACGTCGCCAAAACGCGCCAGGATCCCGTCCATTTCATCCGCGCGCGCCGGATCTTCCATCGCTCGCTGCAGCGCTTCGAGCTCATGATGCAGTTCGCCCGCGCGGCCGCTGCCGGCGATCGCTTCGTCGAGTACCGAACGCCCCGCCATGTCTTCCACATCCTGGCGGAAGTAACCAATGGTCAGCTTCTTCGGCACGGAAACTTCGCCATCGTCCGCCGATTCTTCGCCGGTTACCATTCGGAACAGCGTCGTTTTCCCGGCGCCGTTCGGACCCACGAGCCCCGCCTTTTCACCAGGATTCAACTGGAATGAGGCGTCGACAAACAGAATCTGCCGGCCATACTGCTTGCTGATATTAGAAAGAGAAATCATTCGGAACTACCACGCTAACAAAACCCGGTATTCCTTCCCGTATATTTCCGGTAACGGTTTCCGATGACGCTCGAACTAAGTCGCGCAACCATTTGAAAACAAAGGCGTCCCTCTTTGGCTATTCCGCTGCCTTCCCAGTGGCCGGAGGCAGTACTCATATGAACGCAGATGGATCTTTCGATCGGCAAACACCCTCGACCGTTGTTGTAAATGAACGTAAATCGAGCTTGCCGATGGTACTCGCAATCGGACTCGTGGCGCTGGCCGGATTTTCGTTCTACCAATATTCACAGGTTAAGGGGCTGCGTCAGGAACTGACTACAACGGTGGAACGGCAGTCGGCGGACATGCAGTCTCAACTGGCTTCGCAGAATGCCGCGCTGAAGGGCACGGTCAGCGAACTCCAGGCGAAGCTCGATGACACGCAGCAGGCGACCAGTCAATCCATCGCGCGGGCCCAGAGCCTGGCCAACAAGCACGCTGATACCGCGCTCACCCGCATGCAGCAGGACTTCCAGAAGTCCTCGGCCGATCAGCAGGAAGCGCTCAACACCGAGCTGACCAGCCTGAAGACCGATACGGCGACCAAACTCGACGGCGTTGGTTCGACGGTCGAAAGCGTCAAGACGGATTTGGCCTCCACCAAAGCGCAGGCCGATAAGACGGCCACCGATCTGGACCGCATGACCGGCGACATGGGCGTGATCAGCGGCCTGATCGCCACCAACGGCAAGCAGATCGCGGAGTTGCGCGCGCTCGGCGACCGCAACATCTACGAGTTCAATATCTCGAAGAAGTCGGGCATGCAGAAGGTCGGCGACATCCAGATGAAACTGACGAAAGCCGATGCGAAGAAGAATCGTTTCACCATGGTCGTAATGGCTGACGATAAGTTCATCGAGAAGAAAGACAAGACGACGAACGAACCGGTGCAGTTCTACGCAGTCTCCGGCTCCCGCCATCCGTATGAAATCGTGGTGAACGAAGTCAGCAAAGACACGATCAAAGGCTATCTGGCGACGCCGAAGCTCACCACTGCCAGAAATTAGTTGGCCTCCACGAATTGGGAGTTTGATCCTGGCCAGTGCTCTCACAGAGGGCGCTGGCCAGTTTTCTTTTCCGGGGGTGAAATTCGCCCAGCCGCTATCGCAGTGAGTTGGCCAAATCCTGCGTGAGTACCCGGGCGCGCCGCGCAAGCTCGGCGGCCGTTACCAGATCCCGGTCGTGATACTGATTGGCCTGGCGAATAAAGGCCTGCGCGCGGCTGAACGAATCCCGCTGCTCCGCATTCAGCGCCCTGCCGCTCAACGTCCTCAGAATCCGATTCGCCTGCCCCAGATCCGAAATGTATTCCGAATCCAGCCTCTTCCGGTCCTCCGCGGAAAGGATAGCCCCCAGTGACGGCGGCGGCGTGGGCGCAGGTGCCGGAGCCACCGGATTGGGCGCCGCGGGCTCTGGCCGCGTCCTTGTGTTCCTTGGCGGATTATTCGTGGGTGGGAACGGATTCGGTTTGGGCGCCGGCGGCGTTTCCGCCGGCGGCAGCGTTGCCTCCGGCAGCGGATTCTGAACGGGCGTCTGCTGCACAACCGGTGGCGGCGCGGGCTCGGACGGCGCGGGGATCACGATCGGCGCGGGCGGAAGCGAGACGGGCGCAGTGGCCTTCGGCGGGGTCTTGTGAAACAGGCAGCCGCTCGAGACTGCGAGCGCTCCCGTCACCAAAATCGTTCGAATCGGATTCAAACGCGACTCCGTGCCCTCACCGGAAACGACAGAACCATCGTGGTGCCCGCACCCGGCGAACTCTCCACGCGAATGCCTCCGCCGTGCAGTTCGAGCGCGCGCCTGGTTACGGCAAGCCCGACGCCGGAGCCGGAGGCTTTGGTCGAGAAATACGGCTCGAAAATCCGCTCCTGCACGTTTTCCGGCATCCCAGGACCATTATCTGTCACCGCGATGGAACAGTTGCTGTTCTGGCTGGAGACCGTGATCTGAACGCGTCCCGATGATCCGGTGCCCCCAATCGCCTGAATAGCGTTGCTGACGACGTTGATCAGCCCCTGCTGCAGGAGCCCCCGGTCAGCCTCCACCGGGAGCGGTTTGCCAGGTTTTTCCACGCTGAGTTGCACATTCGCCTGCTGGGCGGCGGGCCGCATCGTTTCCATCACCGAGGATGCGAGTTCGCCCGCATCGAAGCTCGCGACCTCCAGCTCCATAGGACGGTTGAGATCGAGAAAGGTCCGCACCACACGGTCGAGCCGCTGCACCTCATTGGAGACGAGGTCGATGTCGGCTTCGGCTTCTGGAACCTCAGGCGCAATGCGCATGCGCAGCGTCTCGAGCCGCAGCGAAATGGCATTCAGCGGATTCTTGATTTCGTGCGCCACGCTGCGGGCCAGCCTGCCGAAGGAGCGTATGTGGTCGGCGTCACGGCGCGCGCCCTCCATTTGCTCGCCGATCAGACCGAGTTTGTATTCGATGGCTGCCACCTCGCGATCTTCGCCCTCCGCCACCGGGGGCAGGGAAAGACCGAGCGGCTTCCCGATGGCCAGCGTATCCACAGCGCGGCCGATGCGGCGCAGCGGAAGCAGCGCCAGATGCGCCGAAATTCCCGCCAGACCGGCGGCGGCCAGCAGCGCGAACAGCGAGACGTATGCCGTGCTCTGGAGTTCAGGCTTCACCTTGTCCCAGAGCAGGATGGAAGAAATCAGCACCTGAATCTGAAAGACCGGACGCGTCTGCTGGGGCACGCCCATCATGCCGAGCGGTACGCGGATTTCGTAGTCGTTGCGCGACTTGATGATCGCCCGGAGGCGGCCGAGAAAGCCGGAGTCGCGCACAGTCTGGAGGTTCTCGCGATGCGGAGCCGCCTGCCCAACGCGCGAGGGGATCGAAGATGAGATCACTCGCCCCTCCTCGCCGATGATGTTGATCTCTACAATGGACGCGGAACGGGCGGCCGCCTGCTGCACCATTTCATCGGTAAGGGATTGGTCGGTTGCCACAACCTGCGTCCACGCTTTCTTTGTCGCGTTGATCTGTTCGGTCTCGTCGAGCGGCTCAGTGGGTGTACTAAGCGGGGCGTCGGAAATGCGCGACACGATATCCCGCTGGATCTCGTGACCGGCGCCATTGCTGCGCTCGAGCGCGGAATCCAGCCAGTTGCTCGTGAGGCTGTCAAGATGCAGCGCGAACAGCACCGTGACGATCACGGCGACCGTCGAGATGGACAGCACCATCAGGCGCGCGCGCAGTTTCATTCTTGTGGTTCGCCCGGTTCGTTATACAGCTTGAGCTTGTTGAACAGTGTTTTGACGCTGAGACCGAGAAGCTCGGCCGCACGGGCGCGGTTGCCGTTCGTGTGTTTCAGCGTCATCAGGATAAGCTTGCGCTCCGCCTCGTCCACAGTGACGCCAGGGCGCAGCGTGATCTCGCCCGACGCGCTTTCCACCAGATAGCCCGGCAGTCCGGCGAATCCCGCCGGCAGATGGCTGCTCTGGATGATGCCCTCTCCCGCCAGAATGACCGCCCGCTCCAGCACGTTGCGCAGTTCGCGCACATTGCCGCCCCAGGGGTACTCGGCGAACAGCGCTTCCACGTCCGCCGCAATGTCCGTCACACGGCATTCGTGCTTGCGATTCAGACCTTCAATCAGCGCTCGCGTGATCAGCGGAATATCTTCGCGGCGTTCGCGCAGCGGCGGCAGATGAACTTCGAAAACGTTCAGACGGAAGTAGAGATCTTCGCGGAACGTGCCTTTGGAGATGCCTTCACGCAGATCGCGATTGGTGGCGGCGACGATGCGGACATCCACGTCGATCTCCCTTACACCCCCCAGCCGCCGGATCTTGCGTTCTTCCAGCACGCGCAGCAGTTTGGCCTGCGTGCTGATAGGCATTTCCCCGATTTCATCGAGCAGCAGCGTGCCGGTATTCGCGAGCTCGAAATATCCGGCGCGGCGCTCGGCGGCGCCGGTAAACGCGCCTTTCTCGTGCCCGAACAATTCGCTTTCGATCAGGGTATCCGGCAGCGCGGCGCAGTTCATCGCCAGAAACGGTCCGCCTCGGCGCGGGCTGAGGTCGTGAATGGCCCGCGATGCCACTTCCTTGCCCGTCCCGGTTTCGCCGCCGATCAGGATGGTGGCTTTGGTGGGCGCGGCCTGTTCGAGCTGCGTGAAGACGCGGCGCATGGATGCCGACTGCGCCACCAGACCGCCGAGTTCTCCGCGCGCGGAAAGCTGCCGTTCGAGCCGCTGTGAATGCTGAGCCAGTTTGGCCTGTGCAACCGCGCGCTCGATAATCGTGTGGAGCACGCGCGCCTGCACGGGCTTTTCCAGATACCAGAAGGCGCCCGATTCGCGCACCACCTCGACGGCCTTCTCCACGCTTCCGAACGCGGTGAGCACGATGGTGGGTGGCGGCGCCGCGGTCTTCTGCAATTCGGCGAGCAGGCCGGTGCCATCCAGATTCGGCATGTTGAGGTCGGTGATGATGGCATCTGCTTCGAAATCGGCCAGCTTCGCGAGAGCGTCGCGGCCATCCACCGCGGCGAGCGTCTCATAGCCCCATCCGGAGAGCAGATGGGTCATGGCGGAGCGCTGGCTTTCGTCGTCATCGACGATGAGGACACGTCTTTTCACGTTTTCGGTCACTCTCTATATCGTAGCGAGAGGAAGGTGCGCGCATTCACGATGCGGGCGGCGCCCCAAACTTCGGGGTAATGGCGGAGATTGCCGGTGATCAGAAATTCGGCCCGCGCCGCGTCCGCGCATTCGAGGAATCGATTGTCGTCTTCATCGACGGACGCCCGTACCGGGGCGCCGGTCTCCACCGTCGGCTCGAACACGAGAGCAGCCTGTTCGAGCGACGCCAGAAGTTCCCTTGCTGCCGCGCTGATTCCGGAGAGCTTCCGGCGTGAGAGCACGTCGCGGTATTCAGCCAGGGTTGCGGCCGAGACGCACGGCGTGATGATGCCCGTGGTGGCGAGGCGCGCGACCTCCGCTTCGTTGCCGCCGGGCTTCCAGCAGGCTGAGACGAGGATGTTGGTATCGAGCACGATCCGCACTGCCATTGATACTGCCATAATCGCTTTGTGAAAGACGATCTGGGCCGGCGCATGAAGCAGGATTACGAGGACGCGCTGCGTCTTTTCGTACCGCGCCGGACGTATCTCGTAATCCGGATCGATGGCCGCGGCTTCCACACCTTCACCCGAAAGATGGAGCGGCCGTACTGCCGCCCGCTCGCGGACGCGCTGGATCAGGCGGCGATCGGACTGTGCGGCGAGATGATCGGCTGCCGGTTCGCCTATGGACAGAGCGATGAGTATTCGTTTCTGCTGACGGATTTCGAAAAAGAGACCGCGGCGCTCTGGTTTGACGGAAACGTGCAGAAGATTGTGTCGGTTTCGGCGAGTCTCTTCACTGGATACTTCAATCGCGCGTTCGGAGGGGAGCAGGTGGCGGCATTCGATTCGCGCCTGCTCGTGATCTCGCGGCGGGCCGAGGTAGAGAAGTATTTCCTCTGGCGGCAGCTCGATGCGTCGGCGAACAGCCTGAATATGCTGGCCTCAGCGCATTACCCGCATGCGGAGCTGGCGGGGAAATCGACCGCGGAGAAACACGAGATGCTGTTCGCAAAGGGCGTCAACTGGGCGAACCAGCCGGCGGACTTCAAGCGCGGACGCGTCGTGCGCCGCGCCGCCACCGGGAAGGCGTGGGAGACAGATCTCGCGATTCCGGTGTTCAACCGGGATCCAGGTTATCTCGGTACGCTCATTCCATAAGGAATCATCCGGTTTCCGGTGCTTCCACTGTTGACCTCGGGCGTCCCTTGCGGACCGTGGGTCTCGGCGTGCAACAGCCCTCCCGCATCTGACGTAAGGTCTCTCATGACGATGCAGAGGAGTGAACCACATATGCCCATTAAAAGAAGCATCCTGCCGATAATTTTCGGCGTGATGTGTGTCGCGGGCTACGGGCAAACGTCGGCAACCCCGTCCGATAACACACGGGTGAATCGGCGCGACCGCAGTTCGGCCGAGCCCACAGCCGATCAGCAGAAGATGAACGCTCCGGATCAGAAGCTCGCCGCTTCTGTTCGGAAGTCTATCGTTGGCGATAAGACGCTCTCCACCTATGCCCACAACATCAAGGTGATTGCGCAGGATGGAACCGTCACCCTCAAGGGTCCGGTGCGGTCGGAAGAAGAGCGGAAGTCCCTCGTCGATAAAGCAACCGCGGTCGCAGGTGGCCCGGATAAGGTGCACGACGAGTTATCAGTGCAGCCGTAATCAAAAAAAAGGAGAATTCATATGGCCGGAAAAAACACGGCAGTCTTCGGTATTTATAAGAGCCGCCTGCAGGCGGAAACCGCGGTCGATCGGGTCGCTGCGGCGGGATTTGACTATAACGATATTTCAGTCCTCCTGCCGGACGCGCAGAGTTCGAAGGAATTCGCGCACGAAAAAAACACGAAAGCCCCGGAAGGCGTCACAACCGGCGCCACAACGGGAGGCGTGGTGGGCGGAACGCTCGGTCTTCTGGCCGGCATCGGTGCGCTGGCAATTCCGGGCCTGGGGCCTTTCATCGCAGCCGGTCCCATCATGGGCGCGCTCGCCGGCCTCGGTGTCGGCGGAACGGTGGGCGGCCTGATCGGTGCACTCGTCGGTATGGGGATGCCCGAATATGAGGCCAAACGCTATGAAGGCCGCGTCATGGCGGGCGGCGTTCTGCTCTCGGTGCATTGCGATACCTCCGAAGAAATCGATCGCGCGAAAGAAGTTCTCGAACGCACCGGCGCCGAGGATATCTCTTCAGCGGGTGAAAAGTCGGTAAGCTCTCATCACGTGGAGACCACGCCGGCTTCGGACCGCACTGGGGCGACTCCGTACTAAGCAAACGCTGCGCCCTGCTAAACGCGATAGACCGGGTATGCGGGCTCTGACAGGCCTGCATACCCGCTTCTCCACGCACAACCAGCGCTTCAGTGGACGCCGGCCATTTTCTCGATTTGCCCTGCCGGAACCCGCGCGCCCAGAATCTGGCGCAGCGCGGCTTCGAGCACCTCATCGCGCCCCGCTCGAATCCCTTCCACCGTCGCGTTCACTTTGACATCCGGAACGATGCCGACCTGCTGTGTCGGCGTTTTGTCCGGATAGAAAACACCAAGGCCGCTGATCATGGTTCTGAGCCCGCCTGGCAGCGCAAACTGCGAGACATTGCCGTCTGCTCCCGCGGTCGTGCTGCCGACGACGATCGCGCCTGCCGCCGTTCGAAGCGCCATGGTCGTGTACTCAGCCTGGCTTTGCGTCACCTCATCCACCAGTATCACGACCTTGCCCGAGTAGTGCGGTTCCTGCGGCGTCAGAGAAATAACAGGTCCCCACCGGAACGTGCCGGGATTGGAGACATCGGCGTCGGTGAACTGAACAAATGGCTTCCTCTGATCGACCAGCAGTTGCCCGAGGCTGAAGACCACGAAATCCGAGGGGTAGTTCCGAAGATCGATCACCAGCCCCTTTGTACCGCTGGCCTGATCGATGTAGCGCTGCACATCGGTGGCTTTGATGGAGGAAAGCTTCAGATAGGCGACGTCCGGCGATAATTTCTGGAACGTATCGCCCGCTCGATCGTGCGTGGTGCCGATCGTGAGACTCATGGGGGCAGTCAGTGTGCGCGTCGCGGAAATCGTCAGTGCATCGCTGCCGCGTCGAATCCGAAACTCCGCCGGTCCGCACGAGCCCTGCGTGAGCACGCGCCCAATGTCGCGGAGGCGTGCCGCATTGTTCGAATCCGCATAGTAGGGTTCCCAGCGTTTCAGCAATTCGTCTATCGAAACTCCATCCATGTCCGTGATCACGTCGCCGATCTTCAGTCCATCGGCTGGCGGCGGGTTGACGGCCCAGGCGGTCACGATGGCGCTTCCTTCCACGAAGCGCGTCACCACGGGCAGCCGGCAGTTGCCCACCGGGGGGCGCGATGAGAGCGAGCCCCACAGATTCGCATGTGTGTCATGCACCATCGCGATGAGCGCAATCATCTCGCGTTTGTAGGTTTCGGCATCGGCGGCGAGCGCAATTCGCGGGATAAATTCCGGCAGAACTTCATCCCAGTTCTCTCCCACGATGTCGCGATTCGGATACCAGTATTCAATGATGTTCCAGAAGCGATAGAGGGCGAGAAGCTGATATCCGCTGTCCGGAAGCGCGATCGCCGGATACGCGGGCTCGTGATCGAACACCGGGTTGCCGACCCCTGGAGCAGTCGAGACGAAGAACCGGTTAGCTACGCGGTCTTTGTAAATACGCTGGAGATCCTGGCTAAGCTCCGGCCCCCGCCGCTGCTCATCGGATATCCAACTGATATCCGGCCTGAGCTCGATACCAGCAGGATTCGGGCTGATGCACCGTGTCCCGCAGTCGTCAACCGGCCCGAGTGAAGCAATCCAGTTGTGCAATTCCGCGCTTGCGGCGGCGTGGTCCGGTGCGCTCAGAATCCGCGGCAATTCCCGGAAGAGATCGTAATCCCATTGGCGTTTGCCGGAAGCAACCGCCGGATGATGATACTTCAGGAAGCCCCACACCTTACCGAACAGCGCGAGATTTTCGATCTGGGGTTTTGAGAGAGTAGTCAGCCGGATCCGTGAGCCGCCATCGAACTCATGATCGAGATCGAATGGAGTTTTCGGCTTCTCCACTGCCGGTACTTCCCAGATCGGTTTACCATCCACCAGGAGTTGCAGATCGTCAACCCAGGTGGTGCCGGTCCCGTTCATCAGGACCCCAAAATAAATCCTGTTGGCTTCCGCGCGCAGCGGCAAAACGACCGAGTATTCCGTCCATTCGGTTGTGCCTTTAATGCCCCGGTTCTGCATATTGTCGAACGCGACGGCGTTTGTCTCGCCATCTTCCCGCATCCACAGGCCGGTAAACCCGCTGACGTTTTCCGTCTTCACAAAACCACGCCATTCCACCTGGCTCCCCTTGAAATCGACGGGAAATCCAAGCGTGATGGTGGAAAATTGACCGCTGCTCGATGCGGTGCGCTCCAGCCGCGCCGCCCATTTGCCGCCGTGGACCGTCTTGTCGTCCGCAAAAAGCGTGTCGATTGGATTTCCGCCCCATCCCTGCGGCGGTCCCGCTTTCGTCTGCCCTTCAAAATTCAGCAGGCTGGCCAGATCCGCGCGCCTGACCGTCTGCGCATGGACCGCCAGGGGAACTTCAATCGCTATCGCGGCGAGTGCAAATAGTACGGAACGCATTCGTATATAGTATCTGATTTTGAATCGGCTGGCTTGGTATAAGCCGCATAAGCGGCGAAGGCCAGGCAGCCTCCGCCGCAATATTTATCAGTTGCCGCCGGAAAGTTTTGCCAGCACCTGCCCAATATCAAAGTGCGTGCCGACAAATACCTGAAATTCGTCAGGTCCCGAGCCGGTATTGACTGAAAAGCCGATATAGGCTTTGGTCGCGGGAATTTTCAGCCGGCCGGTGGCTTCGAAACGCAACGGACGGCGGAAGGTCTCTCCGGGCGTTATTGACTGCATTCGGAAATTGTCCCATCTGCCCCACGTCATATCGAGAAAGCTCAGTGTCTCCGGCGCCGAGTTCGAAGGATCGGAGGGGAGGAGGAAATGACCCAGACGGATGCCGCCCGCGTAAAACAAGAAGGCGTCTCCATTATCCGCGGCGGTTCCGGGAATGGTTTCTCCATCCCCCGGAAGAAGAAAGCCTGTTTTGAAGAGAGGCGCGATGAAGATCGCCTGGTCCTGCCCATTATTTTTCCAGCGCATCGAGCCGGAGTAAGCCGGTATGTAAATTCCCGCTTCGACGGCTCCGCCGGTTTTGGAGTTGATGATCGTCTGTGCGCTTCCAGCGCCGGCGGAGGAGTTCGACGAAGTGTCATGCGCGATCGCTTTCGAAGTGCTGGCGGCATTGCTGCCGCTATTACTGCTGTCCCCGGCAGAATCCGAAGGAAGCGCAACCTGGGTCAGCCGCCCCGTGAAGTAGGTGTTGAGCAGCCAATGGCCTTTGTTTGCGGGAGGTATATTTCTCTCGGCAGCCTTCTGGTTGCGCTCGCCGGTGTCCTCACAGAGCAGAATGGCGGAAGGGTCTATTCCGAGCGTTGTCTGGAGTGCTTCAGCCTGTGCCTCCGAATATCGCGAATCGCGGTTGAATCCCACCCTGTTCATATAGGCGCCAAAATCCGGGCGCGCGGCGCATGCTCGCAGATGCTGCGAATTGAATATGTTGTATTCGCCCGTCAGTGCGAGGAAAGGATCCGCGGACCCGAACTTGCCGTTGCTGCGCGCCCATATCGCTCCAGCCGTAACATCGAAATGCACACGGCCCCAGTCGTATCCTCCCCGCGCCGCGGCTTTGCTGGTGTACCCGACGCCGGCTGTCCCGTCCATAAAAACGATGGCTACAGTTTGACCCTCCTCCACAGCTTTGTTCAGAGTGCCTTTGAATGTATGCCCGGCAGGGTCGATTGACAGAACCGTGCCTGCCTGCACCACCTTGCTGCCGGCCAGAACCCTGACCTGACCGGTCAGAGTTTTTGGTGCCGGGCCACTCAGCTCATACGATCCGCTGATTGCCGTATCGCCATCGGAAGGGACATCCAGAGCAATGGTAGCGACTGTATCCTGAACCCTGATGGTGCCTCCACCCAGGTTAGTGGCTCCATCGGTAAAGGCCACAACCACATACTGATCGCCTGTCAGAGCCTTGTCGAAGGTCCCCGAAAATGTCTTTTTGGCCGTATTCAGATTTAACGCCAGAGGACCCTGGACGGTCTGCTGCGTCCCGTCATTGGCGGAGGCTTTTGCCGTCGCGGACTTCGGCAGATCGCCGGTCACCGTGTATTTTCCTGAAATTGCCGTATCGCCGGACCTTGGCGCGTCGATTGTGACAGTTACCTGCACTTTGCCGGATCGCTGACTGCCGGCCAGATTGGCCACCGCGCCTGCCGAATCGATCGGCGTCTCTCCGGACGTCTCTGCCTCGCGCGATAGTAACGTTTCCGTCCTGATGCCTGAGCCCTTCCCCTGCGCCGGAGTGCCTGGCGCCGGATAGAGCGGCCGCCCGCTGGCCGTCGCCGGATATTGTGCCGGCAGGACGATGGGGTTGAGAGCGACAGCTATTGTAGTTGCCGCGATGAATATTCGTA
>Ga0134125_10006856_pt1 | contig 12874 bp, 13 predicted proteins | sample KB31751_FD_96464 | JGI IMG/M metagenome (GOLD analysis project Ga0134125, IMG submission 96464) | Terrestrial soil microbial communities with excess Nitrogen fertilizer from Kellogg Biological Station, Michigan, USA - KB3-175-1 | ecosystem: Environmental > Terrestrial > Soil > Unclassified ... | reverse complement strand
GAAGAGCGACGAGCAGCAGGTCTACGAAGAGGGTTGCCTGTCGGTCCCCGGCATCTACGACGAGGTCGAGCGGTCGGCGCGGATTCATGTGCGCGCCTTGAACGAACGCGGCGAATCGTATGAATTCGACGCCGACGGCCTGCTGGCCGTGTGTGTGCAGCACGAGCTGGACCACCTCGTGGGCAAGGTCTTCGTCGAGTATCTTTCGGTGCTCAAGCAGAACCGCATCCGCACGCGCCTGCGCAAGCAGCAGCGCGAGGCCCAGCGCGAACCGGCGGGCGTCTAGTGTCCCGTCTGGTTTTTGCCGGCACGCCCGAATTCGCGCGTGCCGCACTGCTTGCCCTTTCGGCGGCCGGGCACGAGATCCTGGCGGTATTCACCCAACCTGACCGCCCGTCCGGGCGCGGCATGAAGCAGGTCGCCTCGCCTGTGAAGGAAGCGGCCCTGGCGGCGGGCGTGCCGGTTTTCCAGCCCCGCAGCCTGCGGCTCGATGGCCGGTATGCCGATGATGCGGCGCAGGCCCGCCAGGTGCTTCTGGCGCTGGCCCCTGATGTGATGGTGGTGGCCGCCTATGGTCTCATTCTGCCGCAATGGGCGCTGGATCTGCCCCGCTACGGGTGCCTGAACATCCACGCCAGCCTGCTGCCGCGCTGGCGCGGCGCGGCCCCGATCCAGCGGGCCATCGAGGCGGGAGACGCGCGCAGCGGCGTCACGATCATGCAGATGGATGCGGGGCTGGACACCGGCGCGATGGTGGCCCGGGCAGAGTGCGAGATCGCCGCGAATGAAACAGGCGCGAGCCTGCACGACAGACTGGCGCGCCTGGGCGCCGAGATCATGGTCCAGGTCCTGGCCGAACTGGATGCCGGCAAGCCTTTGCCAGCCCGGCCGCAGCCCGAGGAGGGCGCCTGTTATGCGGCGAAGCTGCTGAAGTCGGAAGCCGTGCTGGACTTTTCGCAGCCCGCCGATGTGCTGGCCCGCAGAGTCCGGGCGTTCGATCCGTTCCCGGGCTCAACGCTCATGCTCGCGGGGCTGGACCAGCCGGTGAAGGTCTGGGCTGCGCAGTCGCTGCCAGCCCCCGTCGACGCCGGCCCGGCGCTGCCGGGCACCGTGCTGCGCGCGGCCCCCGGCGGCATTGACGTGGCGACGGCTGATGGCACACTGCGCCTGTTGGTCTTGCAGAAATCGGGTGGCAAGCGCCAGCCCGTGGATGTGTTTGTGCGCGGCTGGAAGCCGCCCGCCTGAATCGGCGCTAGCTGGCGGCTTTTTTGCGTGACGTCTCGATGCCGAGCTGCTTGAGCTTGCGGTACAGGTGCGTGCGCTCCAGCCCTGTGCGTTCCGAGACCCGCGTCATGCTGTGGTTCTCGCGCTCCAGATGGTATTCGAAGTAGATGCGCTCGAAGGCGTCGCGCGCCTCGCGCAGCGGTTGATTCAGGGAGATGCTGCCCAGCCGGGAGCCGTCGGGCGCGGGGGCGGCGGGTGCCTGGGCCACGACGACGGGCTGGGCGGGGGTTCCCGCCAGCGCCGGCGGCTGAGTGAATACCGGGTCGACGACGATGGGACGTTCCGTCCGGCTGCGCATCGAGGCCGGGATGACGGGGCGTGCGAGACCCGCTGCGACTGACCGGAGCAGCTTCTGCAGGGTGATGGGCTTTTCCAGGAAATCGACAGCCCCGATGCGCGTGGCTTCCACAGCAGTCTCCACCGTGGCATGGCCGCTCATCATGATGACCGGCATGTTCAGCAGGCCCTGGCTGGACCATTCCTTGAGCAGCGTCACGCCGTCTATGTCGGGCATCCAGATATCGAGCAAGACCAGATCCGGGCGTTGCCGCAAGCGGTATTCGCGTGCCTGCGTGGCGTTCTCGGCCAGTTCAACCGTGTGGCCTTCGTCGTAGAGAATCTCGGACAGCAGTTCGCGGATGCCTATTTCGTCGTCGACCACGAGAATTCTGGCCATATCACCTCACACCTTGATGTTGTGCTTATTATCCTGTGCTTGCACGCCCTCGTCCAGCCGATCGGGCCGGTCCGCCAGGCGAGTGAACAGGATGGAGATGCGTGCGCCGTCGCCGGTGCGATTCGAAATGTCGACTTGGGCATCGTGCTCTTCCACGATTTTTTTCACGATAGCCAGGCCCAGGCCGGTGCCGGTCGCCTTGGTGGTGACGTAGGGTTCAAAGACGCGCGGCAGAACCTCGGCTGCGAAGCCGGGGCCGTTATCGGCCACGCTCAGGCGCACGCTGGCGCGGTCCGGTTGGTCATCGGGGCGGATGAGCCGTGTCTGCACCTGGACGTGACTGCCGCCCGATGGGTGATGCTGGCAGGCGGCATCGCGTGCGTTGGCCAGCAGATTGTGGATCACCTGGCGCAGTTGTGCCGGGTCGCCCTCGATTCGCGGCAGGTCGGGGGCGAGCTGGGCGCTGAAGCGGGCGACTCCTGCCGCGGCCGGCGCGTCCGACTGGTCGTTCGGATCCCAGCCATACAGGCCGAGCAGTTCGGTCAGCAACGCGTTCAGGTCGATCGGCTGCATCTGGGCCGGCGGCGTGCGCGCGTATTCCCGGAAATCGTCGACCATGCGTTTGAGCGAGGCCACTTGGTTGACGATGGTGTCGGTGGAGCGGCGCAGCATCGCGGCATCGGCCGGCTGCAGTCGGTCCGTGAGCTTCATCGCCAGGCGCTCGGCCGAAAGCTGGATGGGGGTGAGCGGGTTCTTGATCTCGTGGGCCAGACGGCGCGCGACTTCGCCCCAGGCGACCGTGCGGTTGGCCGAGATGACCTCGCTGATGTCGTCGAACACCACCAGATGGCCTTCGGATTGGCCGTTGGTCATCAGGTGGGTGCCGCGCGCCAGCAGCGTGACGACGTGGAACTTGCGGTCGTTGTCGGTGAGTTGCTGCAGTTCGACCTCGAATTGCTGCTGCCAGTAGGGCCGGGTCGATTCCACGGCATCGTGCGCGGCGAACGCCTGTCGAATCATCTGGGCCAGCGGCAATGCCCCGTCCGCCGTCTCCAGCGGCCGGCCCTGGACGGTGCGCAGGTCGATGTGCAGGATGTTCTGGGCGCCGTGGTTGAAGAGCGTCAGGTGGAACGTTTTGTCGAAGACCAGCACGCCAGAGGACAGGTTGCTGAGCACCGATTCCAGATACAGGTTGCTCTGTTCGAGCTGGCGGCGGTGCCGATCGACGAGCTGGCGGGCTTCTTCGAGCTGGCGGGTCATGGCGTTGAAGGATCGTGTCAGCTGCCCCACCTCGTCGGGCGCGGCCGATTCGGGCAACGGGCGATAGTCGCCCACACCCACAGCCTGCGTGCCCGATGCCAACGTGAGCAGCGGCCGCACCAGCCGCCGCGAAACACCCAGGGCCACGACCACGGCGGCAAACACCGCCAGGATCAGGGCCAGCGTCAGCGTGATGCCATAGAGCTTGCGCAGGCCCAGGCGTGACAAGGCGAGCTCCTGGTAATCGCGGAAACCCTGTTGAACCTGATTGGCATTGCGCGCGATCCGTTCGGGAACAGCGCGGATGACCTGGAGCCATCGCGAGTCGCCGCTCATACCTGCGGCCCCGTTGCCCAGCCGGTCGGTCTGGGTGCCGATGGGGATCACGACGCGCAAGTGCAGGCCGTCGCTGGTGGGGCCGCCGCCCGCGGCCACGTCGGCCTCCGCCCGGGAATAGCTTTGCGCCACCCGCAATTGATTCATCACGCTGGTCGGCGGCAAGTCGGGCAGGAGCTTGCCGAAGTTCGATGAGGAAAATGCGATCAGCCGCCCGTTGCCCGTGAAGACCATGGCTTCGTCGACTTCATCAGTTTCCCGCAGCGGCGTGATGCGCAGGGCGATTTCCGCGTCGCTGGCGTTGCTCAGATGCAGCGCCATGCTGCGGGCGCGGTTGTTCAGGTCGGCCAGTTGGGCATCCAGGGCCGCGCGGCCCAGGTTCAGGCCGGCCTCCAGGGCACTGTCCACGCGCACGTTGAACCACGACTCGATCGAGCGCGACATGAACTGCACCGAGAGCACGTAGATAAGCACCCCGGGCAGGATGCCGATCAGCGTGAAGTACAGCGCAAAGCGCGCCGTCATGCGGGAGCCGAACTGGCGGCGGCGGATCTGGCGCAGCAGCCGCACGGTCAGGATGGTCACCCAGGAAATCAGTGCGACCGCGAGCACGCCGTTCAGGATCAGCAAGGTGTCGTATTGCTGGGCGTAGCGCGAGGCGTTGCCGGTGGACCAGACCAGCAGGCCGAGCAGCGCCATGGCGCTCACGGCGGCCACCAGGAGCGCCACGCGCAGCGCCCACCGGATCAGTCGCGGGGCGCTGCGGCGGAGATCGAGAAGGTGAAATCTTTCCATGGCGTGGTCAGGGACCAGGTGTTGCTGTTCAGGGCATCGACCTGGAAGGGACGGGCCAGGCGTGAGGTATCCAGTCGCAGCCGAAGCCGCCCGTGATACTGCGTATCCGAATCGAAAAGATCGGCGGGCCCCACGGGCCAGCCGCGGATGTGGCGGACCAGGTCCAGCGCTTCATCCAGGGATGTGGCGGGCATGGACAGGTCACCCATGCCGATGCGCCATTGCTGCGTGAGCGCGTTGTACTGGATGCGCCAGGTCTGATCGGAGGAGACGATGGTTTCGTCGAACCACCACCATCGCGGCCGCACAATGTGCAGGTCCGCCGTGAAGTACAGCGGTACGCCCTTCTCGGCCGCATCCGCCAGTTCCGATCCCAGCGTGAATTCAATGTCCGCATCCAGCAGGAGCTGTCCGTCGCGCAACTGCGGCTCGATGCGGACGACCTGTGCCTGATCGGCATAGAGCGCGGGCGGCAGCAGGCACAGACAGCAGAGCGTGAAAACAAGCAAGGTACGTAGCATGCGTCGTGGCTGGAGTCCCGTTCAGAAAGGGTGGGATATAGCGGTATTGTTGACGACTCACCGGGTCTTGGCAATCAAGGCGTAGAAAAAACCGTCCCCTTCCTGGTCGTGACCCGGCAGAATGTGCCCCGGCGCAGCCCGGCGACCGGCGTCCGTGTGCCGGCGCATGAATGCCTGTATCTGTCGCTCGCCTTCCTGCGGGAAGATCGAACATGTCGAATAGAGCAGGTGGCCGCCTGGTGCGAGCGTGGTCCACAGGGCGTCGACGATGCCTGCCTGCAGCGCGGCCGTGCGGGCCAGGTCGTCGGGCCGCCGCAGCCAGCGGATATCGGGATGGCGCCGCACGACCCCCGAGGCGGTGCAGGGGACGTCCGCCAGAATGGCATCATAGGGCTGCCCATCCCACCAGTCGGCCGGATGCGCGGCATCCGCGCAGCGCAGTGTGACGTTTGCCGACTCCAATCGCAGCCGCTTCAGGTTGTCGGCCACGCGGGCGAGGCGCCGTGCGTCGCTGTCCAGCGCCGTCAGCCTCACGGAGTGGCGCTCCAGGAGATGGGCCGTCTTGCCGCCCGGGGCGGCGCACGCGTCCAGCACACGTTGGCCGTCGGCCAATGGCAGCAGATGTCCCGCCCGCTGGGCGGAGGGGTCCTGCACCGACCACCATCCCAGGTCGTAGCCCGGGATGTCGCGCACGGGCTGCGGGGATTCGAGGATCAGGCCTTCGGCGCCCACGGCGTGGCAGTCCAGCCCCGCCGCCCGCAGGTGCGACTGCAGGGCCTCGCGCGTGACCGCACGGCTGTTGGCGCGCAATGCCAGCGGGGGTGGCCGCTGGGCGGCCTGCAGGATGTCCTGCCAGTGATCGGGCCAGGCTTCCCGTATGGTGCTGATCCACCATTCAGGATGGTTCCAGCAGGCCTCAGGCTGTGCGATCACCTGTGCCGCCACGGCCGTGCGCTCGCGCGCATAACGGCGCAGCACGGCGTTCAGCAGCCCTTTCGCGGGTCGGCACCGGCGTTCGCCGGCGGCTGCTTCCACCAGCTGATGAACCAGCGTGTGCGGCGGATAGATTGGCGTGCCAGGCCCCGGCGCCCGGTCATCGGTTCGGGCGAGACTGGCCTCCATCAGGCACAGGCCCAGCAACAGCAGCGCGCGCACCAGCGGATCGCCCGGCTCGCGCGGGACCAGCGCCAGCATCGCGCCTCGGGCGTAGCCGAGATGGCGCATCGCATGAAAGGACAACGCCTGCACGGCCGGCCGCAAAGGAAGCGGCACCTGTTCCAGATGATCCGACAGCGACTGGCCGCTCAGGACGGCACGAACGGCTCCGGCGGCCGCCAGCAATTGGGCGGACAGAGGGGCGGAGGGATGCGGGAGCATGGGTGCGACGGTGTGTTCTTACGCTTCCGGCTCGTGCGGATCGATCTTGCGCGGCACGACCCGCGGCGGCATTTTGCCATCTTCCAGCGGCTTGGCCCGCTTGAAGACGGTGACCGGCAGGTCGCCGAAGACCCCTTTGCGAGTGGCAACACGCCAGGCGTGGCCGTAGGCGACTTCCAGGCTGAGATGGATGGTGCCGTCGGCGTGGCGGCGGCGCTCCAGCGACCGGGCCAGGCGTTCGCGCCAGGGCCGGCCCACCAAGCCCCGGTGGCGTTCGGTATGCGGGTTGCCGCCCAATGTATAGACGTCATGCAGGAGCCTGTCCACGGTCTTGTAGGTCAGGGTGATGATTTCCTGGTCCATGACGGGGTCTGCGAAGCCCACCTGGATCATCAGGTCGCCGAAGTCGTGCATGTCCACGAATTCCATGGAATGCGTCTCCAAGTCGGCGTCGGCCAGCGCTTCGCGCAGCTCCTTGAAGGTTCCCGGTCCCAGGCTGGAATACATCGCCAGCGCGTCGTTGCGCAGTACGCGACGCCACTCCTGCAGGACGAGGTGTGGCTCGGGGTGCCAGTGCAAGGCGAGGTTGGACCAGACCAGATCCTGGCTTTGTTCTTCCAGACCCGTTTCGGCCAGGTCGGCTTGCATGAAGCGCGGGGCCGGCGTGGGTTTGTTGCGCAGCTTGTGCCAGAAGCCCGGTTTGGCGGCGTAGCGGTCGCGGGCGATCTCCAGCAGGCGACCGCAGGCGTCCAGGCCGGTGTAGTTCAGGTCGGGATAGCGTGCCCGCAGCGGGTCCAGGGCATGGGCCGCGCCGCAGCCCGCGTCCAGGATGTCTTTGGGATGGAAGCGGATGTAGGAGAGACGACCCAACATCCGCTGGGCGATTTCACCGAAGAGAAACTGGGGTGCATCCAGCGGCGCGCGCCGGGCGAATTGACGGGTGACGGCCTGGGGGTCGATGGGCAGTCGGGGAAGCTGTGACATAAGGAATCAAGGCCTGTGCCGCGGGCGCGGGATCCGTGCTGAGATGGGCGTCCGTGCGGCGTGTGAGGTGACATTATGCTGGATCTGAGGAGGTGGCGCGAATGGCGGTCCTGGATTCCGGCGGAATGTCCCGTCTGTGATCGGCGGGTCACAGGACAGGGCCTGTGCGGGGCCTGTCTCGCTGACCTGTTGCCGGTGGCGGGCGGCGGCCGTTGCCCGGTGTGCGCCCATCCGCTGAGGGCACTGGGATGTCCGGATTGTCTGGAGCGCGCCACGGCGTTCGATCGCGTGGTGGCCGCCTTCGACTATCGCGGAGCGGGCGAACGCCTGGTACGCGATTTCAAGCTGGCGGGCCGGTTGGCCCTCGCGGGGATGCTGGCTGACCGGCTGGCCGACGCGGTGCGACATTCGGCTTCGGACGGGTGGCCGGTGGACTGGGTAGCCCCCGTGCCTGCACGGCGCGACTCGCTGCGCCAGCGGGGTTTCAGCCCGCCGGCGGAGATCGCGCGCCTCCTGTCGCGGCGCTTGCGCCTGCCCTACCGGCTGGATCTTTTGTGCCGCACCCATGAAGGCCCCAAGCAAAGCACTTTGGGGCGTGCCGAGCGTCTGTTGGCACCCAGGGGCGCCTATGCCTGCGAGCGCATCCGGGGCGCGACAATCGATTTGTCCGGCAAGCACGTCGTCGTGGTCGATGATGTGCTCACCACGGGCTCCACGCTGCAGGAAATTGCGTCGGTTCTGAAGGCGGCCGGCGCGGCGCGTGTCAGCGGCTGGGTGCTGGCACGGACGGTGACTGTCGTGCCGGGGGTGGGCGGGTCCGCGCCGCCGCCATTGTCCTACGCCGGTTCCGCGGGCCCGGCAGCCGGATGGCGCTCAGGCTCTACAATGGGCCGCCCCGGCGCTGGCCGGGATCCGCCTGAAGAAACCCATGTTCCATATCGTTCTGGTTGAACCCGAGATTCCGCCCAATACCGGCAACATCATTCGCCTGTCGGCCAATACCGGCACCTCGCTGCATCTGGTGCGCCCGCTCGGTTTCCCGTTGGACGACGCCAAGATGCGCCGCGCGGGGCTGGACTACCACGAGTGGGTACACATGCAGGTGCATGACGACCTGACGCAGGCGCTGGCCGCCATTGGGGGCGATCCGGCGCGCCGGTTTGCGCTGACCACGCGTGGCTCATCGCTGATCGGCAGCCATTCGTTCAGGCCGGGCGACGTATTCGTCTTCGGCCGGGAAACGGCCGGACTGTCGCAGGCCCAACTCGACACATTTCCGGTCGATCAGCGGATTCGCCTCCCCATGCAGCCGAAGCAGCGCAGCTTGAATTTGTCCAATGCCGTCGCCGTGACCGTGTTCGAGGCATGGCGGCAGGTGGGATATTCGGGCGGTATCTGACGGAGGGCTGCGTCTCCGGCCCTCATTCGGCGCGGGCTTCTCGCGAGAGGAGGGCGGCGACGGCCTGCCTGGGCGGCATGTTCTCGAAAAGCACGGCGCAGACGGCCGCAGTGATGGGCAGATCCAGCCCGCATTGATCCCCCAGTGCGAGAGCGGCCCGCGCGCAGCGCACGCCTTCGGCCGTCATCCCGCTGGCGAGGATGGTTTGCAGCGGTTGCCCCCGGGCGATCGCAAGGCCCACCTGGCGGTTGCGCGACAGGTCGCCGGTTGCCGTCAGCACCAGATCGCCCAACCCCGTCAGGCCGGTGAACGTGTCAGCCTGGCCGCCCAGTGCGACGCCCAGACGCTGGATCTCGGCCAGCCCCCGCGTGATCAGCGCGGCCCGTGCATTGTTCCCCAGCGACAGCCCATCGCTGATGCCGCATGCGATGGCCATCACGTTCTTCAGGGCGCCGCCGACTTCCACCCCCAGGACGTCGCGGGTCGTGTAGATCCTGGCCTGGGTCCCATGGTAGGCAGCCTGCGTCACCCGGCCCGTCCCGGCGCAATCCCCCGCGACAGTCAGCGCGACCGGCAGGCCCAGTGCCACCTCGTGAGCAAACGACGGCCCCGACAAGGCCCCCATGTGCAGCCAGCGCCGCCGGGGCAGGCACTGCATCGCGATTTCGTGGGGCCATTGCCGGGTCTCGGCGCTGATGCCTTTGCAGGTCCACAGGATGTGGAGATCGGGCGCCTGGCTGGGCAGCAAGGCCGCCAGTTTCCGGCATAGATCGGCCAGAGCCGCCATGGGCACGCCGAGCACCACCAATCGGCCCGCCTCGTGGGGGCCTTTCAGCACATGGTCCAGGCTGGCCGACAGGTCGCTGGTGGCCGACAGCGAGGAGGGCAGGGCGATGTCCGGGAGGTAGCGCGGATTGCGGTGGCTTTGCCGGATGGCTGCGGCCAGCGCAGGGTCGCGGGCCCAGATCAAGGTATCGGCGCGCCGGCAGGCGAGGGCCGCCAGCGCGGTGCCCCAGCTTCCGGCTCCGAGGACGGCCAGCCGTACCGGTGCCACGGTCGGCCTAGTTGCGGACGCCGGGCGGCAGGATCAGGCCCGAACCTTCTTCCGGGGGATTCTGGCCGGCCTGTTGCGCCTGACGCTGCTCGTACAGCGCCTGGAAATTCATTTCGCTCAGGTGCAGGGGCGGCAGGGACGTACGCGTGATCGCATCGGCGATGTTGGCGCGCAGGTAGGGGTACAGCATGGTCGGGCAGACAATGCCCAGCAGCGGATCGAGCTGCTCGGCCGGGATGTTGGTGGCTTCGAAAATGCCGGCCTGGCTGAGTTCGACCAAATAAAGGACCTTGTCTTCGATGCGCGTGGTTACCGTGGCTGTGACGACGGATTCAAAGACGCCTTCGGCCAGTTGCTGGCCGCTGACCTGGATGGAGACCTCCACGGTCGGGCCCTTCTGCTCCAGGAAAATGGCCGGTGCGTTGGGCAGTTCCACCGACAGGTCTTTTACATAAGCGCGCTGCAGGCCGAAGCTGGGAGCCTGGCCGTTCTCGTTCTGGGTTTCGTTTTCTTCAGACATGAAAGTTCCGGATGGAGGTAGGGAGAGGCTCAGGCCTGCAGCAGCGGCAACAGGCCGCCGGCACGATCCAGCGCCGAGAGATCATCGTAACCGCCGATGTGGCGCTCATCGATGTAAACCTGGGGTACAGTGCGCCGCCCCGTGCGTTCCATCATGAGGGCACGCTGGGCGGGATCACGGTCCACGAAAATCTTGTGAATCTGGCTCACGCCGCGCTGATGCAGCAGCATTTCAGCGCGGATGCAGTAAGGGCACACGGATGTGCAGTACATGGTGACTTCGGCCATGGGACCTCTCAGGTTTTCGTCACGGGCATGCCGCCCTCGGCCCACGCCGCCAGGCCGCCCTCCAGACAGGATACGCGATCGAAGCCCTGCTTGCGCAGCGTCGCTGCCGCCTTGGCGCTTTCACGACCCCGGGCGTCGACCAGGATGATGGGCTTGTTCCTGGGCAGGCTGCCAGCTTGCGCGTCCAGCGTGTCGTGCGGGACGTTGCGGGCCTGCGGGATGCTGCCCGTCTTGAACTGCTCGGCCGGACGCACGTCCACGAACAGCCCGTTTTCGCGATTGACGAGCTGGATGGCTTCGGCCAGCGAGATGCTCGATCCGGAGCGCCCGCGCGACAGGCTTGGCCAGGCCAGCATGGCACCTGAAATCAGGGCGATCAGCAGGATCCAGAGGTTGTTCGGGCTGAGAAAAAAATCCACGGTGGTTCCTGTAGGGACGGTGGGAAAAATTTGTTGGCGCAGGGATTATAAAATGGACGGCAATTTTGGACTTTCGGGCTCGCCCATCATGCACAAACTGGTACTCATGCGCCATGGCGAAAGCCAGTGGAATCTCGAAAATCGCTTTACGGGCTGGACGGATGTGGATCTCACCGACACCGGCCGCGCCCAGGCGCGCCAGGCCGGGGAACTGTTGCACAGCCATGGCTACACCTTCGATCTCGCCTTTTCATCGGTGCTCAAACGCGCCATCCGGACCTTGTGGATTGCACTGGACGCCATGGAGGCCATGTACACCCCGATCGGCCTGAGCTGGCGGCTGAACGAGCGTCATTACGGCGCCTTGCAGGGGTTGAACAAGGCCGAGACGGCCGCCAAATTCGGCGAGGCGCAGGTCCTGCAGTGGCGGCGGGCCTACGCCATTGCGCCCGATCCGCTGTCGCCGGACGATCCCCGCCATCCGCGGTTCGACGCGCGCTACCGCCGCGTGCCGGCCGGCGAGCTGCCCGCCACGGAGTGCCTGCGGGACACGGTCGCCCGGGTGGTGCCGTTCTGGAACGATTCGATCGCGCCGGCCGTCCGATCCGGCCGGCAGGTGCTGGTCTCGGCGCATGGCAATAGCCTCAGAGCCCTGATCAAGCATCTGGACGGGATCTCCGACGACGACATCGTGGGGGTGAACATCCCCACGGGCCAGCCGCTGGTGTATGAGCTGGGCGACGATCTGCGGCCGTTGCGCCACTATTATCTCGGAGATCCCGAGCAGATCCAGGCGGCGATGCAGGCGGTCGCCAACCAGGGCAAGGCGGCGCAGAACTGATCATGTGGCGTGCCGGCCTGGCGTTTGTGCTGTGTCTGATGGGGCCGCTGGCCCAGGCCGAGTCGTCGCTGCAGGCGCGTCAGCAGCGGGCGCAGCAGGACCGGACCGCATTGCGCAGCCAGATCGACGCGCTGCAGAAGCGCATCGAGGCGACACAGTCGGACAAGGCGGATGCCACCGCCGCCCTCCAGGCCTCGGAACAGGCGATTTCCGACATCACCCGCAGGCTGGCCGACCTGCAGCAGCGCGATGAAGCGCTGCGAGCCAGTCTGCAGCAGCTCAAGACAGCGGAAGCGCAGCAGACGACCGCATTGCAGCACCAGCAAAAGGCGTTGGCCGATCAGTTGCGGGCGCAGTACGCCAGCGGACTGTCACCGTGGGCGGCCCTGTTGTCTGGTCGCGATCCCCAGGCGATCGGCCGGGAGCTGGCTTACCTGTCCTACGTGGCTCGGGCTCGCACTCAGGCACTGGACGACCTGAAGCAGACGCTGGACAAGCTCGACCGGCTCCATCAGCAGACCGATACGCAGCAGAAGGAGCTTTCGGCGCTGGTGGCGGACCGTCAGGCCGAGAAAAAGGACCTGCAGGCTCAGCAGGACGCGCACCGCAAGGCGCTGGCTCAGGTGCAATCCAGATTGCAGGGAGAAACACGGCAGGCCGAATCGCTGCATGATCGTGAGGCCCGGCTCGGGACGCTGATTCAGGGTCTGGACGCCGAGATCGCCCAGGCCGAAGCTCGCCGCCAGGCGGCGTTGAAGGCCGAGGCCGAACGCAAGGCGCGAGAACGTGCCGAGCAGGCGCGTCAGGCCCGGCAGCGGCGTGCCAAGGCGGCGGAGGAAGCCCGCCGCATTCGCGAGCGGGCGGAGCAGGCGCAAGCCGAACATCCCGCGCCTGCGGCGCCCGCCCAACCACCGAGCCCTCCGCCGGCGCAATCCGGCGCCGCACCGAGTGCGCAACCGCCCGAAGCGGCCCACCCGCCCGAGCGCTCCGTCCCGCCGGGCGGCTTCGCGGGGCTGAAAAAAGGCTTGCCGCGCCCGGTGGCCGGCGATGTGCAGGGCCGCTTCGGGACACAACGCCCGGAAGGCGGCGTCTGGCGCGGGATCGTGCTGCGGGCGGCCACG
>Ga0134125_10006855_pt1 | contig 12876 bp, 9 predicted proteins | sample KB31751_FD_96464 | JGI IMG/M metagenome (GOLD analysis project Ga0134125, IMG submission 96464) | Terrestrial soil microbial communities with excess Nitrogen fertilizer from Kellogg Biological Station, Michigan, USA - KB3-175-1 | ecosystem: Environmental > Terrestrial > Soil > Unclassified ... | reverse complement strand
TCAAGGACATTTACATCCCCTAATGTGGGAGAAGTGATATTAGGGTTGAAATTATCAACTAGTGATTGAGATTGTGCAATTGACATAGCAGAAATCTGTTTATTCAATTCACTCCAGCCTTTCAGATCATCTGGTCCTGGATTAACAAACTCTGGCATCTGTGTCGTAATATTTATCAATGCATTTTGCGCCTCTTTAGATATCGTAGTGGGAATAGTTATCGTAGAATTACTGCTATTTTCACTCTGGCCAAAAGCAATAGACTGATGGTCAATATTTAGAAACCTATTAAGGAAAAGAAACACGAAACCAAAACAAAATACTGTTGCTAATGTTAATCTCTTCATTATACCATCTGCTTTAGGATATTACTTTAAGATTACCAAAATCACCACATGTGACAATGGAACCTGGAGTTATCAATTTCATAAATCCACTATACATTTCAATCTTCTTATTCACGAATTTAATAATCATTGCTACTACTACTATTTCTGTTTTCAATTAACCATGTTTCTATTTTATATGTCAGATCCATTAGAATTCCAAACGATTTCCACCGAATCCGATCTGCGTATGGGTCAATATACTAGTTGCTCTTTATTATATTCGTCATAAAATTATGAAAAATACTGATATTCGTGATAACTGGAGGTTTCGGAAGTTCTAGTAAAATTAGACAATCTAAACAATATTCAGCATTAAATATTCAATATAATTCCAATTTATACATGAATTTTATCTTTTGTACTAGACAGGTTTAAATCACTATTCATTCAAGTCCAGGGTCGTCATAGACGAATCCCGCCCAAATATGAACTACTCGACAGAATAACGGAGGATAATGTAAAGTGAAAGTCTGACAAGAAAAACAGTCAAGAAAATGTATATCATACAGCCCGTCAACTTTATTAACGACTCTTGTAGTATAGTTAGACGAGTTATAATAAAAATCAGTGTTACTGTTTGTTCATCTTGGACAGGTACAGGTGTTACAATATCGCGAGAGTTTCACTATATAATTTGACATAACTGGGTCTTGGGGTGCTAGTCCGGCAATTACGTTTATTTACTATGTTTTCCATAGAAATACAGAAACAAACGAACAAGTATAGTTCATTAGTAGTATTCGCATCAATTGTCGGAATCATGATGGCAACTTTATCAACAATAATAACTACAATGCCTATCGCAAGCGCGCTAGTTACAGGTCCACCGGTTCCTAATTGTACTGCCATATTCCAAGGAAATTTCCACGGACCACCAGATGATACGATGTTAGGCTGCAAATGAACGCCGTAGCTAATTATTCCAATAATTTTTTTGCATATAAAAAAATGCCATTGAACTTTACTCATTGGATGAAATAGCACTACTTAAAAAGCACCAGACATAGGCAAAGTTGATCATGAATAGTATAATCGGTTTTTTGTGAATTTATTTCTCAGGCAATAAGGCTGCAGCTAAAAGAGGTGGAAATGATAACTATGATGGTGATGGAAATAACTCTAACCAAGGTATAAGACAAGTTCAACTTAATGAGCAAAATGCACAGTGTGTTTCTGGGGAAGATGCAATAGTTTCTTGTAACAATGTCAGTTTCCAGAACCAAATAATAGCGGATTCAACGTATTAGGACAAGATTAGACCTTTTTTATCATCTTGTCCCATTTTTGATTTTGTTCTTGCCGTTTGAATAATCACCTGACAGCATCAACTTAAAACAAATGTATATACTGAAAGGAGAAATTGAAATAGCACATTCATAACAAAAAATTACAGAAACTCAGTTCAATTTACTGAAGGAGACCATCTCGGATTTGGAAGATCTGATGGAAAATCCGACAAGGAAAAATAACCAAACCCTTATACCATACCATTAATAATATTCCTTATTGAGTTAATTTCTGTATTATCGTTAACCATTTATTCTCTCCTTCTATCTCAATTCCCGCCTTTTCTGCTGGAGTTTTATTCTCCTGAACTCCTTGATGATTTCTAATGTAGTTATGGTAAATCTGCAATCCCCTGAGTATAGGAGTATTTACTTTTTTGAGAATTCTCAGGGTCCTCCATATCCCGAATGTCACCGCTTATCGTTTCCATTTTGTGATTTTGTTGAGTCAATTCGTTATGTCTCTAAAACATCATCAATGTAGTAACCACATGGTTCTTGGAATTTGTGGACTTTCTTTATAAATGCCAATTGCGTGATTTAGAAATGATAATTTTTCACTATTTGTGTTATTGAATAAAATGATTCCTTGAAAAGTATAGCCTTTGTTACTGAGTATACCTATGTCAGAAGATATCCAATCAATTGTTTGACCATCCACAGTTTTAATTGTCCCATTCCCTTTGCCTTGAATTGAGTTATCTGGAAAATAAGTATTGAAAAAAGTCATATTGTTAGTTACATTTCCTACATTTTTCATTATTCCTATCGCAAAGTCAAATTCTTTTGTAACTGGAAATGGTTTTGAAGATATGTTCTGAGTTGCAAAAAATGAAGAGTTAGTTACTTGATATATTGGTTTAGACAAGTTTAAGGAATTGGTTTGCACTTTTGTATCAATACTACTATTATTTATTTGAGGAGTCAGACTAAATGAAAATTCAATATTTCCATTGACAACTAGATTAATTCCTAAAACAAATAATATGATATAAAGTATTTTTATTTGAATCATAGTTGAAGAGATAATTCTGAATATTTATGCATTTATCAGTCATAAAAATTATTACCGTTTTAATATTGATGTGGCTATTTGTCAATCTATAAAACATTTAGATGTAATAGACCCATTATTGTTTTCTATTTGGACATAAAATCTAAAAGTGTTACATTCTTTTTGTTACTTGATGCATATAACTTGTCAATTCTCTTTTGCTGTAATAACATCGCCAGCAGGTAAAATAAACTATCGATGTTTGATTGTGAATTTTGATTGTTTATTATATTATTGACACATTCATCATAGCTGCATATATCCAAAATCATTTTCAATAAAATCAATCTGTCTTATTTATGAAGAGAGTATAAGAAACCTTTCCATTTTATGCTGTATCCGTAGAATAAGATCTTCCCTTCGGAATTAGTTTCAAGTAGTGATGTCAATTCATCTCTTAAAGATTCTTCATTTATAGAGATATCTTCTTTTGTTATCTGCAAAAGTTGTTTATAATGATGGAAGATAGCACCCATCATAACAGACTCTATGACAAAGGGGTTTGATGCATTACCAAAATAAGAAGTATATAATCTTACATTATCAAACACTTCATCAAATTCATGTTTGTCCTTTTTGTTTGGCAATTAGCTAATAGAATTTAGCTTTTATATTTTTGTTCTCAGTTTGTTAATTTGTTATACTGATAAATATAAGCCATCACTATAAACCCCAACTGAAGGTTCATACTCAAAGAGAATACACTAAACCTTCTTTAAGGTCATTGTATGTTCTAAAAGATATCTATGGATTCAACTTTCGGGTATAACGTGCCTTTGTATTCTCTTCCAGACCTGCAATGTTTCATAATCTAAAGATTTAATGTCCTCTTTCTGTAGTTTGCCATACTGATTGAACTGATATTCAAATCCTCTTTTTATTCAAGGGTTTCCTTATATCTATTATAACTATAACAGATTCTATATTATTTAGTCGAAAGCCATATGAATTTCTTGCTCAACTATTTTTATTACATCTTGATAAAAATCTATTTTAATTTCAAACCTTTTCTTTAATTATTAAATTCGTTACTGCTTCTGTAATAGGCATGCCTGTTGCATCTTCAATATATGTCCATGAGGCTGTAGGGTTAACCTCTAGAAAAATTAGTTTGTCATTCTTATCTACAATGAAATCAAGACTACAATATTCAAGTCCAAATGCCGCTACCAATGCCAATATGCGGTTTTTAATGTCGTGTGTAAGACCCAGAAAATTTTCAATATCTATATCATCACCTAAATTGCAAATGTGAATGTCTTCTTCTAACGCTCGATTTGATTTTAAATTTAATTTTGCAGCAAAGATCTGATCTCCTACTACTGTGATACGCAACTCGCTTTTCTTCTCAATTTTCTCTTGAAATATACATGGGGCTAATTTGAGAGATTCATCAATCTTTGAAAGATCATTGTTTAATAGTCGTTTAGTGTGCATCATATATATTTTGCTCTTGATTTTTACATTATGATTATGTAAGACTTTGGCTATTATATTTTCGCTATGATTATAATAGAATGTTTTTGCAAGTTTAGGATCATTTGTAATTAGTGTATCAGGGATTTCAAACATGCCAATAGATTTAGCTAGAGCAAGCTGTCTTGCTTTGTTATGCTGTAATCTTTTGACTGTATCAAAATTGCTTATCCATCTAGCCTTTGATGTTGCTTCTTTTATAATTTCAAAAGTGCTTTGCCACTGTTCTTGCATGAACTTGTTAACAAACGCAGCGTCACCTTCAAAACATATATCATTAAAGTATCTCATAAATACAATCTTAATCTTTGATAGGTTCACAACCTGATCTTCTTTTGCAATTATTACTGATTCTTCCTCGGGCTTTATACTGATCTTGATCTCATTTGGTATATCCTCGATATTAATACGTAAATAATCAATACCTTTACTCAAAAGCATAAGACTAACTAGGTCTGATTCTAAATCAAGTTTGAATGAGAGAATTAAGACTTGAGATTCGTCAGAAAGTTTTAAAAGATTATCTTTCTTATTTAAATTTTTTAGAAATAGAATACGTATATCCTCTGTTATAGGACGTTCTTCTATGATATTATTTACAAAATGACAAAAAAAAGGAGTTGGATATAAGGGAGCAGAATTAATAATCACTTTGGTTCTATCTATTCACGACTTTTGTATAGTGCCAATGCTTTAGGTAATGCGCTTGCAGCAGTCAAAGCAGCAACTGTACCAATGCCAGAAATTACTAACCACTTATCCTCTCCTATAGTTTTTTTCAGGTTTGCAATAAGTTTTCCTTTGTTGTTCATTTGAAATAACATTAAATATCGATAGTATTTAAAGAATTACATCTAAATTTCCTATAAATTATTGTAAATATTGTAAATACTGAATAATTATAAAGATATTACATCTATAATTTACAATATTTTAATATTTCTTTGCATATTTTTAATGTGTATTAACTAGTTCAACCGTTTATGGGTAATATATAAGAAGGGGATGCTGATCCTTGCTTTAAGCCATATAGAACATAGAACATGAAGAACATCTCTACATTATATACCTATTCAAAATGTTCAACTAAAAGAAAGAACATAGAATGAAGAAATAAATTTTATCATGGTATATCTTTATTCATATTCTAAATGTTCTATAATATTATAGTAACGATGTTGGTCGTTAACATAATAAATATGGATGTGTTTATTTATTATATGTCTATTTTTGAGCGTTTTTCAATCAAAAGTAACTATACCGATATTTAAGAATAGAACATGACTAAATGCTCTATCATGTCCTAATGTTCTATTTTCAATTATATATCATTAAAGTCTTGGATAGATAAAAGCTAACGAGCATATAAATTAATAATATTATGTTGGTGTTATACCATTATAGTTGATTGGTTAAAAATGGATTCTTATATTCAAATAGTAGTGGAACTATTAATCTTCTTTTTATGCCGCATAACTCTTGTTAACATTAGGATATACAATGGCTCCAAATATTGCAGAGCAAAAATGATATAATTATTTTTGCAATTATATGCAAATTAAGAAAAGAATGCCCTATTAGCTGTATATATTATCAAAAGTATTCTAGATATCAAGTCATAAACTCAAAGTTATCTAGGACAAAAAATTACCACGACAAATACAGCCTTCTTTGGGTCTATCTACATAATGTTAATGCATTATAGATAATTAGTGATTATGAATTTGGATATCTTTTATGCCGATTTTATCCATTTACCTTCCCAAACCAAAACCCCTAAGTTAAAGCTAAAATATTATTGAATCCTTTTAGGATTAGGCCCCTTGTTTCAAAAGATATGAAAAATAATAAGATATTAAGCCATCATTTTTCATATTTTGAAAGATTTTTCTGAAATAGATTATAATGATTTTCATTTATTTTTTTACTTGCATATGCATCCTCAATATCCTTTTGTAGTTCTATTATCTTGGTCTCTTTATCATATTCTGATAGTTTATCTAAAGAATCAATTTCCTTATTAAAAATTTCCCTAAATCTTAATGATATTTCTTCCTTTAGTTTATCAAATTGTTCTTTATTTATATTCCCTTTTTTTGTCTTTAGGTTTGGCGGTTATTTTTATATGTGATGTTGTTATAAAATGGCAATTGATTAAAAAGTTGAGAAAATGTTCGATATCTATAAACAAATTGAATATGATAATCTTAGCCTTTTCAATGTTTATTTTTGTAATGGTTTTATATTTTGACGGAAACCCCAATAAAATTTTTCCATATATTACAAATATTCTAGATTATTTTAATAATATGGATAATTCATCAAATTTACTTTATCCAATTTCAAATATATTAAATTTATTTTTTGGATCTGACTCTAGAATGGCTTTTGTATATTCAGAAACAACTCAAGGAAGTAATTCTTATTCATTAAAGAATGATCCAATATTTTATGATATAAAAGTGGGAAGGAATCCTATATCCATGACCGCAGATAATAATATCAAAATGATATATGTTGCCAATAGTAATGACCATACCATATCTGTGATAAATACCACTGATAATAATATTGTATCAACTATTCCATTAACAATCAAGCCTATAGGTTTGTCTTTTAATTCCTTATTAAATAAATTATACGTCATATCTGATAGTTCATCAAATATATCAATAATCAATACTAAAACAAATTCAAAAGTATCGGATATTTTAATAGCTGGAAAAGCATCGTCAATAGTAACCGATATTGGATCTAATAACACCTATGTAACTAGTTTTTCGCCAAATAAATTATATGTTATAGACGATGAAAAAAATAAAATAAAAAAAATTATCAATCTGTCTGATTATCCGACTAATGTAGCATTAAATTCCAAAACTAAAAAAGTTTATGTCTCATATTCCGAATCCAATTCTATATCTATAATAGATGAAGAAAAAGGACTCATAAAGGATGTCGATGTAAATATATTACCAAAAGGCATAGTAGTAGATTCTAATAATAATATAATATATGTTGCCACCGAGGGTGCTAATAGAATTTCTGTGATAAATGGATCAACAAATAATTTGACAAATATGATAACTACCGGTAACTTCTCTGCAACTATTTCAGATCATCCTGTGGGAATAACTATGGATCCTTATACTAAGATGATATATGTCACAAAAGAAGGCTCTAACATTGTAAGCGTAATAAATTCATCATCATATAAAGTGGCGAAAACTATTCCTGTTGCAAGTCACCCTACATCTGTCATCCTAAACCCAAAAAAAGGTTTAATATATGTAACAAATTATGATTCTAATAAAATTTCTGTAATTAATGCTATGGCAAAAGATTTTAAAGGACTTGGCACAGTTGGAATCAAAGTAAGCGATAGACCAACAACAATAGCTATTGATCCATTTATCAAAAAATTATATGTTGCTCATGATTCACCGAATAGAGTTTCTGTTATTGATACTCAAACAGATAATTTAGAAAAAACCATTGCAGTAAGTAATCGACCGATTTCAATAGCTTTTAATCCCAATACAAACAAAATATATGTTGGAACCAACAGTCTTGGAATTCCTGTCAAAAACTATGATTTAGTATATGCTATCGATGCTATGTCAGGAAATGTAGTTTCTAGTATTAAAGTAGGTAAAGAACCTAGTTCTATTGCCGTAAACACAGCGAAAAATATAATTTATGTCACAAATGCTCTCAACAACACTGTTTCAATAATAGATGGTGACACAGATAAAGTAACAAGAAATGTTGCTGTAGGTAGTAATCCTACATCTATTGGTGTGGATACCAATCTTGAAAAATTATATGTAGCCAATTTAGGTGATAATACGGTAACGGTAATAGATGAAACAACTTATGAAGTAGAATCAAACATCACAGTAGGAAAAAATCCAACGGGAATAGCTGTAAATCCAGATACAAACATGGTATTTGTCACAGATTTCAATAATGATAGAGTAATAGTAATCGATGGTGACACAGATAAAGTAATAAGAAATGTTGCTGTAGGTAGTAATCCTTTTGGTATATCTGTTAATCCTAAAACAAATATTGTTTATGTTGTAAACAAATTTTCTGATTATGTTTCAATGATAGATGGCTATACATATAATACAACTAACACACCGGTTGGGCTTAATTCATTTGATGTAGCTGTTAATCCTCAAACTAATATGATATATGTGACAAATTATGATTCTAACACTATTTCTGTAATTAATGGTTCTTTAAATAAGGTTATAATAGGGTTGACTTTCAAAACCAATCCTCCAAATGCCGGCGATATTCATTGTAATGAACAAAGGGTTTCCAACAACTATACAAGATATCCTATCGATACAATACTAAATTGTGAGTCAAAACCCAATATCGGTTATGCATTTAGTTCATGGTCAGGAGATATATCTCCATCTATTTCAAATAATAATATGGAAACACAGGTTGTTGCATCCAGATATGGAACATTAACAGCCAATTTTGTAACCCCTACTCAACTTAACATTCCACCGGAGTTATGGACACCTTTCTATGGACTTATAGCGACCTTTTTTATTCCTTCAATAATAAGCTGGTTAAATGGACGAAGACAAAGGAAAAATCTCAGAGAATATCTAAATAAAATAGGAAAAGTGAACAAAACCTCGATAGAGCAAGAGATTGTTAAATTGTATTCCCAAGGAAAAATTAGCGATTCCCATTATCAAATGTTAAAAGATAAAATTACAAATTTTTATGGAGAAAAGGATTAATTTTTCTAAAATTAAAATTTTTATTGGAATTAAAATTTGTTTAGTTCATCAGAATTCTTGATTTGTCTTAATCTCTTTATATATTATTTGATAAATAATATCTATTGAGCCCATTTACCTATTCTCTCAAACCCCCTAAATTTAAGCTAAAATGTGGTTGAAACCTTATTGGCATTAGAGCCCCTATTTCAAAAGATATAAAAAATAATAAAATATCAAGATATTATTTTTCATATTTTGAAAGTTTTTTATGAAGTAGATTATAATGCATTTCAGTTATTTTTTCTTTCGAGTATGCAACATCCATTTCATCTTTTATAGATTGTAATTCTTTTTCTTTATCTACTTTCTGCAAATCATTAAGAATATCTATTTTTTTTCTGTATATTTCTGCATATATAATTGAAATTTCTTTTTTTAAATTTGTAAATTGTTCTTTATTTAATTTTCCTTTATCGTATATGATATCTATCTTTTCTTTTAACTTGTTCAGTTCTATTTCTTTATCGGATTCAGACAATTTATCCAAAGAAGCAATTTCATGCTTCAAAATTTCTTTGTATTTATCTGATATTTCATCCAGTAGTTTATCATATTGTTCTTTATTTAATTTTCCATTTGCATATGTATCAGAAATACTGTTTTTTAAATTGTCTAGGTATATAATATCCTTTTCTTCAATTTTTCCATCATTATGTTTCAGAGAAATTTTTTTATGATAACTATTTAGTTTTCTTACGTCTGTCTTTGATTTAATCCATCGTATAAAGGGCGGAATCAACCATGAACCCAGAACTGTAGTAACTGCGAAACTAAATATTGTTGATAAAAATTCCGGAGGAATAAGCGGTGTTTGAGCCACAAAATTAGCAGTTAATGTTCCAAACTTTGATACTGTTACATTTACCACTGAATTTTTATTAATGTTTGAGTCGTTTCCAGCAACATCATTATCATGCTTCGGAAATAATTGAAGGTATATATAATCCCAAAAGGATAGAATAGGCTCTATTTTTTTTAGAATTAAATCGCTTGACCAGGAACTAAATATGTAGCCGTTGCTTGGTTTAGCCTCGCATGTTATAGAATCCCCAAGATTGTATCTGGTATCCTTATTTTCGATTTGGACATCCTTATTACATACTATTATACCTGAACCAGAAGGATTTATTCGAAAGTTTGTGCCTCCCATTAATTTTAAAGAAGAACCATTTATTATTGATATAGTGTGTGAATTCATATTTGATACATAGGCGATATTGGAAATAGGATCAACAACAACATCTATTGGATTTCGACCCACTGAAATTTCGTTAACTATTTTGTTTGTTGTGCCATTTATTACAGACACCTTGTCAGTATCTGGATTTGTTACAAATATCATATTAGTTTTGGGATCGATATCTATTGCACTTGGAGAAGAATTCATTTTTATGGGAATCTTTTTGGTTTTTGGATCTGGATTTGTAGTATTTATTGCGTAAGTAAAATTTTTGTCACTATCCACAAAATATAGCATATTGTTTAAAGGATTTATGGTCATATCTATGGCTTGGGAGAGAGAACCATTTGAAAAAGGTATAGGTTCTGGTATCGGAAACATCATAGATTCTGCATGAGATCGATATTCATATACTGTACCTCCCATATCTAAAAGATATGCTAATTGTGTATACGGATTATACTTTACTGAAACTAAGAAGGTATCAGGTAATGTATAATTGGATTCCATTCCATTGAAAAAACCATTTAATGTATATATTGTACCATTGTACAATGAATTTCTATTTCCAATTTCATTAGTGATAACATAAATTATTTGACCATTGACAAAAACATCAAATGGACTGCCATTAACTTTATAACTACTAATGCTTGTTCCATCTGTTCCATCCAAAACATATACAGAATCTGAATCGGTACTCGTAAAATATAATAAATTTGCAACATTATCAATTGACATAGAAGGTCTTAGATCTACACCTTTTCTGACATCTTTAAGAAAATTTTTATTCTCTAATGAAATATTTTTAACTATTTTGTTTGTTGATTCGTCTATAAAAGTGATTCTTTTAGAATATTTATCAGCTACATATAATGTTTTACTAGTTGGATTTACTTCTAATTTAAATGGAGTTCCTTTGACTTTTATTCCATTATCAGGATACAATTTCGAATCGTTTGTATATTCAGTTGAAAATTTATATTCTGATCTTATGAATTGATAAGAAAATGTAGATAATAGTAAAATAATGATACTCAAAACATAAAATAAAGTTAAACTTCGTGATGTCATGATTTAATCATCTTTAGTCTCTAATATAAGAAGTTTTTATTATAATGGGCGTCTTTGTATATAATTCAAAAAAGACAGTTTACTTAATCAATTGTTCTTACTGCAATAAACTATACCAATTAACATAAATATCCAAACAACATTTTCATTGTCTATTTATTTTTAATAAATGCTTGTAGCTAAGTTAACAGTTGTGTAAATGATGGGTATATTCATTTGTAAACTAACACTACTAATTTTCATAATCCTAATTGGTGGCATAGCGTTTTTATGTCTTTTTAGATATTTGAGATTGATAATTCTAAACAAAACAATAGATCTCTTGCACAATTAGCAACATAATAATAATTTATATAACTATATCCTAAAGTAGACGAATTTAGCAATAATGTTTGTAAATCTTATCAATACTCATTAATAATTTGCAAAATTTTGATATCGGTCTAATTATGCAAGAGATCTAATGTTTTATATACTTTCAAAAATAATACTTTTTACTTATATAGATAGTATTACACAGTGTAAACCTTATCAATATGTCATTCCATATTTAATAGATAAAATTGGATCTATTTGACTATTTTATCAAAATCAATTATTTACATTGTCTGCAAAGGACAAAACATTTGATAAAATATTTGAATATTTGAATGAATTTATGAAAAAATTGGCAGAAAAAGATATACAGCTTTTGATGTAAAACCATAAGTAAATGTTACTTCAAATATCATGATTCAATATCAACAGATGAAGATGACTCAATTATGGAATTGAATATCAAATTGTTAATGGCAATGTTATTAGATCAATATACACAGAATAATAAAGAATAATAAATCAAGGAATTTCCTATTTTGCTTCAAGATAAAGCATATTTAAAAAAAGCTAAATCCTATGTTTACAATAAATAATAATAGTGGCAAGAAACAAAGGAGATAAAGATTATTCTAAATCAGAAAAGCAGCTATTGATATCCCTTATAAATGACTATTCTCTAATTGGATCACGCGATCATGAGATTATACAAATGCTTTCTAAAAAAATAGGCAAGAAAATATCAGAAACTCTTTTCTATCGCTTAAAGAAAGAAGCTGTGAAGATAAGAGGAGATTCAGAACAATGGCTTGATTCCTTTGTCAGGTATCAATATGTAGAGTTCTATAGAAAAAGAATTGAGGATCTAGAGTATGTTCAAAGAAACTTGTTAAAAGTGCTAATAGAGGAAACAGAAAAAGAAAGAGAAAAGCAAGACAAAACTATAATAAATCAATTATCAAAAACAATAGCAGAAATTTCTAAAGTGCTTGCTGATTTTGATATGGCTCCGCCAATCTTATCTAAAATATCAAATATAGTTTCAATGAATTATAATGGCCAGGGAAATCAATATAGTGAAGAGATTGGGCGATTAAGAGTTCTAAGACAGCAAGCAAAGAGTGCTATCACTATTCCTTCTAGCAATAAGGATCAATATGACAACAAAGAAGGAGGTTTAGAAGAATATGATACTAATGCAGTATTTTAATGGGTTAAATAAATTTGATTCTGAATTATATTTTTTTAGATGGATTGTTAAAAAGTTATTTTAAATCATTTTTCAATATTG
>Ga0134125_10006853_pt1 | contig 12880 bp, 11 predicted proteins | sample KB31751_FD_96464 | JGI IMG/M metagenome (GOLD analysis project Ga0134125, IMG submission 96464) | Terrestrial soil microbial communities with excess Nitrogen fertilizer from Kellogg Biological Station, Michigan, USA - KB3-175-1 | ecosystem: Environmental > Terrestrial > Soil > Unclassified ... | reverse complement strand
TTCTTTCTATCTATCCAGCCTTACAGCACCTTCCTGTCCACGAGCCAGGCAATGAAGTTATCTGGAACGCTCATTGTCGAGAGGCGCCCCTGGCGCACTAAACTCCAATCATCGAATTTGTGACTTTCCTTGATCTCTTTCAGAGCAACCGGTTCCACGAATCGCCGCACAAACTCTACATCCACTACCCAGCTTTTATCATCGTAGGAGTCGGAGCGCGGTTCGGAAACGACACGAGCAAGGCCAACAATCGCCGCTTCACCCTGACTGTGGTAAATCAACACTTCATCGCCGGGTCGCATGTCCTTAATAACACGTATCGCCTGGGGACTTCGTACTCCATCCCAAACAGTCACGTTGTCTTTTTCCAAATCTGAAATGGAGTAGGTATCAGGATCGGTTTTTGCAAGAAAATACGCCATACATTACCACCAATTCTTCTGAAAACAACTGCAATAACGTTGTATGACTTCTCTAACCTATTGCGGGCTGTCACCGTATATAAAGTGTAGCCGTGATAAGAACAAACGGTACTACATACAGCCTGAGCATAGCATATCACAGCAACTATTGTGAAGCGTACCCCTGCCGGGGTACAGAGTAAATGGACAGATATATTATTCAAGGAGGAGAAAAGTATGACACAAACCGATCCAAACAATGTTGAGCAGAGACCTAGCTACCAGGAAGAGCTTCAGGTAATGGGCGAGCAGTTAGTCTCGAAGGTGAAAGAGCTTATTCACGAGGGTAATGTGCGTCGCATTATCATCAAGCAAGAGGGTCACACCATTATGGAGATCCCTTTGACCGTTGGTGTGGTCAGCGTTATCGTCGCCCCAGTTTTAGCAGCTATCGGTGCGATTGGCGCGTTGATAGCCCAATGTTCTATTGAGGTGATTCGCACAGAACGGCCAACTTCCGGCTCCAACGAGCCACCAGCGGCCCTTTAGCCTGGACATTCCTGGCTTGATGTTGCATAATATTTCGAGGGTCGGTGCCTACTCACTAAATGCCTGGCCCTCGGAATTTTTTTACGTCTTTGGGGGATAAATCATGCCAGATACAAACGAGGTGGAAGTTCAGCACGAAGGACCAATCACTATTATTCAGATCAACCGCCGCCATGTCAGAAATGCCATCAACAAAACGACGGCGGATGCTCTGAGAAAGGCCTGGATGGACTTCGAGGGTGATGAAAACGCTCTGGTAGGTATTTTAACCGGGGGAGACGAGGTGTTTTGCGCGGGCGCGGATCTGAACGACATCGAGCAGTTCAATGCTGAAATCGGCGGCCCATCAGGTCCTTTGGGGTTCACCCGTTTGTTCGTCAGCAAACCAACTATTGCTGCTGTATCTGGCTATTGCGTGGCAGGTGGCCTGGAACTGGCCTGCTGGTGTGATTTACGAATCGCGGATGAAAGTGCTATTTTCGGGTGTTTTGAACGGCGCTTTGGCGTTCCCTTGATAGATGGAGGAACACAACGGCTTCCACGCATTGTTGGCCTGAGCCGTGCCCTGGAAATGATCCTGACTGGCCGACCGGTATCGGCAAATGAAGCGCTCGCTTTTGGGTTGGCAAATGAGGTGGTTCCTCACGGACAGAGCTTGAAGCGTGCTGTAGAATTAGGCCATATACTGGCAAAATTCCCTCAAACCTCTTTGCGCAATGATCGACAGGCGACTTACCTCGGTTTCGGTAAGGAGTTGGCAGAAGGCCTTCGCCTGGAAGCAGCTTTGGGAGCAGAGACACTAAGAAGTGGTGAAGCGGCGACCGGCTCAAAGCAATTTCAGGCGGGCAAAGGACGTAAGGGAGACTTCGGAAACTAACTGCCGATTACACCACAGGTAAACCTTGAACCGATAACTCGTGTAGGGTAGTGTTACCCTGGGGGACGATACACGAAAAAGGATAGGGTAGTTATGTCACGTACGCTCTCAAGACGGGCTGCCATCCGGCGCAATAGTCGCTGGCAGTCATTTGCATTGCTGCTGTTCGGAATCATCTTTTTGCTATTGGCTTGGCTTCGTCCCCTCGACTATCACACCTACCCTGCCGGTGTATTACTTTTTGGCCTGGCGCTGCTTGTGGCGGCAGTGATCAATCCCTACCGCCTGATTATTGCAGGATTTTTGGTGACATTGATTGGCTTAGCGGTTTTCTTTTCCTTCAAGCCCACCTTCTCATTTTTTAGAGATCAGGATCTGGCTCTTTTTGTGCTCGCCATTGGAATTGGCCTGTTGGGCATTGCGTTGATGGCACGCAGGGGATACATTGGCGTTGGTGCTGTAACACCGGCTCTGATCGTAATCATCGTTGGTATCATCGAGTACCTTTTAGCAGCGAATCTGACACCAAACGGCTTTGTTCCATTCTTCCTCTCGCTGTGGCTTCCGGGCATTGGTTCGTTAGTACTTGGTCTAATTTATTTATTTGTGAGTATCCGGGCGTAAATCTAATGGCACTATGCCAACTCAGCGCCATGCTTCTCACGCAACAAAATCAGGTCAGGATCTTGCCGGGACCACTCCACCAGATCAGGATTGAGTTGCAGCGACTCCTTCAATACCGGCAAAGCTTCATCAACTCGGTTGGTTTTAGCATAGAAGCACGCCAGGTTATAAAGCGTATCACCCCTCGCAGTAGAAACCTCGTCTCTCTGTTTCAGAGCATCATTCAAAGCATTTGCCAGCTTTTCCTCGATATGTGTTGCGTGCTGGAGATCACCGTGGTCGAGGTAAAACTGCACCAGATGCTCCTGTATATGCCAGTAGCCATTTATCAAAATCGCCGTTAAGAGCGGTCGACCTCTTTGCCAGACAAAACGCGAGGTACTCATGAGATCATCGTCGGTAAGTTTTTGTACTTGCTCAACAAGGTTGATATGGCTGGTTTCATCATCAAGCACCACTTCCGACCATGGACGATAACGCTGCTCCTCGAATCGTTGCTGGTTACGTCGCTCGACTTCATCGGCATTCAGGGGCGCATCATTATGTGAGACACCTACCAGTCGATTGATCGTATGCTGTCTCCAGAAAACGATATGCGCTATATTATCCTTTATCGACCACTGTTGTGGAGTGCCAGTTTCACTGCATTCAGCTTCACTCAGTCCATTGTGTACGTCCCGCTCTTCCTTATGAGCAAGTTGAAGCAGGTCGAGTAGTTCGGATTTTAGCGTGGGATTGCCCATTTTGCTTCTCCTGTATACCCTTGTTTCAAGGGACCACCAATTATGTCAACATTTCATCGTACCGGTCGTCCCTCAAACACCCAACTTTACTACTCCCAGCACATGCCCGGTCACCACAGGCACACCTTTCCTCGCTCGTGGGAAGGCCTTCAATTCGCTAGTTTTGAATGCTTTCACCTGCTCGTTACCATCACCATTCCAGGTTACCAGCAGGTGATCGTGCTCGCTCACAATCATTGTAATCAGCACACGATCTTTCTCAAGCAATTCTGTCGTCACAACCCCGCCGGTCGCTCGCCCCTTTTGGGGATACTGGCTTAAGGGCACCTTCTTACCCACGCCATTCTCTGTTAGCACGAACAGACTCAAAGGTGTATCCATGCTATTCTGGGACTCACCATCCAGATAGGAAGCGCTTACTACTCTGGCCCCTGGAGCAAGAACAATGGCAGCAACGCCCTGGCCGACCCGCCCTTGAACGCGCAGTCCCTCGTCGCTGAAACGCAAAGTTTGCGCATTATCCGTAGTCACAAAGTATTCACCCAACCCTCGCGATATCATCCCCATGACGACGGCATCTCCCTCGGCCAGCTTCATATCCTGCAAGCCATCCACATCAGCTGTACGATATTCGCCCAGCGGAGACTTCTTCACTTTGCCAAGTTTACTGAAGGTAACCAGATAACGGTCTTCATCATATGCTTCAACCGGCAAAACAGTCACTACCTCTTCGTTTGGAGCCAGTTCCAGCAGTTTACGTAGCGGCTCGCCCCGGGCGGGTCGTGTCCCTTGAGGAATCTTATGCGCCGCAATCTGGAAGACACGACCAGCTGAAGAGATACATAACACATAGTCCTGCGAGGTTGCAGCAACGACCTGTCGCAATTGCTCATCTCCGCGTACAGGGGTGTAAATGGCATCTCCGTTTTTGCCCTTTGGCGTAAACGTCTCTGCCGAGAGTGCCTTGAGCGTACCATTACGTGTGTAAGCAATCGCCAGGGGCTCGCGTTCATGCAGGCTCGCCACCTCTACGATGGGAGCATGCGCCTGACCCCCTACCTCGATGACCGTGCGTCGCTCGTCACCAAACTGCTTGATAAGCTGCTGCATCTCTTTTTTCAAGAGCGCGATGAGCGCTTTGCGATCCGATAGCAACTGTTCCAATTCTTGAATGCGGCCTTGCAGTTCCTCTTTTTCTTTCGCATATTTGCTCGCATCCAGGCGCGTCACCTGCGCCAGCGTCATAGAGGCAATGACCTCTGATTGAATAGGAGTAAGCTTATAGGTGACCTCGATCTTTTTGCGTGCCTGGGCACGATCCTCGGCCTGCTGGAAAATCTTGACAATGCGATCAGCATTGGCCGCGCCAACGATCAGGCCCTCTACAATGTGCAGGCGTTCCTGGGCTTTACGCAGGTCGAATTGTGCGCGGCGTGTCAATACATCAACCTGGTGGGCATTCCAATAGTTGAGCAATTCCAACATGCCCACCTGCTTCGGCTGGCGAGCTGCCTGCATCGGCTCGCCGAAGAGATAGACCATCTGGAACGAGAGCGAGATCTGTAAATCCGTTTCGCTGAAAAGCTGTGAGAGTACCTGAGCGGCATCGGCATCTTTACGCAATTCGAGGACGATACGAGTACCTTTCTCGGTATCGCTCTCATCACGCATATCGGGCATTAACCCTTCCAGCTTACGCGCGTTGATCGCCTTGACAATTGAGACTTTTACCTTATCTCTGCCAATGGGTGGCAGCTGCGTAACAATAAGTGAACGGCTACGCGGAGTTTCTTCCAGGCGCACTTCGGCACGCACGATAATGCGTCCCTTGCCGGTCGTCAGGTAATCGCGGATGCCTTCAATGCCCATGATACGACCACCCTGACAGAAATCTGGTCCCTGGATATAGGTCATAAGTTGATCAACGCTCATATTGGGGCGATCCAGCAGGGCAATACAGGCGCGCAGCACCTCGGTCAGGTTATGCGGTGGGATGTTGGTTGAGAGGCCAACGGCAATACCACTGGAAGGATTGACAACCGGCGGAATGCGTCCAGGCAGGTAATCCGGCTCCACAACCTTGGGATCTTGCTTATAGGTTGGGTGCAGTGGGACCGTCTCACGTTCCATATCGGCCATCAACGCCTCGGCTAATGGAGAGAGACGCATTTCTGTATAGCGATAGGCGGCAGGCGCATCTCCATCTTCACTCCCCATATTGCCTTGCCCTTCGATGAGGGGATAGCGCAATGTAAAGGGCTGTGCTAAACGAACAGCAGCGTCATAGACCGAGGCGTCGCCATGAGGATGGTAGTTACCGAGAATAAGACCAACCACTTCGGCACTTTTGACCGTCGGACGCGTGGAAAGGAAACGGGCATCGCGCATACCCGCGAGAATCCGCCGCTGAACCGGTTTCAAACCATCGCGAGCGTCGGGCAGCGCACGGTCAGTTACAACGGACAGGCCATAGGTTGCAAAAGCTTGCGTCATGACGACGGAAAAATCTTCTTCGCGTATGATTCCAATTTCTGCTGTAGTATTTTCTGTTACACGAGCCATTGGTTACACATCCAGTTCTTTAATCTTACGCGCATGCTCCGCCAGAAACGTTCGGCGAGCTTCCGCGTTCTCATCTTCCATCAACTCCGCTACCAGGCGCGCTGCCAGCACACCATCTTCCATGGTGACACGCTTAAGTGTGCGGCGAGCGGGATCAAACATGGTATCACGCAGTTCTTTGGGGTTCATTTCGCCCAGACCTTTGAAACGCTTGAATTCTAAATCCGCAGCATCCGCACGTGTCTTAATAAATTGCATGCGCGCCTCGTCATCCAGCAGCCAGTTTACCTTGCCTTTGTATTTGACCGAATAGAGCGGCGGGCAGGCAATGAAGACATGACCTCTCTCAATCAGATCGCTGAACTCCTGGTGGAAGAGCGTGAGCAGCAGGCACTGGATGTGCAATCCATCCACATCGGCATCGGTAGCGATAATGACGCGATGAAACTTCAAACGTCCAATATCAAATGAGTCGCGTGTGCCCGTTCCCAGCACATTGATGATCGTGCGGATCTCTTCGTTCTCGACGATGCGCTTCAGGTCGGCCTTCGCCACGTTGAGTGGTTTCCCTTTCAGCTTGAGTACTGCCTGGAAATCCGAGAAGCGCCCCTGGCCGGCACTACCTCCGGCTGAGTCACCTTCAACGATAAACAGTTCCGAGCGTTCGGGATCAGAAGAGTTGCAGCGCAGAAACTTCTTAGATAAAGTGGTATCAATCAACTCACCGTTCTTTTTCGTGCCCGCTCGCGCCAGTTCTTCAACAAGTTGTGCCTCATTGCGTGCCTTCTGCATTTGCAGGATTTTCTTGAGCCAATCTTTGCCTGCGCTCGTATTGCGCTCAAACCATTCCTTCAATCCCTCATCAACTACCGAGCGGACAATACCCTCAACCGGAGCATTATTGAGGCGATCCTTGGTTTGTCCCTGAAACTGCGGATTTGTCAGCTTTACAGAGATCACCACATTCAATCCCTGCTGAATGACCTCTGGCTTAAAACCTTCTTTCTCACGGCTTTTAATGACACCCAATTTTAGTGCATAGTCATTCACGACTTTTGTGAGCGCTGCTTTGAAACCGGTCTCATGCACCCCGCCATCACGAGTTCTCACGGCGTTAGCGAAGCTATACATGGTAATCTTATAGCCTGCGGTAGGTTGCAGGGCAACCTCAATTTGAACACCGTCTTTTTCTCTGGCAATGCCAATTACATGCTTGAAAAGGGGGGAGCTGGTGCTTGTCGCAAGATCACGCACATAATCGGGCAGACCATCACGCGAGTAGAAGACACGGCTAATTTGCTCCTCCTCGGCATCGTCCCAGGCATCAAGATGAAACGCAACGCCGCGATTGAGATAGGCGGCGGCTTTCAGACGACTTTCCACCGCTTCCAGCGAATAGTATGCATCGGCATCAAAAATAGTCCGATCATACAACCAGCGCAGTTGAGTCCCATGCAGTTTCGGATCGCAAGGAACTATTTTATGTGGCATGGCCGAGCCGCGACTGAATACCTGCGTAAACTGCTGACCCTCTTTCCAGATAGTCAATTCCAGCTTCTCCGATAGAGCGTTGATGATGGTTGAGCCGACGCCATGTAATCCACCTGCCGTCTTATATATACCCTCCTCAAACTTGCCACCAGAATGTGGCACCGTCAGAATAACTGTTGCGGCAGGAAGATAATCGCCCTGGTACAGCATTAAATCAAACGGCATGCCGCGAGCCACGTCACGCACGGTCACCCAGCCATCTCTATCAATGGTGACCCATATATCTTTTCCATATCCCGCTACCGCCTCATCTACCGCGTTATCAAGCGCTTCCCATATCAAATGGAGCAAACCAGAAGATGACGTAGAACCAATGTACATGCCCGGACGATGGCGAATAGCCGCAATACCCTCCAGAACCTGAATATCAGCAGCCGAATAATTCAAATGTTTTTTAGAGCGCGTTGTACTCCTGGTCTCTATTTTAGGCGTAATCGAATCTATTACTGCTGTTGTTTTCCGTGCAGCAAAGAGTGAGAGTTGTTCATGCTCCATCTCATCTTGCGTCACAGAGGATACTTTAGGGGAACGAGCCATATACCTGGATTCCTCTCTATTAGAACATATTACTGTCTTTCAGCATACAGTCTTCTATTCCAAATGTCAATAGCAAATTCGGTCATTCGTTCTAGGAGAATTGGAAATGGCAATCAGATGCTAAAAGTACTGCTCATCAACGTTCTTACAAAGACCGGTGTATTTTAATGTAAAATATGTTAAATGGCCTTGGTTTATGGAAGTAAAACTCTGTTCAAGATTTTATTGTATAATTAAACTAAACTCATGGAGAGTTTAGCAAGATTTCTATGTTGAAGTCAACCAGATTGTCTCTATGAAGCAGTTTTTCACTTGCTTACTCCATGAATTACGTTATGGAAAAATCTTAGTGATGTTTTTTTAGATTATCTCGTCTGTACCAGTAAAGCTATTCAGTAAAAAGTAGCGCGTATGCGTTAGCTCTGCTGATCTTGTCTGATTATATATACAAGGAAGGATGTATGCCACGTCCACCAAAACAGGTTCCCCTCAATACATTAGGAGGGCGAATTCGGGCCGCACGGCAGCATTTAGGCCTTTCCCTGGCTGAAGTAGCCGGTGATCGGTACAGCACCAGCCTGATTTCACAAATCGAGAGAAATCGAGTAGATCCCTCGCAAGATAGCCTGGAATACCTGGCTAATCGACTACGGCTGCCGCTGAAAGAGCGGGAAGTGCTGGAACAGCGACATCGTGAGTCCGAGGCCGAGTCAAATAAATACAAGAACTATGAAGATCAAAGAAAAGTGGCTGCCCAATTGCTTGCCAGCAATGCGCCACGTCATGCCCTGGAGGAATTGAAGCTTCTTACTATTCCTCAAATACCGGCGTACCTTCGTTGGAGGATCATCGCACTGCGAGGAGAGTGTCGCTTCAGTTTGCGGAAGTTCCTTGCTGCGCAAAAGGACTTCCTATCTGCGGTCGTCTTGCTACCTGAAGAAATACCACAGGACCAGGTGCTGGAGGCTTTGACGCTGCGCCTTCACCTGGCCGCAGCTACTCGGGAACTCGGGCAGCTTGAGGACGCATATGAATATTATGAACAGGCCCTCGACCTGATGAATACCTCTACCCCGCTGCGGTTCATCGCTGAGACTCACTGGGGTCTGGCCCTGGTTATCTTTGAACTGGCGAACAAGGGGTCATCCAACAATTCAGACAATGGAACAGACCATTCGAAGGCCGTTGAGTCACATATGCAGCTTGCTATGAAACATGCAGAGAGCGCCTGTACTCTCTATAACTCAATCGGTGAAACGCTGCGTGCAGCATTATTGCATTGTCAGATTGCTCTGATTGAACAATCTTTGGGTAAACTTCATGAAGCCGATAGACGGCTCCATGAAGTTTTAGCGATCTGGCAACCATCACTGAGCGACCCTGAGTTGTCTCTCGACACGTCACATGTTAACAATCTTGACCAGCATCGATATACCCCGAAAGAGCGTGCAAATCTCGTCTCTGCTGCTGCCTGCTATCTTGCCGGTATAGAAAATGAAGAGGGATACTATGAGAAAGCGCTCGAACATATCCAGTTGGCTATTGAGACAGGTAAAAGCAGCTATATCCTTCGCAGAGCCGAAGCGTACATGATGCAGGGGCAAATCCTGGCAGCCAGGAGACCAGGTGATCCCGAAGTAGAGGGAGCATTTCGAGCTGCGCTCAACGAGTTGGAACAAACAGACCGACTCGCTGCCAGGGCTCGTGTTCATATCCTGTTGGGAAAATACTTACATAACCAGGGCAGACCCCTCGAGGGCGAATCGGAGCTGAACAAGGCACTGAAGCTCTCGAATGCAAATGTTGGTATCAGTAACGATACTACGCCCGTTGAAGAAGTCCAGAATAAAGAGTAACTATGGATATTGCAGACCTGCCAGGTGATATAATAAAGGACATTATAGGATAAATAAGCCTTTTGCAGAAGGATACGTTAAAATGCAGTCTATAAGTGGTCAGTATGAGTGTTCTCATCGTTCTGGATTGGGACTGGACTACTTCACCTCGCGCCTGGATCGCCTTACAATCCAGGCAAATGGGCGATTCACATTGACCGTACAGGAGCGCAGCCGTATCACTCATGCAGCCCAATCAGTCATGAGTGGACAACAAATCAGTACAAATGCGCCCGAGACGAAACGTGATGGCACCTACACATACTCAGGAAACAACATTTCGTTCCATTTCGATGATGGCGAACAGGAGCAGGGGCAACTTACTCCTGATGGAATACAAATTGGCCAGAATGTCTTTGAAAAGGTTTCAGACTCTACGCTGCTTCCTCCCACCCATCGTTTGAAGATGGATATGGAAGATATCGCTAAGGGCCTAAAAATCGCAGGAACCATTGGAGGCGCAGCCATCAAGGCAGCTAAAACTATCCAGGATACGCTGCAAAGTTCTCAAACTTCGCAGTCTGGACAGGCATCCGGCACTCAACCACCATCAGGTGCTCAACCACAGGCACGCGGATACTCGAATGCGGCAGTTTCTCCACAACAACAGGCAACACCCCCGGTTCAGCCTGCTCCTGCACACTCATCACAGCCTGCTCCTGCTCAAAATACTACAATAGATGATGCAGAGACACTTTTCTGCGATCAGTGCGGTGCCCCAGTTCGTCCTGGTAAGCGCTTCTGTAACCGTTGTGGTGCGAGATTACCTTAGTGGAATAGAGTAGTTGGCTATTGCGGCATATCTTTCATCAGTAATTCATAAGCGGCAACAATGCGCTGCATCTGCTGTTGATCCCCACCTCTGTCTGGATGGTATTGTTTGGCGAGTGAACGATAGCGGCGCTTGATTTGCTGGCGAGTTGCGTTGGGGGGCAACCCCAAAACATTAAGCGCCTGCTGGCGCGCCAGCATGCCACGAACCGGATTACCAGGGTTTGACCATAATGCCCGTGCGCTTATACGGATCACATCCCATAAAAGAGAGGCAAAACTTTGTTGCTTTGGTGGCGGTCGCGAACTCATACCTGTCTTTCAAACTGGTGGCGTTACTTCGTCATCTGAGAATAACATTTTATATCTTGATATCATATCATCTTCAATGAAACGTTGGAACTAGTCACACCGTACCAGTAATTAGGAGGTTTAGAACATTATTTAACCTGTTCCCTGATGGGAGCTAACAAACCTGTACAGCCTGACCTGCTTTTGAGGTAGAATGAGTATAGCTCATCCTTAAAATGGAAAGAGATCTGGTCCTCAAGCTAAGGGAATGGTGTTTTCGTTTTCATTGCTATTATGGTGATTGCGAGGTGTGATTATGGCAACCCAGACAAAAGAGTCAAAACCGCAAGAGGAAGTGCAAAAGATTACATCATCTCAACCTCTAGAGAAGGCTAAAAAAGAAGCCAGGCCTATCATGCAGTTCATTAACAAGTTCAATAATGACTGGGTTATGAACTTTGCTTCAGGTCTGGCATTTAATATATTAACTGCTATCTTTCCTATCCTGATCGCACTCATCGCCATTTTCGGATTCGTCGTTGGTGGATTGGCTCCCGGTTCGGAGAAGCAACTTATTAATGGCATCCAGAGTATTTTTCCACAACAAATTCAAGCAGGACATTTACTGCAACCCGTCTTCAATTCGCTCAACAAGAGCGCGGTCTATCTGGTAATCATTGCCGTTCTTACTGCTCTCTTCGGCGGCTCCCGTCTCTTCGTGACCATGGGGGGATACTTTGATATCATTTATCATACGCGTCCGCGCAATGTTATCAAGCAAAATATCATGGCATTCTCGATGCTCCTGCTGTTTATCGTCCTGGTACCAATTATGATATTTAGTGCTGCCTTACCAGCGCTGGTAGTTTCGCTTTTAAAAGCGACCCCACTTCATGATGTTCCAGGTAGCGGGCTTCTCTTTACATTGATCGGCATCGGTTTTGGCGTGTTTTTCGCCTGGGTCCTGTTCGTGTCTATCTATATTGTCGTTCCCAATCAACACATCAGTTTCCGCAACAGCTGGCTTGGAGCCGTCATAGCAGCAGTAGCGGTAGAAGTTTACCTCATTCTCTTTCCGTTCTATGTGACCCACTTCATGAATACCTACACGGGTACCGCAGGCTTTGCGGTGATTCTGCTGTTCTTTTTCTACTACTTTGCTGTGATTCTGCTGCTAGGTGCTGAAGTCAACGCGTTCTTCGCCGAGAAAATACGAGCCACACCCGCTGATATCCCAACAATGATCCATATGATGACCAGCCACTTACAAACAAGCGAACACGCTGTTAAGGAACAGGCCTCTATCGATCACAAAGATGAGCAGCCTAAAGAGATCCTTCCCAGGGACGAAGCAGGGAATTTGAAACAGCAAGCACAAAGGGCAACAGGCTCTAACGGCAGGACAGCAGATTTTCAGAACCAGGTGCCAACTCACTCCGAAGCAGAGGATAAGAAGGCTAAGAAAGGAAAAGCAGGTACAGCGGGAACTTCAAGAACGTTTACAATTATAGAGGTTCTTGCGGGAACGGCACTGGCTTTCGTCATCCAGCTTTTCCGCCAGCGCACCGGGAAATGAGGACAAATTTCTCACTCTACATGTTGATAGCGCAGGTGAAATTTTCATCGGAATAACTATCCGGCATAGTATCCTTTCCATGGACTACATGTCGGCTTCGCGTTTGAGGCTACCGTTCGCTCGGCGAATTTGTAGCCACTCCACCATTGAAGACTTTTAGAACAGCTTATCCAAATGTCTCATCGTGCTTGACGCATTGATACTCATCTGTTACACTTCAGTGAAGAGGGTTGGGTAGAGAACATTTGCGTCAATGTTATCCCCTCTTATGAACCTTATAGAGAAGTAGTAGTGTTCGATCCTCCTACCTGGAAATACAGGCTTTGGCACCACCCGGAAAGTAAGAAAGTTAAAAAATCTCTATCACGTCATATATTGTGATTACTGTATTCTCTTCAAGAGGTCTAAAGTATGGCAGGCGAGAATCTCTCATATACAAATCAATCGGAACAGGAACACCTGCGTCTGCTTGCGGCGCTGCGCGAAAGTGAAATCCTGCGCGA
>Ga0134125_10006852_pt1 | contig 12880 bp, 9 predicted proteins | sample KB31751_FD_96464 | JGI IMG/M metagenome (GOLD analysis project Ga0134125, IMG submission 96464) | Terrestrial soil microbial communities with excess Nitrogen fertilizer from Kellogg Biological Station, Michigan, USA - KB3-175-1 | ecosystem: Environmental > Terrestrial > Soil > Unclassified ... | reverse complement strand
GGGCAGCGATCAATGGACCCTTTCCGACGAGATGATGGTCGAGGAATATGTGCCGGGCCGCGAACTCACCGTGTCGGTGATGGGCGACCGCGCCCTGGGTGTCACCGAGATCGTCACCGATCTGGAATTCTACGACTATGAAGCGAAATATGCGCAAGGGGGCTCGCGTCACATCCTGCCCGCGAAAGTCCCCGTGACAATCGCCGAGCAATGCATGGAGCTGGCGCTCAGGGCGCATCAGGCGTTGGGCTGTCGGGGCGTGTCGCGCAGCGATTTTCGTTACGACGATACCGGCTCGAAGCCCCGTGTGATCGTGCTGGAGACCAACACCCAGCCCGGCATGACGCCCACATCACTGGTGCCGGAACAGGGCGCCCATGTCGGCATCTCTTACGCCAAATTGTGCCGCTGGCTGGTGGAGGACGCTTCATGCGATCGCTGAAGGTCGAACGCATGCCGCGCGACCATCCCCGCGCCCGCTCCGCCAGGAAGCCCGCGCGCCCGGTGCGCGAAGCCGCGTCGTCGCGCGGCCGCCGCGAGTCCTCGGGCGAGGGGATTATCGCCCGCGCCAAGGCCGCTGTCGGACGTTTCCTGCGCCATCCCATCCTCTGGATGAGCATGGCCACCCTGGTCTTCGTGGTACTGGCCGTCTTGTTCGTGAGCGGCGCCATCGGGCGGACGATTCACAATGTGCGCAGTGCGGCGGACCGGTTGGTGGCGGAAGCCGGTTTCGGGATTTCCGAGATTCATCTTGCGGGCAATAGCCGTGTGCCGCCCGAGACCATCCTGGCCGCCTTGGGGCTCCAGCCCGGCGGTTCCATCTTCGCCGCCGACCTGCCGGCGGCTCGCGCCCGCATCATGGCGCTGGACTGGATACAATCCGCCGATGTGGTGCGCCGCTATCCCGACGCGATCTATGTCAACGTGGTTGAGAAGCGCCCCTTTGCGCTCTGGCAATCGCCAAGTCTCGATAACGGAGGGGGGGGCATCGCCGTGGTCGAGCGTTCGGGCAAGGTGATCACCACCCGCGATGTGGAGAATTTCCGCCGCCTGCCCAAGCTGGTGGGCGCGGGCGCACCGGAAGCTTCGGCCGATATGGTGGAAGCGGTGATGGCGCATCGCGCTGTCGATTCCCGCATCGCCGCTTACGAATATGTCTCGCAGCGTCGCTGGAATCTGATCCTCACCAATGGCGTGGTGGTTGAGCTGCCGGAAAATGGCTGGCGCAAGGAACTGGATGCGCTGGAACATCTCATCGTGGACGACGGCATCCTGGAACGCGACGTCACTGAAATCGATCTGCGCTCGCCCAATAAGTATTTCTTCGTATTGCGCGGCGGCGAGAAAAAAGATGTTCAACGCGGCGGCAAAGAGACTTGAGCATGGGCGAGACCATCCGATTGCGCGTCAACAATGAAATTCCCGCCTACCGTCCCGGCCTGGTGGCGGCGCTGGATGTGGGTTCGTCCAAGGTCGCCTGCGTGATCGGCCGCGCCGAGCAGGGCACGCTTAAGATATTGGGCAGCGCTTTGCGCGAAAGCGCCGGCATCCGCGCCGGCACCATCACCAGCCTGGAACTGGCCGAAGAATCCATCCGCGATTGCGTGGCGGCGGCGGAAAATCATGCCGATGCCCGCATCCAGAATGTGTTGCTCTCGGTCAGTTGCGGCCAGCCTGTTTCCGTCAATAGCCGCGCCATGATGGCGCTCGACGGCGCGCTGGTCTCCGACGCCCATTTGCGCGCGCTGTTGAACGATGGCCGCGCGCGGTGCCGGCTCGAGGGCCATGAGATCATCCAGTCGGCGCCCAACGCCTATGTGGTGGATGAGGCACGGGGGGTGCGGAACCCATCGGGCATGTTCTGCCAACGCATCGGCGTCGCCATGCATGCGGTGGCGGTAAGGCCGTCGCCGCTCCAGAATCTCAAACTGGCGGTCGAACGTTGCCATCTCAATGTGGTGGGTACCTTGTTCTCGGCCTATGCCTCGGGTCTTGCCACCTTGAGCGAGGATGAAAAGCAGATCGGCGCCACCCTGATCGATCTGGGCGGCGGCTGCACTTCCATCGCCGTGTTTATGGAAGGCCATCTGGTCCATGCCGATGTGGTGCCGCTGGGCGGCTCGGCCGTGACGTCCGATATCGCGCGAGGGCTGGCGGCGCCGGTTTCCGCCGCCGAGCGCATCAAGAGTCTGTTCGGCGCGGCCTTGGGCGATCTTGAAAGCGGCAGCGACCTGATTGCGGTCCCCCAGGTGGGCGAAGACAGTGACGACAGCGCCTTGCGCGTGCCCCGCTCGATGCTCACCCGCATCATCCAGGCCCGCCTGGAGGACATTCTGGACGAAGTGCAGAAGCGGCTTCAGGCCTCCGGCTTCGATGTGGCGGCGGGGCGCCGGCTGGTGCTGACCGGCGGGGCCAGCCAGTTGGCCGGCACAAGGGAATTGGTGGCGCGCAAGCTCAACAAGCAGGTGCGAATCGGCCGGCCGCAGAATTTCCCCGGCCTGGCGGCCGCCAATAACGGTCCCGACTACGCCACCGCTATCGGTCTTTTGATGGCGGGCGCGACCATGCCGCCGGAAGTAATCAATCCTGAATTGGCCATGGCGGTCGCGCCGGGGGAAGCCAAGAGCTGGTGGGGGAGATTGACCGGCCGGTGGCTGGAGTGATTCAACAATGTATTCGCGAATCAGAAGAGTGATTCGCGGGTACGCAAGGTGACTCTGACGTCACTGAGGAGAAAGTAAGATGGCGATCAACCTCAAGGTACCCGAAGGCAAGGAACTGCGTCCGCGAATCACCGTGTTGGGCGTGGGCGGCGCCGGCGGCAATGCCGTCAACAATATGATCGAGGCCGGCCTTGAAGGCGTGGACTTCGTGGTGGCCAACACCGACGCCCAGGCTCTGGCCCAGTCCAAGGCCGAGCGCAAGATCCAGTTGGGCGTCACCACCACCGAAGGCCTGGGCGCGGGCGCCCAGCCGGAAGTGGGGCGCGCCGGCGCCGAGGAATCCATGGCCGAGATCATGGACCACCTCTCCGGCGCCCATATGGTCTTCATCGCCGCCGGCATGGGCGGCGGCACCGGGACGGGGGCGGCCCCCGTGATTGCCCGCGCCGTGCGCGAAGCCGGCATCCTCACGGTCGGCGTGGTGACCAAGCCTTTCGCGCTGGAAGGCGACCGCCGCATGCGGGTGGCCGAGCGCGGCATCCTTGAGTTGCAGCAATTCGTCCATACCCTGATCGTGATCCCCAACCAGAATCTGTTCCGTGTCGCCAACGACCGCACCACCATGTCCCAGGCCTTCGCCATGGCCGACGAGGTGCTGCATGCGGGCGTGCGCGGCGTCACCGACCTGATCGTCATGCCCGGCCTCATCAATCTCGACTTTGCCGACATCAAGTCGGTGATCAGCGAGATGGGCAAGGCGATGATGGGCACCGGCGAGGCGGAAGGCGAAGAACGCGCCATGCGCGCTGCCGACATGGCGATCTCCAATCCGCTTTTGGACGATGTCACCATGAAGGGCGCCAAAGGTGTTCTCATCAACATCACCGGCGGGCCTGATCTGATGCTGTTCGAAGTCGAGCAGGCTGCCAACCGTATCCGTGCGGAAGTGGACCCTGACGCCAACATCATCTTCGGCAATACCATCCTGCCGGACATGGAAGGCCGCATCCGCGTCTCGGTGGTGGCGACCGGCATCGATGCTGACATACTGAAGCTGCCGGAGAAGGTGCATGCTTTTCCCCGGTCCAATCTCAAGCCGCAAGTGCAACCTTTCACCCTTGCCGCCAGCAAGGTCCCGCCGCCCAATCCGATTCAGGTGCAAATGGACAATCTGGCGGCCGAGCTCAATGCCAATGTCGCGCCGTCGGCAAAAGCAGACGAAGCCTATATTCTGGGCGGCAACGAGGCTCCGGAACTCGCGGACAACCCGGTGGAGGACGCGCTGAGGGTAATGAAATATCCCGCCACCGAAAGCTATCGCCCGCTGACTGAGCAGCCCCTGGCACGGCCCCAGGCGGAAAAGAAAAGCGGCTGGAGCCTGTTCGGCCGCAAGAAACAGGTCGTGCCCGATCTGCGCAGCGAGCCCCGGGAAGAAAGGCCCCGCGCCACCGCCCAACCCATGCAGCGTCCTGCGGCGCCCGAGCCGCTGCCGGCGCAGAACGAGGACCTTTTCCCCGATCACGGCCATGACGATCAGTTCGAGATACCGGCGTTTCTGCGTAGGCAGTCCAACTAATCGGTATTTCCATCCAAGCGAAAAGGGCGGCTTTGGCCGCCCTTTTTGTTATAACCGAAGGTGAAGCTTGGTCGTGACCTTCCTCCCCCGCGCATGCGAAGCATGCTGGCGGGGGAGGTGGCCGTAGCAGCGCTTGTCGATGCGAAGGCCGGAGGGGGGGGTAACAAATGAACTTCTCGATTGAAGATGCGCAAGAAAACGACCTCCCCGCCATCACCGCCATCCTCAACCACGCTGCCGCGCATTCCACCGCGACCTGGCACGAATATCCCAAAAGCGAAGCGGAAATGGCCGATTGGTTTGCCGCCCGCAAGAAAGATTATGCCGTACTGGCGGCGCGGGAGGGCGCCGAGCTTGTGGGTTACGCCAGTTATGGGCCGTTCCGGGCGCCGTCGGGCTATCGGCTCACTGCCGAACACTCCATTTATGTGCGGGAGGACCGGCGGGGAAAGGGGATCGGCAAGGCTTTGCTGGCCGCCTTGATCGAACGCGCGCGGGGCCAGGGACTGCGCGTCTTGATTGGTGGCGTGGACGCGGACAATGCATTGAGCATCGGCCTGCACCAGGCTTTCGGCTTCGCGGAGAGCGGCCGTCTGCCCCAGGTCGGGCGCAAATTCGATCGCTGGCTGACCCTGGTCTTCCTGCAAAAAAATCTCTGACCGGCTATCATCCGGCCCGCGAGAACCACAGGGGATGGGAATGCGGGCGGGACTATGGGCAATGTGTTTCGGTCTTCTGATCTCGGCTCCGGCATGGGCCGCACCTTATGATGTGGCGGAAAAGGACATCGCCACACTCCAGGCCGACATGACCGCCGGCCGGGTCACGGCGCTGGAGTTGGTGCAGGCCTATGAGGCGCGCATTGCCAAACTCGATCCGATGCTCCACAGCGTGATCGCGCTCAATCCCGACGCCGAAAGCCAGGCGAGGGCGCTGGATCAGGAACGCCGCACCGGCCATGTGCGAGGGGCCCTGCACGGCATTCCCATCCTGGTGAAGGACAATATCGAGACGCTCGATCCTGTCCCCACCACCGCCGGTTCACTGGCGCTGAAGGACAACATCACCCATCGCGACGCGCCGGTGATCGCGCGGCTGCGCACCGCCGGTGTGATCGTCTTGGGCAAGGCAAACTTAAGCGAATGGGCCAATATCCGCTCCACCCATTCGATCAGCGGCTGGTCCGCCATCGGCGGGCTGGCACACAATCCTTATGTGCTCGACCGCAACACCTGCGGCTCGTCGGCGGGCAGCGGCGCGGCGGTGGCCGCCAGCCTGGCCGCGGCAGCTTTGGGCACCGAGACCGACGGCTCGCTGGTCTGCCCGGGGTCGTTCAACGGCATCGTCTCGCTCAAGCCCACGGTAGGCCTGGTGTCGCGCACCCATATCGTGGCGATTTCCCATTCCCAGGACACGGCCGGCCCCATGACCCGCAGCGTGGCCGATGCGGCTTTGCTGTTGTCGGCGATGGCGGGCAGCGATCCCGATGACGTTGCCACGGCGGATGCCGATGCGCATCGCGCCGATTACGCGGCTTCGCTCACGGGCGCGTCGCTCAAAGGCGTGCGCTTGGGGCTGATCCTGCCGCCGCCGGATCATTCGCCTTCCGCTACCGATATTCTGCTGCAGCACGCGGTGGACCTGCTGCAGGCGCAGGGCGCGGTGATCGTGGAGATTCACGATTTCAAGCCGCCCGCCAACGCGTCGAACGAAGAAGACACGGTGCTGAAATATGAATTGAAGCACGACATGGGTGCGTATCTGCAAAGCCTGCCGGGCAAGGGGCCCAAGACCCTGGCCGACCTGATTGCTTTCGACGCCGTCACGCCCCGCGAGCTGGTGCTGTTCGACCAGGATTATTTCGACATGGCCGAAGCCAAGGGCGATCTCGGCGATCCCGCCTATGTCGAAGCGCACCAGGATCTCTCCGCCAGCACCCGCGCGCTGCTGGATACGACGCTCACCCGGAACCATCTCGATGCCTTGATCCGCGCCACCGATGAGCCTGCTTTCCGCGTCGATGTGGTGAAAGGCGACAATGAAAGCGGCAGCGATTCCTTCCTGCCCGCCACCGCGGGTTATCCGCATCTCACGGTGCCGATGGGCATGGTACAGGGTCTGCCGGTGGGGCTTTCCTTCATGGGCCCGGCCTGGTCGGAGGCCAGGCTCCTGGCGATAGGCGCGGCGTTTGAACATGCCGCCCAGGCGCGCAAACCACCCACTTTCCTGCCCTCGCTGGAATCCACTCCCGCGATTGCCGCCGCCCTGGCGCCGCTAGGAGGGGGCGGGGACGGGCGCTGACGCGGTCTTGGGCTCGATATAGATGCGCCGCTTGCCGAAATCGATCGCCAGTGAATTGGAGCGCAGCAAGGCGGGGCCGATGATGGCGGCGGCCCGATCCTGAAGCCCGAAATATCCGAACACTTTGGCGTTCGCCACGATCACGGTTTGATCGAGGAAGGTGTGGTCGTCCACGGCGATGGACATGCCCTTGATCAGCACCACCGGCTCCAAGGTTCCCAACGCGTCGCGCAAATCCTGCGGGACCTTGTCCTTGAGGAAGTCGGCGCGATGCAGGCCCAACTGCTCGGCCGCCTCCCAGTTCAGCATGGTCATGCCCGAACCCATGTCGAGCAGCGCGGTAACCGGTTTGCCGCCGAATCGGGCTTGCAGCCACCAGAACGTGATGTCCATATCCTGCGCCCGATGGGGCACGAGTGGTTCCGACGGCCATTCGCGATAGACGGTGGCGCCCGGATCGGCAGGATCCATCAGCCTCATCTGGAGCGTGTCGTGATCCATCACCATGAAATACTGGGACAGCGCATCCATGCCCAGGATGCCGTCGGCACCTTGTGTGCCGTCGGTCGGCGCGATCTCGTCCGGCAGCACGCCCATGGTAAGGCCCTTGATGGCCTGCTTGTCCAGGCTCATCACGTCCGGCTTCACCGGCACCGCGGTGCCGATATTGTTCATGGCATAGACTTTGAGCATCTGCGTGTCGGCGGGACTGAGGCGCAATTCCTGGCGCAGATGCTCAAACAGCATCGTGCGGCTGGAGGCGGTGTCGAGCACGAAGCTGAACGGCCCCTGGCCGTCGAGAAACACGTCGGTGGAGACGCGCCCGTCCGGGCCGATGCGGTAAGGCAGTTTGGCAAGGTCGGCGGCCCACGCCGCCGTTCCCCCCAGAAAAATCCCCAGAGAAAGCAATATCGCCTGGAAACGCAGTCCCATCGAATTGACCTTTCCAAGCACCAGTAAACCCCCGAAAGCCCTGTGGCCGCAATTAAAATCCCGCGAAGCCTGTTATAAGCCGCCCATGTCTCAGCGAAATACGATAGCGCGCGAAGTGAAGGTCACAGGAACCGCGCTGCATGCGGGCACGCCGGTAACCATGATTCTCTCGCCCGCTCCTGCGGGGCGGGGAGTGACGTTTCGGCGGGACGGCGCGGACATTCCCGCCCGCTATGATCTGGTGGCGGAAACAAGGCTGGGCACGGTGATCGAAAGACGCGGCGTCCGGGTGGGCGTGATCGAGCATTTGATGGCGGCCTTCGCCGGCGCCGGATTGGACGATGTAAATGTGGATTTGGACGGGCCCGAGCCGCCCATCCTGGATGGCGATGCGCTGTCCTATCTCCTTCTGATCGAGCAGGCGGGCGTCAAGGCGCAAGGAGAACCGCGCCGCGCCGTCGCGCTGAGAAGGTCGGTCGCGGTGGAAGAGGGCGACGCCTCCGCCGCGCTCGAGCCCGCAGACGAGACTTTGTACGATTTCATACTCGACTATCCCGGTTCGGTGATCGGGCGGCAGGAATTCCGCTTTGCTTTTTCGCCCCGGAGTTTCCGCGACATGATCGCGCCCGCCCTCACCTTCGGCTTCATGAAAGACCTGGAAGGGCTGCGCCGGATGAACCTGGCGCATGGCGCGTCGCTGGAGAACACGCTGGCGCTGGACGAAAAGGGCGTGATCAACAAGGAGCGCCAGCGTTTCGCCGACGAATTCGTCCGCCACAAGATTCTGGACGCCATCGGCGACATGGCCCTGGCGGGAGCACCCCTCAAGGCCAGGTTCCATGGGGTGAAGTCCGGCCATGGCCTCAACAACAAGCTGCTTCGGGCGCTGTTCGCCGACCCCGCCAATTACGAAATGATCACGCTTCCCTGAAAAGACCCGCCTTATGGTATAAGAGCGGGCCGGTCGGGCAGGGCTGTCGAGATACAGTTTAAGCCATTGACCAGGCTATGTAATTCTTGAGGTCTGTGCTTCATGTCACGCACTGGTTTGCCATCCTTCCGCTCGTTCCGCGCCGCTCTTTTGGTGATGGCGCTGGGAACCGCGGTGGCCGGCTGCAGCATGCTGGGTTTGGACAAGGACGACGCCAGCAACGACCTCAACAAGGACGCCGCGCAATATAATGAGCGTCCGGTCGAGCAGATTTATGCCGACGCCTGGGCGCAGATCAACAGAGGCGACTGGGAAAACGCGGCCAAGCAGTTCGACGAAGTGGACCGCCAGCATCCCTATTCGGTGTGGGCGCGCCGCGCCATGCTGATGAGCGCCTTCTGTTACTACCAGGCCAACAAATATTCCGACGCGGTCTCGACCGCCGACCAGTATATTTCGCTGCATCCTGGCAGCCATGAAGTGGCTTACGCCTTCTATCTGAAGGCGATCGCGCTTTACGAGCAGATCGTGGACGTCAATCGCGACCAGGAGACCACCCAGGGCGCGCTGGTGGCGCTGCAGGACGTGGTGCAGCGCTTCCCCGATTCCGAATATGCCCGCGACGCCACGTTGAAGATCGATCTCACCCAGGACCATCTGGCCGGCAAGGAGATGGCGGTGGGGCGTTATTATCTCACCCGCGGCGACTATATCGGCGCCATCAACCGGTTCCGGGTGGTAATCCAGCAGTATCAAACCACGCCGCAGATCGCCGAGGCGCTGGAGCGTCTCACCGAGGCTTATTATTCCCTGGGCCTGGACAGCGAGGCGCAGACCGCCGCCGCGGTGCTGGGCGCCAATTATCCCGGCAGCGAATGGTACATGGACGCCTACAACGTCCTGAAAAAGCGCAATCTCACGCCCGTCGAGAACAAAGGCTCCTGGATCAGCCAGGCTTTCCACCGGGTTCTCTAAGACAAGCGTGCATTTCGCAAGCCGCCGCCTAGCGGGAGCCGGGCGGCAAGCGATAGAATTTTGCCAGATATGTCCCCTGGAATCAGAACCTCATGCTTGCCGCGCTGACCGTCCGCGACATCGTGCTGATCGAACAGGCCGCGCTGGAATTCGCGCCCGGCCTGAACGTGCTCACGGGTGAGACCGGCGCGGGCAAATCCATTCTGCTTGACTCATTGGGCCTTACCATCGGTGCGCGGGGGCGCGCCAATGTGCGGCCTGGCGCCGGGCTAGGGTCGGCCACGGCGATCTTCGATCCCGTCACGGCGCATGCCGCGCGCGCCCTGCTCAAGGAGCAGGCGATGCCCTATGAGGGCGAGATCGTGCTGCGCCGGAGCCTCGCCGCCGACGGCAAGTCGCGCGCCTTCATCAACGACGAAGCGGTGAGCGTGGGCCTGCTAAAGGATCTGGGCGCGCTTCTTTTGGAAGTGCATGGCCAGGCCGACGACCGCGGCCTGTTCGACGTCGCCACCCATCGCGGCTTGCTGGATGCGTTTGGCGGCCTGGAAGAGGCGGATGGCGAGGTGGCTGGCCTTTATCGCCGCTGGGACGAAGTGCGCGAGGCGTTAGCCGATCTCAACGCCCGCGCCGCCGAAGCGGCAAAGAACGCCGATTTCGTGCGCGCCGCAGCGAAGGAGTTGTCGGCCTTCGATCCCCGGCCGGGTGAGGAGGAAAGCCTCGCTGGCGAACGGGCTTTGATGATGAACGCCGCGCGCATCGCCGAGGAACTCGGCGCGGCGGTTGAGGCGCTGGGGGGCGAGGGGACGGCGGAAGCCTCCCTGGCGTCGGCGCTGAAGAAATTGTCGCGCTTGCCGGAAGAAGCGCGCAAACGGGCGAGCGCGGCATTCGCCACCCTGGAGCAGGCCTTCGCCCAGACCGAGGAAGCACGGTGCGAACTGGAAGCGTTGCTTTCCAGCCTCGACACCGACAGTTCGGCATTGGAACGCAAGGAAGAGCGCTTGTTCGAACTGCGCGCCTTGGCCCGCAAATACGCCACCACGCCCGATGGGCTGCCGGCCGTGCTGGCGGATTTCGAAGCCCAGCGAGATGCACTGGATGGCACTGGCACGTCGCTGAAGGAAGCCGAAGCCGCGGTTGGCCGCGCCAAGGAGGTGTACTTGGCCGCGGCGCGCAAACTGTCCAAGGCGCGCGCCGCCGCGGCGAAGAGGTTGGAAGAAGCAGTCGCGACTGAATTACAGCCCCTGAAACTCGGCCATGCTCGCTTCCGTGTGGCGCTGGAAACTTTACCGGACGACGCGGGCACGGCGCACGGCCTGGAGAAGATCGCCTTCGAGGTGGCGACGGTGGAAGGTGCGCCTTTCGGCCCGCTCACCCGCATCGCCTCGGGCGGTGAATTGGCCCGCTTCTCGTTGGCCTTGAAAGTGGCGCTGGCCGAGACCGCGCCGCCCTCCGCCATGGTGTTCGACGAAGTGGACCGCGGCGTGGGCGGTGCGGTGGCCGACGCGGTGGGCGAAAGGCTGCAGCGGCTGGCGGAAACCACCCAGGTGCTGCTGGTCACGCATTCGCCGCAAGTGGCGGCGCGCGCCGCCCGGCATTTCCGTATCTCGCGGGTGGGCGACAAGACCCGCATCGTGGCGCTGGAAGACGAGGCGCGGCTGGAAGAGATCGCCCGCATGCTGTCGGGCGCGCAGGTCACCGACGAAGCCCGCGCCGCCGCCAGGCGCCTGGTGGCGGAAGCCGCGCGCCCCAAGAAGACGCGCAAGCGGGCGCAAAGCGCGTGAGCGAAAAGGCGGTGGAAAAACTCAGTTCCGCGGAAGCGGAAAAGGAGCTGGACAAGCTGGCGCGCGAGATCGCCGAGCACGACCGGCGTTATCATGGCGAGGACGCGCCCATCATTTCCGACGCGGAGTATGACGCGCTCCGCCGCCGCAACGCCGCGATCGAGGAACGCTTCCCGCTGCTGGTGAGGCTTGACAGCCCGTCCCACCGGGTGGGCGCAAAAGTATCCGAGAAATTCGCCAAGGTGGTGCACCGCCGCCCCATGCTGTCGCTGGACAATGCCTTCAGCGATGAGGACGTGGGGGAATTCTTTGCGCGCATCCGCCGCTTCCTGGGACTGAAGGAAGACGAAACCATCGCCGTCACCGCCGAGCCCAAGATCGACGGCCTCTCCGCTTCGCTGCGCTATGAGAAGGGCGTGCTGGTGCAGGGCGCGACCCGCGGCGACGGCCAGGAAGGCGAGGACATCACGGCCAATCTCAGGACCATTTCCGACATTCCGTTGCGCCTGAAAGGCAAGCCGCCCGCGGTGCTCGAAGTGCGCGGCGAAGTCTATATGACTCACAAGGCGTTCGAGGCGCTTAACAAGCGTCAGGAAAAGAACGGCAAGCCCACTTACGCCAATCCGCGCAATTCCGCTGCCGGCTCGGTGCGCCAGCTCGATCCTGGCGTCACCGCCAGCCGAACCTTGAACTTCTTCGCCTATACCTGGGGCGAGATCAGCGAGCTGCCGGCCAAGACCCAGTCCGGCATGCTGGAAAAATTCCGCGACTATGGTTTCGTGGTCAATCCGCTGATCAAGCGCTGCGAGAGTTTGGAACAGATATTGGATTTCTATCGCGACATCGAAGCCCGGCGCGCCAGGCTGGGTTATGACATTGACGGGGTGGTCTACAAGGTGGACCGGCTGGATCTGCAGGAGCGGCTGGGCTTCGTTTCGCGCAGCCCGCGCTGGGCTATCGCCCACAAATTCCCCGCCGAGCAGGCCGAGACGATGCTGGAAGATATCGAGATTCAGGTGGGCCGGACCGGCAAGCTGGCCCCGGTGGCGCGGCTGAAACCTGTCACGGTGGGCGGCGTGGTGGTGAGAAACGCCACCTTGCACAACGAAGACGAGATCGTGCGGCTGGATGCCCGCATCGGCGACACGGTGGTGATCCAGCGCGCGGGTGACGTGATCCCGCAGATCGTCAAGGTCTTGACCGACAAGCGGCCCCGGGGCGCCAAGCCTTATAAATTCCCCGCCGTCTGTCCGGTCTGCGGCAGCCATGCGGTGCGCGAGGTGGACGAGAAGACCGGCAAGGTGGATGTGGACCGGCGCTGCACCGGCGGCCTGATCTGCGACGCCCAGACGGTGGAGCGGCTCAAATATTTCGTGGCGCGCGATGGCTTCGACATCGAAGGCCTGGGCGGCACCATGATCGAGTTGTTCCATGACAAGGGCCTCTTGAAAGAGCCCGCCGACATTTTCGCCCTTACCGAAAAACCGGAGAAAGTCGCCAAGGCGCTGGCCGAGCACCGTGCGCGCTTGTCGGAAGAACGTCGCGCCGTGGAAGGCAAAGAGCCGGCCAAGAGCAAGACAAAGAAAGACGACGGCGAAGGCAAGCTGGTGGAGAATCTGATGGCGGCGATCGAGCGCCGCCGGGAAATTCCGCTGGACCGCCTGATCAACGCGCTGGGCATCCGTCATGTAGGCGAGACCACGGCGCGGTTGATCGCCCG
>Ga0134125_10006851_pt1 | contig 12882 bp, 13 predicted proteins | sample KB31751_FD_96464 | JGI IMG/M metagenome (GOLD analysis project Ga0134125, IMG submission 96464) | Terrestrial soil microbial communities with excess Nitrogen fertilizer from Kellogg Biological Station, Michigan, USA - KB3-175-1 | ecosystem: Environmental > Terrestrial > Soil > Unclassified ... | reverse complement strand
TAAAACGCCTGCTGGGACACGCCCATTTCCCGGCAAACATCGCCGGCCTTCTTCCCCGCCTCGACTTGCCGCAAGGCCACGATGATCTGCTCTTCGGTATGCCCTTTCCCCGACATTCGTCCTCCCCTCGTTTTCGTTCAGAGGACCATTCCACGCGCCGGTCTCAACTTTTCCGCGGTCTCATTTTCGGGTTTTGGGTCAGGAGGGGAGGCCCGGCGGCATGACTCAGGAAACGGCGCTTTATCGGGACGACGTAGAGCAGGTGCGGCGGTGATGGACGGAATGGCAAAGTACGCATGCGGTGCAATCGCGGCTGCCGGAAGAGCTGTGGGCTGCCGCCGGCAGCGAGCTCACTTCGAGACATTTCTGAGCTGGGGAGTGGATTGGAAACTCGAGTTGGCTTACATACAGCCAGGCAAGCCAGTGCAGAACGCGCACGTGGAAAGCTTCAACGACAAGCTTCGCGATGAGTGTTTGAATATGGGTTGGTTTCGGAACCTGTGGCAAGCTCGCACGCGCATTGCGGCGTGGCGAAAAGAATATAATTGCGCGCGGCCGCACAGCAGTTTGGGATATCAGACGCCGGAAACATTTCGGGAGGCGCACGCTCCTTCGCCCCGCAGGGTGCAGATGCCCCAGATCCTCGCGTCGTCAAGGCCAAGCCCTATCGGGTGCCTGCGGCGGCCTTGACTGCCGCTCCGGTCCGCTGGCCCGACTCTGAGAGCGGGGCGAAGGAGAAAACCAAGGAGCTAAATCTCGGCTCGAATGTTATATGGTCGCGTGGGCGTTAAGGGTGCAGGTCAGACGCGCGGAGGCCGCCCGGCGCGGCATCGGCACTATTCGCACGCTTGGCATTCTTCGGGATGCGTCGGCGCTTGAGTTGGTCGATCTCGGAGCGTCATCCGCCAAATTGCGGAACACAAGCTTCCGCGCCCCAGCGTCCTTCATGGATGATCTGCTCGATCAGGAAGCCAAAAGAAGGACGTCCGGCGGGTAATTAGGAAGGAACCGCACGCGAAACAACGTTAGAGTATATTTCTAATTTAGTTATATATGTTTTGTCCGATACTTCTCTTATTGTTGAGGGAGGTGTTGATGCTGGCCTATTCGCAGGATTTGCGGGATCGGGTGTTGCGGGCGCTGGATCGCGGAGATCGTCCGACGGAGATCGCGCGGCGATTTGAGGTGAGCCGGATCTGGGTCTACCAGGTGCGCAGCCGAGTAGAAGCAACCGGAGAGCGGAGCAGCCTCCGGATCGGCGGCTATCGCCGGTCGCGGCTGGCGGAGTCGGAATCGGCGTTGCGCTCCTGGATCGCCTCCGAGCCCGATCTGACCCTGACCGAGTTGCAACGCCGACTGGCGAAACAAGGTGTCCCGATCAAGATCGGGGCACTCTGGCACCAGTTGAACAAATGGGATCTCACCTTCAAAAAAAACGCTGCACGCCAGCGAGCAAGAGCGCGAGGACGTGCAGGTGGCACGCAAGGCATGGCTTGAAGCGCAGCCGGGCATGCAGGTTGAAAAGCTCGTATTCATCGATGAGACATGGGCTTCAACCAGCATGACGCGGGGCTATGGACGCGCTCCCAAAGGACAGCGCTGCATTGGGCCGGTTCCGCATGGCCACTGGAAAACAACGACCTTCGCCGGCGGCCTGCGCCATGACCGCCTGACTGCGCCGATGGTTGCCGCCGAGCCAATGGACGGAGAAATGTTTCTCGCCTGGGCGCAACGCTTCCTCTGTCCCACGCTGCAACCGACAGACATCGTGATCCTTGACAATCTCAGCAGCCACAACGTCGCAGGAGTCCGGCAAGCCATCGAGGCGGTGGGTGCAACCCTACTCTATCGGCCACCTTACTCGCCCGATCTCAACCCCATCGAAAAGCTCTTCTCTAAACTCAAGGCGCTGCTCCGAAGAGCCGCCAAGCGATCCGTCGAGGAACTCTGGACCGAGATAGGCGCACTGCTCAACACCATCGCCCCAACAGAATGCAAAAATTACTTCGCCTCGTCAGGATATGTATGTAAATAAATTAGAAACGCTCTAGTTGTGGGTAGCGACAGCAACAGCTTCCCCGTTCACCTGTCATGGCGGCTCTTTGATTGCCGCAGCTGAAGTATGGCATGCGCCATACCTCCAAATGTGACCAGCCATGATGCGAGGGCGACGTACGTAAAGTATCTCGGAATCCAAAAGAGAAACTTCATTTGTGTGAATTCGGCCAACCGGTACGTTGCCACCGCGTATACGCCGAGTGGAAAGACGGCACCCCAGTAAAGGGGATCATAGGATACGGGGAACCGCCTAACGAGATGCCGCCAAATACCCAAAATGACAAGCATTGGAATCCACCACGTAGCCGTCGCCCAGAAGAAGACGGTGAACCCTTTAATGAAGGGGCGCAGATCGCTTAACGGCGAATTTGGAACGCTCTCCACAAGCAGCGTTCCAACGAGAGTTGAAATAGCCATGGCGCCCATGCCAATCCAATAGGGCGGCATGAGATCCGATGGAGTAAACGGAAAGAACGTGTATCGATAGAAGATGAGCGAGATCATCCAGATGTACAGCATCCCACCCCATAACCACATAGCCAGCCCAATAAATAGCAGCCCATTGGCTCGGCTCGGGAACGCCGGGATTAGCAACAGCGCAAGCTGCGCAACCGCCTGCGTGGAAACTACCGCGAGGAGCCAACCACCGTTAATGCCCCGATCGAGAGTCGGCTTGTTCTCCTTCACGGCGAGGGCCGTAAAGATGGTATATGTCAGAAGCGCCCAGAACACGGCGCTTGCGACCCACAGGATGAATGCCGCCGTGTACCAGCCCACGATCAGGATCAACTCGCAGCCAAGCAGCGCCGAGCCTGCGGCGATGGTTAGAAAGCCAATCGCCCGCGCATGATTCATAAGGTCGGCGAGAACTTGGCGAGGGAAGAATATCAGGCGTGCGACTGTGAGCGAGACCAGAACGGCAAAGGCGACAACGTTGAGCGCCGTCAACACCTTCGCCGTGCGGGGCAAGTTCTCAAGATTGCAAGCAATCGAGACAATGGCGGTTGCCATCACGAGGGAAAAATAAGCGGGCTGCAAACTCTGAATACCGTCTGTCCCGATCCGCTTGAAGAGATTCATGAGCCCTCAGGCCCCGGTCTGTTTTCGGCGTACGCAAGCTTCCTCTTCCATCGCAATCGCACGCGGAAACAGAAGATCGTTCTCGAAATGAATGTGCTCGCGCATGTCTTGTTCAAACGCCCGGAGGCCGTCGTATAGAGCCGTATAGCTGGCGCATGCGCCGGAAGGCGGCGTGTAATCATCGCTCAGTTTGTTGATGGCTTTCAGGTCGCCGTCTGTTTGATCGTGCTCGAGGACCATCATCCGTATCGGGTTCTCAACGGTTCCGAAAGGCGGCCAGGAGACCGGCTCCTTCCGTGCGACAGCTCCTTCCACTCGCGCAATATAAGGGAACAGCGTCTGCTCCTCTTTGAGCAGATGCGAAGAAAGCTCATTGCTCAGCTTGAAGAAGAGTGCCTGAAGGCGTTTCAGCTCAGGATGAGTATTCTCGTGCTTCTTGATCACCTCCATGAAAAGAAGACCAAGCCGAGCAACCTCCCGCCGGCAAAAGACGTGATGCGACTCAACGACGTGGTTCATGAGATTTGCGAGGGTTTGGCAACTCCAGGTCTCTGAAAGCCGGACGGCTGACTCATGGGCCGTTTTAGTCTCCGGGCCGGATTTACTAGAATCGAGGCTCATGGCTACTCCATTTTAACGAGATGCTTCCGGCAGCGACAGCAGTGGCCTGCGGTGGCGGGATGTGAGAAAGGCGAGCAGCGACGACAATTGATCCGGAGTCAAATTACCAGTGTAAGACGGCATATTGGCCCCGCCACTGAAGATTCGAGTGGTCATTTGGGCCGAGGTCATCGTATCGCCTGCGAATGTAAGGTCAGGACCACGGATGCCGCCATAGCCGGAAACGGTGTGACAATACTCGCACCCTTTTTCGTGAAAGACTATTGCGCCCTCGGCAACCGGGCCGCTCGTGGCACCGACGACCCGCGGCGGAAGCGGCAGCGCCTCCATTCGCGGGGACCACGGCGCGACATGTCCGACGACGCCATAGTAAGCAATCATGAACATCACAAATGCCACGATGACAAAAGACCACGGACGCCGGAGTGGGCTGCGTTCGCCCTTGCCAGCCACCAGCGGGAGCAGAATCAGAGTCACTACGAAAAGCGCCGGCCCAAGAATGATCACCCAATCTTCCGACCATTTTGGGATCAAAGTGAGCAAAGCATAGTACCAGAGAAAATACCACTCTGGCCGGGGAGACGCTTGGACAATGGTCGGGTCCGGCGGCTTTCCAATTCCCGGAGGGCCAACCGCAATCGCAAGCCCTGCAACGGTTGCGATCACTAAAAACCCAAAGACGACATCGCGCCAAGCCGCATCCGGCCAAAATGGCTCTCCATCGCGAGCGAGCAACGCGCGGTACCAGGAGCGATAAGTTTTCGGATCGACCGGGCGGCCGGCCTGCGGCGGCTCCGAGATTCCATTGTGCAGGACGAGATAAAGATGGAATCCGATCAAAAGGAAAATGAGCGCCGGAATGAAAAAGACATGCGCTGCAAAGAAGCGGCTCAAGGTAGCGCCGCCAACGGTGTCTCCGGCTAGAATGAAATGTCCCAGCCAGTTGCCGATAAGCGGCGTTCGCCCTCCTTGCTCGGCAGCGATCACCACCGACCAGAATCCAGTTTGATCCCATCGCAGCAACTGGCCGGTGAAAGCCATCAGCAGCGTCAGCATCAGCAGACCGGCGCCCGTCAGCCAGTTCATCTGCCGTGGATACTTGTAGGCGGCCATCAGGTACACGCGAATTGTATGCAGGCCGATCAGGATGATCATGGCGTCAGCCCCGAACGCGTGCATGCCTCGCACGATCCGCCCAAAGCTTGTGCCCGTGATAAAGACCAGCGTGTTGTAAGCCTGACCGGAGGATGGAACATAACCGCTCGCGAGCGCAATGCCTGTGACGATTTGAATGAGGAATGCGATAAGCGTCGCGCTGCCGAGCACGTAAAACCAGGCCGACTTACGCGCGCGGGGGACCGGATGTTTCATCAACGGCCCGATCAGATCGGAAATGCCGGTAATGTCGTCGAACCAATTCCACGCGTGCTTGAGGATTCGCATGTCTCCGGAAGCCTCTCCTAGGTGATGGGAACCGGGCTCGTCAGGATTTGCACTTCGTCATTTTCGACGCGGACGGGATATTGATTCAGAGGTTTGGGCGGCGGCCCGGAAGCCACGGAGCCGTCCGCATAAAAGACGCCGCCATGGCATGGGCACATGAACAGGTTCGCGTCCGCCAGCCAGCGGACCGGGCATCCCAGGTGCGTGCAGTGCATCGAAAACGCGATGAACTGATTGTCGTTAACGCGCCGAAGCCATGCCGCGGTCTGCGCGGTCACTCCGGACCAGGCCAACGGCGAAGAGTCGAGGAACGATACGTTGACTGTCGACCCAAGTTGAAAGTCACTCAATTTGCCGACCGTCCGCCAGACCTGCGGTGTCTTTCGCAAGCCGAGCAGGAAGCCGACGCTGGGAATGGCGACAAACGCGGCGCCGAGAGCGCCTAAGGCGACACTGAGGCGGCTCAGAAACCTCCGCCGGCCGGTTTCCTCACGGCCGTGTTGTGCATGTTCAGACGGAACATTTCCGCTCATCTGCTTGTCTCCTTCGAATAGGCGTTCGTAGGTCCGGGCTGGCGATTCCAAATCACTACCTGATAAGGACGCCAGAGATATTGCAGGGGAAACATAACCAGGTGGACGAGGCGGCTGAACGGGAACAGGAGAATCACAACGAACCCAATCACAAAATGGAGCTTGGGCAAAATGGGAAGAGAAGCAACGGTGCTCATATCCGGGCGTAACACCGCGATCGACCAGAACCACGGAACCGCCGTGTGAAGGTACCACAGGCCGCCCCAACGGTTGAAAATCGCTATCCCGAGGCCGGTTCCTACCTGGACCAGAAGTACGAACAGGAGCACGCCGTCCATATACGATGTTGCCGCTTGCGCCAGCGACTTTGGCACGAGACGCCGGACAATCAGCACGATCAATCCGAATAGCGCGTACAGGCCGAGAGCCATGCCGGTCAGTTCGAGCACCAGGCGCCGGATTTCGCCGCCGAGCAGCCATCCGGCGACGCCAGGTAACAGCGCCGCGAACAAGTGCGCCAGGAGAATCAGCGTGAGGCCATAGTGGAATGGCACCGAGCCCCAGAACAGTTTTCGTTTCTCCAGGATCTCAGAAGACAGGCTCGAGTAGGTATAAGGCCTGGCAACGTGGCGATAAACGCCAACCCCGATGGCGAGGATCAGCGCCAGGTAGGGGAATGCGATGAAAAGGAATGTATTCATGCCAGCCTCTCCGAACAGAACAACTATTCCAGAATATGGAACACCGTGGCTCGCTCGCGCCCGATCGGGGATTCCACCGTCTCCGCGGACAATATGAAATCTTCGTGGCCGCGGCGAATCAGACTCAAGAGAGCGCGCAACGCGTGCTCATAAGGGTTCCTGCTGTGCTCGAGAACTTCGGCCATTCGCGCTACCGCCGGAAGCAGGCAATCCTCGATCAAGGGGACGCACTCTTCTTCTTCCTCCATGTCCAGGTATCGAAGCACCAGGGCGATATGATCGGGCAACTCCACGCCGGACGGGATGCCACGGGCCTCCATCCTGCCCTTCAACTCCGCCAGAAAAAGGCCGCGCCGGCCATCGTCGCCGAACAGGTGATATCCGAGATTTGGTGTGCAATCGGGGCGCAGATCGAAGGCGCTCGTGTAGACCTCCTGGAGTTGCCCGAGGCTTTTCCCGGCGGCCGCTATTTGGAAATTGTTCAGGTGTGCATGTACTTCGGGGACCTCCGGCGTGAGTTCGCGGATGCAATCGCAAGCAGATGTTACGATGGGCCGCTCCGGATAATCGAGAATGTCGGCGAACAACGCATAGACTGCCATGCCCTATAAGCCCCGTTTCGGCCAAATCAGGAATCCGGCGCCGCGCTGTTCCTGAAACGCTTGCGTGTCGATTCCGAGTTCGAGCACCTGTTCCCGCAAAAACGGCGGAACGACCATGCGCTCATCGGCTCCCGCAAGCGCCGTCAGGTAGAAAATACCTTCCACGTCCTCCGAAGTCAAGTGCGCCTCCTCAAGGGCTCGCTGCGCTGTTTCCATGGAAATGTCGCCAACGGTTTGCGCGCGCTTGTAGATTCGCACGGCCATCAGCTTGCGGTAGACGGCGATTACTTCCGCTTCGTCTCCGGCCGAAAAAAGACTCGCCATGTAACGGATGGGCAGACGGGCGTTTTCAAGCGAGCTGAAGAAGTCCGTCTCCATCTCGTAGCAGCCCTGCTGGCTCAAGGTGGCTGTTACCGGCAACATCGGCGGAATGTAGAACAGCATCGGCAAGGTTCGCCATTCCGGGTGAAGAGGTAACGCCATGCGCCACCGCTTGACATATCTATAGATAGGCGATTTCTGAGCGGACTCCACAATCTTCCGGTCGATACCGCTGTTCAAGGCGTCGCGAATCACTTCCGGGTCGAACGGATTGAGAATCATCTCCCTCTGAGCTTCGACCAGTTCGGACTCCGGCCTCGACGCGGTTTCCTCGATGCGGTCCGCGTCGTACAAAACGACCCCAAGATAGCGGATCTTTCCCACGCAGGAGTGCATACACGCGGGCGCCTCGCCCATTTCCATGCGCGGATAACAGAGAATGCATTTTTCCGCTTTGCCGCTGCTCCAGTTGAAATACACCTTCTTGTATGGACAGCCGGAAACGCACATTCTCCAGCCCTGACATTTCTCCTGGCCGACCAGAACGATGCCGTCTTCTCCGCGCTTGTAAATCGCGCCGGAAGGGCAGGCCGCGACGCAGCTCGGATTCAGACAGTGATTGCACATCCGCGGAAGGTAGAAATAGACCAGTTGCTGCAGTTCGAAGAATCGCCGCTTCTCCTCTTCATTCAGGACTCCCAGATTCGGGTCGTTCGCCGCGTAAATCGGCGAGCCGCTCAGATCGTCGTCCCAGTTCGGGCCAGCTTCGATGTCCATGTCCTCGCCCGTGATCATCGAGATCGGGCGCGCGACAGGCTGATCGTCACCCAAAGGCGCGTCGATCAAGTCGCTATAGCGGTAGGTGAACGGATGATAGTAGTCATCGAGCGTCGGCAGCCGTGGATTGTAAGCAATGTTAATCAGCTCGCTTTTTTTGCTGCCGAGCTTCAGACGAAGCCGCCCGTCTTCGAGCTCCCAGCCGCCGTCGTACTGCTCCTGATCTTCATAGAGCGTCGGATATCCGGTGCCCGGCTTGGTCTCCACATTGTTCCACCACATGTACTCGGTGCCGGGCCGGTCGGTCCAGAGGTTCTTGCAGGCGAGGCTGCAGGTGTGGCAGCCGATGCACTTGTCGAGATGGAAGACCATTGAAACCTGCGCGCGGATGTTCATGTTATTCCCTACCTAATCCCACTTTGGCTTGCCCTCGAGCTTATGGACGATCACGTACGTATCGCGATCGGTAGCCGGCGGCCCGTAATCGTTGAAGCGATAGCAGTTCTGCCCGTATCCCCCCGCCATCAAGACCGGCTTCAACCGCATTCGCGTGACGCTATTGGTTCCCCCGCTGCGGCGGTTCTTGCGGACTGGAGACTTGGGGAATGAGATAGTCCGTTCCGGGGCATGGTAGAAGATGCAAATGCCGCGCGGGATCCGGGCGCTGACTACGGCGCGAGTCACGATGACTCCATTGTCGTTGTAGGCCTCCACCCAGTCGTTGTCCAGGACGCCGATGTCGGCTCCATCCTTGTCATTCAGCCAGAAGGGTTCGACACCTCGCGACAGAGTGAGCATCCGCAAGTCGTCGTAGTAGGTGGAGTGGATATGCCATTTCCCGTGAGGCGTGATGCAGGCCAGCGTGATGGCCTTCCCCAGAGCCTTGCTGTTAACAAGATTGAGCGTGTTTTCGAGAGCGATGCGAGGTTTAAACGTGGGGCAGGACTCGCCGAAAGCGCGATAAGCTTCATGGTCCTGGTACAGGTGCTGGCGTCCGGTAAGCGTGCGCCACGGGATTAGACGCTCGATGTTCATAGCGTAGCCGGTATAAGCCCGGCCGCCGTTCACGATGCCCGACCAACAGGGGCTTGTCAGGATGCGGCGAGGCTGTCTGCCAAGGTCGGCGAAGTCATAGCGGACGCCGCGATAACTCTCCGCCAAATCCGCGAGCGGCAGTCCGACTTGACGCTCGCGTTCCTTGAAGCCGCGATAGGCCACCTCGCCGTTGGACTCGGGCGCAAAGAAGAGTACGAAGTTCGCGGCATCCACAGCATCCTCCAAAGAGGGATAGCGCTGCCCATTCCATTCATAAGCCGGAACGGTCTTTGCGAATTCGTCATATAGGTCCGCAACATCCATGTCGATCCCGTGGTCTTCGATTCCGTGCTCCTTGACTCCCGGGCCAAGAGAGTTGAAGCGATGCGCCAGATTGACGTAGTCGCGTTCAACCACCGTCAGGCGGGGCATGGTCTTACCCGGCACGGCCTCGCATTCCCCCTTGGCCCAATCCCGCACTTCGGGCTGCGCAATCTCATCCGGGGTATCATGCAGCAGCGGAGTCGCGACCAGGTCCCGGAACGGCTCGGGGAAATGGGTGCGCGCAAGCTCGCTGGTCTTCTCCGCGAGCGCCCGGAAAATATCCCAGTCGCTCCGCGATTCCCAGCAGGGAGGAACCGCCGCGCCCAGCGGATGAATGTAGGAATGAAGGTCGGTGGTGTTAATGTCGTTCTTTTCGTACCAGCTTGCCGACGGCAGAATCACGTCGGAGTACAGCGCCGACGTATCCATGCGGAAGTTCAGATCGACGACCAGGTCCATCTTGCCCTGCGGCGCCGCCTCGCGGCATTCCGCTTCCTGAACGGTGTCGCGCGCGACCTCGTCGGCGATTGCGTTGGAGTGTGTTCCCAAGTAGTGGCGCTGGAAATATTCCTGGCCTTTGGCGCTGCTGTGAAGCGCATTCCCGCGCCAGATCAGCCACACGCGAGGCCAGTTTTCCGGAAGGTCGGGGTCTTCCACCGAGAAGCGGACTTTCCCCGTGCGAAGCTGATTCACGGTCCAGTCCGCGATCTCCTGAGCGGTATGCGCGCCGGCTTCCTCGGCATTACGCACAATCTGGATGGGGTTGCGATTGAACTGGGGATAAAACGGAAGCCAGCCCATGCGCACGGCGTCGACTTGCAGGTCCATGAAGTGCTCGCGCGCAAAGCGGCCTTCCGGCGGATGATAGTCGGCATGCGCCTTTTCATAGCGCCATTGGTCGCTGTGTACGTAGTGAAATGACGGGCCATTTTGCAGCCGTGGCGGCCGGACCCAGTCGAGAGCCATCGCCAAGGTGCTCCACGAGGCCATCGGCGTAATCTTTTCCTGGCCGGTGTAATGATTCATGCCGCCGCCGTTGACCCCCACGCACCCGCAAAGGATCAGAGCCGAGATGCCCGCGCGATAGTGCAGGTTGTTGTGATACCAGTGATTGATGCCGGAGCCGACGATGATCGTGCATTTGCCGTTCGTCTTTTCGGCGGTGATGGCGAATTCACGGGCGAGTTGTACAACCGTGTTCCGGCCAGCCCCTGTGAACTTCTCCTGCCACGCCGGCGTGTAGGCGATCTCCTCGTCGTCGTAGCTCGCTGGGTAATCGCCGGCAAGACCACGCGGGACGCCATACTGCGCCATCAGGAGATCCAGGCCCGTGGTGACCGCGACGCGGCCGTCGACCGTTTCGATATAGCGGACTGGCGCCCCGCGGTGGAAGGTCCGGCCCCCGCCGAAATCGATAAATGGGATCTGCAGCACGTCCTCGCGGCCTTCCATCAAGCTCAGTTGAGGATCGATATCGGTCCCGTCGAGCCCGTCTTTTAATTGAAGGTTCCATTGGCCGGCCTGGCTCTGCCAGCGGAAGCCGATGGAGCCTTGCGGCATGCGGGCCTGGCCGCTTGTGCTGTCCAGGACCACGCACTTCCAATCGCCATTCTCAACATCGCGATAGCGGGCCAGCCGGTTGGCCCGCAGAAATCGCCCGGCGGCATACCCATCAGCCGTCTTTACGACCTCGATCAAAAACGGAGTGTCGGAATAGTTCTTCAGGTAGTCGATGAAGTACGGGACTTGCCGGTCCACGTAAAATTCCTTGAGGATGACGTGATTCACGGCCATCCACATCGCCCCATCCATGCCGGCGTTTACAGGAATCCACCAATCGGCGTGTTTCGAAACTTGGCTGAGATCCGGGGAGAGGACAACCAGTTTGGAGCCATTGTGCCGGGCTTCGACGACGAAATGCGCATCTGGCGTGCGGGTCATGCTCAGGTTGCTTCCCTCAACCACGATGTACTTGCTGTTAAACCAATCCGCGCTTTCCGCGACGTCTGTCTTCTCGCCCCACGTTTCCGGCGAGGCCGGTGGGAAATCCGCGTACAAATCATAGAAGCTGAGCAGGACGCCGCCGAAGAGTTGCAGGAAGCGGGAGCCGGCCGCGTAGCTCAACATGGACATCGCCGGAATGGGCGAGAAGCCGATCACCCGGTCCGGGCCATATTTCTTCGCCGTATAGAGCATGGAGGCCACGATGAGTTCCAGGCATTGGTCCCAACTCGCACGGCGGAAGCCGCCCTTCCCCCGTGCGGCCTGATATTCTCCGCGCTTTTCTTTGTCCTCCACGATCGAGGCCCACGCCTCGACCGGATCTTTGTGTTTGGCTCGCGCGCTCTCCCAGAGATCCATCAGGACTCCGCGCAGATACGGATACTTCACCCGGAGAGGACTGTAGATGTACCAGGAGTACACAATGCCCCGCTGGCACCCGCGGGGCTCGTACAGTGGCAGAGCGCTTTCCAACTTTGGATAATCGAGCGCCTGCATCTCCCAAGTGACGATGCCGTTTTTCACGTAGATGTTCCACGAGCAACCGCCGGTGCAGTTGACCCCGTGCGTGCTCCGCACAATTTTGTCGTGCTGCCAGCGGTTGCGATAGAACTCTTCCCACGCCCGCAGCTTCGGATTGATGATATCCTTGACCCAGCTCAAATTCGCGCTCCTTGCCTTGTGGCTCTCTCAACCAGGGCCCGCCGCACCGATTTCACGCGATCTTTCCAGAGGAATCCCGTGAGCGCAACCAAAACGCATCCGAGGAGCAGTGCGATAAGAAGAAGGATCGGGGTGTTCCACTGTGATTCCGGCTTCGCTTGCGCCTCCTTAAGGAAGGCAACCAGATCCGCCTGCTCCTCGGGAACAAGTGGATGCACGTTGTAAATTGGCGCCATGACGCTAAAGAACAGAGTCTGCATCGCTACCTGCGTTCCGCGCGGGCCAAGCTTTTTGTAGGCGTGCGTCAGATCGGGCGCCATCGTCCCCCCATTTGGAAAGGGGAGCCCGGCAATGCTGTGGCAGGAGATGCATGCTGGGCCTTGATTACGAAAATGAACGATTCCAGTGAACAACTGTTCTCCGCGGGAGGCAGATCCGGGAGCAGATTGCCCGCGCGAAATCTGCTGGCCTGAACTCCCGACAGGGAAAATCGCAAGGAGCGCGAAAACCGCGAGCCCACCGCCCATCCTGTTCAAACCCTTGCAGGCCAAGAGATCCGGGCCGGTACCTGATATGCGGTCACCCTGAGAGAACGGCAAGAGTTCAGTATATTCCTTTCCGCGAAAAACTAGTCAGGACGCAGTAAGCGTGAGACCGCATTGATTACAACATCCCGACGCCCCCACCCAGGGGCTCTCGATACCGCTCTCAAAAAGCGTGGTG
>Ga0134125_10006850_pt1 | contig 12882 bp, 15 predicted proteins | sample KB31751_FD_96464 | JGI IMG/M metagenome (GOLD analysis project Ga0134125, IMG submission 96464) | Terrestrial soil microbial communities with excess Nitrogen fertilizer from Kellogg Biological Station, Michigan, USA - KB3-175-1 | ecosystem: Environmental > Terrestrial > Soil > Unclassified ... | reverse complement strand
TGGTCGAGAACTTCTTCGCTGCCATCAAGGAGTTTCGGCGGATCGCCACGCGCTACGACAAGACGGACAGCAGTTTCAAGGCAATGGTCTATCTTGTCAGCGGCCTCGTAGGGTCGCGTTGAACGTCAACGGGCCCTAGTGAAAGCACAAAAATGCCTTAAAATAATTAATGATACAGTTGTGTGTAAAATTTTATGTACAATTTATAATTTTCTATTAAAATCAATATTTAGATCTATATGTGGAATTTTCGGTCAAATATTGACGATTCAAATCTGTCGACTGAGATTGAGCATTGATTATGAAAAAATAAGATTTTTATGTTTAATAATATATATTATGCGATATCATGCTGCCACTACGGGTACCCACATTCTCTTAACAAAACTGTGCTGATATGATATTGACCTCTGATCCATCGAATTGATGGTAAACCGGGGCTGGCATTGTGCCATCCCTAAGTCGATGTCGGAGCATGTGACATGTTGGAAGTTCTATCGGTCCTGAAGCAGCTCAAGACGGATCGCCGCGCCGTGACTGCGCTGGAATACGGCATGATCGCCGGCCTGATCGCCGTGGTTATCATCGGTGCCGTGACGACTCTTGGCACCGACCTATCTGCGAAATTCACCGCCGTGTCTACCAGCCTTTGACAACTTGATCGGGTAGATCCCGCGCACTCGAAACACGGGGCGCCGGATCTAACGATCTTCACCTGAGGCGTATGATGCTGACCAGCTGGACATCATACATAGCGACGGCCCTCACTGTCGTCTGCGTCTTGCTTGCGATCGTGTCTTCATTACATGATGTCATAGCACGCACCATACCCAACGGTCTCCTGCTGATCCTGACCGTTGCTAGCCTTGCGGCCGCAGGCGCCGGGGGACATTTTGTCGGATCCGTTCTTGCCGCCGCAGGCGTTTTTGCCGTCGCCGCTTGGTGCTGGCAACGCGGCTGGATGGGCGGCGGTGATGTCAAGCTGCTCGGTGCGGTGGCGCTCGGCATTCCCGCCAGCGCAATGCTGACGTTCGTGATCGCCGTCACCATCGCCGGCGGTCTCCTGGCCTTCTTCTATCTGGCCGCCAGGCGGCTGATACCGGCACCCTGCTCAATCCGCCCCGCAAATCTGTTCGCGCGTACGGTACGAGCCGAGCGGTGGCGTATCAGCCGGGGGGCGCCGTTGCCCTATGCCTGTGCCATCACTGCCGGCTTGCTGTTCGTCGTTGTGTAGGGCCGCGCTCCAATGATCCTTAGACTCGCGTTCTTCGCTCTCATGGCACTCGGTCTGACCGGCTTCGGAACCGTTGCATGGGTTGCCACTCGGCCACCGCCGCCCGATCCCGCGACGATCGCCGCCGCCGCCCGAGTGACCGTGCTGGTCGCGGCTCGCCCCGCGCGAGCCGGCACCCTGCTGAAGCCGGAGGATCTGACAGCCAAGGAAATCACGGTGGGCGAAGCCGGTGCTGACAGCAGTCCCGACAATCAGGACACCCGCCATGCTCTTTCAGGGGCGATGGTGCGACGCGGCTTGGCGGCTGGCGAGGTCGTGCGGATGAAAGACGTAATGCGGCCCGGCGACCACGGCTTTCTGGCCGCCGTACTCGGCCCAGGGATGCGCGCCGTCAGCGTCGGCGTCGACACCATCACCGGCTCCGCCGGCCTGATCTGGCCGGGCGACCGTGTCGATCTCATCCTGACCCAGGTAATCGGCGATACCACCATTCCGGTCGGCCGTCGCATCGCTGCCGAAACGATCCTCAGCGACGTGCGGGTCATCGCCATCGATCAACAGCTGGTGCAGGGCGTGGCACCCGACGGTAGCGACGGAAAAGCCCGCACCGTGACGATGGAGGTTACCTCGTCCCAGGCCGAGCGGGTGGCTGTTGCGTCTCGCATCGGCCGTCTGTCGCTTGCAGTCCAGTCGGTCGATCGGACGCTTACCGCACAGCCGGTTGGCACAACCAAAACAACCTGGGCCAGCGACGTTTCGCCGGCACTCGGAAACGACGTTGCCCAAGGAACACGCGGCTCGCTGCGGGTGTTTACGGGTGCCGCTGAAAGCAAGGAGTTTCGGTTCTGAGACCGCTGCTATCTGGAATGCTGGCTAGAATGCTGTTACGTGTCCCCCTCGTTCTTGGCTGCCTGGCCGGCGGCAGTGCGATCGGGCAGATTGCGCCATCCGTCGAGCAGGGGTCGATCACCGTCGAATCCGGATCAGGGCGGGTGATCACGCTACAGAGTGCGGCGGCCAACCTGTTCGTGGCTGATCCGAAGGTCGCCGAGGTGCGACCGGCCAGTCCCACAAGCCTGTTCGTCTTCGGCGTCGGCCCGGGCCGCACCACGGTCGCGGCCATGGATAGTGCTGGCCATCTGATCTCGCAATATGAACTGACTGTCAAACCGTCGCCGTTCTGGGCAATGGAAGCACAGGCCGCCATTGCCCGGCTGATGCCGGACAGCCGCATCAAGGCACAGGCCCAGCTGAAAGGCGTGGTGCTGAGCGGACAGGTGAACAGCCCGGCCGAGGCAGCGCAGGCCGTCGCCATAGCCCATGGCTACGTGGCTGAAAATCAAACGGTCGACAACCAACTCAGCATCCAGGCGATAGTGCAGGTCACCTTGCGCGTGCGGATAGCCGAGATGTCCCGCCAAGTCGTGCATAACCTCGGTATCAACTGGCAGGCGTTGGGCTCGATTGGCAGCATCGGGAAATTCCCAGCAGTGTCGTTGGTGGCCAATGCCGCAGCCGCGCCGGCCTGCTTGGCCGGCGTCGGGGCGAACTGTCAGGGTGTCGGTTTCAATGGCGTTATCGATGCCCTGGCGCAGGACAACCTCGCGCATATGCTAGCGGAACCGAATCTGACCGTCATGAGCGGGCAGCCGGCAAGCTTTCAGGTGGGCGGCGAATTCCCCATTCCGGTCGGGCAGTCGCAAGGACAGGTCACGATCGAGTTCAAGAAATATGGCATCAGCCTCGCATTCCTGCCCACTGTGTTCAGCGAGGGACGCATCAACCTGCGCGTCAGCCCTGAAGTCAGCCAATTGACTAACCAGGGTTCGGTGCAGTTGGCGGCCGGTAACACCACCATCCAGATCCCTGCCTTGACTGTCAGACGCGCCGAAACCAGTGTGGAACTCGGTAGTGGCCAAAGCTTCGTCATCGCCGGGCTGTTGCAGGACAGCGGGACAGAGGGCATCACCGGCCTGCCGTTCCTCAAAGATATTCCGGTGCTGGGGGCACTGTTTCGCTCGGCGGCATATCAACGTAATGAAACTGAGCTGGTGATCATGGTCACGCCGTATATCGTGCGGCCGGTCAATGATGAGGCCACGCTGCACCTGCCGACGGACGGGTTCAGCCCGCCGACAGATCTGGAGCGGCTGCTGTTCGCTCGGCAGATTGGCCGGGGAACAACGAGCGGTACACCCGTCCAGATGAAGATTCCCGGCGATGCAGGGTTTATCGTGCAATGAAACGTCTTCTATTCGCTCTGCCGGTGCTGTTGCTGGCCGCCTGTGAAGCCGACGCGCCTGTCAGCGTCATGGAGGGCTGGCACATGACGGGTGCCAATGCGGCCAACCTGACGGCGATGGCAGCCAACCCGCGTGATCTGATCGCCGGGCGGCGTGGCCGCATAGGCGACGCTCGCCAGGCCGCCGGCGCCATCGACCATGTCTGGCAGGACCGGCCGAAACCGCTGCTTGACGCGACCAAGTCCGGCTCGCCTGTCGGCGGAGCGGGGGGGGCAAATTGATGGCCCAAGATCTCCCCTATCCCACAGATGTCCAAGCTATTAGTGATTCGCATGAACAATCCGCTGATTCTGATAACGTAATCGATGGCCCCGGACCACCGGCGGAGTGGCCCGATCGACGGCGTCCTGGCCGCTTGTCGACCGTGGATCCGGCACTGTTGCCGCTGCTGCGGCACCCGGTCGAGTCGACGCCCACACAAAGGCTGTCGGCGCGCCATCACCGGCCTGCGCTGACCGCCTTCGTAACTGATGGGGCGTCGGAGCGGGCGCTGAAGGATGGGCTAGCTGATGCCATCGCGGGTACGCCGGATATACGCCGCGGCGGCGTGCGCACCGCAATCGCTGCTATGCAGCATGCCATCACCCCCAATGTCCTGATCGTGGACATCACCGATGAGGATCAGCCTCTAACGGCGCTCGCCCAATTGGCCAACGTAGTTGAGCCGGACGCCTGTGTTCTGGTTATCGGCGAAACCGACGGCGTCGATTTCTATCGTGAGGTCACCCGTAGCCTGGGGGCAAACGATTACTTCCGGAAACCGCTGACAAACGACAAGGTCCTGAAGATCGTTGCCCCGCTGGTGGCCGGCAATGCCCCAACCATCGACGATGTCCGCGGTGGCGGCTTGGTGGTCGTGACTGGGGTGCGCGGAGGGGTGGGCGCCACCACGCTGGCGGTTAATCTGGCGGGTCATTTCGGGGTCTCGATGCGGCGCCACACCGTCTTGCTCGATCCGGACATACATTTGGGCGACGCGGCGTTTCAGCTCAACGTCAAGCCGGGACCCGGGCTGCGCATGGCGTTGGAGACTCCCGACCGAATTGACGCGCTGTTGGCGGAACGGGCGGCGCAGCCTGCCGCAGACCGCCTGCATGTGCTGTCTGGTGAAGAGGGGTTGGCCGCCAAGCTGAACTACGCCGGCGGCGGCACCGACAGCCTGATGGCAGCCCTCCGCCGGCGATACAATTTCATCATTGCCGATGTGCCGTTTCGGCCGGGCCCGCTGCATGATGACCTATTGAAACAGCCGCATCAGCGGGTCCTGGTGATGTCCCCCACCTTGTCGTCCGTGCGGGCGATGCTGCGCCTGCTGCCGGTGTCGACCAAAACCGCCGAGGGGACAAAGCGTCCGGTCATCGTGCTGAACCGAATGGGAACCCCGGGGAGCCTGACACGCCGGGAAGTGGAAGAGGCGCTGGCTCTGAAGGTGGATGTTGCCATCCCTGACCAACCGCGCCAGGTGGCCACGGCGGCGACCATGGGTGAGCTGACGCTGACTGGCAAAAGCGCGATCCGGACCGGGATTCTGGAACTGGCGCGGCATGTGGCCTCGGCTGGCCTGCTGGATTCGCCAGTGGAAAGCGGATCGCCGCAAGTCGCCCCCTCTGCCCGGTCGGCGTGGCGGTTGTTCAGGCGTAAGTCATGAGTTTTCAGAGACCCGTTTCCGGGTTTGGCCGGCGGCCGCGCAGAGCGATCGAGGAGCCAGACGAATTCGAGCTGGGCACGCTTGTTTCCACACCGCCGGCGATCGACGCAAGCCGAACTGAAACACCGGGAACTGGGGCGTCACCGCCGATCACGTCGCCCAGCCGGGAACCCGTACCTCGGTTAAGCGAGCCTTCGGCGGCAATTATGGAGTTGCGCACGCTCTGTCTGGCGCGACTGGAACCCGCAGCGATCGCCAGCATGCCCAGTGAGCGTCTGGCCGATGACATCGAGCGCCTGATCGCCGAAATCGCCACTGAACGCCGTGCCCACATAAACGGCCGCGAACAGCGGGATCTGGCGGAACAGTTGGTTGATGACATCATTGGGCTGGGACCGCTGGAGCCGTTGCTGTCCGACGACACGATCAACGACATCATGATCAACGGACCGCAGAAGATCTTCATTGAACGGCGCGGCAAAGTGTTCCTATCGAATGCGCGGTTTCGTGACACCGCGCACCTGATCAACGTCTGCCAGCGCATCGCCTCGGGCGTCGGCCGGCGCATCGACGAATCCAGCCCAATGGTCGATGCCCGGCTGAAGGACGGCTCGCGCGTGAACATTGTGTTCCCGCCGCTGGCACTGGACGGTCCTTACGTTTCGATCCGAAAATTCGGCAAGAAGGTAATGGATTTCTCCCAGTTGATTGGCTTCGGCGCGCTGACGCCGCAGGTGGCCCGCATTCTCGAACTGGCCTCCTCGGCCCGGCTCAACATCATCATCTCGGGTGGCACCGGTTCAGGCAAGACCACTCTGATGAACGCGCTGTCGCGGCTGATCGATGCCGGCGAACGCGTGGTGACGGTGGAGGATGCCGCCGAATTGCAATTGCAGCAACCGCACGTCGTGCGTCTGGAAACCCGCCCTAGCAGCCTGGAAGGGCGGGGCGAAGTCAATCAGCGTGACCTGGTGCGCAATGCGCTGCGGATGCGTCCTGACCGTATCATCATCGGCGAGGTCCGCGGCGCAGAAGCCTTCGACATGCTGCAGGCGATGAACACGGGACATGATGGTAGCATGTCCACCATCCACGCCAATACCACCCGCGACGCCTTGGCGCGGATCGAGAACATGGTGCAGATGGGATCGATGGGGCTGCCCTCGCATGCGATCCGCAGCCAGATCGCCGGCTCCGTCGATCTGATCGTGCAGGTCGAGCGCCATCGCGACGGCGGTCGCCGGATCACCCAGGTCACCGAGGTCTGCGGCATGGAGAGCGACACGATCCTGCTGAACGACATTTTCCAGTATGAGATCAAGGGCGAGGGTTCCGATGGACGATTGATAGGCGAATACCGGGTGAGCCGGCTGCCGCCGAGCTTCCAGGACAGACTGACCTATTTCGGATTGGATCGCGCCTGGATGGCCGCATTGGCTGGTGAATCGCGATGAGGGGGGAAGTATCCCTAACGCTGGTCCTGCTTTCCTTCCTAAGCTTGATCGGGTTCGGGTTCAGTGGCCTGTTAGTTTCGCAAGCGTATGCCCGGCGGCAAAAGCGCGCACAAAGGCTGCGCGACGTGGTCTCCCCGTACCGGAAGACCCAGATGATTGCGATACAGGCGTTCCGTCCGGCGGAGAGAAACGAACGGTCCCTGATCGATTTCGCCTCTACTGTATTCGGCTTCCACCTGAGCCGGGCTGACCAATATCCACTGCGCTGGTGGGTCGTGCTGGCCGTGGCTTTCATTATGGCCCGCGTAGTCACCGGCCTGATCGTGGGGTTTCTCGGCCCGTTCGGCCTGATCAGCATGCCGGTTCTGTGGGTGGGGGGGTGCCGTTGCTTTTTCGGCTGGGCGGTCGGGCGGCGGCAGGAAATCCTGGTCAGACAATTTCCCGACGCACTGGCAATGATCGTGCGCTCAGTCCGCGTCGGCATGCCGGTGCTCGGTGCGATCAGCGCCGTCGCTCGAGAGGCCCAGGTCCCGACCTCGGTGGAGTTTACCAAGCTCGCCAATGATCTTGCGGTCGGCACACCGCTGGACGAGGCGGTAAGCAGCATGGGAGACCGTAATGAACTGTCGGAATACCGGTTTTTTGCTACCACGATCGCCCTGCAGGCCCAAACCGGCGGAGGCCTGAGCGAGACTCTCGAGAATTTGGCGGACCTGATCCGCCGACGTCTCGCCCTGAAGGAACGTGGCCATGCCTTGTCGTCGGAGGCGCGCACGAGCTCGCTGATCCTGGGCGGCCTACCCGTCGTTCTGGGATTGGGGCTTTGGGCGCTCAATCCGGCGTACATGTCGGTCATGTTCAACACCAAAATGGGCAACGATATCCTTGCCGCCGCGATGCTTTCGCTGGCATGCGGAGGGCTGACGATGCGTACGATCATCAAAAGAAGCCTGTCATGAGCAAGGCTTGGCTGCTGACCATTGGCGGCGTGGCAACTCTTCTGATGGTATTTGGCGCCTTCATGCTGTTGCGGCATATCCGGCGACGGCAGCGCGTGCAGACGCGTGTGCAAATGAGTCAGGGTCTGGCGCCGCCACCCCCCGAAGCTCGTCGGGAAGCATTGAAAGGCGTCTGGACCCGGATTGTTGCTGCCTTGGGTCAAATGATTCTGCGCACCGGCTTGGTCTCTGTCCGCACACGGGCCGAATTGGAGATTACGCTGACCTCGGTCGGGTTGCGCGGGCGGAACAGTCTGGAGATCTTCATCGGCAGCAAGATCACTTTGATGATCGGCATGCCGGTGCTGGCGATACTGGCGATGCGCGGCGTCTTCGTGCTGCCGTTGCTGTCAATGGTGATCCCGGTTGCCGCGGGCATGGCCGGACTGCTGCTGCCCGACATGGTGGTGCGCTATCGGCGCAAGCGCTACGTCCAGCGGGTCGAAAGCGGATTACCTGATGCATTGGATTTGCTGGTGATCTGCTCACAGGCCGGCCTCGGACTCAGTTCGGCCATCGTACGCGTGGCGGAGGAAATGCAGCACAGCGGCCAGGACATCGGATTGGAACTGGGGCTGACCGCCAACGAATTGCAAATGATGGCCGATAGCCGGTTGGCACTGATGAACATGGGTTCGCGCACCGGGATCGATGGACTAGTCCGCTTAGGGACCACACTGGTCCAGTCCATGCAGTACGGCACGCCGTTGAGCCAATCAATGCGTGTGTTATCCGCGGAAATGCGCCAGGAGACGCTGACGCGGTTTGAAAACAAGGCCGCACGCTTGGGTGTGATGCTGACGCTTCCCATGGTGGTCTTCATCCTGCCCTGCGTGTTCCTGGTAGTCGGCGGACCCGCAGCCGTCAAAGCCTTCACGATCGGGGGCTAGTCACCGGAACATGCGCTTTTTCTTTATCGCCGCGATGGGACTGCTGGCCGCCTGCAGCAGCCAAGCGCCCGCCCGGCTGAGCAATGCGGCACCCGGGTTGAACATCGCTCGCGCGGCACTGTGGAGCGGATCGCCGGAGATCGCGCTCAATGTTAGCAACGGCATCCTTGCCAAGGAGCCGCGCAACGTACCCGCTTTGCTGAGCCAGGGGGACGCCCTGAATGCTCTGGGCCGATTGGAGGACGCCGAAGCGGCCTACACGAAAGCCGTAAGCCTTGACGCCGGTTCCATTGGTGGACAGATCGGCTTAGGAAGGTTGCTATTGCGGGCTGAGCCAGCACAAGCCCAAGCGCTATTCCTGCGTGTGCTGCAACGCGAACCGCGCAACAAGATCGCTTTGAACAATCTTGGCATCACCTATGACCTGCAGGGTGATCATGCCGCCGCACAGACGGTCTATCGCCGGCTGTTGGGTATCGATCCGACCATGCGGTCGGCCGAGGTGAATCTTGCCCTGTCGATGGCCCTGAGCGGGAGGGCGCCCGAGGCGGTGCAGATATTGCGGCCCTTGGCTGGCCGACCGGATGCCTCACCGCGCACCCGCCATGATCTGGCCTTTGCGTTAACCATGGCGGGCGACCGGGAGGCAGCCATGCGAATCATGGCCAAGGACATGCCATCCGAGCAGGTCGAGCGTGCCTTGCAAAGCTTTGGAGGCCTCGGCCCATGAGGCTGGCAACTGACAGGCGTGGGTCGGTGGCGCTGATGACCGGTATCCTAGCGCCCGTGCTGATTATGGTGCTGGCCATGGCCGTCGAGGTGACCTCCTGGTCGGTCAGCAAGGTCGAACTGCAGCGGATTGCCGATGTCGCCGCCTGGGCGGGTGCTAGCCGCTATGCCACCACCAGCAATACCCAGACCGCTACCGCCGCCGCCGCCGATTTGGCTGAGATCAATGGCGTGGCTGGCGCGGCCAGCCGATCCTGGAATGCGACGACTTCGACGATGACCGACAATCTGATCGTCGCTCAGATGGTGTCCGGCGTCAAAACCACCTCCAACAAGGCGGTGAAGGTGACGGTCAGCCGAAGCATCGCTAAAACCGTCTCGCTTATCTTTCCCAGCAGCCAGTCAACCGTGATGGTGTCCGCCGTTGCCGTTGCCGAGATCGGCTCGCTAGGTCCGCAGCCGTGCATCACCGCGCTAGGGGGGGGCGTCGATGGAATCACCACCGGCACCGATGTCACCGTGACTGGCAATGCCAGCCTGACCGCGAATGGATGCTCTCTGAGGTCGAACGACGGTATCAGCCAGGGCGGCAGCAGCACGATCAATGTCAGCGGGATCTATGCCGGGGGCAATATATCAGGATCCTCCATATGCTGCGACTTACATGCGAACGCGGGGCAGATTCAGGATCCGTATGCGGGCAACGCGTCGGTACAGAATGCCCTTAACTCGCTTCATCCGGGCACCGGGGCAGCGGTTAGCGTCGGCTCCCATGCAACCCAGTCGATCATACCAGGCACGTATTCTGGCTGGAATGTAAGCGGCACCCTAAATCTTAGTCCTGGCCTTTACATCGTCAACGGCGACATCTCAGGCGGCGCACAGTCGGTCATTTCCGGGACCGGGGTCACGATCATCATGTCTGGCACCCTCAGCACAACCGGCGGATCGACGTTGTCGCTGTCGGCACCGATGAAAAACACGACCAGCAACGGGATTCCGGGCGTCTTGGTCGCCGGTAATTCCTCCAGCACGATGAGCTTTCTCGGTAACTCGACCAGCCCGGTGACCGGGCTGATCTATTTTCCAAATGCCAACCTCAAGTTTGGCGGATCGTCCAGTTCCGGCGGCAGCGGCTGCACGGAGATCATCGCGTCCACCGTTACCCTGGTGGGTACCTCGAATATGTCAGCGGATTGTTCCGAATACGGGACTTTGTCTTTTGGCAGCCTGTCCGGATCGGCCGCTGTTGCTTTAGTCCAATGACCGCCCTTGGGCATGCGTGGCTGGCCGACCGCCGCGGGATCGCCGCGGTCGAGTTTGCCCTTGTTGTCCCGGTGCTTTTGCTGCTGCTGGGCGGGGTGGCGGATTTCGGATTGCTGATGATGGGCAGAAGTCAACTCGCCAATGGCATAGCTCAGGGCGTGCAATATGCGTTACTTATAGGACCGGGCGTGCCGGCCGCAACGGTCAGCTCCGTGGTAGCAACGGGATCGGCCCGATCGGGAATCAGCGCGACGGTTACCGTGGAGATCACGGGGCCGGTCTGCTATTGCGTCTCCGGTCAGCCGGCAGCCTTGTCCGGTTCTTCCACCGCCTTGTCGGCCACTTACACCTGTACGGGCACGTGTCCTGACGCCAAGACCCCGGGCGTTTTCCTGATTATCGCCGCGAATTATACCTATCGCTCGTTGATGCCACTCTACAGCCATTTGGCAAACCCGACGGTTGCCCAAACAGTAACGGTGCAGCTGCAATGATCGGCGCCAGACGCCTGCGATATGAGCGAAGCGGTGCTGCCACGGTCGAATTCGGGTTAATCGCTGGTATTTTCCTGCCGCTGTGTCTGGCCATCCTCGATGGCGGGTTGTTGCTATGGACAGCGGGAACGCTGCAGTCCAGTGCCTCGCTGACCGCGCGATGTGCGGCGCTCGCATCGCCCGACTGTAGCGACGTACAGCAGTTCGCCGTGGACAGAGCGGCGAACTGGGCATTTTCCGGCGTCATCGCCAGGACCGATGTCAGCTCAGCCGTGGTCTGTATTTCCCATACTTCCTACCAGATGGTGACGATTACCTGCCAGTTCTGGGCCGGCAGCCTGCTGCCGCCGCCGTTGAACGGAAAAGCGCTGACCTCCGTTGCGTATCACCCTAATTCCTCGACGGCATGTTGATGACTTGGCGGAGATGGTGGGCTGTCGTGGGTTGTTGCCTGCTGATCGCTGGCATTATCCCGCGGGCGGTGGCAGACGGCGCCGCCACGGCGTGCCAACTGGCCGGGCAAATGGCCGAACGCGCGCAAGCGTTGCCGCCTGGCCTGCTACTGGCCATCGGTCGCATGGAAAGCGGCCGGCGGGATCCTGGCACCGGCCATGTCGTCGCTTGGCCATGGACCATCAACGCGGCTGGCGTTGGGCGGCTGTTTGATCGCCGGGATCAGGCGATCGCCGAGACGCGGGCCGTGCAGGCCCGTGGCGTAGCATCTGTGGATGTCGGATGCTTCCAGATCAATCTACTTCACCACCCGGCAGCGTTCGCCAGCCTGGAGCAGGCCTTTGACCCGCAGGCGAATGCTACCTACGCCGCGCGCTTCCTGTCGGCGCTGCACATCAGGACCGGCAGTTGGGACAGAGCCGTGGCAGTCTACCATTCCGCTACTCCGGACCAAGGCGGCCCTTATCGGGATCGGGTCATGGCCTCGCTCGCCGATGCTGATATGTCGCGGGGGGATCCGCGCGAGGAAATCGCATCGCCGATCAGGCGGATTACCGTTTGGATCCCGCTACAACGTGCGAAACCAATGCGGATCTGGATGCCCAGCGCCCCTGGGCAGACCGCCAGCGTCATATTGATACGACCGACGCTCCGCCCTAGTGCCCTGCGTCGTTGATTCTGCGCCCGCTCTCCGAATCGATATCTCCGGCAGCCCCGGAGATGCGTTGTGACCGCGCAACAACCTGCTACAAAGAAGTACATCGTCAAGCTCAGCTCCGAGGAGCGAGACCGGCTGAACGGGCTGATCCAAAAGGGCAAAGGCCCGGCCCGGCAGGCGCTGAAGGCGCGCATTCTGCTGAAGGCCGATGCCTCGGAGGCCGATGACGCCTGGAGTGACAGCGAGATCGCCGAGGCGCTGGACACCAGCCCCGGCACCGTTGCCCGCACCCGTCAGCAACTGGTGGAGGGCGGCATCGATGCCGCCCTGACCCGAAGACACTCGCCCAACTCCGCCAGAAAGCCCATCTTCGACGGTGCCGCCGAGGCCAAACCGATCGCGCTCGCCTGTTCCGCGCCACCCAAAGGGCGCAAGCGCTTGGACGGCGACTGGTTCACCGACAACGTCACCGCGCGACAGCTGACCGCGGTGTGATCAGGCGCTCAAATCGTCAGGTCCATCAACGTGATGACCGATGCCATCAGGCCCTCGGTCTGTCGCAATGGCAGTTTGAACGCCTGCGCAACATCAGGCTCGTCTGGATGGCCGTCTCTGTGTAGCGAGCCTGCCTACCCTCTCTCCAGGTCTGCCAGTGTTCTAGCCCGCATTTCTCAGTGCGCCCCAACGGCGCGGTTCACCAGTGGAGGAAGGATCCATCCAGGAAGTTGTCGGTAGGACCTGGTAGCAGACGAGCG
>Ga0134125_10006848_pt1 | contig 12886 bp, 9 predicted proteins | sample KB31751_FD_96464 | JGI IMG/M metagenome (GOLD analysis project Ga0134125, IMG submission 96464) | Terrestrial soil microbial communities with excess Nitrogen fertilizer from Kellogg Biological Station, Michigan, USA - KB3-175-1 | ecosystem: Environmental > Terrestrial > Soil > Unclassified ... | reverse complement strand
TTTGTCACCTTGAGCGTTGAAACCGTTGAAGACGTCGATAATGACGTCCGCTCCTTGACAGTCGCCGTTCGGTGCTGGCACGCCGCCGTCTTCAACGGAGTGGTTAGTGACGAACTCGGTCTACGCTCGCGTCATTCGTTCTGCGACGCGGCCGCAGTTTTGCCGAGTCCGGTTAGTATTTGAAACGCTCGCGACTGCTTGTTGTGTAGTTGGCTACCCTTCTCCACGGCGCCATCCCGGCTCGGCGGCGGGAGCAGGAAACTATTCGCCAGTTCGAGGATCTGCAGCATGAGCCCGGGAAATGCTCCGTGGAATTGAATTGCGGCCTGCGCGATGACTGTCAGCGTGAGTTCGCGGTCCCGCCGTTGAAGCGCCGCAACAATCTGCTTGGCCGCACGCGAAACATCCATCGAAACTCCAGGGAGCGTGGCGCCCAGGGCGAACCAGCGATATTCCTCCTCGCGGTTGCCGGTAAATTCCGCATTCACGTGCGAGCCGGTTCGCATCAGCCCAGGAGTTACCGTCAGCACGTGAACGCCTCTATCACGCAATTCAGATTGCAGACCTTCGGAAAAGCCGGTCATCGCGAACTTCGCGGCCGAATACGGTAGGAGGTGAGGAACCGCGATCTTTCCTCCTATGGATGAAATATTCACGATATCGGCGTCGCCAGATCTCAGGAAATGCGGCAGCAGCGCCAATGTCGTGCGCACCGGGCCCCAGAACATCACATCCATTGCATCGCGAAAATTGGATTGATGCACCGAATCGATCGGCCCGACCGAAATAATTCCGGCATCATTAATCAAGATATCGACGCGCCCGAAGATCTTCGGCGCTTCTACCGTCATCCGATCGATCTGATCAGGTTTCGACAGATCGCAAACGACAGTGCGCACCACCGCGCCAGCCATCCTGAGTTCGGCAGCCGCACGAGTAAGTTCCGCCTCGTCCCGTGCTGCCAGAATCAACCGGCAACCGTGGCGCGCCAACTGCCGCGCGAGTTCAAGGCCTAAGCCGCGAGAGCCGCCGGTCAGTAGAACCACACGGCCATTCAAATCGAGTTTTTCGCCGGAACGGATAAAGGCTGCTAGTACCCCGGCGCCGATCGCCAGTCCAAACAGCCCGGCCCCCAGGGGATGCTTTCGGACAAAATCGGCAATGCTGTTGTTCTTCGCCATCGTTTTCACCTGAACTCCCTTCATCGTCTGAGAGCTTTTCGAGCAGCGGCGCGGAAATCGAAAAGCTGACGACGCCCGGCCGTTTCTGCTGTGTAGACGCCGACGTCTCTGGGAGCAATTGATGTAACGGTTATCGATCTGCTGTCCCGGCCACGTTGCAATTTGCGTCTTTTTTTCAAGTATTTTAAGAAGGATAACTATTCGGGCCTTGCGCGGTCGTCACATTCGAGTCACACTGGAAACCGATTTTGCCGCCGCCTTAACCGAATCTCTACGAGGTTACGGTCAAGGTTTTTCGTGAAAAGCTAGTGGGTTAGGCAAGAGACACAAGAACGTCAGGAGGAGCCATGGACAGGCCGAGCATCCTCATTGCAGACGACCATACCCTGGTGGTTGAAGGCATCGTAGAGCTTCTCCGGCAGGATGCAGAAATTGTCGGAAGAGCGGAAACTGGTCCGGATCTGTTGGAACAGGCAAAGGGTATTCGGGCAGACGTATACATGCTGGATATCAAAATGCCAGGCCTGAACGGATTTGAGACCGCCAGGAAACTTCTCGAACAAAAGCCCGACGCAAACATTTTGTTCTTCAGCGGACACTGCTCGAGCGCGTACATTCAGGAAGCATTCCGAATTGGCGCAAAGGGATTCCTCTCGAAGTTCTCCGACTGCGCCGCATTGGGCGCTGCCGTGAACTCCGTTGCCCGCGGCGAATATTATCTTAGTCCGCACGCCCAGAAAGAACTGGAAGCTCGCGGTGAGCAGTTACAGATACTCACGATGCGACAGCGAGCTGTACTGAAGCTAATTGCTCAGGGTCTCAGCGCGAAAGAGATAGGCTACCGTCTCGGCATTTCGCAGAGAACGGCCGAATTTCACCGCAACTGCATTGTGGAACGGCTCAATCTGCATTCGACCGCGGAATTAACACGCTTTGCATGGGAAAACGGCTTGGTTTCTCCGCTCGAAATAGAAGCCCCGATTCCAACTGAGGCTCCGCACCGGAACCCGTCTTAAGTCGAATCGTTCGCAGCCGGAATAACTCAGTTGTGAGCCGACTCACCCATCGGCTCAGGTTGTCCGCCATGTTTAGATGCGCTACTCGTGCCGCAGCGCAACCATTGAATCGACACGCAGCGCGCGACGCGCAGGGATGTAACAGGCGAGCATCGCAACGAGAGCGAGCACAATTGCCACTGCGGCGAACGTTAACGGCGAAACACGTGGTATTTCTATCAATTATTCCTGCCGCAACGCAACCAACGGGTCCAGTTTGGCTGCGCGCCGCGCGGGAAGATAGGTTGCCGCCAATACGACTACCCCTAACACAATCGCGACTCCCGCATACGTCCCACGATCGCTCGGCTTCACTTCAAAAAGCAAGCTGGTCATCATCCGCGTTCCAGCTAAGGAACCTACGAACCCAAGCGCCATGCCCGCGACCGCAAGAGCCACGCTGTGCCGTAGAATCAGGCGCAGCACGTCGCCCGGCGTTGCGCCCATCGCCATGCGAAGGCCGATTTCGTTCGACCGCTGGCCCACGGTGTATGCTGTCACCCCGTAAACACCCGCCATCGCCAGACAGAGAGACAATCCGGCAAAGACTCCGAGTAAAAGAGTCCGGAAGCGTGGCGCCGCCACTTCCTCATAAAGAAATGCTTCCATCGTTGTGAATTTCACCGGCGCGTCGGGCGCGAGTTCGTGAACGCTGCGCCGTAGCGTACTTGTGAGCGCTTTGGGCGAAGAGGTAGTGCGCACGATAACGCTCAGCGTTGCGCCGGCCGCCGGTGTGTGTTGCTCGTAAGGCATGTAAATCTCCGGGCCGGGTTCGCGGGCAGGGCCCCACTGCCGGACATCGCCCACTACGCCCACAATTGTCATCGGTTTCTCGGAATCAAGACCCGCGAAAATGATGCGCCCAATCGGGTCCCGGCCGGGGAACGCTTTCCTCGCCAACGCCTCATTGATGACAGCCGTAAGCGGAGCATTCACTGAGTCCCTGTCCTCGAAATCGCGGCCGCGTTTCAACGGAATGCCAAGCGCTGCGAACGTGCCCGGAGTCACCACGGAATATACGGCGGCGTCCTGTGGAGTGAAGGCCGCCTCTTTAGGTTTAGGGGAATGATCGATCCAGTAAGCTCCCGCGGACTCCACATCGCCCGGCGGTCCCATGGTCGCGCCGGCAGCGGAGACGCCAGGCAGAGGAGAAATCGCGGACAGCACTTGTTTGAAAAAGCGCCGCGCGTGCGCCTCTCCTTCCGGTCCGGATACCGGCAGGCTTGTCTTCATCACCAGCACATGCTCCGGGCGAAAACCGAGCGCGACATTGCTAAGCGCCACGAAACTCTTGATCAACAGGCCAGCGCCGCTCAGAAGCACGACAGACAAGGCGATTTCCGTGATGACCAGCGCGGGCCGCAGTCGCCTGGAGCGGCCGCCTGTAACGGCGCGCGCCCCGCCTCGCTTCAACGCATCGTTCAAATCGATGCGCGAAGCATAGAGGGCGGGCACGAGGCCGAACAGTAAACTGCACAGTACCGACACGCCAGCCGTAAACGCCAGCACGCGACCGTCGATACTGGCTTCGGCTAGCCGAGGCACATCAGCCGGAGCGAGCGCGATGAGCGCTTTCAATCCCGCGATTGCTACTGTCAACCCAGCCGCTCCGGCCATGAACGCCAATAACAAACTTTCCGTGATCAATTGGCGGATGATCCGGCCGCGGCCGGCCCCAACCGTAGCGCGAATCGCAATCTCTCGCGTCCGCGTCGTTGCTTTGGTAAGCAGCAGCGTGGCGACATTGGCGCAGGCAATCAGCAGCACCAGGCACACCGCGCCGAGCAGCAGGTAGAGGGTGAGCCGCACATTGCTCACCATGTCATCCCGCATTCTGGTTACGGTCACGCTTCGGTCTTTATTGCTTTCGGGGTATTGATGCTGGAGGCGCAGCGCGATGGAAGAAAGTTGTCCTTGCGCCTGTTCCAGGGTGACGTTTGGCTTCAGGCGGCCGATCGCAAAGAAACTCAGGCTGGTGCGGGGCAAAGTTCTGTCGACAGCATCCGACGGACGCCAGATGTCACTCTTATCCGGAAAGTGAAATCGCGGCGGGAGGACACCCACGATGGTCAGCTCCTGATCGGAGATCCGAATCCTCTGCCCCAGAACGGCATCGCTTCCGCCGAAATGAGTTTGCCAATAGGAATAGCTGATCAGCGCCGTTCCGGAATCGCCGGATTTCTGCTCCTCCGTACTGAAAACGCGGCCAAGAACGGGCGCTACGGCAAGCGTTTGAAAAAATTCCGGCGAGACTCTTGCCACGTGTACATACTCCGCGGATGAGCGGGCCGTTGTCGGTTCATCGGAGCTTCTGTAAAACGCCATCGCGGCAAATGTCGTGCTTTGGTCATGCCAGTCCTGGAAATCCGGCAATGTCACGTGGTTTAGCTTCGCGCCGCTCTTCCATGCGGTTGTCAGCGTGACAATTCGATCCGGATCGCGATAAGCCAGCGGCTTCAGAAGAACTCCGTTCACCACGCTGAACACGGCCGTATTGGCGCCAATGCCAAGCGCCATAACGGCTGTCGCCAGCAGCGCAAATCCCGGATTTCTGCGCAGACCGCGAATAGCATATCGGAAATCCTGCGCGATGCTATCGACCAGGTTCAATCTCCGCATGTCACGGCACTCCTCTTTCCTTTGTTCGATATCTTCAATCGACCGGAGCGCGGCGTAACGCGCCTCCTTCGGATTCATGCCGGCAGCGGCGTTCTCGTCGATTTGCCGCTCCAGGTGATAGCGCAGTTCTTCGTCGAGTTCCTGCTCCACCTTCCGGCGCGTGAGCAGCGATCGTATCCTTAGTCGCAAGATGTTTGTGATGCGCATTGTTTTCACGCTCAGATCGCTACTCGTGCCGCAGCGCAACCATTGGATCGACACGCAGCGCGCGACGCGCAGGGATGTAACAGGCGAGCATCGCAACGAGAGCGAGCACAATTGCCACTGCGGCAAACGTTAACGGATCGGCGGCGCTAACCGAAAAAAGAAGATTCGCTATCAGCCGGGCGAGCCCAAAAGACAGGACAATGCCGATAATCATACCGGCGCCGGCGATCTTCGCTCCCTGCGTAAGAACCATGCGTAAGACATCTCTGCGCTGCGCGCCAAGCGCCATGCGAATTCCGATTTCATGGGTACGCTGTGCAACGGAATAGGAAATCACGCCGTAAATTCCGATGGCCGCCAATACCAGCGCAAGCGCACTGAACATCCCGAGAAGGACGAGAGTGACACGCCGTGTCGAAACCGAATTGCTGATGAGTTGTTCCATGGTCGCAATGCCGGAAATGGGCAGATCTTTATCGAGTGAATGGACGACATGACGAATCGCGGCAGTCAGCGCAGCGGGATCGTTTCTCGATTTCACGATGAGATTCATGTCGCCGGTGATCGATTGCCGGAAGGGAATATATACTTCGAGGCGCGAAGGATTTGCAAGGCCATAGAGCCTCGTATCTCCAACCACGCCGGTAATGGTGATCCATTCTCGCGGGTCGTTCGCGGGGCGATGGCCGAAGTGGAAGCGCTTGCCTATGGGATTCTCACCGGAAAAATACCGTTGAGCCATTAGAGCATTAATCATTCCGGCGCGTGGAGCATTCTCGTTATCCGCATCCGTGAATGCACGGCCGCGCAGAAGGGGAACTCCGAGCGTGTTCACGTATCCCGGACTGACGATGTGAACATCCGGATGCGGAAAACTGCCCGGCTTTGGCAGAGCCATGTCCTCAAGCGTGATGTCCGTACGCGAATGGTTGTTCGTCAGAGGAACTACGGTGCCCAAGGCAGCCGATGTTACGCCGGGCAGCGCGCGGACGCGGTAGAGAACCTGATTCCAGAAATTCAAGATTGCTACATCTTTGCGGTATTGCGACGTGCGCAAACTCATTTCCATGATGAGCACGCGGTTGGGCCGGAATCCGGGATCGACCAAAAGCAAGCGATAGAGGCTCTTCATCATCAGGCCCGCGCCGACCAGAAGAACGAGCGCAAAAGAGATCTCCGCGATAACAAGGCGGCCGCGCCAGCGATTCTGGCCCGTGCTTGCGCTTGTCGTCCTGCCGCCTTCCTTTAACTCCGACTGCACGTTCGCTCTAGCCGAGTGGATGGCGGGCGCGAGCCCAAAAATGAAGGCGGAGAACAGCGTCATTCCGGCGGCGAAGAAAAGCACCGGGCCATTCAGATCCACGATTGCGCCCTCCAGGCCGCCCGCCGGAATCAGCCGCGTGATTCCGGCAATTCCCCCGATCGCAAGCGCCAAGCCCAAAAGGCCGCCGAGAGAGGCCAGGAGAAAACTCTCGGTCAGCATCTGCCGGATAATGCGTACGCGGCTGGCGCCGATGGCAAGGCGCAGAGCGATTTCCTTGGTGCGCTCCGCGCCACGCATGAGAAAGAGGTTCGCTACGTTTGCGCAGGCGATGAGCAAGACGAAAACGACGGCGCCCAAAAGAACCAGAATCGCGGAACGCACGTCGCTGACGAATACCTCGCGAAGCGGCTGCAGCAGGACTCCAAACTGAGCGTTCTGTGCAGGATACTCGCGCGCCAGCCGCGCGGCGATCCCTTCCATTTCCGAGCGGGCCTGTGCGAAGCTCACGCCAGCCGCAAGTCGTCCGAGTACAACGGTGTCACCGCGCTCGCCTCTTTCGCTCGATTCGGCATTGTTTGTGGCCCACACGCCAATGGGTTCCAGAACGTCCGTTTTCTCAAACCAGTGAAAATCCGGCGGCAGCACGCCAATGATCGTAACGCCGCGGCCATTAAGAGCAATACTGTGGCCGACTACGTTGCGGTCTCCGCCGAAGTGCGATTGCCAAAGAGGATAACTCAGCAGCACTACCGCTGCCGCCCCGGCCTTTCCCTCGGCTGAATCGAAATCGCGGCCCAGAAGCGGATGCACACCCAACATCGAAAGGAAATTCGGCGAAACGGCTTGGCCGCTGATGTTTTCCGGTTGAGCGATACCGGAGAGGCTGAAATCGACTGCGCACACCGCCGCCATTTCCGAGAACGCGCGGTTGTCTGCGCGCCAGTCCAGAAAATTGGGATAAGAAACGCTGACCGTGCCTACCTTGGGCGTCGTCTCATGGAGCACCATCAAGCGTGAAGGATCTTTGTACGGCAGCGGCCGAAGCAAGACGCCGTAAACGACGGAGAATATTGCCGTGGTTGCGCCAATTCCCAGCGCCAGCGTGAAGAGAGCGATGAACGTGAAACCGGGAGACTTGCGCAGAGTTCGCGCTCCGTAGCGGACATCGTGAAACAGAGTTTCTACAACCTGTACCCCACGCATCTCGCGGCACTCCTCTTTCCTTTGTTCGATATCTTTGATGGATTGGAGCGCGGCGTAGCGCGCATTCTCGGGAGTCATGCCTGTAGCGGAGTTCTCGTTGATTTGCCGTTCCAGGTGATAGCGCAGTTCTTCGTCGAGTTCCTGCTCCACCTTCCGGCGAGAGAGCAGCGACCGAAGCCTGAGGCGAAACATGCTGATCCAACGCATGGCTTTGTTCTCGATCACACGGTCCGCACGACGAGTGAGATCGCCGCGGAGAGCCTCTCCCATTGCGCGGCCTCGTGGGCAAGAGCTTTGCGTCCGGCTTTCGTCAGCGTGTAGTATTTGGCCCGGCGGTTATTTTCGCTGATGGCCCACTCGGAGCTGATCCAGCCGTTCTGTTCGAGTTTATGAAGAGACGGGTAGAGCGCGCCCTGACCCACCTGGAGAACGTCTCCGGACATCTGCCGGATGCGCTGGGCAATCGCCCAGCCGTGCATCGGCTCCAGCGCAATGGTTTTCAGGATGAGTAGGTCGAGCGTGCCCTGTACGAGGTCCGTTGGTTTACTCAAGCGGCTCCTATCAGTAACTGACAACAGCATACGCCGGTTTGGCAGCGGATGCAAGGGCGACAGAGCAAGGCCGGCTAGATTAACTGGAAAGCTGAGATTGGCGGAGAATAGGGCGCCACTGCCTGCCTTTGCGGAAAGCACGCATGAACGCCTTGGGCGCGAAGAGAATCCCCATGCTCCTGTGGCCCGCAGAATCGCATGAAGGACCTTTCGCCCCGCGCACTCACGGGCGGCGGCTCTGTTTCCGGGTAACCTCGACTCGGAGCCGCTTGCGTCAGCAAGTGGGTTTTTCGGAAGCGGTGTAACGCCCACCGCGACCGTCAAGGAGTACCCATGGTCCTGCGGGCCGCGGAATCGGATGAAGACGTGCGGTTGCCTGCACCGAACCAGTGTCGGCCGGCACGCAAACCAGAGCGTCAAACAACGCTTCGAGAATTTCATATTCGGCTGGACGGGCTCCCGCCCAGAGTTCGGCCACGGAGACCGGCGAGAACAAGATCAGAGCGTCGGATGTCGACTCCATCCATCTGGATACGATTGACGAATCTCGTCCTCGAGAAACCTCGATGAAGAAATCTGTAGCAAGGCAGATACTGTCCCGCTGCGCGGTATAGAATGAGTTCGCTATTAAAGAACTTATGACTACGTGGACACGCAGAGGTTTTCTAGGATCGCTATCGGCTGCGGCAGCAGCGGCGTCGCTCGCCGCTCAGGAAAGACGTGCCGGACAACCAAAAATTAAAATCACCGATCTGCGATGCGCCGTCATTGGCCGCAACCCTGTCGTACGAATCGTCACCGATCAGGGCGTCTCCGGCTACGGTCAGGCCGAGTCGGCAAAAGCGTATCTCAAGCCGATGGTCCTCTTCTACAAGGATTATCTTCTGGGCGAAGATCCAACCGACGTCGAAAGAGTCATGCTGAAGATCCGCCGTCTTGGCGCCTTCAAGCCGTGGGGCTCGGCAGTAAGTGCGATTGAGATCGCTCTCTGGGACATCGCAGGCCGGGTCGCCGGAGTGCCCGTCTACAAGTTGCTGGGCGGTAAGATCCGCGACCGCGTCCGTATCTACAACGGCGGCTTTCGGCCACCGATGACAGGGCAAACGCCGCGGGACTACGCCGAGAACGTGCAGAAGATGAAGGAAGCCAAGGAAGGCTTCACGCTCATCAAGATGGCCGTGGGCTTCCACAACCCCGCAATGATGGGCGCCATCCCCGATATGTGGTACGACGAGCCGCGCAAAGGAGCGCCGCACCCGAACCGCGGGCTCATGACTGAACGCGGCCTAAATTACGTGATCTCCTGCGTCGAAGCGATGAAGAAGGTGCTGGGCGACGAGATCGGCCTCGCGCTTGACTGCGGCCCTGGTTGGATGATGAAAGACGCCGTCACATTCGCTCGAGCATGCGAGCCGATGCGCATCACCTGGATCGAAGACATCCTCACGGGCGATTACACTCCCTACCCGAACGCGGAACTCTTCCGGGACCTCAAACAAGCGACGTCAGTCCCAATCCACACCGGAGAACAGATCTATCTGCGACAGAATTTCAAGGATCTGATCGAGAAGCAGGCAGTAGACGTAGTCGGCCCCGACCCGGAAGACGTTGGAGGCATTGCCGAACTCAAATGGATCGCCGAATACGCTGACATTCACGGCATCTTAGTCGCCCCGCACGGCATCTTCGACGGCCTGATCGGCCTCGCCGCCCACGTGCAGATGGCCGCCGCGCTACCCCAAAACTACATAGCCTTCGAGTACCCATTCGGCCAGCCCGAGTGGTGGTACGACATTGTCGAAGGCCTGCCAAATCCGATCGTCAAAAAAGGGTTCATCGACGTCTGGGACAGCCCTGGTCTTGGCGTGACCTTCAAGGTGGCCGCTGCTAAACGGCGCCTCGCGGAAGAGGATCGCCAGTTCTTCGATTGAGCGGAAACGCCCGTTGCGATGGATCGTGTCAGGCCGCGTTAAACGTGAAGCGGCTTGGTTCGGAGAAACTACGCGTTTACCTTGAACATTCGTTGTCCGTTGCTCCATGTAATCTGACGGAAGATCTCCGGCGAGGTGATTTCCTTGAGCAATCCGAGCGTCGCGCGAGCCACGCACTGCCCGGCCAGCCTGCTGGCCTCAGGATTTCGGCCCTGTGAAATGCCCCCTCCTTTCCCGTCGGTGCAACTGCAATCACTTCCGAAGATCAATTTTGTGCGATGGCGCACGATGAACTCGCGAGAGAAGTCTTTGTCGCGCGAAAGGGCATTGTTCCCGGAGTTGGCAGACATGTCGGCATACAGATTCGGGTAGTCCGAAAGAAATCGGTCCGTTAGTCCACCCGGCTTTATAGCCCCAGACGGATAGCCGCGGTCCGTGGGTACGTCAGCGCTGATATGAGCCCAGAACAGATCAGCGTGCCCGATGAAATTCGTCCTCGGATATGCCCGGAGCACCTTGTCGAACTGCGGGTATCCAGTGTTGTACGGGAGTTCGCCGCGGAAATGCGGAAAGCTTTGGATGTGCATCATGATGGGAACGCGCATCTCCGCACAGATGTCATAGATGCGGCGCATTTCCGGCGAATCGAGCGCAAGGTGATATTTTAATTCGCCAACGCTGACGGCCCCTTCGTGAACGGCCTTCCGTATGACTTCGTCGGCGCCAGCTTGAGCCGGATCGGTGGCAACGGAGCGCACAAATACGCCTGACCGTTTCGCCATCTCCTGCTTTGCCTTGTCTTCATCTGTTGCCCGAGTGAGAAGAACGGCGTTTGTCACACCGCAGCCTCGCGTGTGTGTGAAACAAGCGTCGGGATCCGTTCGAAGGTGCAGATGCGTGTCTAAGACCGGACCGCCCCAATCCGGCGCTGACTGCGCAAAGACGTTCCGAACGGATAGAACAGCGGCTGATGTTTTCAAAAATGTTCTTCGTTGCATTCGGTTTCTCAAACTGATCGTTTTTCGACAGTTGGATTTTTTCAAATACCTGCGTTCCGGATTTGGACCCGCAGAACCACTATCCCACCCAGCTCCCCAACCGGGGGCTCCGCCCGGTTGGGATCGTTCACCACTTTTGGCATCGATGATCGTGGTGGTCCGGCCGCGCCCGCTATAGCGCACTGTTCTTTGAAACGAGAGTTACTTATTATTCCTAATCCGCATATTTGAGGTCCCGCCGCCGTTCTGTACGTGTGATAAGCTCTACCTACCTCCCTCCCTAATATCGGCTTAGGAGCAGTTATGACGAAGGTCAATGTCGTCAATGCGGTCACGACCATACCGGGCCTGCCAGGCAGTCCCTTCGGCCAAACTGGATCTCCTCAAGTCGCAGTGCCGGCCGGACGGCGCTTGGTCGTCGAAACATTGAGCGTTCAACTCGATGTATCACCTTCAGGGAGCAAACTCGAGGCATTCGTGACTTACACAAGCGGCGGCAACAATGTCACGCTGTTCGTGCCGCTAACGTATGCATATACCGATGCCGGGACTGGCTTCGATTTTTACGTTGGCATGCAAGCAGTACGGTTGTACGCGGATCCGGACACCGTTCTCACCGTCAGCGGCGCAGGTTCCGGCAATACCGGCACGCTGTTCTTGACGGTATCCGGGTACTTGGTCTAAAGGCTCAGCCAGGTGAATGCTTCAGTAACGCGATCGCCCATCACCTGCGCCACATTGCCGTTCGATGGCCTACACTAACACTTGCACTTGGCACTAGAATTCGAGACAGTCTTTTAGAAACGGAGTTCCTACCATCATCATCAAGAAATTCAGCATTGCCGCATGGAGTGCTCTCATGCTGTTGTGCGGTCTTCTGTCCGCGCAGCAGACGCAACCGGGAAAGCCTTGTCCGGCGGAAGGATTTAGCGGAGGATTCAGTCGCGGCTGTCCGCAAAAGCAGTTTGCTAGCCCGTCTGATATCTCGGCGATGATGGCTGCACTGCCGGATAAGCCGCTGGCGGCGCCCCAAAGTCTTCGTCATGTACTCGTATTGTGCAGGGCAAATGGCTGGGTACATACGTCTATCCCGTTGGCGGCGAAGATGGTCGAGTATCTGGGAGACAAGACAGGCGCGTGGATGACAACCATCACTTACGACCCCGCCGCGATCACCGCTGAAAATCTCAAGCAATATGACGCGATCTTTCTGGACAGCACCACAGGCCAGTTTCTGGATGACCCCAACGATAAAGCGGCAACCCAGGCGCGCAGGCAGGCGCTTCTCGATTTTGTCAAGGGTGGAAAGGGTCTAGCCGGTATTCACGCCGCAACCGATTCGTACCACACGAGTCCGCGCCCGGCTTCACCCGGCGCCGAGCCAACTGCGCCGACTGGCACTTGGCCTGAATTCAACGAAATGATCGGCGGCTTTTTCAAATTTCACTGGTCCTACCCGACTCTGATTCCCGTCAAAATTGACGATCCCAACAGCCCGCTAACTTCCATGTTCCCGGCTGGTGGCTACGAAATTGTAGACGAGACGTACACCTTCGCGCAAAACTCGTTCAGCCGTAAGCGTGTTCACGTGTTGACCAGCATCAACTACAAGAAAATGAGCGCGGAAGATAAGGCCAAGGAACCGGCCGCGACGCGACGCACCGACGGCGACTACGCATTGAGCTACATACAGCGAGTCGGCAATGGCCGCGTATTTTATGAAGCGCACGGCCACGATGAGAAGGTCTATTATTCGCGGCCGTTTGTGGCGCACATGCTGGCGGGGATTCCAGTATGCGCTTGGCGATCTTAAGGCCGACGATAGCCCGAGCGAGAAGTAGAATTCGTCGCGGCGACCTCGGGGGGCGCATGGGGCT
>Ga0134125_10006847_pt1 | contig 12886 bp, 5 predicted proteins | sample KB31751_FD_96464 | JGI IMG/M metagenome (GOLD analysis project Ga0134125, IMG submission 96464) | Terrestrial soil microbial communities with excess Nitrogen fertilizer from Kellogg Biological Station, Michigan, USA - KB3-175-1 | ecosystem: Environmental > Terrestrial > Soil > Unclassified ... | reverse complement strand
GAAAGACCATGCCTCCCGGCGCGGTCTGCTCATGATGGTCAGCAAGCGTCGCCGCCTGCTGGACTATCTGAAAATGTACAACACAGAGCGCTATAAAGACGTCATCCAAAAACTTGGAATCCGCAAGTAAAAGATTGATCGGACGTTTCAAACCGAGGTCGAGTTCGGGGGAACAAGTGTATGCACCCCAGGCTTAAAAGAGTGGATCCTGCAAACGAACCCTTAGCCGACCTGCGGTTTGGTGCGCAACCAGTAAGCGCGCCAGAAACTCCGAATGGCCTCAAGCCGTCCAGCCGGGAAACCGGCGCCGACGGTACGGAACCTCAAATCCGGAAAACAGTCTCTGCTGACAAATTCGCGTACTTGAGGGCCCAGGTCCAGGTCTTTCGTCGCTCACGTTAGGAATGCTCTCAACCACCGCTAACGCACACTGGCGCTCCTGGAAATGAGGAGCTCATGAAAGAAACAGCCACCGTTGAACTAGCAGGCGGCAAAACACTCCAAATAGAAACCGGACATCTGGCCAAGCAGGCACAAGGCTCTGCCATTGTGAGGCAGGGCGATAACGTGGTGATTGGCACCGCATGCTGTGCGCCAGAGCCCAGGGAAGGCATCGATTTCTTCCCACTAACGGTGGATTATCGCGAATACACGTACGCCGGCGGACGAATCCCCGGCGGCTTCATCAAGCGCGAAGGCCGGCCCAGCGAACGCGAAATTCTGACCAGCCGGCAGATTGATCGTCCCATCCGCCCGCTCTTCCCCGAAGGCTTCCGCAACGAAACCCAGGTTATTTCACTGGTACTCTCCGCCGATACTGAAAACGACCCAGATGTGCTCGCCATTAACGCCGCATCCGCTGCGCTGGCGCTCTCCGATATTCCCTTCCAGGGACCTGTGGGCGCGGTGAGGGTTGGCTTTGTCAACGACGAATATGTAATCAATCCCACCTACGCCGAGATGGCGGAAAGCCGCCTCAACATCATGGTGGTGGGAACGGCGGAAGGCATTGTGATGGTGGAATCCGGCGCCAAAGAGGTCACCGAAGAACAGGTGCTGGGAGCGATTGAGTTTGCCCATCAGGAAATCAAAAAGATTTGTGCTGCGATTACTGATCTGGCCAAACGCGGAGGGAAGGCCAAGAGAGAAATTGCGCCGCCGGAGTTTGACCAGGCCTACTTCAATAAGTTGCGGAAGCAAGTCGGCAATGAACTGACGGGCGCTCTTGATACCAAGAAACATCCCAAGCTCGAAAGCTACGATCTGGTCAAGAAGATCAAAGACAAGCTGAAAGCTGACCTGCCGGAAGATGACGACGAAGCAGCTCACAAGCTGTCACACTACTACGAGCTTCTGCGCGAGCGCATTTTCCGCGAGCAGGTGACCAAAGATCGCCGGCGGCCGGACGCGCGGGCGTTTGATGAGATTCGTCCCATTTGGATTGAAGTTGGAGTTCTCCCGCGCACGCACGGTTCCGCAGTGTTTACTCGCGGCGAGACGCAGGCGTTGGTGACAACCACACTGGGAACGCCGGATGATATGCAGCGCATTGAACGTTTTGAAGGCGAGATGAAAAAGCGCTTCATGCTGCATTACAACTTCCCACCGTTCTCGGTGGGTGAAACGGGGCGCATGACCGGCGTGGGTCGCCGCGAAGTGGGACACGGGGCACTGGCGGAACGCGCAGTCTCGGCTGTTCTTCCATCGGTAGAAAAGTGGCCTTATGCCATCCGCGTGGTTTCAGACATTCTGGAGTCGAACGGCTCGTCTTCCATGGCGACTGTGTGCGGCGCATCGCTATCTTTGATGGACGCTGGCGTACCGCTGGAATCTTCCGTCGCGGGCGTGGCCATGGGTCTGGTCAAGGAGGGTGACGATTACTCCATCCTGACAGATATTGCCGGCGCCGAAGACCATTACGGCGACATGGATTTCAAAGTCGCCGGAACGCGCAACGGCATTACAGCGTTGCAGATGGATATCAAGGTGATCGGCATCACATCGAAGATCATGCAGGAAGCGCTGGAACAGGCCAAGCGCGGGCGCATGTTCATTCTCGACAAGATGGAAGAAATCATCACCGGTGGACGCGAGAACATCTCAACCTTCGCGCCTCGCATTTACACCTTGCAGATTCCGGTGGATAAGATCCGCGATCTGATTGGACCGGGCGGAAAGATGATCCGCAGCATCATCGATCAGACGGGCGTGAAAATCGACGTGGACGATACCGGTAAGGTGAACGTGGCTTCCAATGACGGCCCGTCGGCGCAAAAAGCCATTCAGATGATCAACGATCTCACGGCGGTGCCGGAAGTCGGCAAAACGTACCTGGGCAAAGTGGTGCGGCTGGCTGAATTTGGCGCCTTTGTCGAGATTATCCCTGGAACAGATGGATTGCTGCACATCAGCGAAATCGCCGAACATCGCGTAAAAGAGGTGAAGGACGAACTGAAAGAAGGCGATCAGGTGCTGGTGAAAGTCCTGGGAATCGAAGGCAACCGCATCAAGCTGTCACGCAAGGCGATCCTCAAGGAACAGCGTGCGAAGATGGCGGCACAGCCGCGCAGCGAATCTGGTGAAGCTGCTCCGGCTCCAACCGAGGGTGATGTAGCAGCCCAGCCACACGGCGGGGAGGAAACCATCACTTTTGAAGGCGGCGGAAACTTCGACGAAGAAGAAGAACCCAACTTTAACCGCGAAGAGGCAAACCGGGAAACTGTCCATGCCGGCAGCGATCGGCCTGACCGTCCACGCGGCGGAGGAGGACGTCCTCACGGCGGCGGTGGAGGCGGTGGTCGCCGACACGGTGGCCGCGGAGGACGTGGACGCGGGCCTCGCGGTGGCGGTGGCGATCGCGGCGGCGGGAGCCGGGGCAACCACTAAATGCCGCACGTAAGCTCGAAAGTAAGAAGGGCGCAGCTAATGCGCCCTCTTCTTTATGCCTGGCAACTTCAACCCCGGGGTTAACGCGCCTTCAATCCGCGCCTCTGACTAGCTCGCGGCTCCCACTCCATGGCATTTCTTATATTTCTTCCCCGAGCCGCATGGGCATGGATCATTACGCCCGACTTTTGCTTGTCCGCGCACTACCTGCTGCGGCGCGGTATTGCCGTTGGAACCCGCCATCCTGGCTTCCTGAAGCTCGCGCTTCTTGCGTTTTTGGAATTGCGCTTCCAACTCATCGATTGACGTCGACGCGCGTCTACGCGGAGGCGGCGCCTGCTGCTGATCGCCATTGCCATCGGCGGCGGCCGCAGCCACAGGGGCGGGAGAAGTCTCCACCACCTGCATGTGGAACAGATATCGCGACGTCTCTTCCTGGAAGCGCTGCATCATCTCCTCAAACATGTCGAACGACTCGCGCTTGTATTCGACGAGCGGGTCATGCTGCCCGTAACCGCGCAGACCGATCCCTTCTTTCAGGTGGTCCATATTCAGAAGGTGATCTTTCCACTGCGTGTCCAGCACGCTGAGCATGATCATGCGTTCGTGATAGCGCATGGCATCGGTCCCAAGCTGCTTCTCTTTCGCGCTATAAAATTCCTGCAGCTTTTCAAAGACACCATCACCCAGTTCCTGGCGATTGAGCTGATTCGGATCAACACCCGCTTTGCTGAGATCGAGCCCGAACATTTCCAGCAGATACTTGCGAAGCCCGTCTACATCCCACTGGTCTCCATGGACATTGCGTGGCGCATACTTGTCCAGAGCCTCCGCCACCATTCCGCCGACGTAATCTTCCAGAATCAAATCTTTCTGATCGACGCCCGACAGCAGCTCTTTGCGAAGTCCATAGACCGCTTCGCGCTGCTTGTTCATCACGTCGTCATATTCCAGCAGGTGTTTGCGCGACTCAAAGTTCTGCGCTTCCACCGCCTTCTGCGAAGCCTCAATGCGCTTGGAAATCATGCGCGACTCAATCGGGACGCCTTCTTCCATGCCCAGCTTCTGCAACAGCGTTGACACCCATCCCTTGGGCATGAAGATGCGCATCAAGTCGTCTTCCAGCGACAGATAGAAGCGCGAAGATCCCGGATCGCCCTGGCGTCCGGCGCGTCCACGAAGCTGGTTATCAATGCGCCGCGCCTCGTGACGTTCCGTACCTAATATGTGCAACCCGCCAACCGTGACTACGCGTTCGTGATCAGCATCTGTTTCCTTCTTATATTTACCCAGCGCTTCGTTCCATTTATCCAGCGGACACTTGTATTCCACGCCGTTGTAATAAAACACCGTCGCTTCTGAGCTGTCCTGCTCCAACGCAACTTCACCGCCTGTTTCTCTGAGCTGCTGCGCAATTCCCTTCTTCACCAGCTCCTGGCGCGCCATGAATTCCGCGTTGCCGCCAAGCAGAATGTCCGTGCCGCGGCCCGCCATGTTGGTGGCAATGGTTACGGCGCCCAATCGGCCCGCCTGCGCCACAATCTCCGCTTCTTTCTCGTGGAATTTGGCGTTCAGCACCACGTGCTTGACCTGTTTGCGTTTGAGCAGGTCAGAAAGACGTTCCGACTTTTCAATAGACGTGGTACCCACCAGAATCGGCCTGCCTTCAACGCTGATCTTCTGGATCTCGTCCGCGACAGCGAAATACTTTTCTTTTTCCGTGCGGTAAACAATGTCCGCATTCTCAATCCGCAAGAGCTTGCGATTCGTCGGTATCACCACCACCTGCAGCCTATAGATGTTGTCGAATTCCGCTGCTTCAGTTTCCGCCGTACCCGTCATGCCCGCCAGCTTCTTGTACATGCGGAAATAATTCTGGAAGGTAATGGTGGCCAGCGTCTGCGATTCACGCTCGATCTTGACCTTTTCCTTGGCTTCAATCGCCTGGTGCAGACCATCAGACCAGCGACGCCCCGGCATCAGGCGTCCGGTGAACTCATCAACAATGATCACCTCGCCGTCTTTCACCACGTATTCAACATCTCTTCGGTACAGCGCATGCGCCTTCATCGCCGTCTCAACGTGGTGTTTCATCGCCCAGTTTTCCGGATCGGCAATGTTTTCAATCCCCAGAAGGCGCTCCACTTTTTCCCAGCCCTGGTCGGTAATCGTTGTGTTCTTGTACTTTTCGTCCACCGTAAAGTCGCCGGTGTATTCCTTAGGCTCGCCCGGCGCTTTTTCAATCTCCTCGCCTTTTTCCAGGTGCGGAACTACGCGGTCGGCGCGGTCATATTTGTCGGTCGATTCGTCGCTTGATCCGCTGATGATCAAAGGTGTTCTGGCTTCGTCAATCAGAATGGAATCAACTTCGTCCACAATGCCAAAATTGTGCCCGCGCTGCACGCAATCTCTCAGGTCAAACTTCATGTTGTCGCGCAGGTAGTCGAAGCCGAATTCGTTGTTTGTTCCGTACGTTACGTCGGCGCCATAAGCCTCCCGACGCTCGTCATCATCCAGGTCGTGAACGATCACGCCCACGCTCAGCCCCAGGAAACGATAGAGCTTGCCCATCCACTCCGAGTCGCGCTTGGCCAGGTAGTCGTTGACGGTAACCACGTGCACACCGTCGCCGGAAAGAGCGTTCAGGTACACGGGAAGGGTAGCCACCAGCGTTTTGCCTTCGCCGGTTTTCATTTCGGCGATCTTGCCCTGGTGCAGCACCATGCCGCCAATCAGCTGGACATCAAAATGCCGCATGTTGAGCACACGCCGCCCGGCTTCCCGCGCAACGGCAAACGCCTCAGGCAGGATTTCGTCCAGGATCTGATTTCTGGCCTCCAACCGTCTCTTTGTCAGATCGTCAAGCTGTCCGCGTAAGTCCTGGTCAGGCGCGTTCTGCAGCTCGGCCGTAACACGGGCAATCTCGTTTTCGGCCTCCTGTACACGCTCCTTAATGCGGGCGCGGAACTCGTCCGTCTTGTCCCGCAGCTGCTGGTCGGTAAGCTTCTGCAAATCCGGCTCGTAGGAGGTAATCTCCTCAACGAGTGGACGCATCCGCTTGATGTCACGATCGTTCTGAGTGCCAAATACCTTGGCGGCAAATTTCCCTATCAATCTCTTTTACCTTGTTCCTGTCTCACTTGAGTCGTTAGCCTCAAACACCAAACTACGCGTGAATATGCTGTTCTGGGTTGAGAGAGCGTCAAAAACTAAGCTTACTATATTGGATGCTCCCGTTCCGCTGTGGACGCTTAGGACCTCCCTTGTCCACTCCGGCTTCGGGACCCCGGATTTTTCAGCGCCACTCGATCCCGCTGTTCTCCTCGACATCGCTTTCTTTCCGATCACGGCGATCACGTTGCGATCTCGTTGCGATTACGGCGATTGACCGCTTTGCGGCCCACCCCTTCCCCCCGTTCATCCCCGAAAAATAAGGACTTACGCGATTCGTCCCCGGGGTTACCCCGTTTGGCGCAAATCCAATGTCAATCGTCACCATATTGGTGCCAAACGACTGTATACAAACGATTTATGTTAGCACAAGCCAGACGGATTAGTCAATCAAAAAGCGAAACCACCTTCCGGCTCTCCTCTGTGGCGAATGGCTCGATACCGCCCTCGAAGTTGGATTATTTCTGTGACGCCGAAATTGAACTCACGGTGATCGTCTCGCCTTTTTCCGTTCCTTTGACAGTGGCTTTCTCCCCTGCATACTTGTCAATCGCTGACTTGTCTCCCTTCAGCGTATACACCTTGTCTCCGACCACAAGTGCGTAGTCGGAACCGCCCTTGACGCATTCCCGAGTGCATTCCGCCGCCGATTTGCCTTTCATCATGTGATGCTGGCCGCACATACTGTCGGAAACAACGCCAGTAAACGTCTTCTCACCTCCCGGCGCGCCGAACCCAACAGCCGCACCGGCAAGAATAACTGCAACCATTAATTTCATTTTCATACATGCTCCTCCTCTATTTGAGAATAAATATCGTTGTGTGGTTTGTCGCCCGTCAATGCCTTGCGCCGCAGCGCACGCTCCTTCATCAACACAAAAAAGACCGGCACCAGGATCAGGACGTGAATCGTCGAGGTAATCATTCCCCCGACGATGGGCGCTGCTATCGGCTTCATCACATCAGAACCGATTCCTCTTTCCCAGAGAATCGGCGCAAGGCTGGCCAGGACCGCCGTAACCGTCATCAATTTGGGGCGGAGCCGCTGCACCGCTCCCTCAATTGCGGCCTGCTGAACATCGGCTTCACTTGTTATCAGCCCGCGTTCAAGCCGGTGCTGCAGGGCCTCGTGAAGGTACACCACCATCACCACGCCTGTTTCCACGGCAATGCCGAACAAGGCTATGTAACCCACCCACACCGCCACGCTGAAGTTGTATCCCAGCAGCCATTGCAAAATCAGGCCGCCTGTCATCGCATACAGTGTTGGGAATATCAGCACCGCCGCTTCGGTTGCTGAGTGAAAAACCATGTAAAGCAGCAGGAAGATCACGAAAAACACAACTGGCAAAATGATCTTCAATCGTTGCTTCGCCCGCAGCTCAAATTCGTATTCTCCGGCCCAGTGATAGGTATATCCGGCAGGCACGTGCAGCTTGTCGCGCAGCAGGCGACCGGCTTTCTCCACGAACCCGCCGTAATTTCGGGTGTTGAGGTCGAGGTATACGTAGCCGGTAAGAGCGCCGTCCTCATCACGAATCATGGTTGGACCGTTAGAAAATGATAAGCGTGCCACCTGCGAGATGGGAATTTGTGCTCCCGATGATGTTGCAACAAGTACCCGCCCAAGATCCTGCAGGTTGTCGCGGAAATCGCGTTCGTAGCGAACATTGATGGGATAGCGCTCGCGCCCTTCCACGTTTTCAGCAATGTTCATGCCGCCAATGCCGGACGTGATGACGCGCTGTACGTCTCCCACCGTCAGCCCATAACGTGCCGCCTCATCCCGATTGACCTCAATGTTCACATAGAAACCTTGTGCCACTTTCTCCGCGAACGCGGAACGCATCTCCGGCATGCCGGCAAGCGCCTGCTGGATTTGCGCTCCGATCTGTTGGATCTGGTCAAGGTTTGGTCCCTGGATCTTCAGCCCCACTGGCGTCTTGATTCCGGTGAGTTCCATATCCAGGCGATTTTCCACCGGCATCGTCCAGGTATTGGAGAGCCCCGGAAATTGCAGCTTCGAGTCCATTTCGGCAATGAGCTTTTCGTAAGTCATCCCTGCCCGCCATTGCGCCCGTGGTTTCAGCATGATCGTAGTGTCATACATGTCTAACGGAGCGTTGTCGGTTGCGCTATTTGACCGTCCCACCGTGCCGAAAACTGTTTCCACTTCGGGAAATGTCCGAATGATCCGGTCCTGCTCCTGCAGCAGAACTCCGGCCTGCGTAATCGAAATACCGGGAAGGGCCGTCGGCATGTACAAAGATGAGCCTTCGAACAAAGGCGGCATGAACTGGCTTCCGATCCCCAACACAAGCGGAATCGTGAGCGCGAGAAACAGCAGGTTGATTGCGATGGTCGTTTTTCGGTAACGAAGCGCCAGCCGCAATACCGGCAGGTACAACATCTGCGTGAATCGTGAGACTGGATTTTCCCGCTCTGGCCGCAGTTGGCCGCGGATGAAGAGCACCATCAGCACAGGCACTAGCGTGATGGCGAGCAGTGAGGAGAAGCCAACCGAGAGAGTTTTGGTCCACGCCAGCGGACGGAACATGCGGCCTTCCTGCGCCTCCAGCAGGAAAACCGGAAGGAATGAAACCACGATAATCAGCAGCGAATAAAAGATTGCCGGCCCAACCTGTTTGGCCGAATCAAGGAGAATCTGCCGCCGTTCACCTTCACTGATGTCATGGCCCTGTGCTGTTTCCTGGCGCTCGGCCAGATGTCTGTAGCCGTTCTCCACCATCACGATCGCGGCGTCCACAAGAACTCCAATCGCCAGTGCAATGCCGCCCAGTGACATGATGTTTGAGCTCACGCGCAGGTAGTACATCGGCAGAAACGACGCGATCACAGCGATCGGCAACGTCAGAATAGGAATCAAGGCCGAACGGAAATGGAACAAGAACACAATCGTGACCAGGCTGACAATGATGGCTTCTTCAAGTAGATCGCGCTGTAAGGTGCGGATTGACTCGCCAATCAGCCCTGAGCGGTCATATCCGGCAACCACCTCCACGCCTGGTGGCAGCGAAGACTTGAGTTGACCAAGCTTCCGCTTTACTCCATCGATCACGTTCAGTGCGTTCTGGCCGAAACGCATTACCACGATGCCGCCAACAGTCTCGCCTTCGCCGTTCCATTCCGCTACGCCTCTTCGAACATCTGGACCAAAAGCGACGCTGCCCAAATCACCCAGAAGAACGGGCGTGCCGTTCTTTGCTCCCACGGAGACTTTGCGAAGATCGTCGAGCGAACGCAGATAGCCGAGTCCCCGGATCATGTACTCGGCGCCATTCATTTCCAGCACGTTGCCCCCAACCTCGTTCGTGCTCTGCTGAACGCGATCAATCACGGTCGAAAGCGGGATGCCATACGCCAGAAGCTTATTCGGATCGAGCTTCACCTGATATTGCCGCACGAATCCGCCGATACTCGCGACTTCGGCAACTCCTGGAACAGTCGAGATCTGGTAACGCAGATACCAATCCTGCAAGCTGCGCAGATCAGCCAGGCTGTGCCGGTGCGAGTGATCCACCAGGGCGTATTCGTAAACCCAACCCGCGCCAGTAGCGTCCGGCCCAATGACTGGATGGACGCCGGCAGGCAAGCGCCCCGTGAGCTGTTGCAGATATTCTGTAACTCGCGAGCGTGCCCAGTAGAGATCGGTTCCATCCTCAAAGACGATGAACACATAGGAATCGCCGAACATCGTCTGCGCCCGGACCGCCTTCACATTTGGCGCAGCCAGAAAAGTCGTGACCAGCGGGTACGTAACCTGGTCCTCAATGATGTTGGGGGGCTCGCCTGCCCATTCCGTGTGGATCACCACCTGTACGTCAGAGATATCGGGCAACGCGTCGAGCGGAATATGGCCCAGTGACCAGATTCCTGCCATCACCAGAAGAACTGTGCCGGTGAAGACGAGGAAGCGGTTCTGCGCGCACCAGTCAATGATGCGAGAGATCATCACATCCCTCCCGTCGCGCTCACGTTCATCTGTTTCGTCGCGAGCGTTTGCCCGTTCTGCTGGGCGGTGATGGTTACCTGCCACGTGCCGCCGCTTCCCAGCGTTCCGGAACCCTCATACAGGCCGTTCCCTTTGTCTGCAAGTTCGGTATTGGTCCGCATCTCAGCCATTCCCATTGCGGGCATGGCCGGCATATAGAACGTCACGCTCACTTGCGCCTGACTGATTGGTTTGCCCGATGAGTCCGTAAGTTTCACACGGAAGACATTGCTTCCCTTATGCGGCGGCGAAGGATCCGTAGAGAAATCCAGGCTCGCGTTTTGCTGCGCAATGGATACCGCTGCGGTTCCTCCTGCGCCACCCGCTCCCGGCGGAGGAGGCGCAAACTGACCGACGGCGGCTTGAAGCTGGCTTTCCGAATCGACCAGGAAATTTGCCGAACTGACAATGCGTTCTCCAGATTTGAGCCCCTTCAGCACGACCAAATCGTCGCCCACTCGGCCGCCAGTCTCGATTGGGCGCGGCTCAAGATAGCCGCTCCCCTTGTCGACAAATGCCATTTGCCGTGTCCCGGACTGTAAGGCCCCGGAAGCCGGAATCACCAGCTGCGGCCCCAGCGGCAACCCAAGATTGATGTTCACGAACATTCCCGGCTTGAGAAGCAGGCCGGGATTATCAAAGATGAGCCGTACACGCACCGTTCGCGTCGTAGGATCGATCTGCGGCAACACCTGATGCACTCTTCCGCGGAAAGTCCGGCCAGGATAGGCATCAACGCTCACAGTTGCCGGGTCGCCAACTTTTAACCTGCCCAGGTCCGTTTGAAAGACCTGCGCATAAATCCAAACCTGCGAGAGATCGGCTACGGTGTAGAGCTTGGTATCCGGCTGAACAAACTGGTTGGGAAGCGCATTGCGTTCCGTGATGTAACCCGATACCGGGGACTCTACTGTGATCTCGTGTTGCGGCTTTCCAGTTCTCTCCAGCTCCGCAATTTCGCGCTGCGGCACGTTCCACTGCTCAAGTCTCTGGCGCGCGGCCTCAACCAGCCAATCGGCCTCTTGTGAGGCACTGGATGTTGAAGCCGCCAGCGCCTGTTTGTTCTTGAGCGCCAGCAGGAACTCTTGTTCCGTGCTCACCAACTCCTGGCTGTAAATGGTGAACAGCGGCTGCCCCTTGCGGACATACTGATATGTGGCATCGGCAAAAACCTTCTGAATCCAGCCCGGGAAGCGGGTCTGAACGTAAGCAAGCCGCTCTTCGTCGATGTCCACCGTGCCAGTGGCACGCAAAGAGTCGCGCACCCGCTTGCGCTGGACCGTCGCAAACTTTATACCGATGCTCTGCGAGCGTTCCGGAGAAATCCGAACCGGTGCGAGCACTGCTTGCGGTGCCGCTGCAGGCGCAGATTGAGCTTGCATATTCTCGTTCCCTGCCGAAGTCGGCTGTGTTGGGTTGCTAACCGATTGCGGAGCCTGCGGGCGGCGCGATTGCGACCAGAAATAGATCGCTACCACGGCGAATAATCCGGCCATGACCAGTGCGGCAACAAAGGCATTGCGGTAATTGCGTTCTTTCATCGCGACACCTCCGCAGCCGCAGTTTCAGTTGAACGAATAGGCGATCCCACGGCAAGCTCCAGCTCCGCCATGTGCTGCTCGAATTCAGCAGCCGCCCGAAAATACGAGGAGTCCACATCGAGAGTTGTGTTCTGGCTATCGAGCAGATTCAGAATGTCGGTGCGATCATTTTCATAAGCAATGACCGTCGATCGCAGCGCCGCCTCGGTTTGCGGCCGAAGTGTTTCCTTGTACAGGTCCACAAGTTTTCTTGACGCTCGCGCCCGCACCAGCGCGTCTTGAATCTGCTGAAAGACCATCAGCCGTGCCGCTTCAAAATCTGCCTGCTGTTCCGATACCAGGGATTGTGCCTCGCTGATATCGGAATCGTGTTTGCGATGGTTGAGCCAGGGCAAAGTCATGGAGCCTTCGATCATGTAGTTATTGCGGAACGCTGAACCGCTCGGCATCAGCATGTAACCGGCGCTTGCCGAGAATTCCGGCGTGTAGCCTTTCTTTGCCAGCTTGACTTGGTCTTGTGCTTGGGTGATAGCCGCCGAACGGGCCGCGAGCTCAGGACGGCTTTTGAGAGCCAGCTCTTCAAGCTGGCTGATGGACGGAAGCTCCTTCGGCAGCGTGTATTCCCCCGCAACCTCAAGTGGAGATTCAGGATTGCGCCCGAGCAAGGTGTTGAGCGTTGCCCGGCCAAGTTCAGAGTCCTGCTCCAGCATTACAAGATGCTCAATCAATTTGCTGAGAGCGACCTGCGACTTCAGCACATCCTGTTGCGGAACCTTGCCCACCGAGTACCTGATCCGCGCCGCTTCCAGGCCTTGCCTGGCGATTGCCGCCTGCTCGTCGTGAATCTTGAGTTCATCGGCATTGCGCAGCAGATCATAAAAAGCCTTCCGGACTCTCGCGGAGATCTCCCGTCTCTTTGCCTCAAGCTCTGCCTTGGCAATCGTCACGCCATCAGTGGCGATTTGTGACCGCAGCCCCCGTTTGCCCGGCCCGGGCAGGTTCTGGCCGACCATGAACATGTTCATCGCCGCGTTGTAGTTCCACGGCTGCGACAATGGCACCTGCCAGCCGCGATACATCAGAGACGGGTCCTCTAGTGCCCCGGCGCCGGAGATGTGCGCTTCTGCCGTCGAAACCTTCCGCACGGCGATCCTGATTTCAGGATTCGCTTGTAGCCCGATCTGTTCACCCTCTGCCAGAGTCAAAGGTGGAACAGCAGGCGTGGCGTGAGCATGCTCCTGTGGCAGGGCACGCGAGGCACCCGCAAATGGGTTCT